>Ga0207675_100000697_pt1 | contig 33220 bp, 33 predicted proteins | sample KBSSwiS42_FD_184305 | JGI IMG/M metagenome (GOLD analysis project Ga0207675, IMG submission 184305) | Switchgrass rhizosphere microbial communities from Kellogg Biological Station, Michigan, USA - KBS Switchgrass S4-2 (SPAdes) (version 2) | ecosystem: Host-associated > Plants > Roots >...
GCAGGGGCTCGACGCGGCCCGAGCGGAAGCTCTTCGCCGCGTCCCCGGCATGCGCGGGCTCGGCGCCCCAGACGAGGGTGCCGGGCCGCGTTCCTTTCACGGCGATCGACGTGCCCGAGCACAGGCCGCCGCCGCCGACCGGCGTCATCACGACGTCGAGGCCGGTGACGTCGTCGATCAGTTCGAGCGAGGCCGTCCCCTGCCCTGCAATCACGTCGACGTTGTCGAACGGATGGATCATCGTGGCGCCGGTCTCGCGCTCCACCTCGGCGCACACGGCCGCGCGCGACGCGGCGTCCATGCCCGAGTGGCGCACCGTCGCGCCGAAGCGCCTGACGTTCGCCTGCTTCACGCGCGCGGACGTCTCCGGCATCACGACCCACGAAGGGATGCCGCGCCGCTGCGCCGCATAGGCGATGGCCGCGCCGTGGTTGCCGGACGAATGCGTGAGCACGCCACGGCGCGCGACGGCGTCCGGCAACGAGAAGACCGCGTTGCTCGCGCCGCGCGCCTTGAACGCGCCGATGCGCTGGAAGTTCTCGCACTTGAAGACGAGCGTCGCGCCGACCTCGGCGTCGATCGCCGCGCAGGTCACGACCGGCGTGCGGTGGACGTGCGGCTTCACGCGCGCGTGCGCGGCGCGGATCGCAGCGAGGTCGGGCAGCGCGAGGGACGGATCGAGGCGGTCGTTCATGCGCGAAATTATGTCACGTGGCCGAAAATCCGCCGTCGACGTACACCATCGACCCGGTGATCGCCGCGCCAGCGTCGCTCGCGAGCAGCAGCGTCACGCCGTGGAAATCGTCGGGCATCCCGTTGCGCCCGGACATCGTGCGCGCGGCCATCGCGGCGACACGCACCGGGTCCCTCGCCGCCTCGGCCGTGAGCGGCGTGATCACGAAGCCGGGCATCAGCGCATTGCAGGTGACGCCCTGCGCCGACCAGCGCTCGGCGGTCGAGCGCGTGAGCCCGACGATCGCCGCCTTGGACGCGCCGTACGCGCCGCTGTGCCCGAATGCGCGCACCGCCTGCTGCGACGCGACGTTGACGATGCGTCCCCAGCCGCGCGCGGCCATGGCCGGCGCGAACGCGCGCGTGAGCAGGAACGGGCCGGTGACGTTCGCCGCCATCGTCGTGTCCCAGTCGTCGTCGGTCAGCGTCTCGAACGGCACGCGCTGGTTGATGCCGGCGGCGTTGACCAGGATGTCGACGGGGCGCCGGGCGGCTCGCAGCCGCTCGACCAGCGCGGCGATCGACGCGCGGTCCGAGACGTCGACCGGCTCGGCCGACGCGTGCCAGCCCGCCGCCGTCATCGCCCGCACCGTGAGCTCGAGCGCATCCTGGCGCCGCGCCGCGAGGAGGACGTGCGCGCCCGCGCCGCCCAGCGCTTCCGCCATCGCGCGCCCGATGCCCGAGCTGCCGCCGGTCACGAGCGCCGTGCGCCCGGACAGGTCGAACAGCTTCGCGAAGCGCGCGTCGAGCACGCCGCCCTACGCGGATTCGTACAGCCGCGTCAGCACGAACTCGCGATGCCCGAGCGCCTCGGCCGCCGTGTACCGGCCGTTCGCCGTCCGGAACATCATGTCGAGGAGCTTGTCGCCGGCTTGGTCCATCGTGATCTCGCGCTGCAGCAGGCCCGAGGTGTCGACGTCGACGTGCTCGCTCATCAGGCGCACCGTGCGCGGGTTCGCGCAGATCTTGATGACCGGCAGGATCGGGTTGCCGATCACGTTGCCCTGCCCGGTCGGGAAGAAATGCACGACGAACCCGGCGGCGGCGCACAGCGTCACCATCTCCGCGGCTGCCGAGCTCGAGTCCATGAACCACAGCCCCTTGTGCGTCGGCATCTCGGCCTTGTCGAGCACGCCGTCGACGACGCACTTGCGCCCGATCTTCTGGATGTTGCCGAGCGCCTTCTCCTCGATCGTCGTCAGCCCGCCGGCGATGTTGCCCTTGGTCGGCTGCGAATCCGAGAGATCGCCCGTCTTGTGGCGCTCGATCACCGCCTGGTAGCGGTCGAACATGAACATGAAGCGCTCGCGCACCGCGTCGTTGGCGCAGCGCGCGGCGACGATCTGCTCGCCGCCGGTGAGCTCGGTCGTCTCGCCGAAGCAGAGCGTCGAGCCGAGCGCGTGCAGCTTGTCGAACGCGTTGCCGACCGTCGGGTTGGCGCCGCACCCCGACGTCGTGTCGCTCTCGCCGCACTTGGTCGAGACCCAGAGCTCCTCGATCGCGCAGCGCTCGCGCTGCTGCTCGCTCGCCTGCTGCACGAACTCGCGCGCCGCCTTCGACGCACGCATGATCGTGTCGTGGTCGCCGTGGCCCTCGATGCCGAAGCCGACGACGGGCTTGCCGGTCGCGGCGATGCCGTCGACGACCTTCTTCGTCCAGCCGTCCTCGATGCCGATGACGACGACCGCGGCGACGTTCGGATTGCAGCCGGCGCCGATCAGGGTGCGAAAGTGCAGCTCGAGGTCGGCGCCGAACTGGAGCCGCCCGTACGGGTGCGGAATCGCGAGCGCGCCCTTGATGTTGTGCGCGACCGCCTCGGCGGCAGCGTTGGAGAGGTCGTCGAGCGGCAGCACGATGACGTGGTTGCGAACGCCGACGCGACCGTTCTCGCGGCGAAAGCCGAGGAAGCTCGTTTCCCGGTTCACGATCGTCATGGCCCGGTCCTCACCAGCGCTTGGTCTTGATGTTGTGGACGTGCGCGTGCTCGCCCTTCCGGATCGCGGCGACGACCTTGCCCATGTCGATGCCGTACTTGACGACGGTGTCGCCGGGCGCCATATCGCGCAGCGCCACCTTGTGGCCGATCGGGATGTCCTGGCGCGCCTCGAGCTCGATCGTGCGGTCGTCGTCCATGACCCAGCCGGTCATCGCCGTGCCCCGCGTCACGCCCTCGACGACGACGACGGCGACCGTGTCCTCGGCGTCGTGCAGGATGCAGTGGATCATCGCGGGCCCCGTTTTCGTGCAATCGGGTCGATGCTAGCGGACCTATCGCACGCCCCGCCGGCACGAGGCGCTCTTTCCTTGCCGTAAGCTAGCCGGCGATGGAAAAGCCCAGCGCCGTCCCGGCGCGCACCTTCCCGACCGCGCAGGAAGACGCCGAGAAGGAAATCGTCAGCCCGAACGCCCGCTACGAGGGCCCGGAAAGCGCGTATCGGCTCGCGTTCACCGACGTCGACTTCCTGCTTCGCGAGGAGCTGCGCCCGATCCGGCTGCAGCTCGAGCTGCTCAAGCCCGAGCTGGTCCAGAACGAGCACGGCGTCGACTCGACGATCGTGTTCTTCGGCAGCGCCCGCGTCGTCGCCACCGAGGTCGCCGAGCGCGAGCTCGCCGACGCGCGCACGAGCGGTGACGCGCGCATCCTCAAGGCCGCGCAGACGCGCCTTGCGATGTCGCGCTACTACGAGGAGGCGCGCCGCTTCGCCGCGCTCGTGACGCGCCGCTCGGCGTCGCTCGACAAGCCGATCTACGTCGTCACCGGCGGCGGCCCCGGAATCATGGAAGCCGGCAACCGCGGCGCGTTCGAGGTCGGCGGCAAGAGCGTCGGCCTCAACATCGTGCTCTCGCACGAGCAGGCGCCCAACCGCTACGTCACGCCGGAGCTGTGCTTCCAGTTCCACTACTTCGCGCTGCGGAAGATGCACTTCCTGATGCGCGCGATCGCGCTGGTGTGCTTCCCGGGCGGCTTCGGCACGCTCGACGAGCTGTTCGAGGTGCTGACGCTCGTGCAGACGGGCAAATCGAGAATGCGGCCGATCATGCTCTTCGGCCGCGAGTTCTGGACGCGGCTGATCGACTTCGAGCTGCTGATCGACACCGGCATGATCGCGCCGGGGGACGTGCATCTCTTCCACTTCGTCGAGACCGCCGAGGAGGCATGGGCGTTGCTCGCCGCCGAGTACGGCTACGACCTGCCGAACACCGAGGGCGGCGCGCTCGCCCTCGACATCTGAGCTCAAGGAAGCCCACGCGATGAACCGCCTCGTCAGCCTGATCGGCGCGCCGACCGACGTCGGCGCCGGCCAGCGCGGCGCCAGCATGGGCCCCGAGGCGCTGCGCGTCGCCGACATCGGCCCGGTGCTTGTCCGTCACGGGCTCGACGTCGCCGACCGCGGCAATCTCGGCGGACCGGCCAACCCGTGGCAGCCGCCGCACGACGGCTACCGCCATCTCGACGCGGTCGCCGCCTGGTGCCGCAGCGTCCACGATGCCGTCCACGCCGAGCTCGCAGGGGGCCGCATGCCGATCCTGCTCGGCGGCGACCACAGCCTCGCGATCGGCTCGATCGCCGCCGTCGCGCGCCACTGCCGCGAGACGAACAAGAAGCTGCGCATCCTCTGGCTCGACGCGCACGCCGACTTCAACGACAACGTGCTGACGCCGAGCGGCAACATCCACGGCATGCCGGTCGCGTGCCTGTGCGGCAACGGCCCGCAGGAGCTGATCGAGATCGGCGGCAAGGTACCGGCGATCAGCCCGAAGTGGGTGCGCCAGATCGGCATCCGCAGCGTCGACCTCGGCGAGAAGCGCCTCGTCCACGAAGCCGGCCTCGAGGTCTTCGACATGCGCTTCATCGACGAGCAGGGCATGCGGCACACGATGGAGCTCGCGCTCGCGACGATCGACGCCAACACGCACCTGCACGTCAGCTTCGACGTCGATTTCCTCGATGCCGACATCGCCCCGGGAGTCGGCACCACCGTCAAGGGCGGCCCGACCTACCGCGAGGCGCAGCTGTGCATGGAGATGATCGCCGACACCGGCGCGCTGGCGTCGCTCGACGTGATGGAGCTCAACCCCGCGCTCGACGTCCGCAACCGCACCGCCGAGATCGCGGTCGACCTCATCGAGAGCCTGTTCGGCAAGAGCACGCTGATGCGCCGCTAGCCGCGGCCGCTGGCGCGCAACCCTCGGGCGACGGAGTCGTCGCGCGCGCGACGAGCTCGTGGGCCGGCGCGTCGATCGGGCCGTGGACGCGGATCGAGCGCTCGAGAACGAAGAGGCCCGGTTGCTTGGCCTGCGGCGTGAGGACGACATCGAACGCGCGGCGCGCGAGGTCGACCGTGCCGGTGCCGGTCGTTCGCGTCCGCTCGCTGTCGACGACCAGGCTGCGGAGGGTGCCGCGTCCGGCCCGGACGTCGAGGACGGCGGCGGCGCAGCGCAGCCCGATCGGTTCCGCGCCAGCGACGAGGCCGCGCACGATCCTGCCGCCCTGCAGTCCCATCTCGGCGTCGAGCAGGCTCGAGATCGTGCCCTGCGAGACGTTGGCGCTGACCGTGCCGGATGCGCTCGCGAGGAGCGCTGCGATCGTCTCGCCGCTCGCGCGCAGCGCAGCGCGCGCGTGCAGCAGGCCCTTCAGCTGGCGCTTCGCCGCGCGCTCGCCGAGGAGCGTCTCGATCGGCAGCGCGCTGACATCGAGCTCGCCGTCGGCGCGCGGCGGATGCTGCGCGAGGTCGACCGATCCCTGGCCGGTGACGCGTCCGGCGCCGATCGCGAACGCGGCGCGGGCGACGCGGAGCGTTCCGTCCACGAGGGTGGCGGCAAGTGAGGCGTCGTGGATCGCCGGCCCGCCGGCCGTGCGAACGTGGCGCGCGGAAAGACGGGCGTCGACGTCGATCGGTCGCGCGCGGACCGCGCTCGCCGCCGCCGGAGCGGCGCTCGCGGCGCCGGGCGCTCCGACCGCGCGCGGCGACGCGCCTAGGCGAACGGCGAGCGGGGCGAGATCCGCGAGGTCGATCGTGTCGCTCTTCAGGTCGGCGCGGACTGCATTGCGTTCCTCACCACGCAGCCAGCCGACCTCGCCGGCGGCGTCGCTCATGCCGAGCCGCGCGCGCAACGCCGAGAGCGTGTAGCCCGCGGCGCCGCCGCGCAGCGTTCCGTCGACGCGAAGCGGCAGCTGCGTCGACGCGGTCGTCCTTCCACCGACGAGCGCGACGATCCGCGGCAACGAGGCGGCTGCGAGCTCGACATGCGCGTCGACCTCCGGCCAGCGGGCGATGTCGCCGAGGCGGCCGTCGACGTCGAGCCGCGCTCCGGCGCTTTCGAGCCGGCCGCGGAGGCGAAACATGCGGCCGGTCTCGAGCAGCGTGATCGTCTGCGGCGTTGCGGCGTCGATCGCGAACGGAGCGCCGCGCCACGTCCCATGCACGTCGAGCCGCGTCGGCAGCGCTTCGCCTTCGCCGCTCGGCGCACCGCCCGCGTCGGCGTTCGGCAGCGCATGCACTTCGAAGTCGAGCGCGAGCGGCTCGTGGCGAAAGCGCAGCGTCGCGCGCTCGCCGCGGATCGCGAGCACCTTCAGGCGCGCCGGCCCGCGATCGTCGGGATGCGCGAGCCGCCAGTTGCGCAGGCCATCCTCGCGCCGCTCGAGGTCGACCTCGCCGTCGCGCAACACCATCAAGGCGACGATCGGTCGCCGCTCGGCGACGCTTCGCCACGAGAAGACCGCGGTCGCTGCCGCGAGCGACGCGAGCGGCCGCGAGCGCTCGGCCCACGGCGCGTTGTCGATCTGCACGCCGCGCAGCTGCAGCACCGGCTCGAACGATGCCGACAGCGAGAACCACATCGAATCGAAGTGGACCGCGCGGCCCGAGCTCGCCGAGAGCCGGTGCGCGACGAGCGGAGCGAGCCACCACGGCTGCAGTGCGAGCGCGAGGACGGCGACGAGCGCGATGCCGAAGAGCGTCCAGCGCAACGGGTGCGCAACGCGCCGGCGCGCAGAAGCCGCCGTCGCTGCAGGCGCGGTGCTTGCCCGCTCGGCGATCATGGACCACCCTCGGGAAGGAATGCGATGAGCGCGAGCGAAGACACGAACAGTGGGCGGCCGCCGGTGATGCCCGCCGCAGGGCAAGGCGCCGCCGGTCGCGAGGCCGAGGCGGCGGCGACTCCCCCCGGTGCCACCGAACGGCCCGCCGCCGACCCGCGCGTCGGGCCTTCAGCGAAGGACGAGACGCGCACGCGGGGACGCGCGGATGACGAAGACGAAGACGAATGGCGACACGAGCCGGTCGCGCCGGTCGACGAGCGCAATCCGCTGAAGTCGCTCGGGCGCGCGGTCGCCGATGTCGCCACCGGTGGTTCCGCGGACGCGTCGAAGCCGCGCGATCGCTGAACGTTCACGCCGCGTCGCGCCGCGCTTACAGTGGCAAGGTCGCGGCGATCGTCGCGACGACGCCGCACCGCGAGGTCTCGAGACGATGACAGCAGCCATGCGCGAGCCGACGCGCGCCGAAATCGACACGCTTGCCGGAGCGACGCTGCTCGAATTCGGCACGTCGTGGTGCGGCTACTGCCGCGCTGCGCAGCCGACGATCGCGGCGGCGCTCGAGGCGCACCGCGGCGTTCGCCACATCAAGGTCGAGGATGGCAGCGGCCGGCCGCTCGGCCGTTCGTTCGGCGTCAAGCTCTGGCCGACGCTCGTGTTCCTCTCCGACGGCCGCGAGGTCGCGCGGCTGGTGCGGCCGCGCGACCGTCGTCCGATCGACGAAGCGCTCGACGCGGTCACGCCAGCGGCGTGACCGCTTCGCGTCGAGCGCGGTCACGTCACGTCACTTGGTCGTGCCGTTCGACGGCGCCGTCGGCGATGCGCTGCTCACGCCCGCCGGGTTGATGCCGTCGGGGTTGGCCTTGCCGGCGTTCATGTTCGGCCCGACCTTGCGCTCGACCTTTTCCGTCGTGTTGCGCGCCGCCTCGGCGGTGCGGTGGCCGGCCTTGCGAGCGGCGTTGGCGGTCTCATGGCCGACCTCGCGCGCGCCTTCGGCGACCTCGTGGCCGGCCTCGCGCGTCGCGTTCGCCGCCTTGTGGGTCTCGCCACGGACGGTGTGCCGCTGCGGCGTCGTGTAGGTCGTCGTTGCCGACATGTGGCCGGCGCGATAGCTCTCGAGCGCCTCTTCGCGGTTGCGATCGCGCCGCTCCTGGTCGGCCTGGCCGGTGGAATACGTTTGCGCGCTCGCGCCGACGGCTGCGAAGGCGAGGACGATGGGAAGCAACTTCATTTCAGGTTCCTCCTGATGCGCAGCTCGCGAAAGCGGCTGCTTGACAGTCGGACAGTATTCGGAGCCGGGCGGCAGCACGCATCCGGCCACCGTCCTGAAGGCTTGGCCGACGCCGGCGCATCCGGGCGTCGGAGTTGACCTACGCGCCGGTGCATCATCGCGGCATGAAGATCGCAACGTTCAACGTCAACGGCATCACCGCGCGCCTGCCGCGCGTGGTCGAATGGCTCGCCGAGACGGGCCCCGACGTCGTCTGCCTGCAGGAGCTGAAGACCGCCGACGACACCTTCCCCGCCCTGGCACTGCAGGCAGCCGGCTACCGCGCGGTGTGGCACGGCCAGAAGGGATTCAACGGCGTCGCGATCCTCTCGCGCAGCGACGATCTCGTCGAGGTGCGTCGCGGCCTGCCCGGCGACCCCGACGACACCCACAGCCGCTACATCGAGGCGACGACCCACGGCTTCGTGATCGCGTCGATCTACCTGCCCAACGGCAACCCGCAGCCCGGTCCGAAGTTCGACTACAAGCTCGCCTGGTTCCAGCGTCTCGCCGAGCACGTCGCGGCGCTGTTCGCCGACGCGCGGCCGGTCGTCCTCGCCGGCGACTACAACGTCGTCGCGACCGACGAGGTCGGCGACATCTATTCGCCCCGCTCCTACCTCAAGGACGCGCTGCTGCAGCCGGAGACGCGCAGCGCCTACCGCAATCTGCTCGCGCAGGGCTGGCTCGACTCGATCCACCACCTGCACACCGGAAAGCCGATCTACACGTACTGGGACTACTTTCGCAACCGCTTCGAACGCGACGCGGGCCTGCGCATCGACCATCTGCTGCTCAACGGCGCAGCGGCGGCGCGGCTGGAGTCGGCCGGCGTCGACCGCTTCGTGCGTGCGCGCGAGAAGCCGAGCGACCACGCTCCCGCGTGGGTCGCGCTGCGCGATTGAGGATCCGGCGCCGTCGCTACGACGGCAGGAAGTCGAGCGGGTAGTTCACCACCATCACGTTGACGTCCTTCGCGCCGAAGTCGAAGGTGCGGATGCGCGCCAACAGCTTCTCCTCGACCTCGGGCTGCTTGAGCTCGCTCGAGACGATGCGCAGGTCGGTGACCGCGCCCGACGGCGCGATCGTGAGCTTCAGGACGACCTTGCCCTGCAGGCCCGGCTCGTCGCGCAGCGCCCGGTTGTAGATCGCGTAGATCGAGCCCTTGTTGCGCTCGAAGACGAGACGCACATCCTCGATCGCACGCGACGCCTTGCCGCCGTCGCCCTTGGTCGCCGTCCCGCCGGCGCCGCCGCCACCGCCGCCCCCGCCCAGGCCGGTGCCGGTGCGACTGCCGCCGCCGCCGCCCGGCCCGCCGCCGCCGCCACCGCCGATCACGCCTTCGACCATCGTCGTTGCGCGACCCGCGAGGCCGCCGCCGCCGGTGTTGGTGCTGTAGCCAGCGGTGTTGATGCCGCCGCTGCCGTTGGTCGCGTTCGACGTCACCATCGAGCGCACCGGCACGCCAGCCTCGTTGCCGGCGCCGACACCGACACCGACGCCGGTGCCGACGCCCGGACCTTGCTTGACCGGTGCGAGCTGGACCGCGATCGGCGCGCCGTGCATCTCCTGCAGTTCCTTCGAATTCGCCAGCAGGCCGATGCCGGCGACGCGCTGCCGGATGCCGATCTCGCCCGGCGCCTTGCCCTCGATCGGCTGTCGCGCCTCGGGAACCGGCGCTTCCTTGGTGTTTTCCGACCTCGGCAGCGGATCGGGCTTCTTCGGCTTCTGCGGCTCGGGACGCGTGTTGATCGCGACCTTCTGCTCGACGGGCGGAGCCTTCGGAATCTCCGCCTTCGCGACTTTCTGCGGCGGCGGAGGCGGAGGCTTCGGCTTCGGCGTGTTCTCCATGAGGAGCTTGGCCATCGGCACCGACAACACCGGCGCGACCTTCGGATCGGGCTTCCTCACCGGCAGCCACGGCATCAGCAGGAAGAAGATCGCGCACGTGATGAGGACGCGCTCGGCGATCTTGCGAAAACGCGCGTCGTCGTCGGCCGACGACGCCCACGGCATCGTGCGCTTGCGGAACGACACCTTGCCGCGCTTGCGCGAGCCCTTGCGCTCCTCGCCGTGGTCGTGACGGCTGCTGTGCATCGAAACCCGCCCTGCCGACGCCATCCGTCCCGCCCTCACGGCTCGAACCTCTGGCGCACGGCGAACGAGACGTCGGTGTAGCCGGCGCGCGCCGCGCTCACCATCACCTTCTTGAGCAACCGGTACGGAATGTCCTTGTCGCCCATGATCGTGACGCGCTTGCTGTCGGCCTCGTTCTCCTTGCGGATGACCTCGCGCGACGCCTCGACCTCGAGCGCCGCCTTGACCGGCTCGACGATGTCGCCGTCGACCTTGAGCGCGTCGGCGACCGTCGCGACGACCTTCGAGCTGACCAGGATCTCGTTGGCGGTGACGACGACGAGGACGGTCTCCTTCGGTGCTTTCTGCGACTTCGACTCGGGCAGCTTGACCGCGCGCGGGCTCGCCAGCGTCTCGACCGCGCCGGTGTTCGACATCAGGAAGAAGATGAGCAGCGTGAAGACGTCGATCAGCGACACCAGGTTCATGTCGACCTGGTTGTGGTCGCGGCTCTTGCGCTCTTTGCGCCGCTCCAGCGGTGTTAAGGGCTTCATGGCGACTGCGGTCCGTTACTGGCGGATGACCGGCGCGTCGCCGACCGAGATGTTGGGAAAGAAGTCGGTGACGACCAGGTCCTTGCCCTGCACCTGCTGGCCGGCGCGGACCGCGTCCATGACCTGCACGAGCGATTCGTAGGGGATCTCGTTCTCGGCAAGCACCGACGCGTCGTCGTGCTGCGGGAACTTCTCCTTGATCATCTTGATCGTCGCCGAGAGCGCCCGCACGTCGGGTCCGCTCGCGAGGTTCGGGATCGGCGGGTCGACGATGCGGCCGCCGTGCTTGTCGTTCACCTCGACGTACTTCGCGCGCACGATGACCTCGAGCTTCAGCGGCTTGTTCGGGTCGAGGTTCTGGACCCTCTCGTTCGACTGCGCCGGCAGCGCGAGATCGATCACCGACAGGTGCGTGAACACGGCGACCGACAGCAGGAACGGCACCAGCACCACGATCAGGTTGATGAACGCGGTGATCTCGAGGTGAGCCGGCGTCTTCTTCAGGCGACGAGCGGGCATGTCAGGTCTCCGGGCCGATGCGGGCTGGCGGCGCGCCTCGCGCTCAGCTCTTGGCCGCGGCGTGCTCGAGCTTGAGCCGCTGCACGACGTTGAGGAAGCTCATCTTGGCGGCCTCGAGGCCGTCGACGATCTCGCTCGTCTTCGCCTGCAGGAACGAGTGGATGAGCAGGAAGGGAATCGCGACCATCAGCGCGAACGCGGTGTTGTTCATCGCGATCGAGATCGACGCCGACAGCATCTCGGCCTTCTCGGCCGGGTTGACCTGGGCGACCGCCGTGAAGCCCTTGATCAGGCCGATGATGGTGCCGAGCAGGCCGACCAGCGTGATGACGTTGGCGAACGTCGCGATGTAGTGCGTGCGCTTCTCGAGGCGCGGCACGATCTCCATCATGCCCTCCTCCATCGCGGCGTCGAAGTCCTCGCGGCGGCCCGGGCTCTGCATCCGCGACAGGCCGTAGCTCACGATCTTGCCGACCGCAGCGTCGGAGTTCGTCGCGATGCTCTGGACGTCGCGCAGCTGGCCTTTTTGGAGCAGCGGCAGGATGTGCGCCCAGACCTTGCGGTTCTCGTTGCGCGCGCGGCTGAGGAAGATGTAGCGCTCGACGGCGATCGTCACGCCGAGCGCCATGATCAGCGCGCTCGGGTAGATGAAGAGGCCGCAGTCCTGGAAGAACTTGACGACAGTGCTGAAGGTGTCCATGGTGACTCCGGAATCGAGATGCGGTGATCGGGTTACTTGGCGGGCGCCGGCGCCGGTTGCGCCGCGTCCTTCTGCTGCTGGACGGCCTGCGCGTCGTAGCGCGTCTGCCGGCGAAAGACTTCGCGATCGAGCGGCGAAAGCGCCTCGTCGAGGACGCTGACGAGCGGTCGCCCGCTCAGGTCGCCGGCGCCGGGCTTCTTCCACGGCACGATGTAGGTGACCTTGGGCAGCTCGCGGTTGCCGATGATCTGGCTGCGATCGAGGTCGGCCTGGTCGGGCGACGGCACGGCCGGCTGCGGCTCCTTCGCGGCCGGCTGCGCCTTCTTGCTCTGCGCCGCGGCAGGCAAGGCGGCCAGCGCGAACGCCGCTGCGATCGCGCTGGCGACGAGGGTGCGTTGGACGTTCATGGCTTCTCCTGACGACTACTGACCGTGATCGGCCCGGGCTTGCGGTTCTTCAGGTCGGCGACCCACTTGCTGACGGTCGGGTCGCCGTTCGGAAACAGAGAAAGATAGCGCGCGTACTGCTCCAGCGCGCGTTGCGTGTCACCTAGATACAAGTCATACAGGATGCCCAGATTGAGCATCGCCCCCGCATATCCGGGATCCTGTGCGAGCGCCCGCTGGTAGGCGTCGCGCGCCTTGGCAAACTGGCCCTGCTGGCGGTAGGCGATGCCGAGCTGGTTGAGGTAGATCGGCTGGCGCGGGCTCAGCTTGACCGCAGTTTCGAGCTCGCGGACGGCATCGTCGACTTTGCCCGCCTGTCGGTAGATCACGCCGAGGTTGGCGTGCGGGCCGCCGAGCTCGGGGTTGGCCTGCGCGATCGCGCGGTACGCGCGCTCGGCCTCGTCGACGCGGCCGCTGCGCAGCGCCCGGCTGGCGTCGTCGAAGGCGCGCTGCGTCGCCGGATTGACCGGGGTGTCGTAGACCGGCGGCGGCGGCCGGACCGGCGCGGCCGCCGCCGACGATGTCGTCGACGAGCTTCCGCCCGAAGAGACCGCGCCCTTCATCGCACTCATGCCGTCGCTGACGGTCGAGCAGCCGGCGGCTGCGAGGGCGAGCGCCGCGACGGCGGCGCGTAAGGAAGTTTGGCTAGCGGATCGCATCGACGACCCCTTCGCTGATTTCGGTCTTGCCGTAGCGGACCGGTCGCAGCTCGCGCAACGCGTCGAAGCTGCTCTTGACCCATTTGTCGTAGACGCCGCTCGCAGCGCGCTTGGCGTTGAGCTCGTGCAGCTCGGTCGCCTTCTCCTCGAACGGGAACGCCTGCTCCTCGAGCAGCACGTTGTACTGGTCGAGCTCCGGCTTGCTGAGCTTCTTCGGCCGCTCGGATGCCATCAGCGACTTGCCGAAATCGCGGTAGACGGTCGCGATGCGGTACGTCGCCGCCGTCGTGACGTCGGCGACGCCGTACTCGGCGGCGACCGAGTACGCCTTCAGCGCGAGCTCCATCTTGTCCTTCTTGAGCTTGAGCTGGCGCTGCAGCGGCTCGACGAGTTGGACGCTGCGGTAGTCGGCCGCCACCGGCTCGGCCATCGCGAGCGCCGCGTTCGCGCCGAGATAGCGCGTGCGGTCGGTGCGCGCTGCGCCGCCGGCCTGGTCGGCGGCGAAGATCTCGCGCATCAGCGCCGCCTCGCGCGCCGGGTTGCCGCTGTCGCGCGCGATCACGGCGATGCGGTAGCGCGCCTCGACCTGGGCCTCGAGGCTGGGCGGGTTGAGCGCGAGGTAGCGCTCGTAGGCGCGCGCCGCGGCCGGCTTGGCGTTGCCCTTCTCGTACAGCTCGGCGGCCTGCCAGAGCGCGTCGCGCGCGACCTTGGGGTCCTTGCTCGCGGCGCCGATGCGCTCGAACTCGGCGGCGGCGTTGGCCGACTGGCCCTTCTCGAGATACGCGGCGGCGAGCTTCTTGCCGACCTCGGGCTGCAGCGCGTGGTTCGGGAAGCGCGTCCGGAAGTCCTCGAGCGCCTTGATCGCGCCGTCCCAGTCCTTGATCGCGATCAGCGCCGCGGCCTGGTCGTATTGCGCGTTGGCGCGCACCGCGGAGTTCGCCGGGGCGACCGCGCCGACGCGCGCGAAGGTCGCCGCCGCTTCCTGCTGCTTGCCGCTCGCACGCGCGACCTCGGCCTGCTTGTAGATCGCCGCCGCATGCCGCTCGACCAGCTCGGCGCGCCCCGGGTCCTTCTCCGGCGTCAGCTTGATCGCCTCGGCGAACGCCTTCTCGGAGACGCCGTACGCATGGCGATCGAACGACGAATACGCGATCACCGTCCAGGCGACGCGCCGCTGCGCATCGGCCGCCGGCGGCTTCAGCTCGACGACGCGCTGCGCGACGGCGCCGGCCTGCTCGGTCTCCTTCAGTGCATAGAGCTTCTCGGCGGCGTCGGTGAGGACGAGGCCGTTGCGGCTGTCGTTCGGGAACGCCTGCGCGAACTTGAGCGCGCTCGCGACGGTCGCGCGCTGCAGCGCCGGCTGCTCGGGGGCCGTCGCCTTCTTGAGCAGCTGCGCGTAGCTGAGGAGCGCGCCGTAGCCCGCCTCGGCAGCACGCGCGAAGCCGGCGCTGCCGTACGCGACCTTCTCGTACTCGGTCGCCGCTTCTGCGAAGCGCGCTTGCTCGAACAACAGCTCGGCGAGCAGGAAGCTGCTCTCGGCCGCCTTCGGATCGTTCGGGAACGACGCGAGGTATTCGCGGTACCAGCGCACCGCCTCGGCGGCGTCGGTGCTCGACTTCGTCTTCTGCGCCATCGCGTGGTAGTGGCGCGCCAACTCGGTGAGCCGCGCTTTGACGAGCGGCTGAGCCTTGTCCCAGCCGTCGGGGTTGACGCGGCGGAATTCGCTCGTCCGGCCGTAGCGGGCGACGTATTCCTTGCGCGCCTCGATCGCCTGGTTGACGAAGCCGTTCTTCTCGTAGATCTCGATGACGCGGCCCTGCATGACCGGCGCCTGCGCGTGCAGCGGGTTGTTGCGCGCGAAGCCGTTGAACGCGTCGGCGGCGTCCTTGCTGCGCTCCTGCTTGATGTAGAGCTCGGCGAGCTGTTCGTAGACGCGGAACTCGTACGTCTTTCGCGCCGGCGTCGTCATGAACGGCGGGATCGACTCGGCGCCCTTCAGGTTGGCGAGGCTGATGCTGACGACGCGGAAGGTGTCCTCGACGAGCTCGCGGTCGGCGCGCGAGAGGCCGGCGAGCGACTCGAGCGCGAGCTCGCCGTCGCGGCCGGCGATCTTCAGGTCGAGCACGCCGAGGAACGACTTGACGGCGTCCTCGAGGCGGCCCTGCTTGTACTGCGACCAGCCGAGCATGTAGAGCGAGCGGTCCTGGTACGGGCTCGCGTCCGGCGACGCGAGCACGATCGAGAACGCCTTCTCGGCGCCCTCGTAGTTCTTGGCGGTGAAGAGCAGCTCGCCGCGGCGGAACTGCGCCTCGCTCGCATAGCGCGTCGCCGGGTACTCGCGGACCATGCGGTCGAGCGTCTTCTGCGCCGTCTCGAGGTCGCCGCTCTGCTCGTAGGCGCGCGCCATCTGGTAGAGGACGCGGTCGTTGTTGGGGTCCTTGGGGAAATTCTTGAGGTAGTCCTGGTAGCGCGCGATCGCCGCCTTGTAGTCGGGCGCTGCGACCTTGCCCGCGTTGCTGTCGCTGTCGGCGCTGTCCATCTCGAGATCGCCGAGCCGGCGCATCACCTCCGAGCGCTGCGGCGCCGCCGGCGCGATGTCGAGGAACTTGCGGTAGGCCTCGATCGCCTTCTTCTCGTCGACGGCGGCAACGTCTTCCTTGTCGACCGCGACCTTGCGGTTGGCGAGCGTCTTCAGCGTCGGCTCGTTGTCGGGCGTGCTGCCGCCGCTGCGGAACATCGAGCATCCCGCGAGCGCGAACGCCGCCGCGAGCGCGACGGCGACCGGACGGGCGACGCGCCTACTGCGGCTTTGCGGAGGCAGCATGGTCTGCGTCCTGTTTGCCGTACGCGCGGTCGTACAGCTGCGCGAGCGCGAAGCGCGCCTGCGTCGTGTAGCCGGCGATGCGCTGCTGCTGGCCGACCAGCTCGGCGATCGCGATCTCCTGTGCTTCCTCGCGCTGCTCGCGGCCGAGCGCGGCGACGCGCGGGATCATCACCTGCAGCTGCGGAGCGAATGCGGCGATGCGGCGGGCGAAGCGGTCGAACCGCAGCGGCTCTTCGCGCTGCGCCGTCGTGAGCGCGTCGGCATGGCGCTTGGCGTCCTCGAGCCAGCCGCCGATGCGGTCGAGCTCGACTTTGGCGTCCCAGAGGCGGCCGACACCGTCCTGCGAGAGCTGCCATGCGAGCACGCCGCCGACGAGGCGGACGCGATCGCGCTGCTTGAAGACCTCCTCGTCTGCATTCGGCGCGTCGACGATGGCGCGGATCTCCTTCAGCCGCGCGAGCAGCTCTTGCTGCTTGGCGTCGGCGAAGGCGACGCCGTCGCCCGCGGCCTCGGCGGCGAGCACCTCGGCGGCGACCGCTTCGCGGCGCTTCACGAGCGCCTCGACGTCGATCTGCTGCTGGCGCTCGCGAACGACCGGCAGCCGGTCGGCGAAGGCTTTCCGCCGCGTCGCCAGCATGTCGTCGAAGATGACGAGCTTGTCGCGCCAGTCTTCGAGGTTGCGCGAGAGGAAGCGCAGGTCGCGGTAGTTTTTCAGCGCCTCCTGGAACTCGTGCTGCGCCAGGATCTGCGCGAGATGGCGCGCCCGCGGCATCTCGGCGAGATCGCGGATCTTCCAGAACCAGCCCATCTCGTCGCCGGGGTTCTGCTCGACGAGGGTGTCGATCATCTTGCCGTTGCGGATCGCCTTGATCGACTCCTCGATCGCTGCGTTCTCGCGCTCGAACGCGGCGATCGCGCCCTCGTAGCGCTGCAGCGCCTGGCCATGGGCGCCGAGCTCGGCGTACGCATAGGGCACCGCGATCTGCGCCTCGAGCACCGCGGTTTCGCCGAAGTCGCGCCTGGCGAGCTCCTGCCACGGAACGAGCGCGAGCTGCGGGTCCTTCAGCGCATCGGCGGCCCAGCCGTAGCCGAGCAGCGCCTTGCTCGACTGCAGGCTCTCGAGGCGGACGCGCTCGAGGTACGTGCGCGCGTCCTTCGGGCGGTTCTCGGCGAGCGCCGAGAAGCCTAGCGCGACGTTGGCGCGGTCGCGCAGGTTTCGGTACTCCTCGCTCGGCGCGCCTTCCTTGCCGATGTCGTCGAGCAGCTCCGTGCCGCGCTTCGTGTTGCCCGACTTGAGCAGCGCGATGCCGAGGTTGTAGCGAACGTAGCGCGCGCTCGTCCCCTTGGTCGGCAACGCGCCGAGGATGGCGGCGGCGCCGGCGTTGTCGTTGCGCAGCATGAGGAGCTGGCCCATCAGCAGGCCCTTCTCCTCCTCGAGCTCCTTCGGCAGCTTCTTCTCGACCTTGGCAAGCGCCTCCTCGGCCTCGCCGAGGTAGCCGCGCTGGTAGCGGATCTTCGCGAGGTAGAACCAGGCGCGGTCGCGCGTCGCCTGCGACGCGCCGCGCGCGACCATCGTCGCGAAGATCTCGCCCGCCTCCTTCGTCTGGCCGTACGAGGCGAGCATGCCGCCGCGCAGGATCTCGGCCTCGTCGTCGTGGCGGGTGAGACGGTCGAACTGCTGCGACGCCATCATCGTCGTGATCGACGTGAAGTAGCGGTCCTGGAAGAAGTAGAAGAGCGCGTCGCCGTAGTACGGCGCCTTGATCTCGTGCGTCTGCGGCGGCGGCCCGCTGGCGCCGAACGGCCACGCGGCCTCAGCGGGCGCGAGCGGCCACGCCGCGAGCGCGAGCGCGGTCGCAGCGACGGCGCTGCGGCCGATGCGCAGGGCGAGGCGGGCGGAGGAACCTGCAACCATCGGAGGTCACTGCCAGAGCTTGATGTCGAACTCGGGCTGGAGCTTGCCGGCCGAGTCCTGGATGCGAAGCTCGATGTATTTCGCGTCGGTCGTCTTCTCGAACTTGACGTTGGCGCCGCGCCGGTAGTTGCGTTCGTGCGGGCCCTTGCCGGTGAAGTAGGCGACGAGCTCGTGCTGGCCGGTCTTCAAGTTGCCGAGATAGACGCGCTGGACGCCGCCGCGATGCAGCGCATCGACCTCGAGCTGGGTGTAGAGGTAGTTGGCGACGACCTTGTCGTCGAGCTTGATCTGCACCGAATCGAGCTGGAACAACACCCCGACGTCCATCGAGACGAACAGAGCCACCTGCGTGTTGGCCGGGAACAGCAGCTCCTCCTCGAGGACGAGCAGGTCGCGATTGAGCTTGATGACGTCGGCCTTGACGTCCTGGATGCGGCCGTCGAGCGTCCCGGCGACCGGCGCACTCGACGGCGCTCCCGGGGTGAGCGCGGCGCTGACCATCGCGGGCATGCTCGCCGAGCCGGCCGGCGCAGACGCAGCGGCGAGCGCCGGGCTCGCCGCTGCGGCCGCCGCTGGCGCGGCCGTGGCAGGCGCCGACGCCGCCGGCAGCGCAACCGCAGGCACCGCCAGCAGCGGCAGCGCTGCGGGCTTGGCCGACGTCGACGGCGCCGTCGCGGCCGGTGCACTGGCACCGGCGCGCGCCGGCGCTGCCGTGCTCTGCGCGCCGGCGACGTGCGCGATCGAGAGCGACGCGGCGAGAGCGAGAACGGCGATCGGTGTGCAGCTTCGTTTCATGGCTGTCTCTCAATAGGTGGCGGACAAGTACACCTGGAAGAGGTTGGCGCCGTAGCCATACAGCTCGCCGGTGCGCACGTCGGTGAAGTCCTTGAACTTGTAGCGCGTGTACTCGTAGGTGCCGATCAGCTTCACGTCGTAGCGGCCCGGAACCCGGCGCACGTTGTACGAGAGCCGCCCGCCGAGCCCGATGTCGTTGAACGTGCTCAGCTGGCGGTTGCGCGAGACGTAGACCGTCTCGGTCATCGCGTTGTCGCTGTAGAAGTTGGCGTGCGTCTGCGTGTAGTAGCGCGCGAAGATGTCGGCGAGCCACGCCTCGCCGAAGTAGCGGCTCCAGCCCGCTTCGGCGGTGTGCGCCTTGATGTCCCAGGTGTCGGTGTAGTAGCGGTAGCCGAAGTTGATCGAGCCGAAGTTGCCGAGGTCGCCGACCAGCTTCACCTTGCCGGCCCGGCTGCTGCGCGTGCGCGGGTTGCGCTCGGGAACGAATGCACCGAAGACGCGTGCCGAGCGGTAGGGGCTGCCGAGGTAGCCGTCGTCCGAGAGCGCATCGAAGTTCAGGCTCGCGAGCCAGCGCGAAGTGAGGATCTGGGTGAGGCCGAAGCGGTACTGCCAGTGGTGCGCATGGTCGGAAAACTCGGGCGAGTTCTTCTTGCCGACCTTGTCGCTCGCCTTCGTGAAGCCGAACGCGACCGTCGTCATGCCGCCGAACACTTCCTGCGTGACGTCGATGTTGCCGGTGTTGGCGACGTAGTCGGGCTCGTGGCTGGTCATCGCGCCGAGCGTGATCTGCGCGTCGCGATAGACGTAGTCGGCGCTCAGGCCGAACTCGTGGCGAGTCTCGTTGTACTTGCTCGCCGTCGTGACGACGTCGATCGACGCGTTGCTGACCGCGTCCATGTAGTACGTGCCCGAGAGCGAGACCTTGTCCATGATGCTCTTGCGCACCAGGACCGCCGGTCCGTACGCGTTGACGCCACCGCCGATGTACGAATGGAGGAGCGCTTCCGCCTTGTCGCCCGGAAGGTCGACGGCACGCGACACTCCGGGCGCGAGCACGCCGAGGAGGCTGCCGAGCAGCGCGAGCAGCCGATGCCAGAGGCCGATCGCCGCCCTAGTTGCAGCCACAACCGCCTCCCTGGACGCCGGTCGCGCCGCGCGCGCCTTCGCGAACGTCGCGGACGTGCTCGAAGTGCTTGTCCGGGAGCGAGTCGCGCGACAGCTTCATGATCGGGTCGGCGAGGCGCTCGCGCTCGTACGGCTTGACCCAGGGCTCGAGCTTGGGCACGGAACAGCCGGCGAGCAGCGTCGCGCCGAGCAGAGCGGCGCACGCGAGCGCACGCAAGATCGTCATTTCAGGAGCTCCCGGATCTGCTTCTCGTAGTTGTCCTCGTAGCCGGCGAGATAGCCGCGGTGGACGTAGCGCACCTTGCCGTCGCGGTCGATGAGCACCGTCGAGGGCATCGTGTTGAGGTCGTACAGCTTGCTGACACGCTTGTCGGCGTCGAGCAGGACGGGGAAGGTGACGCCGAGCTTGGTCGCGACCTCGGCGGCCTTGCTCGGGTCGTCGTCGACGTTGACGCCGAGAAGGACGAAGCCGCTCGAGCGGTACTTCTGGTATAGGCGGTTGAGCTGCGGCATCTCCTGCCGGCACGGCGCGCACCAGGTCGCCCAGAAGTTGACCATCACGACGCGACCGCGCTGGTCCTGCAGGCGCATGTTCGGCCCGCTCATCGCGTGCAGCGAGAAGTCGGGCGCCGGTGTCGACGGCGCGATCGCCGACGACGCGGTTCCGGCGACGACGGCGAAGACGACGCTCGCGACGATGCGTAACGCGGAGGCGGAACGGACGATCGATAAGGTCTTCATGGCTGCGTGGTCAGAAGTAGAAGGAGAGCCCGCCGGTGAGCTCCGCGTTGTGCGTGCTTTGCCGCTTGCCGAGCAGGTCGAGCGAGAAGACGTGGTCGCGGACGTCGAGCTGGAGCGCGGCCCAGTCGGCGAGATAGACGCGGTAGCCGAACCCGAAGTTGAAGGTGGTCTTGCGCTGGTCGGCGAACTTGGTGCTGCCGACGCCGGCGACCACATAGAACTGCGACGGCCGCGCGCGGCTGCCGCCGATGAAGATCTCGCCCGGGAACAGGTTGTAGCCGACCGAGGCGTTGTAGTAGTAGAGCTTCTCGCTCGTCGTCGCGAAGATGCCGCCCGGCAGGATCTGGCGGAACAGCTCGTCGCTCACCTTCGTCTGGCCGTATGCCGCCTCGACGAAGAAGTCCTCGGTGATGTGGTAGCCGATGCGCGCGCCGTAGACCCAGCTCGAGCCGAAGTTCTGCGCTGCGTAGGTGCCGGTGAACAGGCTCACCTCGAAGTCGTTCGACGGGAACTTCGGCTTCGTGATGTCGCGCCGGTCGACCTGGGGAATGACGACCTGGTCGTTGTTGGCCGGCGGCGTGCTCTGCGCGAGCGCGCCGCAAGCCGAAGCGGCGAGAGCCATCGCCGGAAGAGCCTTGCGCAAGGTCTTGTTGTTCATCGTTGGGTCCGGTTTGCCCGCGGTGCTTGGCCGACGAGTTCAGAAGAAGAAGGACAGCCCCGCGGTCCACGCGCGGTATTCGGCTGAGCGCTGATCGTTCAGGAACGCCGTGTAGAAGGCGTAATCGGCACTCAGCACGAAACGCTCGCTGATGTAGTAGCGCGCCCCGAGCCGCGCCGCGCCGAGCTTGGCGTCGGTCGTCGTCGCGCCGATCAGGCTGAGGTTGGGGAAGTTCTTGAACTTGCCGAGGCCGACCGCGAAGAAAGGCGACAGGCGCTTGTCCGACCACGGCTCGATCATCAGGTCGAGGTGCCAGAGGTTGGTGCCCGAGAAGACGCCCTGCACCTGACCGAACGTGCCTTCGATGCTCAGCGTGTCGGAGAGGCGATAGTTGGTCCATATCTTCAACATCGGCTCGGACTTGAAGTGTCCCCAAGACGCGCCGAGTTGGACTCTTCGGGTCAAGTAGTCGTCGAGAAGAACATCACGGAAGGTCTTCGTGCCTCCCGCGGCAGTGAGCGTCGATTCGAGCTGCTGACGACTGACCCAGCCGACCTTGTCGTCTTCGGTGCGAATGCGAAACCAGTCGGTGTGGCGAAGTTCGATCTCGACCCATTCGTTGCGCGGCGCGACGAAGAAGATCGGATAGCCGCGGCCCGGCCCGGTGCGAAGCTCGATGTACGGGTCGGCGATCTGCACCAGCTCGGACTTCTTCGAGCGCGGCTTCGGCGGCGGCCGCGTCGCCGCGACCGCGGGGGCCGAGGCAGCTGTCGCCGCGACACCCGATGCCGAAGCCGCCGGCGCCGACGCGGCAGCGACCGGCGACGACGCAGCTGCAGAAGGCGTCGCGACGGCCGCAGCCGATGCAGCGGCAACTGGCGCCGACGCCGCGACCACCGGCGAAGGCACAGCATCGGCGGCTCGCGCCGCGGGGATCGCCGCAAAGGTCGCGACAAAGATCACGGCGGCGAGACCCTTTGATGGCCGAGCCATTCCACTGCCGCGTTCGCTTCGCGGCATCAAGCAGGCGGCGGCGCTCACTGTGTGTTGCACGTGCCGGTCGCGGGATCGGCCGGCGTGAACATCGTGTAGGTCGCGGTGCTGAATTCGTCCTGGCCCTTCGGCGCAGGATGGGTGATCCAGTACTTGATCAGCTTGATATTGGGGTCGTTCTCGTCGGGGAACACCTGGCCCCCGCCGTGGAAGACGCCGAGCACGAGCGGCTTGACGACAAGCCGGCTCTGCTGGGTGTCGCCGACGATGACCATCCCCTGCGCCGAGTAGAAGTTCTTGTACATGTCGCTCGCGCGGATGGCGTCCGGCGTGTTGGCCGGGTCGCTCACGTCGAGCGGCTGCGCGCTGGAGATCAAACGAAGAGCGCCGCCGGTGCCCGTCACCGTGTCGTGACAGCCACCGCCGGCGCAAGTGTTGATGGTCGTGCTACCTTGGCTCTGGAGCGGAGTCTTGAAGATCGGGTTGATGCACTTCTCGAAGTACGCGAAGGCGAGGTGCTGGTTACCCTGGGAGTTGAGAGGATTGTCCACCACGGGAGGGTTCCCGAATGGATTCGATGATCCTCCGCAAGCCGCCAGGGTCCCCAGCAACGTGATCGAAAGTGTCTTCCTTCGCAGTACGGTCATCAGCGTCAACAGCCTGTCGCTATCCAGTTGGCAATCGTGTTGTAGTCGGCGCTGCCGATCGGGAGCACTGCAGACGTCTGCGGCGTGGCCAACACGGACGGGTGCGGTACCGACGACGGCTTGCTGAGCAGGTAGTTCGACGCCGGGTTGCACGCGTTCGAGATCATCGACAGCGTCACCCCGTAGTCGCCGTCCGAGTCACCGACGAGCACGAAGCGGTTGTTGTGGAAGTTCGTGCCTGCCGCCGGCGTCGTCGTGTCGCCGGTGATGCTACTTCCGACTGCCTGGTGGCAGGTGGCTGCGCACGACTTCTGAAGGATCGGCATGACGTCCTTCTCGAAAGTCGCCTGGCTCAGGCCGTTGAGCTGCTTCACGTTGGCGGCCGGATCGAACGGGTCGTTGAAGTACTTGCCGCCCAGATCGATGAAGTCGGCGAGGACTTGCAGCTCGCCCTTGTTGAGCATCTTCGAGTGATCCGGAGCCGTCGCCGGCGGGTTCGGATGCGCGGTGCGCGCATCGGCGCTCGCCATCAGCGTGCGACCGGTCAGGATCTCGAAGATCCGGCTCTTGCGCGCCTGGCCGACCGCGTCGCCCTCGCTCGCCATCGTGTCGACGAGCGCCGGGCCGCGGACGATCATGAGCTCACCGTCCTCGATGCGCGTGACCGGCAGGCCGGTGACCGGGTCGAGCAGCGGGTCGCCGAGCATGATCTCCTGGTACGACTGAATGCGCCCCGTGCCCGTGATCGACGCGCTCAGGTCGAGCTTGTCCGGGTCGTTGTGGCAGCCCGTGCACGTGTTCGCGCCGCGGTTCTTGGTCCACAGCGGCGCGACGTGCGTCGGATAGTTGATGATCCCGTTCACCGGCACCGCCGTGGTGAGGTCATCGGCGGGATTGGTGTTGCCCGTGTACTTGATCGTGTACGACGGGAGCGCGGCGACGCCTGCCTTTGTGGTGTCGGCCCAGTAGTCCGAGAACACCATGTTCGGCATGAGGTTCAGCGCGGTCGGATCGAGGCGCGTGCGCGTGCCGGCCATCGTCTCGCCCGGCGCGTGGGCGGCGGAGAGCGCCGTCTTGACGCCTGCCGACATCGTGTTGACGACCGTGCCCGAGTTGATCGCACCGCCGCGGCGCGGGCTGTGGCAGCCGTCGCACGTGCGGCGCTCGCCGGCGCGCACCTGGATCCAGTTGGTGTGCGTATGGATGTGCTCGCCGTGCGGACCGACGGCGGCCAGGGCAAACGGCGTGTTCGCCGGCACGTAGAACTTCGCCGAGCCGTCGGGTTCGACGCGCGCGTAGCCGAGCTTTTGCTGCATCTCGAACTCGGTCTCGCCGATCGCCTGGCGCATGCCGGTCATGCCGGCGCCCGGGGCGATCGCCCGCACCACGCTGAGGAAGCGCACCGGCGCGCAGCCATAGGCGGCGTTCGCGGGGTCCTTCATCTTGACGAGGTCGGCGACCTGCGCACGCGTGTCGGCCGGGTCGGTCGGCGCTGTCGTCGCGATCTGCGTCGTGCAGCCCGGCGCCGCGTCGGCCGCCGTCAGCATGCCAGCGCTCATGCGGCCGAGCTCGTCGGTGTCGTAGACGCTTCGCACTTCGATCAGGCCGAGACCCTGCGCCTCGAGCGCCGGGTCGAGGTTGGTCGGCAGCGTCGCGTTCGGCTCGGTCTTCGGCTGAATCGCGACCGGATGGACGTTCGTCATTCCCGGAGGCGCTGCCGCGACGATCAGGAACGTCTGCGCGTTCGGATCGAACATGTAGATCGAGTACGTCGGCCGGACGTTGTCCTGAACATCGTCCTTGGCGACCTCGGTGTTGAGGCGCTCCATGCCGAGGCGGTCGAGCTCCGCGGCCGTCAGCGTCGAGCACGAGACCACGACGCCCTTCTTGCTCACCTCACACGGGGCGAACGAGACGAGGACGCGGTCGGTGCCGTCCCAGAGCGGGTCGGGCGAGCTGATCCGGCCGAACTTCGAGATGCCCTTGCCGAGGCTCAGCTGCTGCGCCGTCGCCTGGTACTGGCCCGTGCCCGTGATCCCGGGTGCGATCGGCGCGTTCTGCTCGGAGAAGTTGGCGGCGTTGATGAAGACGAGACCGCCGCCTTCGTGCGTGCCCGAGAGCGGCATCAGGCTCGAAGCGAGGAACCCGGCGTACTTGCCCTTCGGGTCCATGTCCTTCACATGGAGGAAGCTGTTGCCTTCGCTGTGCGCGCCGTACAGCACGAACATGTCGGTGCCGTCGGGCTTGGTGCGGAAGACCTTGAAGTGGTTGCGGCCGCCGACGTGGTCCCAGCGCGAGAACATGATGTCGCCGTTCTGGCGCACCGTCGGATTGCGGTCGTGGCTCTGGTTGAACGAGATCTGCGTGATGTTGCCGCCGTCGGCGTCCATCGTGTGCAGGTTGAAGACGGTTTCGCGCTCGTACTCGTCCTGCGCCTTGTAGCTGCGGCCGAGCGCCTGGTTGACCATCGACGTGGTCTGGCGGTTCGACGTGAAGACGAAGCCGCGGCCGGCCGGCAGGTACGCGGGCTCGACGTCGTCGCCGGACGCGGTGAGGCGCCGGAACGTGCCGCTCACGAGGCCCTGCGGCGTCGTGTCGGTCATGACGTATTCCCAGATGTTCCAGCTGCCGGTGCACGCGGCGACCGTGCCGATCTTCGACGTGTTGTCGGCCGGACACTTCATCGCGAAGACGATGCGCTTGCCGTCGTACGAGACGTTCGGGCTGCGGACGTCGCCGCGCCCTTGCGTGAACTGCGCGGTCATGTTGTGCTCGAGCGCACTGGCCGACGACTTCTCACGGATCATCAGGTCGCCGCCGGGAGCGAACGAGCCACCCGTCGTGGGGTTCATCGCGGCGGTGTTGGCGCGTTGGGCATACGCGATCGGCACGTCTCCCGCCACCGTGACGGTGGCCGAGTCGCCGCTGCTGGAGCCGCTACCGCAGCCTGCCAGCGTGCCCAACAGTAAGGAACTGGCCCATAACGATCCGGTCACGACCTTGTTCATGAAAGTCTCCTGGTGGGTCTCGGGTGCGTGGTCATTGCGTCGGCGACGCGCTGGTTGAACTTGGAGCTGAAAGCAATCCTGACGAGAAATGAAGCGCGCCGGCGGCATCAACGACAACTGCGTCGACGCCCGACTGAGATTCGACGAGAGCCATTCCGCGCTCAACGCCGAGCACGAACACGATCTTGGAAAGGGCTTCGCTGGTCAACCCATCGTCCGCAAGAACTGTCACGCTTTGTATTTCGCGTGGAGATTTGCCGGTTGCGGGGTCGATCAGGTGATGGAATCGCGTGCCGTCGGCGTCGAAGTAGCGCTCGTAGTCGCCCGACGTCGAGATCGAGACGTCCTCCAGCGGCAGCATCGCGGCGACCTGGCCGGGCCGGCGCGGGTCGCGCACGCCGATCGTCCACGGCCTGCCGCGGCGATCGCCGATCACCCGGCTGTCGCCGCCGGCGCTCACCATGCCGTGGGCGATGCCGCGGCGGCGCAGGATCGCCGTCGCGTTGTCGACGGCGTGACCCTTGGCGAAGCCGCCGAGGTCGATCCGCATCCCCGGCTTGGCGAAGCGGACGGTCCGCGCCTGGCTGTCGAGAACGAGGCCGCGCCAGCCGATCGCAGCGCGCGCCTTCTCCAGCTCCTCGTCGCCCGGCCGGACCCGGTTGCGGTAGTCATATAAGTGACCGACCGCGGCGTAGGTGATGTCGAAGGCGCCGCCCGAGAGCTCGGAGAACTCGGCGGCACGGACGATCAGCCGCGCCATCTCGACGCTGACCGGCACCGGCGCGGCGTACGCCTCGCGGTTGATCCGCGACAGCTCGGAGTCCTCCTTGAAGGGACTCATCGTGCGGTCGATGCGGCGCATCTCGTCCATCACCGCGGCGATCGCCGCTTCGCCGGCAACCCGTTCGTCGGCCCAGAGCTCGACGACGATGCTCGTGCCCATGATCGCTTCTTCGCGCTTCAGCCAGCCGGAGCGCCGGCCCGGCAGGAAGCGGCCTAGCACGGCGGCCTCGCGGGGTCCAGCCTTTTCGGTGGCGTACACGGGGGGCTCTCGACGTTGACGGCGGGGACGAATGGATACGAATGCCGGTCACCGCTTCGCACGCAGATGACGTGCCCGTCCGGGTGCGGTCGCCTGCGGTCAAGAAACGACAGGTTTGCCGCGCCGACGGGCGGCGCGGCCCGTCGGCGCGATCGCTCAGGCGACGAATTTTTCACGGCATGCGTGCAGATGCTTCACGTGTGTCCGAACGCAACGGCAGTCCTCGTGTTGCGTCAGCGCCGCGGCGCAAACCACATCCGCTGAAAGACGCCGTCGCGGTCGCGGAGATGTTTCAGCGCTCCCGCCGCATGGACCAGCACGACCGCGACCGCCGTCCACAGCAGCACGGCGTGCGCCGCGAACCAGGCTTCGGAGAGATCGTGGTCGGGAGCTGTCCAGCGCGGCGTCGCGACACCGAACCAGGCGACGCCGGCTTTGCTGTACGACGCGCCGAGGTAGCCGGTGATCGGCAGCGCGACCATCAGCGCATAGAGCAGCACGTGGCTGACACCGGCGAGCTGTGCGTGCCACGCCGGCCCCGGCGGCAGCGGCGCGGGACGGTGCGCGAGTCGCCAGAGCACGCGCACGACGACGAGCGCGGCGATCACGAGCCCGATCGACTTGTGCAAATCGAACCACTGCTCGCTTCCCGGCTGGCGGCGGATCCACATCATCCGCCAGCCGATCGCGGCGGTGCACGTCATCAGGATCGCGAGCAGCCAATGCAGCGCGATCGCGGTGCGGCTATAGCGCCAGGATGGAGTCACAGGTCGTCGACGTGCTCGACGATCTTGCGCAGGTACTCGAGCTCCCTCATGCGCTCCTGCGCGACCGAGCGCAGATCGCCGATCTCGGCGTTCTGCAGACGTAGCCGCTCTTCGGTCTTGGTGCGGATCGCGTCGGCGCGGCGGACCTCCGCCTTCAGCTCCTCGATCCCCTCTTCCATCTCGACGTACTCGGTGATGCGCGCTTCGAGCCGCGTGATCTCCTCGGATTTCGCGGCGACGTTGCGCGCGAGCTGCGCCTCGCGCCGCCGGCTCGAGCGCACCTGCAGCCTGAGCAGCACATACATGCTCGAAACCGCCACCAGCGTGATCGCCGTGACGAGCAGCAGTCCCCACAGGATCTGGATGACCGCCTTGGTCTCAACGGCATCGATGGCGATCTCGCTGGGATTCAACGACGCTCCCTTTCGTTCTTCTGCGGCGAAGGATACGGAAAGCGCCCCCTGAACCGGGGGCAGGTCGTGTCGGAACGTGACTTCCTGCGCACCCGCGGGCTGGCCCGCGACACCCGGGCTTGACGGCGCCGACCGAGGCTTCGCGGCCGAAATCGGCCCCGCATGCGAGACGCTCGCTACGCGGCGCGCATCGCCGGCGCGCTGCAGATCCGCTCGGCGACGAGAACCGCCTGCGCCGCGATCGCACGCAGCAGCCCGCCCGGCTGGCGGATATCGAAGCCGACGAAGTAGATCCCGGCGAGCGGCCCGACGCCGACGACGTCGCTCGGCAGCCCGTGCTCGTCGACCGCCAGCGCGACGCCCGGAAAGAGCGCCGCGACGCCGGCGCGATACCCGGTCGCAAGCACGATCGCATCGAACCGCCCGGCGCTGCCATCGATGAACTCGGCGCCGTCGGCGACGAGGCGGCGGATCCCCGGCCGCACCGCGATCTCGCCCGAGCGGATCCGCGCGAGCGTACCGACATCGATCACCGGCGTGCGGCCGAATTCGCGCAGCGCGCGCAGCGGCGAGATCGGCGAACGGCGCAGACCGAGCTTGCCGAGGTCGCCGACCGTCAGGTCGGCGAAGAAGCTCGCGAGCGCGTCGCCGACGCGGCGCGGCAGGCTTGCCAGCACGATCGACGTCTTCTGCGTCGGCCGGCCAAGGACATCGCGCAGCACGACGTTGACCGGCGAGCGCACCGAGAGCGTCGTCGCCACGCCCCGCTCGGCGAGGTCGAGCGCGATCTCGGCGCCGGTGTTGCCCATGCCGACGACGAGCACACTCTTGCCCACGAACGGCGCTGCGGTGCGGTACTCGCGGCTGTGCACGACCGTGCCGGCGAACCCGTCCTGCCCGTCGATGGCGGCGACGTTGGGATGCTGGTTCGCTCCCGTCGCGACGACGACGGCGCCGGCGCGAACGGCATCGCCCGAGCGCATCTCGACCCGCCAGCCTTCGCCATCGCGGACGATCGCGAGCGCCTCCGCGCCGAGGCGCGGCACGATGCCGGCGCGCGCCGCATACGCATCGAGGTAGTCGACGACGCCCTGGCGCGGGACGTACTTCGGCTGCCCGGCAGGAAACGGCATTCCCGGCAGCGCCGACAGCGACTTCACGGTGTGGAGGTGGAGCCGCTCGTAGTGCGAGCGCCACGAGGCGCCGACCGCGTTCGCCTGTTCGAGGACGAGAGGCCGACGGCCCCTGGCGGCGAGCGTCGCCGCGACCGCGAGCCCGGCCGGCCCGGCGCCGATCACCACGATCTCGGTCGACTCCATGCGGTTTCCCCCGGTCGTGCAAGGATAGTGCCGGGTTCATTTCTATAATCGCGCGCCGCGTCGCACCTGACGCCGGGCTCGGAGAATCCATGACTCGACTTCGTGGGGCCGCGATCGGCTCTCGCTGCGCGGCATTCGCGCTGTTCGCCCTCGTCGCCGCGGCCGTTCACGCCGAGGACCGCTTCGTGATCTCGAGCGACGGCCAGGAGGTCACCGACTCGGCGACGAAGCTCGTCTGGCGCCGCTGCAGCGAAGGCCAGCGCTTCGACGGCAAGACCTGCAGCGGCAAGCTCGTCAAGTACAAGTACGCCGGCGCACGGGAGGCGGCCGAAGCGGCCGCCAAGAGCACGGGCAAGGCGTGGCGGATCCCCTCGCGCGAGGAGCTCGTCTCGCTCTACGACGAAAAGCTCAAGCGCAAGCCCAAGCTCGACGGCCGCGTCTTTCCCGCGGCGACGAACGGGCCGTTCTACGCGACGCGCACCGGCAGCGACGACAACCTGAACGCCTGGCTCGTCAACTTCCGCAACGGCCGTGTCAGCGGCTACGCGGGCCAGTCGAGCTTCCCGCTGCGCCTCGTCCGCGCGCCGTAGCGCGCAAGCCGGCGCGCTCAGCCGCCGCGGTCGAGCGCGAAGACTTCGACCGCCGCCGACTTGCCGCGCAGCTCGACCGCGCCGAGCGGCTCGATCGCGAAGGCGCCGCCGAGCTCGGCGCGGGTCGCCGCATCGACGAGGATCGCGCGCGCCACCTCCTTGGTGTGCTGCTCGAGCCGCGCCGCAACGTTGACGGTGTCGCCGATGCAGGTGTAGGTCGCGCGCTGCTGCGTGCCGGTATAGCCGGCGACGAGATTGCCGGTGCCGATGCCGATGCCGATCCGGATCGGCGCCCGGCCGGCGCTCTTCCGCTCGACCGCGAGCAGCTCGATCATCTCGATCATGTCGAGCGCAGCGAGGGCCGCCGCTTCGGCGTGCCGCTCGAGCGGCAGCGGCGCCCCGAAGATCGCCATCAGGCCGTCGCCGATCATCTGGTTGACGACGCCGCCGCGGCCGTTGATCGCGTCGAACATCAGCGTGTAGTAGGTGTTGAGCAGCTCGATCGTCTCTTCGGGCGGCTGCGACTCGACGAGCGAGGTGAAGCCGCGGATGTCGCAGAACATCACCGTCGCATCGACGTGCCGGCCCTGCAGCGCGAAGCCCGACTGCTGCAAATCCTGCGCGACCTCCGAGGTGGCGAAACGACGCACGAGCTCCTTCTGCTGGTCGCGCAGGCGCTTCTTCTCGAGACTGGCGCCGATCCGCGCCTTCAGCAGCACCGCGTTGACCGGCTTGGTCAGGTAGTCCTCGGCGCCGAGCTCGATGCAGCGCACGACGTGGGCGATCCCCTCGAGCGACGACGTCACGATCACCGGCAGGTCGCGCAGCGCCTTGTCGTTGGTGAGCTGCTCGAGAACCTGGAAGCCGTCCATCTCCGGCATCTCCATGTCGAGCAGCATCAGGTCGTAGCTGCCCTGGCGCAGCATCTCGAGCGCGACCCGGCCGTTCGCCGCGCACTCGACCGCGTGCCCCTGCAGCTCGAGGCTGCGCTGCAGGAGCAGCCGGTTGACCTTGTTGTCGTCGGCGACGAGCAATCGCGCCGACCCGCGCAGCGGATCAGGCACGGCGCAGCTCCTGCAGGCGCGCGCGGACGCGTTCGTACTCGCGCGCGAGGGCATCGAGCTCGGCGTCGCCGCCGCCGACGGGGACGCCGTTCAGCTCGAGGTCGCGCGCGAGCGTGCCGAGCTTGGTCGCGCCAAAGGTGTTGGCGTTCGATTTGAGCGAGTGCGCGGCGCGGCGGAACGCGTCGGGACGCCCGGTCGTCGCCGTCGCCCGCAGCTCGGCGAGCATCCGCGGCGCTTCCTCGAGGAAGGTGTCGACGAGCTCGGCGACGAAGTCGGCACCGGCGCTTTCCTGCAGCTCGATGAACATCGCGTTGTCGATCGGCGGTGCGTCGGCCATCGTCATCTCCCGTTCCTGACCGGCACCGCGGCGAGCGCCTCGACGAGTCGATCGACCCGGATCGGCTTGGTCAGGTAGTCGTCCATTCCCGCCTCGATGCACATCTCGCGGTCGCCCTGCATCGCGTTGGCGGTCATCGCGACGATGCGCGGCCGCCCCGGCGCAGGCATGAGCGCGCAGATCTGGCGCGTCGCGTCGAGGCCGTCGAGCTCGGGCATCTGCACGTCCATGAGGACGACATCGTAGGTCTGCCGCTGCACCGACTCGACCGCCTCGATTCCGTTCGACGCCAGGTCGGCACGGTAGCCCATCTGCTGCAACAGCCGCAGGGCGAGCTTCTGGTTCACGACGTTGTCCTCGGCGAGCAGGATCCGCAACGGGTGGCGGCTCGCCATCTCGGGATCCATCTGCGGCTTCGCGGGCGTCTGCGCGACCGGGGCTGCGGGCTCCTTCGCGAACAGGCCGACGAGCGTGTCGAACAGATGCGACTGGCGGATCGGCTTGGCGAGGTAGGCGTCGAACAGCCCTTCGGTGTCGCCGGCCTCGCGCCTGCCGAGCGAGCTGAAGAGGACGAGCGGCAGCTCGCGACGCGCGGCGCGCATCTTGCGCGCGAGCGCAAGGCCGTCCATCTCGGGCATGTGCATGTCGAGGATCGCGAGGTCGAAGCGCTCGCCCGCAGCGACCCAGCCGAGCGCCTCGTTCGGCGACTCGGTGTCGCGCGTCGCCATCCCCCACTTGGCCGCCTGCAGCGCGAGCACGCGCCGATTGGTCGCGTTGTCGTCGACGATGAGCACGCGCTTGCCCTGCAGCTCGGGCTGGACGCCGACGAACTCGCGCCGGCGGCTCGCCGGCAGCTCGGCGACCGCGGCCTCGATCGTGACGAAGAAGGTCGAGCCGTGGCCGGTGCCTGCGCTTTCCGCCCACATCGTTCCGCCCATCAGCTCGGCGAGCCGCTTGCTGATCGCGAGGCCGAGCCCGGTGCCGCCGTACTTGCGGGTCGTGCTCGAGTCGGCCTGCGAGAACGACTTGAAGAGCCGCCCCATGCCCTCTGCGGTGAGGCCGATGCCGGTGTCGCGGACCGCGAACGTCAGCTGGGCGCGACCCTCGCCCGCCCACTCGCTGCGCACGTTGACGACGACCTCGCCGCGCTCGGTGAACTTGACCGCGTTCGACAGCAGGTTGAGCAAGACCTGGCGCAGCCGCGTCAGGTCGCCGCTGATGGCAGGCGGCACGTCGCCTTCGAAGACGTATGCGATGTCGAGGCTCTTCTCGGTCGCGCGGGTGCTGACGAGGTCGAGCGCCGACTCGACGCACTCGCGCAGGTCGAACGGATGCGACTCGATGTCCATCCGCCCGGCCTCGATCTTCGAGAAGTCGAGGATGTCGTTGATGATCGTGAGCAGCGCGTCGCCCGACTCGCGCACCGTCTGCACGTAGTCGCGCTGCTCGGGGTCGAGCTCGGTGTCCAGCAGCAGGCCGCTCATCCCGATGACGGCGTTCATCGGCGTCCGGATCTCGTGGCTCATCGTCGCGAGGAACGCGCTCTTCGCCTCGTTGGCCGCCTCGGCCGCGGCGCGCGCCTCCTGCGCCTGCTTGAACAGGCGCGCGTTCTGGATCGCGATCACCGCCTGATCGGCGAACGTCTGCAGCAGCGTCAGCTCCTTGGCGCTGAACGCACCGCGCGAGCGCGAGACGCCGACCGCACCGATGCCGCGGTCTTCCCAGAGCATCGGCGCGAACGCGACCGAGTGGTAGCCGATGACCTCGCCCATCCGACGGAGCACCGCCGGGGTGTCGGGGTCGTTGATCACGTCTGCATAGTGGACGACTCGCCGCTCCCGGATCGCACGGCCCGCCGGAGTGACATCGACCGGCGCCGGAAAGGTCGCGGCCACGGTATCGAGCGCCTTGCCGACGTACGCTGCGATCTGGAGCAAGCCCTCGTCGTCGACGAGCAGGACGTCGAGCTCGTCGCCGCCGAACAGG
>Ga0207675_100000698_pt1 | contig 33219 bp, 22 predicted proteins | sample KBSSwiS42_FD_184305 | JGI IMG/M metagenome (GOLD analysis project Ga0207675, IMG submission 184305) | Switchgrass rhizosphere microbial communities from Kellogg Biological Station, Michigan, USA - KBS Switchgrass S4-2 (SPAdes) (version 2) | ecosystem: Host-associated > Plants > Roots >...
AGAACGGCGCCACGCTGGTCGGGTACAGCGGCGGCAAGTGCCTGCGAGGTCCGCAGAGCGCTGGACTGCTGCTCGGACAGAAGAACCTGGTGCGCGCGGCGTGGGTGCACAGCGCGCCGCATCACGGCTTCGCCAGGGCGATGAAGGTCGGCAAGGAGGAAGCGATCGGGATGCTGATGGCGGTCGAGATGTGGGTGAAGCGTGACCACGATGCGGAATGGAAGCGCTGGACCGCCGCGCTCGAGCACATCGCCGGACGCGTGTCGGCCATCGATGGCATCACCACGTCGATCGTTCAGCCGGCCGGCCTCTCGAATCGCACGCCGTCGCTGCGGGTCTGGTGGCCGCGCCAGCGATTCGGCGTCTCAGGCGACGAACTGGCCCGCACCCTGCTCGACACCGATCCGCGAATCGCGCTGTTCCCCGCGGGCGCCGCCGCCGATCCGTCGCTGACCGGCGTGTCGGTCACGCCGTACATGATGTCGCCCGGCGAGGAGAAGATCGTCGCCGATCGCCTGCATGCGTTGCTGGCCGGCCGATCCTCGCGCGATAGCGCGGCGCCGGTCGCGACGCCGGTGGCCGATCTCACGGGCCAGTGGGATGTGCGCATCGAGTTTGCCGCCGGCGTGTCGACCCACGTGTTCCACCTGCGACAGCAAGGTCGCGAGATCGATGGCGCTCATCAAGGCGACTTCGTGTCCCGAAGCCTGTCCGGCACGCTCGACGGCGACGCGGTCAGGATTCGCAGCACCTACAGCGAGCAGCATGGCGACGCCCTCAGCTTCAGCTTCTCGGGCCGCGTCGCTCCGGGGACCAAGGACGAGATCGCGGGAACGCTCGACATGGGCGAATATCTCGGCGCGCGATGGACGGCGAAACGGCGCGTGCCTTCGCGGGCCTGACCGGTGCCAATCCGAGCCGCCTGCGCGGCGTCGCTGCTCGCGTTGGTCGGCCTCTTGCCGGGCCCCGCCGGCCAGCCTGCGCCCAGGTACGAATTGCTCCTGCGCGGCGGTCATCTCATCGATCCGCGCAATGCGATCGACGCGCCCCGGGACGTCGCGATCGCCGCGGGGAGAGTCGCCGCGGTTGCGCCGGCGATAAGCCCCGCCAACGCAGCGAAGACGATCGACGTTGCCGGGCTCTACGTCGTGCCCGGGCTGGTCGACATCCATACACACGTGTACGCCGGCACAGGCGAGAAGAACTCCTACGCCGGTGACAACAGCGTCTACCCGGACGGCGTCACGCTGCGCTCGTGCGTCACGACGATCGCCGATGCGGGGAGCTCGGGCTGGCGGAACTTCGAGGACTTCAAGCAGCGGATCGTCGATCGATCCAGGACTCGCGTCCTGGCCCTGCTCAACATCGTCGGCCACGGCATGCGCGGCGGCGCGTTCGAGCAGGATCTCGCGGACATGGCGGCACCGCCCACTGCCGAGATGGCGCGGCGCTATGGCGGGCTGATCGTCGGCATCAAGACCGCACATTACTCGGGACCCGAATGGACGCCGGTCGAGCGGGCGGTCGAAGCGGGAACCTCGGCGAACGTGCCGGTCATGGTCGACTTCGGCGCGCGCCGTGCCGAACGGCCGCTCGCCGAACTGGTGACGAAGAAGCTCCGCCCCGGCGATATCTACACCCACGTGTTCTCGGGGCTTCGCGGTGAGCAGGATGCGTCCGGACATGTGAACGCGGCGCTGTGGGAGGGCCGGAAGCGTGGCGTGCTCTACGATGTCGGGCATGGCGGTGGCAGTTTCGCCTGGAAGATCGCGGCGCCGGCGCTCGAGGAACGATTCCTGCCCGATTCGATTTCCACCGACCTCCACGCCGCGAGCCTCGCCGGCGGGATGAAAGACATGCTCAACGTCATGAGCAAGTTCCTGGCGCTGGGGATGCCGCTCGATGGTGTCGTCCAGCGCGCGACGTGGAATGCAGCGCGTGCGCTCAAACAGGATGGGGTTGGACATCTTTCGGTCGGCGCCGCCGCGGACGTCGCGGTCGTGCGCGTGGAGCGCGGCGAGTACGGCTTCGTCGATTCGTTCGGAGCCCGGTTGAAGGCCGGCCAACGGCTCGCGTGCGAGTTGACGCTGCGCGACGGGAAAGTCGTCTACGATCTCAATGGTCTCGCCCAGCCGGTTTGGAGGTGACAGATGTCAGAGTCGACGCGGAGACGCTTCCTCACGCGGGCGTCGGCGGTCGCAGCCGCCGCGGCCGTGCCGTCAGCGGCGCGAGCGCAGGAGAAGGCAATCGACAAGCCGGCCAAAAAGGTCCACTGGAGCGAGGGCAAGCGGCCGGAGAAGACGCCGCTCTTCAGCGGCGTGGTGTCCTATGGCAACCTGGTTTTCATCGCCGGCATCGGCGCCCATTTCGATGGGGACATCAAGGCCCACACGAAACACGTGCTGGATGAGATCCAGAAGCGGCTCGACGGAATCGGGTCGTCGATGGAAAAAGTCCTGAAGGTCAACGTCTATCTCAACGATCTGAAGGACTATGCCGGAATGAACGAAGTCTTCCTCGGCCGCTTCGGGCAGGATCCTCCGGTGCGGACGACGATCGCCGCGCCAGGCGGGATCCCCGGGAACTCGCTCGTCGAGATCGACTGTATCGCGTCCCTCTGACGGGCCCTATTCGTGGAGCTCCATACCATGTTCAACCGATCGAGGCTTGTGGGCCTCGCGCTCGTCGCATGCGCGATCCAGGCGCCGGCGGCACTGGCGCAGCCGACGCTGGAACTGCGCGACTTCGTCGTCATGCCGATGACCGGCCTGGTCGACGGCAAAGGCAGCAACGACCTGCTGTTGTCGCGCGTCAACACGCTGCGCGAAGAAACCGGCGGCGCGAAGCGGCTGTTCATCAGCGATCTCAACGGCCCGCTGTACATCTACGACAAGGACGCGAAGGCGCTGAAGGTCTATCTCGATTTCAACGGCAATCCGGGCCGGAAAGGCATCTTCCGCCGGCTGACGATCCAGCAGGGATATGGCAACGGCCTGAACGGGTTTTATCTCGACCCCGACTACACCCGGAACGGCAAGTTCTACACGACCCATATCGAGGATCCGGCGCTGCCGGGATCGAATCTTCCCGACAACGCGAACACCCCGGGCCTGAACGTGTCCGGCTATACGACGACGGCGGCGATCCGGACGCCGGGGCCGCTTCAGAACGAAGGCGTGCTCGTCGAGTGGACCGATTCCAACCCTGCCAACTCGACCTTCGAGGGCACGGCGCGCGAGCTGCTGCGCGTGCAGCTGAACACTCGCAGCCATCCGCTCGGCGATCTCATCTTCAACCCGGCGGCGCGGCGCGGCGATCCCGACTGGCGCGTCCTGTACATGGAATGCGGCGACGGCGCCTCCGGCGAATCCAAGATTGCCGCCATTCGGCCCAACCCGCAGCGGCTCGACAATCTCGAGGGGAAGATTCTCCGGATCATTCCCGATCTGAACGAGCACGTCTCGACGAGCACCCTGAGCGAGAACGGCCGCTATCGCATCCCCAACGACAACCCGTTCGTCGACACGCCGGGCGCGCGCAAGGAGATCTGGGCCTACGGCTTCCGCAATCCACACCGGCTGAACTGGGCGATCGATCCGGCCAACCCCGCCAACAACCGGCTGATCGCCAATTCGGTCGGTCTCCAGACGTGGGAGACCGCCTACATCGTCCACAAGGGCGCCAACTACGGCTATTCGCTGCGCGAAGGCAACGAGCTGCTCAAAGCCGACAACACCACCGCGCCCCTGCCGGCAGACGACCGCATCCCGCTGCAGATTGGCGAGAACCCGACCGCGACGATGGTGGTCCCGAAGTATCCAGTGATTCAGTACGGGCACGATCGCGCCGGCGGCGACTCCATCGGCAGCGGCTTCGTCTACAACGGCAAGCTGATCCCGGCGCTGCGCGGCAAGTACGTCTTCACCGATCTCACGACCGGCCGCATCTGGTACGCCGATTACAAGGACATGCTGGCGGCCGACGACGGCAAGCCGGGGACGCTGGCGAAGCTGCACCCGGTACGCCTGCTCTGGAACGATCCCGGCGATTCCCCTGACGCCGGGAAAAAGCTGTACGACTCGATGTTCCCGATTGTCGAAGCCGCGTATCATGCCCGCGGTGGCAAGCACCCGAAGCTGGCGGGCCGGCCGGAGCTGGTGATGGGCGGCCGCGCCGACGTGCGCTTTTCAATCAACGCCGACGGCGAATTGTTCCTCTACAGCAAGGGCGACGGGATCATCCGCGCCGTGGTGGAGGCGATCGGGTTCTGATGTCTTTATCCGAATGGTGACGTCATGACGCTGCGAATCGTCGTCGTGCTGGTGGTGATCGCGCAGGGCGGGTTGCTGGCGCAGGCGCCGGCGCGGCGTGGAGACGGAAAGGCCGCGGCGCCGGCCGCGGGAAAGGCGTGGACGCCGCCGCGCACGGCCGACGGCCAGCCCGACCTGCAGGGCATCTGGGACTTCCGCAGCGCGACGCCGCTCGAGCGGCCGGCCGCGTTCGCCGGCAAGGAGACGCTGACCGACGACGAGGTCGCGGATTACGAGCGGCGTGCGGCGGAGCGAGAAGACGGGCGGCCGCCGGACGATCCGCGTTCGGAACCGTCGGTCCATCCCTCGTGGTGGCTCGACTACGGGAAGACGGTGATCAAAACCAGGCGGACGTCGCTCATCGTCGATCCGCCCGAGGGGAAGATTCCGCCGCAGACGGCCGAAGCGCAGCAGCGGCTCGCGGCGCGCCGCGCCGAGGCGCGCACCCACGGTCCCGCGGACTCGTACGAGCATCGCAGCCTGTTCGAGCGCTGCCTGACTCGCGGCGTACCGGAGGGGATGCTGCCCGGTCCGTACAACAGCAACATGCAGCTCATACAGACGCCGGGCTATGTCGTCATCTTCACCGAGATGATTCACGACGCGCGCGTCATCCCGATCGACGGCCGTCCGCACGCGAGCCCTGACATCCGCAAGTGGATGGGCGATTCGCGCGGGCACTGGGAGGGGAACACGCTGGTCGTCGACACCACCAACTTCAGCGACAAGACCAGCTTCCGCGGTTCTGGCGCGAACCTGCACCTGGTCGAGCGCTTCACGCGCGTCGACGCCGACACGCTCGAGTACCGCTTCACCGCCGACGACCCGACCACCTGGACGCGGCCGTGGACGGTGGCGTTCCCGATGATCCGGACCGAAGGCCCGATCTACGAGTACGCGTGCCACGAAGGCAACTACGGCCTGGTCGGCATCCTCTCCGGCGCGCGGGCCGAGGAGCGGAAGGCAGCCGAGGAGACGGAGCGGAAGAAGCAGCGATAATCGACCGATGTCGCTGCTGCAGGCGCCGCGGTTCGACGCCGCCGGCGCCGAACGCCTCGCGCGCGATCTCTACGGCGCCGACGTGTCGGCGGCGCCGCTTCCCAGCGAGCGCGATCAGAATTTCCTGCTCACCGTGGCGGCCGGGGATCGCTTCGTCCTCAAGATCGCCAACGGCGGCGAACAGCGGGCGATGCTCGAGGCGCAGAACGCCGCGATGGCGCACGTCGCGGGACGCGTGCCGTTCACGCCGCGGGTCGTGCCGACCTCCTCCGGCGACACGATCGCGTTGACCCCGGACGGCACTCATTTCGTCCGCCTCGTCACCTACCTCGACGGCACGCCGCTGGCGAGAGTCGAGGATCGGACGCCGGCGCTGCTCGAGAAGCTCGGCGGCGCCGTCGGACGCCTCGACGCAGCGCTGACCGATTTCGATCATCCCGCCATCCATCGCGATTTCCACTGGGACCTGGCGCACGCGGAGAAGGTGATCCGTCAGTATCTGCCGCTGGTTGGCAACGACGGCCTTCGGGGGCTGGTGCAGCAGGTTGGCGAGGCGGCCGTCGAGCAACTGCATCGCGACCGGAAAACGCTGCGCTGCAGCGCGGTTCACCACGACGCCAACGACTGGAACGTGCTCGTCTCCGGCGCCGGCAGCGCCCGGGCGCCCGAGATCACCGGTCTGATCGACTTCGGCGACATGGTCTACAGCTGGACGGTCGCCGATCCGGCCGTGGCGGCCGCGTACGCGATGCTGGACGCGCCCGATCCGCTTCCGAGAGTGGCGGCGATCGCGACCGGCTATCACCGCGCGTATCCGCTGCGCGACGAGGAATTGGCGGCGCTGTTCCCCCTGGCCGCGCTGCGACTCTGCATGAGCGCGTGCATCGCGGCCTGGCAGCAGCAGCAGCGGCCGGACGATGAGTATCTCGCGGTCAGCCAGGAACCTATCCGCCGAACGCTGCCGGCGATCGCGGGGATCAGCCTTAGCGCGGCTGCCGACTCGGTCCGCCGCGCTGTCGACTGAGCGGAACCACAGAGACGCACAGAGACTCGGAGGCAGCTATCTCCGAGTCTCCGGGCGCCTTTGTGGTTGAGTAAGATAGTGCGTGCCGCGCCTATCGGTGTCCCGATGACACGAGAGACGATCGCAGTTGTAATTGTCGTCACCTCACTCTCCGCAGTCCCGGCAAGAGTTCAAGCTCAGGCCGGGCCGGCCTCCTGCACCACCAGCGGCAAGAACCTCTACGTCCGCGACGTGATGAGCGATCTCTACTTCTGGTATCGCGAGATGCCGAACGTGGACCCGGTCTCGTTCCCGTCGCCCGAGGCGTACCTCGACGCGGTGCGGTTCCGCCCGCTCGACACCACCTTCAGCTACATCACCACGCGCGCCGCCAACGACGCCTTCTACTCCGACAGCCAGTTCATCGGCTTCGGCCTCTCGACCTCGCTCGACGGCGTCGAGATGCGCGTGACCCAGGTGTTTCCCGACAGCCCGGCGCTCGAGGCCGGCCTGCTGCGCGGCGACCGCATCGCCGCGATCAACGGCCGTTCGGTTGCGTCGCTGGTCGAGAGCGGCGAGGTTGGCAACGCGTTCGGGCCCTCCGAGATTGGCGTCGAGGGCGACGTCGTGCTGGTCGACCAGGCGGGGGAGAGCCGCGCCGCGCACATGGTGAAGCGCCTGGTGACCATCCCGACCGTGTCGTTGACCCGCGTCTACACGGTGGAGGGACGCCGCGTCGGCTACATCTTCTTCAGGAATTTCGTTCAGCCGTCGTTCGAGGCGCTGGACGCCGCCTTCGCCGCGCTCGCGGCCCAGCGGGTCGACGATCTGGTGCTCGACTTGCGCTACAACGGCGGCGGCCTGGTCAGCGTCGCCCAGCATTTGGCGAGCTACATCGGCGGCCTGCGCACCGACGGCCTGGTGTTTTCCGAATACTTCCACAACGATCGCAACGCGTTTCGCAATCGCATCCTGCGGTTCGAGGCGAAGCCGCAGGATCTGCGGCTCGACCGCCTGATTGTCGTCACCACGAGAGGCTCTGCCTCCGCCAGCGAGCTGGTGATCAACGCGCTGCGCCCGTTCATGCGAGTGGTGGTCGTCGGCGGCACCACCTACGGCAAGCCGGTGGGCCAGTACGGCATCAATTTCTGCGATCTCGTCCTGGCGCCGGTCTCGTTCACCCTGCGCAACGCCGACGGCCAGGGCGACTACTTCGACGGCTTCGCGCCCGACTGCGCCGCGCCCGACGATGCGGATCATCAGCTGGGCGATCCGCAGGAAGGCTCGCTGAAAGAAGCGCTCACGTTTGCGGCAACCGGCGCCTGCAGCGCGCCGGCCGCGGCGCGGGTGAGGAGCACCCGGGCGCAGCCGCGGACCCTGCGGCCGCTCGGCTGGCAGTCGATCGTCAACGCCTATTGACGCATGCCGCGCGCATGAACAGCGACGATCTCCTCGCCTGGCGGCGCCGCGTCATCGGCGGCAACGTCAGCGTCGGCTACCGGCACCCGCTGCACATCGTCCGCGGCGAGATGCAGTACCTCGTCGACGCCGACGGCCGCCGCTACCTCGACGCCTACAACAACGTGCCGCACGTCGGCCACTGCCATCCGCGCGTGGTCGAGGCGGCGGCGCGGCAACTGCGCGCGCTCAACACCAACACGCGCTACCTGCACGAGAGCCTGATGCAGTTCGCCGAGCGGCTGGCCGCGACGCTGCCCGAGCCGCTGCGCGTCTGCTATTTCGTCAACTCCGGCAGCGAAGCGAACGAGCTGGCGCTGCGGCTGGCGCGCGCCCATACGCGGCGGCGCGATCTCATCGTCCTCGACGCCGCGTATCACGGCAACACGACGACGCTGGTCGACATCAGCCCGTACAAGTTCAACGGACCGGGCGGGGAAGGGAAGCCGCCGTGGGTGCACGTCGCGCCGCTGCCCGACGTGTATCGCAGCCGGATCTCGACGGTCGGGCGCGCCGTGCAGGTCGATGCCGGCGCCACCTTCGCGGCCGCGCTGTCGGCGGTCATCGATCGCCTGCGCGCCTACGGCGCCGGCCTGTGCGGCTTCATCGCCGAAAGCTGTCCGAGCGTCGGCGGGCAAATCATCCTGCCGGCCGGCTACCTGGCCGCGGTTTACGACCAGGTGCGCCACGCCGGCGGCGTCTGCATCGCCGACGAGGTGCAGACCGCGTACGGGCGCGTCGGCACCAGCTTCTACGCGTACCAGGACCAGGGCGTGGTGCCCGACATCGTCGTGCTCGGCAAACCGATCGGCAACGGCTATCCGATCGGCGCCGTCGTCACGACCCCGGACATCGCCGCCTCGTTCGACAACGGCATGGAGTTCTTCAGCACGTTCGGCGGCAGCACGGTGTCGTGCGCCGTCGGCCTGGCGGTGCTCGACGTGGTGCAGGAGGAGCAGCTGCAGGCGCACGCCGCCCGCGTCGGCGCGCATCTCCTGGAACGGCTGCGGCCGCTGGCCGAGCGGCCGTCGCTCGTCGGCGACGTGCGCGGCTCGGGGTTGTTCATCGGGGTCGAACTGGTGCGGGATCGGGAGACGCTGGAACCGGCGACGGAGGAGGCGGCCAGGATCGTCAACCAGCTGCGGGACGCCGGCATCCTCATCGGCACCGACGGCCCGCATCACAACGTGCTGAAGATCAGGCCGCCGATGCCGTTCACGATCGAGGACGCCGACCAGCTGGCGTCCTCGCTCGCGGCGCTCGTCTGATCGATCGGGTCTATTTCGATTCGTCGAACGCGACCTGCGCGTCGGCCTTGACGCGCGCCGGGTTCGGCTTGGCGTAGTTGGCGTATTTCGCCGGCACCGCCCAGCTGCTCGCCACATCGTCGACCGTCTTGCCGCCCTTCTTCGCGTCCTGCGCGAACTTGACGAAGTCGGCGATGAACTCCGAGTAGAGCTTCAGATCGGCGGGCGTCGTCGTCGTCGCGTTGTGGCCGTTGATGATCGTGTCGACGCCGTTCACCGCCGCCGCCTTGGCCAGCGTCGCGGAGTAGGCGACGGCGCTGCCGCCGTTGTTCTTGTCCATGATCGGCATGTCGCGCGTCGGGAAAGTGTCGCCGGCGTGCATCACGCGCAGCGCCGGGAAGACGACATACGCGTCGCCGCCGGTGTGAGCGCGGCCGAAGTAATACAGATCGATCTGGTCGGCGCCGCGGCCGATCGTCATCTTGTCCTTGAACGTCCGCTTCGACATGCCGCGGCCGCCGTTCTCCTTGAAGATGTTGGTCTGCTGTCCGGTTTGCAGGCCGTAGACCGGGTTCGCCTGGTCCATGTAGGTCTTGGTGTTCTCGTGCGTCACCACGTCGACCGTCGCCGGGAACTCGACGTTGCCGCTGACGTGATCGAAATGGGTGTGGGTGTTGATGATCCGCACCACCGGCTTGTCGGTGACGCTCTTGATCTTCTCGAGCAGCGGCGTGCCCCAGCCCGGCAGCTTGGTGTCGACGACGGTGACGCCGTCGGCGGTGATGAAGACGGCGCTGTTGCCGCCGCCGCCCTTCATCACGTAGAGGTTGTCCTTGAGCTTGTCGACCTCGACCACCTTCGGCGCGTTCTGGCCGGCGGGCTGGAAGGCGGCGACGGCCATCGACAGCGAACCGGCGGTGAAGAGCGCTCCGAGCACGAACAGTCTTCTCATCGAGACCTCCAGAGAGTGGCGGACATCATAACGCAGTAGCCAGTAGGCAGTAGCCAGTAGGCAGTAGCCAGTAGGCAGTTTCAGTCCGCGGTGATTTGCACCGACACGGCATCATGGCGTATATCAGCCGATGGACGGACTAACCACTGACGACGGACTCGATGACGGACTGGCCACTGGCGACTGACTCGATGGAGGCTGACGTGGCGACGAGATGGCCGGGCATGCTCTTCAGGAGCCTGTGCGCGAGCGCCGTGCTCCTGATCGCCTTTCCCGCGCACGGCCATCACTCGTGGACCGCCGGCTACCTCGAAGATCAAAGCGTGTGGATCCAGGGCACGGTGGTGGAGTTCCACTATCAGAACCCGCATGCGTGGCTCTACGTGTCCGCGCCCGACAGGAGCGGCGCGATGGCGAAGTACGGCGCCGAGTGGGCCAACCCGAGCCGCCTCATCCAGCAGGGCATCACGCGCACGACCCTCAAGCCGGGCGACACAGTGATCCTCACTGGCAGCCCGCCGCGCGACCCGTCCGAGTACCGCCTGCACCTGAAGAAGATCGAGCGGCCGGCCGACGGCTGGACATGGAGCGGTCCCGGCGGCGTGCGCTGACGCGCCGGCGCCGATAACGACGCGTGGAACGCCAGCTCCTTTTCTACGCGAATGCCGTCCTGTTCACGCTGGGCGCGCTGCTGCCGATCGTCAACCCGCTCGGGTCGGCGCCGATCTTCCTGTCGCTGACCGCGGATCTGCCCGGCGACGCGCGCCGCAAGCTGGCGATTGTCGTCGCGCGCCATGCCTTCCTGCTGCTGATGGCGGCGATGCTCGTCGGCTCGTACGTCCTCGACCTGTTCGGGATCTCGCTGCCGATCGTGCGCGTCGGCGGCGGCCTGCTGGTCACCGCCAACGGCTGGCGGATGCTCAACGACGACAGCCGCCCGTCGTCCGACCCGAAGCCGGTCGACGCCTGGGAGAGGGAAGTCGCGCGCCGCGGCTTCTATCCGCTGACCTTTCCGTTGACGGTCGGGCCCGGCTCCATTTCGATCGCCATCACGCTCGGTGCCCGCGCTCCGAGCCGTGGCATGGCGCCGATGGGATCGTTCATCGCCGACCTCGTCGCCGTCACCATCGTCGCGCTGACAGTATTCCTGTGCTTCCGCTCGGCATCACGCGTCATCGCCTCGCTCGGCGAAACCGGGACCGCTGTCTTTCTCCGCCTGTCGTCGTTCATTCTGCTCTGCATCGGCGTCAGCATCATGTGGAGCGGGATAGTCGATCTGGTGATGCCGTTGCTGGCGCGGTGAGAGAAGAGGTTGCGAGAAGAGGTTCGATAAGAGGTTCGAGGTTCGGGGTTCGGGTTCACCGAACCAAGAACCCCGGAACCCGGAACGTCGAACCGAACGCGAACCAGGAACCCCGAACCCCGAACCTCGAACCGTTCTAGTTCTAGCGCAGGTATGGAATCGTCTGCGGACCGTTGGGCAGCACGCACAGCGTCGCGTCCGGTCCGGCCTCGCGCAGCGCGCACGACACCGCCGCGGCCACGTCGTCCACCGGCTGGAAGTGCGCGGCGCGCACGGCATCGGGCGTGAGCCCGCTCGTCTTCACCATGACCCGCGCCTTCAGCTGCAGCTGCGCCTGGAGCTGCACCTGCCACTGATCGGGCACCGAGTAGCCCGGCGCGGTGATCATCGCCAGCAGCTTTTCCGGCGACGGCTGCGACGCGAGCACTGTTCCGTACGATCCGTGGGACGGCAGGCCGTCGCGGCATTCGGCGGCGCAGACGATCGTCCCGCCGCTCTTCACCACCTTGGCCGCGGCCGACATCCCTTTCACCGCCTGGTACAGGTTCTGATCGAGCGGGAAGCCCGAGTTCGAGGTCAGCACGACGTCGAACGGCGCGTCCACCGCCCGCATCGCGTCGCGTTTCGCTGCCTCGCACGCCGCGCGATGCTCGGTCAGCAGATCGCCGGCGAAGACTTCGGTGATCTTCTGCTCCGGGTTGAGCGTGACGTCGACGGCGAAATCGACGCGCACCATCCGCGCGATCTCGCGCACATCGTCGTGAATCGGATTCCCCTCGGTGACGCCCCAGGTCGCGTTCGGATGGCCGATCCGCGCCGCGTCGTGCAGCACCAGCACCGTCTCGAGCGCCGCGAGCCCCGGTGCGACCATCTTCGGGCCGCCGCTGAAGCCGGCGAAGAAGTGAGGTTCGACGAAGCCGGTCGTGAGCCGGATGTCGGCCGCCATCCAGAGGCGATTGAGCGAGACCGGCACGCCGGTCGTGGTCGTGCCGACGTGGACCAGCGTCGACGCGTCGCGGCTGTCGTGGTTGACGATGCGGTAGCGGCGCGCGATGTCGGGGCCGAGCATCTGCTCGTGCTCGACGGGGGTGTTGACGCGGTGCGTGCCGGTGGCGATCAGGATGGTCACGTCGTCCGGCGCCACCTCCGGCATCTCGGCGAACAGCGCCTCGAGCATCTCGCGGCGCGGCTGCGCGCGCGTGATGTCGCAGACCGAGATCGCGATCTTCATCCCCGGCCGGACGATGTCGCGGAGCGGGGGACGGCGGAGCGGCTTGCGCAGCGCAGCGGTCAGCGCCGCCTGCGGATCGGCGAGCGCGGGACGGAACGCCGGCTGGATGACGGTGGCACGGTCCGCAGGGACGTCCACCTCCAGGCCGGCGCTGCCGTAGTCGAGGCGCACGCGCATCGGATCAGGGATCAGGGACTAGGGATCGGCAATTCGGTGCAATTCGTACCTCAACTCCCGAACGAGGTTGGAATCTCGAACCCCTTGCGATACTCGCGCGTCAGCAACTGGTCGGCCTGCTTGTCGTTCACGAACTTCTCGGCCTTGCCGTCGAAGGTGAGCGACCGGCCGACGCGGTACGAGATGTTGGCGAGGTGCGGCAGCGTCGACGACAGGTGGCCGTCGAGCACGCCGCAGGTCAGCACCTTCGGATCGCCGGCGCGGATGGCGTCGACGAAGTTCTGGTAGTGCGGCGACTCGGTCGTGGTGAGCCCGGTCGGCTCGCTCGATTCGCCGGCAGGCGCCTCGGCGCCAGGACCTTTCTCGTTGTTAGGCCCGAAGTACGACTGCCAGGTCTTGCCCTTCTCCTCGATCCAGAGCCAGCCCTTCGATCCGTAGAAGAGGTTGCCGATCTTCACGCTGCCTTCGTCGTTGGTGAAGCCGCCGCGGGTGCCGAACTCGATCACCGCGCCGTCGGCGTACTCGTAGAGCGTCGTCTGCGTGTCGGGGGTTTCCTGCGACGACTCGGCGCCGAAGTAGCCGCCGACCGAGCGGACGCGCACCGGATGCTCGTGCTTCTGCAGCCCCCAGCGCGCGATGTCGAACTGGTGCGGCCCCTGGTTGCCGGTGTCGCCGTTGCCGTAGTCCCAGTGCCAGTGCCAGTTGTAGTGGAAGCGGTTGCGGTTGAACGGCCGCTTCGGCGCGGGACCGAGCCAGAGGTCGTAGTTGACCTTGGAGAGGTACTGCTCGTCGTAGGTCGGCTCCAGGGTGGTGGCGGTGACCGTGAGCGCGTACTTCTCGCCTGGCGCCATCGGACCGTCGGGATATTTGCCGATCGCCGGCCGCGGCTTGTAGCAGAGGCCGCGCGCCATGTAGACCTTGCCGATGCCGCCGTCGTGGATGAACTTGATCGCGTCGCGCACCGCCGGCCGGCTGCGGTTCATCGTGCCGACCTGCACGATCTTGCTGTAGCGCGCGGTCGCCTCGACCATCTGGCGCCCTTCCCACACGGTGTGGGAGGAGGGCTTCTCCACGTAGACGTGCTTGCCGGCCTGCAGCGCCCAGATCGTCGCCAGCGCGTGCCAGTGATTCGGCGTGGCGATGACCACTGCGTCGACGTCCTTGTCGTCGAGCACGCGCCGCAGATCCTGCACGAAGCCGGGTTTGAAGGTGTCGACGTCCTTCAACCGCTCGTCGTGAATCCGCGCCGGCGCGAGGTTCGCGTCGATGTCGCACAAGGTCTTGATCTCGACATTCTTCAGCCGCGCGAAGCCGCGCTTGAGCGCGTTGCCCTGGCCGCGGATGCCGATACTGGCGGTGACCACGCGATCGTTGGCGCCGATGATGCGGCCGCCCACGGCGGGCGCGGCATCGAGCCGGCTGTCGAAGACGTCGCCGCCGAGCGCGAGGCCGGCCGCGGCCGCGCCGACGCGCGCACCGAATTCACGGCGGGAGAGGACGTTCGGGTCGTTGGCCACGGTAACTCCTTTGACTTGCGGATCGTAGCACCGCTGCCCCAAACTTGGGCCCCATGAATACCATCCGCCGGGCTGCCGCGGCCCTGGCTGCCGCCCTGTTCATGGTCGCGCTGGCGCCCGTCTTCGCCAAGCCGATTGACGTCGACGCGGCAACCATCGCGCAGATCAACGCGGCGTTCGACGCCGGCACCCTCACCGCGGAAGCGCTGGTACAGATGTGCCTGGCGCGCATCGCCGCCTACGACCGCAAGGGCCCGTCGCTGCACGCGGTCATGACCCTCAACCCCAAGGCGCTCGAGACCGCACGCGCCCTCGATGGCGAGCGCAAGGCGAAGGGACGCCGCTCGCCGCTGCACGGCATCCCGGTCGTGCTCAAGGACAACTACGACACGTTCGACATGCCGACCACCGGCGGCTCGGTGCTGCTCGAAGGATCGATCCCGGCAAAGGACGCCTTCGTCGTGAAAAAGCTGCGCGACGCGGGCGCCATCATCCTCGCCAAGCTCAACATGTCGGAGTTCGCCTCCGCCGGCGCCTACAGTTCGCTCGGCGGCCAGTCGCTCAACCCGCACGACCTCACGCGCACGCCGTCGGGCTCCTCCGGCGGCACGGGTGTGGCGATTGCGGCGGCGTACGCGCCGCTCGGCATGGGCACCGACACCGGCGGCTCGATCCGCGGCCCGTCCACCTCGAACGGCATCGTCGGGCTGAAGCCGACGCTCGGTCTCCTCAGCCGCTCGGGGATCATTCCGCTCGCCCTCAGCTTCGACACCGGCGGGCCGATGGCGCGCAGCGTCTACGACGTCGCCGTCTCGCTGGGCGTGATGACCGGCGTCGATCCGGCCGACCCGGCGACGGCGAAGAGCCAGGGGCAGGCGCGCACCGACTACACGCAGGATCTGAAAGCCGACGCGCTGAAAGGCGCGCGCATCGGCGTCGCGCGCGATTTCCTCGGCGCCGATCCCGACGTCGACTACGTCGTCGACACGGCGCTCGGCGCGATGCGCAAGGCCGGCGCGACGGTGGTCGACGTGCGCTACCCGAAGTGGCTGCTCGACGCGAAAGAGGAGTTCTACACCGCGGTGCGCTATCCCGAGTTCACGGTGCAGATCGCCGAGTACCTGAAAGGCACCGGCCCGAAGTACCCGAAGAGCCTGGCGGAGATGATCGAGCGCGCGAATCAGTTCACCGGCACGCGCGACGATGGCGCGCGGCCGAACCCGAGCCGCTGGAGCCTGTTCAAGCGGGAGGCGGAGAGCGGCGCGATGACCGACTATCGCTACAAGGCGGTGCACGACTTCGGCCTGCCGATGGTCCGCACCGTTGTCGACGGGATGATCGCCGAGCACCGGCTCGACGCGATCGTGTATCCGACCTCGTCGCGGCGCCCGGGCCTGATCGCGGCGCCGCCGGGCGCGGCCGGCGGCGGGACCGCGTCGGCGACCAACATCGCGAACCTTACCGGGTTTCCCGACCTCATCGTGCCCGCGGGATTCACCGGCGACGGACTGCCGGTCGGGCTGTCGTTCTTCGGCCCCGCGTTCAGCGAGCCGCGATTGCTCGCGCTGGGATACAGCTTCGAGCAGGCGACGCAGGCGCGGAGGCGTCCTGTCCACACGCCCGCGCTGCAGGGCGCGACGATCTCGGTGCCGTGATCGTGATCGCTTGATGGCAGCCCTGAAGGGCTGCGCTACGAGCGTGTGGTCCGATCCGTCTCAGCCGCAATCAGCGATGGACCACGCGCGCGTCGTCGGCGTCTAATAAGTAGTTCGCGGAGGACCGGATGCACTCAGGGATTTTTGTGCTTTGCGGTTTGCTGCTCGCCCAATCGACTCCTTCCACACAAACGACCGGCCGCGTCGCCGGCCGCATTGTCGCCGACGGCACGAACGCGCCGGTTGCCGGCGCACGCGTCATGATGATGCCGAGCGCGCCGCCGCGACCGATGACCGGACGCGGTCGCGGCGGGCCATTTGGCCCCGGGTGGCGTCCGCTGCAGGCGCAGACCGACGAGGATGGCCGGTTCGTGTTCGACAAAGTCGAACCGGGCAGCTATCGGCTCGACATTCAGAAGACCGGCTTCGCCCCGGCCGGCAACGAGGGGCGTGGCGCGACGGCGGAAGTCGCCGCAGGGAAGACCACCGACATCGTGGTCGCGCTGCACAAGGGCGGCGTCATCGCCGGCAAAGTCGTCGATGCGCAGGGCGAGCCGATCGCCGATGTTCGCCTGATGGCGATGCGGCGCATCGAGCGGCCCGCGGGCATGCCGGGACCAGCCGGCGCGCCGGCGAACTTCCTCGTGCCCGCGCCGTTCAGCGGCCAGCAGCAGACCAACGATCTCGGTGAGTACCGCATCGCCGGCCTCGCGCCCGGCGAGTACTACGTCGCGGCGACACCCAACGGAGGAATGTCGTTCGGCGTTGGCCCGGGCACAGCGCCTGTCTCGACCGGCAAGGCCAGCGTCACGACCTACTATCCAGGCACGATCGACCAGGCCGCGGCGACGCCGATCAGGGTTGCCGCGGGCGACACCGTCTACAACATCGTCTTCGCGATGCAGTCGACGCCCGGCTATCGTGTCGCCGGACGCGTGGTCGACGACAGCGGCGCCGCGGTGTCCGGCGCGATGGTGATGCTGATGCCGTCGCGGCCCGCAAGCGGCTACATGGGCCCGCCCGGTCACGCCACGACCGGCGAGGACGGCCGCTTCACGTTCGCCGATATTCCATCGGGCAGCTATCACGTCAACGCCTCGATCCCGATCCAGATGGGACCGGGCGGTGGCGCCACGGCGATTGCTTCGGGCGGCAACGGCGCCGTCAGCAGCGGCGGAACTTATGCCTGGACGTCGATTCTTGGCCCCGGCCAAGGCAGCGCCAACGCCACGCAGGCGACGGAAGTGACAGTGAACGGCGCCAACGTCAACGGCGTTCAGGTCGTCGTCCAGCGCCAGAAGCAATAGCCGCCCTGCTACACTACGCGCCATGAGGCGCCTCCTTCCCGCCGCTGCGTTCGCCGCAGCTGCTGCGCTGGCCGTCCACGCGCAGCCCGGCGGCCGCACGGTGCGCGTCTCGCTGCACGAGGGGACCTCGATGGCCGCGGCGCTCTCGCCCGACGGCCGGACGATCGCGATCGATCTCCTCGGCACGCTGTGGACGATGCCGGCGGCGGGCGGGACGGCGACGCCGATCACCGACAACGCGATGGATGCGCGGCAGCCGTCGTGGTCGCCCGACGGGACACGAATTGCCTTCCAGGCGTATCGCACCAGCACCTGGCAGATCTGGACGGTCAAGGCGGACGGCGCCGATCTGAAGCCGGTCACCTCGGGGCCGTACGACGATCGCGAGCCGTCGTGGTCGCCCGACGGACGGCAGATCGCGTTCGCGTCGGACCGCGGCGGCAGCTACGACGTCTGGCTGCTGACGCTCGCCACCGGCGCGGTCGCGCAGGTGACGACCGCGCCGTCGAACGAGTTCCAGCCGTCCTGGCGCAGCGGATCGGAAATCGCGTATGTGTCCGATCGCCGCGAGCATCCGGGCATCTACGCGACGGTTGTCGGCGGCGGCGCCGAGCGCGCGGTCGTCGAATCGGCGGGCACCGTCGCCGGGCCCGCGTTTTCTCCTGACGGGTCGTCGGTCGCCTTCAGCGTCGTCGCCGGCAGCCGCAGCCGGTTGATGCTGGGTGCGAGCTCAGGCCAGAAGAACATCGCCGATCCCGACGAAGACATCTTTCCATTCCGGCCGCAGTGGATCTCGCCGACCGAGCTGCTCTACACCTCGGACGGGAAGATCAAGCGGCGTGCGGCCGCGGGCGGTCCCGCGCGCGTGATCGAGTTCACCGCCGACATCTCGTTTACCCGTCCCGATTTCACGCCGAAGCGGAAGAACTTCAACCTCACGGGACCGCAGGCGGCGCACGGCATCGTGCACCCGGTGGTCGCGCCCGACGGCGCGCAGGTCGCCTTCGTCGCGATCGGCGACCTGTGGACGATGCCGGTGAACGGCCCTTCGACTCGCCCTGATGGCAGCGGCTCGCTCAGGGCAGGGTCGGCGCGGCGGCTGACGCACGACGCGTGGGTCGAAGCCGATCCGGCGTGGTCGCCCGACGGGAAATCGATTGCGTACTCGTCCGACCGCGGCGGCTCGATGAACCTGTGGGTGCGCGATCTGGAGAGCGGCGCCGACCGGCAGCTGACCCGCGGCGCCGGCGCGGCGATGCAGGCCGCGTGGTCGCCCGACGGCAAGCGGATCGCCTTCGGCGATCCCGACGGGCAGATCCAGATCGTCGACGTCGCCACCGGCACGATGCGCACCGCGCACGAGCGTCTGAACGAAGCCGGTCGCGCGAGCTGGGCGCCCGACGGCAATGCCCTGGTCGTCTCCTCGCTGAAGGTCTACTCGACGCGCTTCCGCGAAGGGACCAACCAGGTGCTGCGCATCTCGCTCACCGGCGAGCCCGACCGCTGGTTCGATCCGATGCCGCACAAGTCGATTGGCATGCGCGAGGACTACGGCCCGGTGTGGTCGCCGGACGGCACGCAGATGGCGGCGATCGTCGACGGTCTGCTGACGGCGTGGCCGGTGGCGCGCGACGGCGCGCCGCGCGGCTCGCCGCGGCCGCTGTCGACCGAGCGCGCCGGATCGCCGACCTGGACCGGCGACTCGAAGCGGATCCTGTATCAGTCCGGCGATCGGTTGAAGATCGTCGACGTCGCATCCGGCCGCGTCGTGCAGACCATCGATCCGCGGCTCACCTGGACGCCGGCCACGCCGCCGGCCGGCACGAAGACGATTCACGCCGGGAAGTTCTGGAACGGCCGCAGCGACGCACCGCAGACCAACATCGACATCGTCGTCGACGGCGCGCGGATCAGGAGCGTCGGCCCGCACAGCGACGCGCTGCACGCCGGCACGGTCGTCGATGCCTCGCGCGATACGGTGATTCCCGGCCTGATCGAGATTCACACCCATCTGAACAAGGACTTCGGCGAAGCGCTCGGCCGCGCGTTTCTCTCGTGGGGAATCACCACGGTCCGCAACCCGGCGACCAACGCCTACGACACACGTGAGTACCGCGAGGCCTTCGAATCGGGCGCGCGCATCGGCCCGCGCCTGTTCACGACCGGCGAGCCGTTCGACGGTTCGCGCATCTACTATCCGGGCGGCACGTCGCTCGACGACACCGGCCAGCTGCCGCTGGCGCTGCAGCACGCGCGCGAGGCGGACTTCGACTTCATCAAGACCTACGTGCGGCTGCCCGACCTGATGCAGAAGCGGATCATCGAAGAAGCGCATCGCATGGGGATGCCGGTGACCTCGCACGAGCTGTATCCGGCGGTCGCGTTCGGCGCCGATGGCGTCGAGCACATTCGCGGCACCAGCCGCCGCGGCTACTCGCCGAAGATCAGCGGGCTGTCGCGGTCGTACCGCGACGTCATCGATCTCCTGACCGCGTCGAAGATGACGCTGACGCCGACCATCGGCATCCAGGGCGGCTTCCGGCTGCAGACGCTGCGCGACGCGTCGTGGATTGGCGATCCGCGGATCGAGCGCCTCTATCCGCCCGCAATCGCGCAGCGGTGGCGCGAGCAGACGCGCACACCGGCAACGCCGGAGATGCTCGAGGATGCGGCGCGCCTCGTCGCGCCGCAGGAGCGCACGGTCTACCAGGTCGTCAAGGGCGGCGGCCGCGTCACGGCGGGCACCGACTCGCCGATCAACCCGTACGGCCTCGCGCTGCTCATGGAGCTCGAGAACTACGCGTCCGGCGGCCTGACGCCGATTGACGTGCTGAGGGCGGCAACGATCGTCTCGGCCGAGGCAATGGGCGCCGGCGCCGACCTGGGCAGCATCGAGCCGGGAAAGCTTGCCGACGTCACGATCATCGACGGCGATCCGCTGACGAGCATCACGGATTTGCGCCGCGTCCGGCGTGTCATCAAGGGTGGGGAAGTGTTCGACGGCGAGACGCTGCTGCGGCGGCCGGCCGCCGCGTCATCAGCGAAGCGATAAGAGTGCGTTTCGAAATTGCGCGCGGCTCGCGTAGCGCAGGCCTTTAGGCCTGCCAACCGCCGCGCGCGGCAGCCCTGAAGGGCTGCGCTACGAGCGAAAGAACGGAGGCACGCGATTCCTGTTCTCGGCATAGACGTCGGCACTACTGGCTCACGCGCCGTCATCGTCGACGAGGCGCGCGGCCTGCTCGCGTCGGAGACGGCGCCGCACGCGCCGTTCGCGTCGCCGCAGACCGCGTGGGCGGAGCAGGACCCAGCCGACTGGTGGCGCGCGTGTCAGCAGGCGATTCGCGGCGCGCTCGCGGCGAGCGGCCTGTCTGGCGATGGGATCGATGCCGTCGGGCTGTCGGGCCAGATGCACGGCGCGGTGCTGCTCGACGACCACAGCCATGTGCTTCGGCCATCGATCATCTGGTGCGATCAGCGCACCGGCGACGAGTGCCGGTGGCTCGACGACACGATCGGGCGCGATCGGCTGCTCGAGCTCACCTCGAATCCCGCGCTGACCAACTTCACGCTGACCAAGTTGCTGTGGGTACGCCGGCACGAGCCGGATGTCTGGCGCCGTGTCGCGCACGTGCTGTTGCCGAAAGACTACGTGCGCTTCCGGTTGAGCGGTGAGTTTGCGATCGACGTCGCGGATGCATCGGGCACGCTCTTGTTCGACGTCGCGCGCCGCCGCTGGTCGCAGCCGATGCTCGACGGCGCCGGCATCGACCGTCGCCTCCTGCCGGCGACGTTCGAATCGCCCGAGGTCTGCGCCCGCGTCACGCGCGAGGCCGCGTCGCTGACCGGCCTGCGCGAAGGCACGCCAATCGTGGCCGGCGCCGGCGATCAGGCTGCCGGCGCCATCGGCATGGGAATCGCGCGGCCGGGTGCGGTGAGCGCGACCATCGGCACCTCCGGCGTGGTGTTCGCGGCGACCGATCGCCCCGCGACCGACCCGAAGGGCCGGCTGCACACCTTCTGCCACGCGGTGCCGGGACGCTGGCATGTGATGGGCGTCACGCAGGCGGCGGGGCTGTCGCTGCGGTGGCTGCGCGACCAGATGGCCGGCGGCGCGTCGCTCACCTACGACGAGATGACCGCGGAAGCCGGGCGTGTCGCGCCCGGCGCCGACGGCGTGCTGTGGGCGCCGTATCTCATGGGCGAGCGGACGCCGCACTGCGATCCGGACGCACGCGCGGCGCTGGTGGGGCTCGCCGCCAGCCATACGCGCGGCCACGTGGTGCGCGCGGTGATGGAGGGAGTCGCGTTCAGCCTCCGCGAGAGCCTGGCGATCCTGGCGGAGATGGGCGTACCAGCGACACATCTTCGCCTCGGCGGCGGCGGCGCGCGGTCGCCGCTGTGGCGGCAGATCCAGGCAGACGTCTACGGCGCGGCGGTCGACGTGGCGAAAGCGGACGAGGGAGCCGCGTACGGCGCGGCGATGCTCGCCGCCGTCGGCATCGGCCGCTTCGCGAGCGTCGATGCCGCATGCGACGCGCTCGTGGCCAGCGGCGGTGCAACGCAGCCGCGGCCGGAGGTCGCGGCGCTGATGAACGAGCGGTTCGACGCTTACCGCCGGCTCTATCCCGCACTCCAACACATCTCGGCTCGCGCCGTGACCCCGGCCGAGCGCGACCCACAGAACATCCATGTCTGATCTCTACACGCCCAAACCGGAGCACAAGTTCTCGTTCGGCCTCTGGACCGTCGGCAACCGTGGCCGCGATCCATTTGGCGACGTCGTCCGTGAGGCCCTGGCGCCCAACGACGCCGTCGCGCTGCTCGCCGAAGTCGGCGCGTGGGGCGTGAACCTCCACGACAACGACCTGGTGCCGATCGACGCCACGCCGGCCGACCGCGATCGCATCGTCAAATCGTTCATGGCCGCGTGCCGCCAGCACGGGATCGTCGTGCCGATGGCCACGGTCAGCTTGTTCTTCGACCCGGTGTTCCGCGACGGCGCCTTCACCGCCAACGATCCGCGGGTGCGCGCCTACGCGCTGCAGAAGACGATGCGCGCGATGGATCTGGGGGCCGAGCTCGGCGCGAAGATCTTCGTGCTCTGGGGCGGGCGGGAGGGGACCGAGACCGATGCCTGCAGGCGCCCGGACGAGGCGATCAAGCGGCTGCGCGACGCGGTCAACTACCTGTGCGAGTACTCGATCGACCGCAAGTACGGCTTCCGCTTCGCGCTCGAGGCCAAGCCGAACGAGCCGCGCGGCGACATCTACATGGCGACCACCGGCGCCTATCTCGGCTTCATCCCGACGCTCGATCACCCGGAGATGGTCGGCGTCAATCCAGAGGTCGCGCACGAGCAGATGGCGGGGCTGAACTTCCTGCACGCCGTCGCGCAAGCGTGGGAAGCGGGCAAGCTGTTCCACATCGATCTCAACGATCAGGCGCCCGGACGCTACGACCAGGACTTCCGCTTCGGCGCCGCCAACATCAAGGGCGCCTTCTGGCTGGTCAAGTTCCTCGAGGAAGTCGGCTACGACGGCCCGCGCCATTTCGACGCCCACGCGTATCGCACCGAGGACTACGACGGGGTCCGCGATTTCGCGCGCGGCTGCATGCGCACGTATCTCATCCTCGCCGCGCGGGCGCGGCAGTGGCGCGACGATCCGCGGATCCAGGCGATCGTCGCCGAGCTCGGCGCTGAACGCGGCGCGCCGGCGATCGGCAAGTACTCGGCCGCGCACCGCGACGCGTTGCTCGGGGCCAGCTTCGACCGCGCAGCGATCGCGAAGAAAGGCCTCGGCTACGAGCGGCTCGATCAGTTGACGATGGAGCTGCTCCTCGGCGCGAGAGAGGAGGCGGCGTTATGAAACTGGCGCTGTTCCTGGCGTTGGCGGTTGCCATCCTCGATGGCGAGAGCGGCGGCCCGTACCACCAGTGGAAGCTGACGACGCAGGTGCTGAAGAAGGTGCTCGAGGAGACCGGGCTCTTCGAGGTGGAGGTCGTCACCGCGCCGCCGGCGGGTGACAGCTTCGCGTCGTTCAAGCCCGACTTCACGAAATATCGCGCGATCGTCCTCAACTACGACGCGCCCGACGAACGCTGGCCGGCGGCGCTGAAGACGGCGTTCGAGCAGTACGTCCGCAACGGCGGCGGCATCGTGTCGGTGCATGCCGCGGACAACGCGTTTCCAGGCTGGACCGCGTTCAACGAGATGATTGGCGTTGGCGGCTGGCGCGATCGCACCGAGCGTGCCGGGCCGCACTGGTATCTGAAGGATGGCCGGCTGACGCCGGACCCGTCGCCGGGACGAGCCGGGAGCCACGGCGATCGTCTGCCGTTCCGAATCACCGTGCGCGACGCCAATCACCCGGTCACACGCGGGCTGCCGTCGGCGTGGATGCATCAAAGCGACGAGCTCTACGCCGCGCTGCGTGGACCCGGGCGCAACATGTCGGTGCTCGCAACCGCGCATTCCGATCCCGCCAACAAGGGCACTGGCGTCGACGAGCCGCAGCTGATGGCGCTCAGCTTCGGCCGCGGCCGCGTCTTCCACACCACGCTTGGCCACGACGTCACCGCCATGAGCTCGGTCGACTTCATCGTCACGCTGCAGCGCGGCACCGAGTGGGCCGCAACCGGCGCGGTGACGCAGCCGGTGCCGGCGAATTTTCCGACCGCGACCACGGTGAGCACGCGCGCCGACATCGCTGCCATGTCGCAGACCGCGCCGAGCCAGGCGAGCCCGGCGTCGGCGCCGCCGCCGGCGAGCGTGACCGCACAAACCTACCCGGCGGCGCAAGTCGAGGCGGGGCAGCCGATCTTCGCCGCGCAGTGCGGCTTCTGCCACGGCCGCGACGCCATGGGCGGCGAGAGCGGTCCCGACCTGACGCGCGCGGCGCTGGTGGCCGAAGACGTGCGCGGCGACAAGCTCGGGCCGGTGATTCGCGGCGGACGCACCGACCGGGGGATGCCGGCGTTCAATCTCAACGACCACGATCTCGGGGCCGTCGTCGCCTTCATCCACGATCGCAAGAGCAAGGCGGCATCGCTCGCCGGCGGGCGCCGCGGGGTGGATGTGTCGGACCTGCAGACCGGCAACGCCGACGCCGGCCGCAGCTATTTCAACGCCGCCTGTGCCCGCTGCCATGCCCCGGGCGGCGATCTCGCCGGCATCGCCGGCCGGCTGCAGGGGCTCGCGCTGCTGCAGCGGATGCTGTATCCGGCGCCCGCCGCGGGCGCGCCCTCGCGTGCGAAGGTCAGCGTCACGACGGCGGCGGGTGAAACAATCGCCGGCACGGTCGCCTCCCGCGACGAGTTCACCATCGCGGTGACGACGGCGTCCGGCGCCTACCGATCGTTTCCAATCAACCAGGTGAAGGTCACGGTCGACGATCCGCTGCAGGCGCACGTCGACCAGTTGCGAAAGTACACCGATGACGACATGCACAATGTTCTCGCGTATCTTCAGACGCTGCGCTGACGCCGGGGCAGCCCTGAAGGGCTGCGCTACGAACGGCGGCGGCGCGGCGCTTCTCGTAGCGCAGGCCTTCAGGCCTGCCCCAGGCGCCGCGGTCATCGTCGCGCTGGCCTGTTGTGCGTTCGTGAGCGCGCAATCTCTCGATCCGTCGAAGCTGCTCGCCCCCTCGAAAGACAGCTGGCCGACGTATCACGGCGACTACAGCGGCCGCCGTCACAGCACGCTGACGCAGATTACCCCCGACAACGTCGGTCAGCTCACGCTGGCCTGGGCGTTCCAGACCGGGCAGACGCAGCAGCTGAAGGCGACGCCGATCGTGGTCGACGGCATCGTCTACCTCACCTCGCCGGACAACATCTGGGCGCTCGACGCGCGCACGGCGCGCCAGCTGTGGCGCTACACCCACCCGGCGAACCAGGGCTTTCACATCGGCCACCGCGGCGCGGCGATCTACAAGGACTTCGTCTACCTGACGACGCCCGATGCGCACCTGGTCGCGCTCGATGCGAAAACGGGGAAGGTGCGGTGGGATGCGGTGATCGCGGACGCGCGGCGCGGCTTCTGGTCGACCAACGCGCCGCTGGTCGTGCGCAATCACCTGCTGGTCGGCGTCGCCGGCGATTTCGATAACCTGCCCGGCACGCTGAAGTCGTTCGATCCCGAAACCGGCAAGGTGCAGTGGACCTTCTACAGCACGCCGCCGCCCGGCACGCCCGGCTCGAAGAGCGGCGGCGCGACCGGCGGCCAGATGTGGATGACCGGCACCTACGATCCCGACCTGAATCTCGTCTACGTCGGCACCGGCAACCCGACTCCGGTCCTCAACGGCGAGGCGCGCCCTGGCGACAACCCGTGGACCTGCAGCATCGTCGCGCTCAATCCAGACACGGGCGCGCTGGCGTGGGGATTCCAGGCGTCGCCGCACGACACCCACGACTGGGACGCAGCGGAAGTGCCGGTGCTGGTCGACGCGCCATTCAACGGCATGCCGCGGAAGATGCTGCTGCAGGCGTCGCGCAACGGCTACTTCTTCGTGCTCGATCGCACCAACGGGTCAAACTTGTTGACGACGCCGTTCGCTGCCGTCAACTGGGCGAAGGGGATCGACGAGGGAGGGCGGCCGATTCCCAATCCCGCGAAGGAGCCGGCGCGCGACGGGCGGCTGGTGGCGCCCAACGAGAGCGGCGCGACCAACTATCGATCGCCGAGCTTCGATCCGCGCAGCGGCACGCTCATCGTCAGCGCGCAGGACGCGTGGGGCATCTACTTCTTCAAGCCGGAACACGGCGCCTACGGGTGGGCGGGGGCGAACTATCCGGTGGTCGGCCGCGGCGTGCTGCGGGCGATCGACTATCAAACGGGGAAGATCCGGTGGGAGCACGATCTCGGCGACGGTCCGTCGGGCGCCGGCGTGCTGACCACCGCGTCCGGCGTCACCTTCACCGGCGATTCGGCCGGCAACGCCCTCGCGCTGCGCAGCAGCGACGGCACGACACTGTGGCACTCGGGCATCGGCCGAGTGGGGACTTCACCAATTACTTATGAACTCGACGGCCGCCAGTACGTGCTGCTCGGCGGCGGCAGCGCGCTGTATGCGTGGACATTACAATAGAGCGAGTTCAAATTGCTCGTAGCGCAGCCCTTCAGGGCTGGCCCGACTCGTAGCGCAGCCCTTCAGGGCTGGCCCGACTCGTAGCGCAGCCCTTCAGGGCTGCCCCGACTCGTAGCGCAGCCCTTCAGGGCTGCCCCCGCGATATTTCAGGAGCCACCATTTATGAAATCCGCCGTCAGGGTGTTGTGTTTCGCCGCGATAGTCGTCTCGCTCGTCGCACTTGGTCGCGCCCAGGAGCGCGCGTCGACTTCCGATCCGCGCGTCGGGCTGAAGCCGGGGCTGAAGGATGCGGGTGAAGCGGCGAAGAACATGAAGCGGATCGCCTCGCTGTTCAAGCCTGAGGGCTTCTACGATCCGAAGCAGCCCGGCGGCACGGCGACGCCGCCCGAGCGCGATCCGAACCTGCCGGAACCCGATCCCAACGCCCCGCCGGATCCGCGGTTCGCGAACATGCTGAGCTTCGCGAACTCCGACCTGGCGTTCAGCGGCAATCACCTGTTCATGGGAAATTTCCACGGCTTCAACACCTACGACATCGAGCGGCCGGGGCGGCCGAAGGTGCTGGCCTCGGTGGTCTGCCCGGGCGGGCAGGGCGACATGTCGGTGCACGGCAACCTGCTGGTGATGTCGGTGGAGCAGACACGCGGGCGCGTCGATTGCGGCACCAGCGGCGTCGGCGACGCGGCCAGCCCGGAGCGCTTCCGCGGCGTGCGCATCTTCGACATCACCGACATCAGCAAGCCGAAGCAGGTCGCGGCGGTGCAGACCTGCCGCGGCTCGCACACGCACACGCTGGTGCCGGATCCGAACGACAAGAACAACCTCTACGTCTACGGCTCGGGCACCGGCAAGGTGCGGCCCGGCGAAGAGCTCGCCGGCTGTTCGGGCGGGAAGCCGGAAGAGGACGAGAACACGGCGCTCTTCAGCATCGACGTGATCCAGATTCCGCTGTCGGCGCCGCAGAACGCGAAGATCGTCAACCGGCCGCGCATCTTCGCCGATCCGGCGACCGGCGCGATTGCCGGCCTGTGGAAGGGTGGCGCGCACGGGGAGGGAACTCAGAAGACGAGCGAGACCAACCAGTGCCACGACATCACGGTGTTTCCGGAGGTCGGCCTCGCCGCCGGCGCGTGCTCCGGCAACGGCATCCTGCTCGACATCCGCGATCCGAAGAATCCGGTGCGGCTCGATCAGGTGGTCGACAAGAACTTCGCCTACTGGCACTCGGCGACCTTCAACAACGACGGCACCAAGGTGATCTTCACCGATGAGTGGGGCGGCGGGACGCGGCCGCGGTGCCGCGCCAACGACCCGCTCAGCTGGGGCGCCGACGCCGTCTTCGACATCGTCGATCGCAAGCTGCGCTTCGGCGGCTACTACAAGATGCCGGCGGCGCAGACCGAAATGGAGAACTGCGTCGCGCACAACGGCTCGCTGATTCCGGTGCCGGGGCGCGACATCATGGTGCAGGCGTGGTATCAGGGCGGGCTGTCGGTGTTCGACTTCACCGACGCAGCGAAGCCGGTCGAGATCGCGTTCTTCGATCGCGGGCCGATCGACGCCAAGCAGCTCGTCACCGGCGGCTACTGGTCGACCTACTGGTACAACGGCCACATCTACGGCTCCGAGATCGCGCGCGGCATCGACGTCTTCCAGCTGACGCCGAGCGATCAGCTGTCGCAGAACGAGATCGACGCGGCGATGATGGTGCGCACCGAGGAGCTGAACACGCAGGAGCAGAAGAAGGTGGTGTGGCCGGCGAGCGTGGCGGTGGCGCGCGCGTATGTCGATCAGCTCGCCCGCAGCAACGGGCTGAAGCCGGAGCGGCTGCGCGAGGTGCGGAGCGCGCTCGACCGTGCCGACAACCTGCACACCGGCCAGGAGCGCGGCGCCGCGGCGGCGCTCGATCAGCTCGATGCGCTCGCCACCCAGCTCGAAGGGGATGCGGGATCGGCCAGCGGCCGCGATGCGATGCGGTTGAAGGCGCTCGCCGCGACCATCAAGGGACGGACTGCCGCGCTGCGCAAGTAAGACTGGCGCTCCGGATATTCGATCTCTTCGCCACGCCTGTTTAACCGCGGAGCACGCAGAGCTCGCAGAGAAACTCTTTGTACAAGAGAAACTCTGCGCTCTCTGCGCGCTCTGCGGTTAGACAGGCGCTGGGATCGGATCAGCGCCTCAGAAAGCCGCGCTCGAGCACGACGCTGCGCACGAACGCCCGATTGCCGAGCAGCGTCCGCGCGAGCGGCATCCACACCGACGCCGGCACCAGCGGCGCGAGCGCGTTGGCGATCCGCGATTCGGCGTTGAAGGTGCGCCGCAGCCAGTCCGCGTACGGCTGCAGGCGATCGCGGCCGTAGCGGCCGGCCGCGTCGACGATCGTCCGCGCCGCGAACAGGCCCGACTGGATCGCCGGCCGAATCCCCTCGCCGCTCTGCGGCCAGGCGAGGCCGGCCGCATCGCCAATCAGCAGCACCGCGTCGCCGACCGCGCGGCGGCGCGCGCTCGAGACGTGGTAAGCGTGGCCGTGCCATCGCCGGCCGGCCACCGCGCGCGCCTTTCCTGTTCGCTCGAGAAACGACACGAACCCCGCGACCGTGCGGGTCAGCGAGCGGCAGTCGAGCCGGCCGATGCCGACATTGACGTAGCCGCCTTTGCGCACGCGCCAGCCGTAGCCGTCGAGCTCGCGGCAGAAGTACAACTCCGGCGTGTCGCCGTTGGTCGCTGACGCGGCTTCATCGCCGCGATCGATCTCGAACTCGGCCTCCTGCGCCACCACGAGCTGCCTGGCTCGGGCGCCAGGCGCCGCCGCGTTCGGATTGATCGTTCGCGCAACCGGGCAGAAGTGGCCGCCGGCGCCCACCAGCATTCGCGCGCGAATCCGATCGTTGACGATCCACTGGCCCGCGTCGTGGACGATCGACCCGGCCGGCTCGCCCAGCGCCAGCCGCGCGCCGGACCGGCAGAGCAGGTAGGCGTCGAACTCGCAGCGTCGGATGCCGTAGCTGACCGGCGCGCCGTACTGCGCCTCGACCATCCGCTCGCTGCCCACGAGCCCGACCTTGAACCCGGTGAACGGTTGAAACGTGCGGCCGCGGCGGTAGTCGTCGACGTCGAGCTCGAGCTCGTCGACCACCTGCGGCGTGATCCAGCCGGCGCAGACCTTGTCGCGCGGAAACGCGGCGCGATCGACGACCACCGCGTCGATGCCGGCGCGGCGCAGCGCCCAGGCGCACGACGATCCTGCGGGGCCGCCGCCGACAATCAGGACGTCACACGTATCCACGGGATGGCGCTGCTGCTGCCGCGGGCGAAGACGACCTGGAAGAGCTGCATCGACCCGGTGCTGAACGCCGCCCGCGAGCCGGCCAGATACATCCGCCAGGCGCGCACGAAGGTGTCGTCGAACATCGTGCCGATCGCCGCCGACGCCGCGTCGAAGCGGCGCAGCCAGTGATCGATGGTGCGGGCGTAGTGGAGGCGGATGTTCTCGACGTCGGTGACCGAGAAGTTGTGCGGCTCGAGCACGTGCTCCGACACCTCGCGCAGGGTCGGCGGGTAGGCGCCGGGGAAGATGCGCCGGCGAATCCACGGGTTGAGCGGCGACGGGCGGTTGCGGCCGATGAAGTGCAGCAGGCCGCGGCCGTCAGCCGCCAGCGTGCGATCGATCACGCCGCCGAGCGCCGGGAAGTCGGGCAGCCCGACGTGCTCCAGCATGCCGACCGACACGAACGCATCGCACCGGCCAGTGATGTTGCGGTAATCATCTTCAACGAACTCGGCGCGATCAGAAAGCCCTTCGCGCGCCGCCCGCTCGCGCGCCCACGCGATCTGCTCCTTCGAGATGTTGAAGGCGCGGACGCGCACGCCGTAGTGCCGCGCCATGTGCAGCGCCAGCGCGCCCCACCCGCATCCGGCTTCGATCACCCGCTCGCCCTCGCGCAACCTCAGCTTGCGGCAGACCAGATCCATCTTCGAGGTCTGCGCCTCCTCGAGCGCCGCATCCGGCGACGGGAAGTAGGCGCAGGTGTAGACCATCTCGCGATCGAGCCACAGCCGGTAGAAGTCGTTGCCGAGGTCGTAGTGGTCGTGGACGTTCTCTCGCGCCGCGTGCAGCGTGTTCGCCCGGCGGCGCCACCACCGCGAGCGCTCGGTCGTCTCCGGCCAGGCGCGATACACCGCTTCCAGCATCGCCACCAGGTCGCCGCGGATGTCGACCGCGCCGAACATGTAGGCCTCGGCGAAGTTCAACTCCGGATCGGCGATCCACGCCAGGAGCGCGCGCCGGTTCTTGACCACGATCGTCGCGATCGGCTCGGCCGCGTCGGGCCGCAGCTCGAAGCCGTCCCACAGGACGAACCGGATCGGCGCCGACGCGACGCTCTGCTGGATGCGCCGCAGCGCCCAGCGATCGAGCGTCGTCGAGGCGAGCGGAGCGAGCGCGGCGGAAAATGTACGGGCTGAAACCGTCTGGATGCGGCTGCTGCCGTTCATGGAGCCACCTGGATCGACGACAGACTAACGCAATACGGCCGAGATGCAACTCCCCCGACCGTAAAGAATGCGTTGCGACAAAACTGTCGTCGGTTCTGCGCCGGCGGCGCCTTTATTCTGCGCGGAGTACTTTCAGCGGATCCAGCCGCGACGCCCGCCAGGCGGGCAACAGGCTCGCGAGCAGGGCGACGGCGGTGAGTGTTCCCGCCACCGCCGCCAGCGTCAACGGGTCGGACGCGCTGACGCCGAACACCAGCCGCTCGAGCAGCCGCGCCGAAACCAGCGCCGCCAGCGTGCCGAGCACGATGCCGATGATCGCCGGCGTCATGCCTTCGGCGACGACCAGGCGCACGACGTCGCCGGTGCGCGCGCCGAGGGCGGTGCGGATGCCGATCTCGCGGCTGCGTCCGCGCACGATGTACGACAGCACGCTGTAGATGCCCACCGATGCCAGCACGAGCGCGACGCCGGCGAACATCGCCAGCAGGAGCGCGCTGAAGCGCTGCGACGTCAGCGTCTCGTCGAGCATGTCCTGCATCGGCCGGACATCCTCCACCGGCTGCTCCGCATCGATGGCGTGAATCACCCCGACCGCCGTCTGCCCGAGCGACGCCGGCGGCACCGTCGTCCGCAGCGCGAGCTGGTAGCCGTTGAGATCGCGCTCGCGCGTGTATTCGTAGACGCTCGGCGCCGTCGATCCCGACAGCTCCTCCTGCTTGACGTCGCCGACGATGCCGATCACTTCCTTCACCACCGTTCGCGACTGCAGCGGCAGCGTGGCGTGCCGGCCGATGGGATCCACCTCGCCCCACAGCAGCCGCGCGGCCGAGCGGCTCACCAGCATCACCTCGACGTCGTTCTCGGCCACGTCGCGGCCGCGCAGCAGCGGGATCCGCAGCGTCTTCAGATAGCCGGGCGTGATCTTCCGCACTTGGACCGTCGGCTGATCGCGCGGCAGCAGCTCGGTCTTGCCCTCGACGACCAGCGGCTGCACCGAGCCGCCCTGCGTCGGCAGGTCGTCGATCGCGCCGGCCGATTCGACGCCCGGCAGCGCGCGAAAACGCTGCAGCACGTTGTCGAAGAAGGCGCTGCGCTGCGCCGGCGTCGGGTAGCGTGTCTGCGGCAGGCGCACGTACATGGTCAGCACATTGCGCGGATCGAACCCGGCATCGACGCTGCGCAGCGCCACGAGAGAGCGGATCATCACGCCGGCGCCCATCAGCAGCACCACCGACAGCGCGACCTCGCAGACGATGAGAAGCCTGCGCGTGCGAACGCCGACCGACCCGCCATCGCTGCGGCCGCCCTCCTTCAGCGCGTCGTTCAAGTCGGCGCGGCCGGCGCGGATGGCGGGCAGCGCGCCCGCCAGCAGCGCGGTGACGATCGACGCGGCGACGACGAACAGCAGCACCCGGCCGTCGATCGTGATCTCGTCGGCGCGCGGGATCTGGTTCGACAGCAGCTTCGCGCCCGCGGTGAGGCTGGTGCGCGCGACCAGCAGCCCGGCGGCGCCGCCGGCCGCCGCCAGCACGAGCGCTTCGATCAGCAGCTGCTGGAACACGCGCCCGCGCCCGGCGCCGAGGGCGGCGCGGATCGCGATCTCTTTCCGCCGTCCGAGCACGCGCGCGAACAGCAGGTTGCCGACGTTGGCGCAGGCGATGAGCAGCACGAGCGAGACCGCGCCCAGCAGCATCAGCAGCGACATGCGGATGTCGCCGACGATCAGCTCCTGCAGCGGGATGACCGTCGCCCCCCACCCGGCGTTCTCCTGTGGATAGCGCCGCTCGAGATCGGCGGAGATGGCCTCCATCTCCGCCCTGGCCTGCGCGATCGTCACGCCAGGCTTCAGGCGCGCGGCCACCGCGTCGTTGTGGTTGTCGCGGACCGCCTTCTGCTCGGCGGTATAGCCGAGCGGCACCCACAGCTCGCGCGCGGTGATCGACCACGACGCGATCGTGAACGCGGCCGGCATCACGCCGACAATCGTGTAGCTCTCGCCGTCGAGCGACACGGTCCGGCCGACGACGTCGGCGACGCCGCCGAGGCGGTTTTTCCAGAACCCGTTGCTGATCACGACCACGTGCGAGCCCGGCGCATCTTCCTCGGGCCGGAAGGTCCGGCCGAGCAGCGGCGGCGTGCGAACGATCTCGAAAAAGCCGGAGCCCACCGCGCCGGCGATCAGGCTCTGCGGGTTGCCACCGCCGCCGGCGCCGAGCGTGAACACCCGGCCGCGGTAGATCGCCATGCCCTCGAACAGCCGCGCCTGACGCTGCCAGTCGTAGAAGTTCGCGGCGGAGACCGAGAAGGTCGGCATGCCGGGAAACGCGGCCTGCGGCGGCACGTGAAACAACCGGACGAGGCGATCCGGCTGCTCGAAGGGGAGCGGCCGCAGCAGGACGGCGTTGACGATGCTGAAAATAGTCGTGTTCGCGCCGATGCCGAGGGCGAGCACGGCGATGACGGCGAGGGCAAATGAT
>Ga0207675_100000699_pt1 | contig 33170 bp, 29 predicted proteins | sample KBSSwiS42_FD_184305 | JGI IMG/M metagenome (GOLD analysis project Ga0207675, IMG submission 184305) | Switchgrass rhizosphere microbial communities from Kellogg Biological Station, Michigan, USA - KBS Switchgrass S4-2 (SPAdes) (version 2) | ecosystem: Host-associated > Plants > Roots >...
CGCATGCGGTGGTCGACGCGGCGGTGGCGCGCCTCGCGATGGACGCCGACATCGTGCCGGTCACCATTGCAGCGCCGTGGCAGGAGGCGAATCGCATTCATCGCACGATCATGCTGCGCGAAGGGGCGCACTTGCTTGGCACTCTGCAGCAGCGCGAGCGCGCACGGTTGACGCCGGCGATCAACGCCGCGCTGGACGACGGCAGGGCGATGGGTGACGAACGTTACCGCGAAGCGCTGGATGCGCGGGCTCGCGCGATCGCGTTTTTCACCGGCTGGCTCGACGGCTTCGATGCGGTGCTGGCGCCGGCGGCACCGGGCCCGGCGCCCAAGGGACTTGCCGCCACCGGCGATCCCTCCTGCTGCACGCTGTGGTCATTGCTGGGGTTTCCTGCCCTCAGTCTTCCGGTCGGACGGGCCGGCCGCTTGCCGATGGGCCTGCAACTCGCCGCGCCGCACGGGCGGGACGACCGCCTGCTATCCGTGGCCGCGTGGTGCGAGGCGCGGCTCCCGTTCAGTGCGCTGGCGTAGAGCGCGAACTTGCGTGATCATCGCTTGCCATGAAACGCGCCAAGCGCCACGCACTGCCGCAGCTTCCGGCGGTGCGCAATCCGGTGGCACGCTCGCCGCTGCTCGGCAAGGGCGGCCCGCACGGCAAGACCACCGCCGCGAAGCGCCGGCAAGCCAACGTCGACTTGCGGAAAATCGCGCGTGACCCGCATTCCGAAGAGTGATCCCTCGACACTCTGCCGCGACGACCTCGAATCGGGTCGGATGCGCGAGCTGTACCAGGCCGCGGTCGGCGGTCCCGGACACGCGCTCAACGACGAGCAGCTTTCCGACTCGTTGACATCGACGCTGGCGGCAAAGCCGAAGGGTGCGGGCTGGTGGGTGTTCGCCTACGGATCGCTGTTGTGGAATCCGCTGTTCCCGTTCGTCGAAGCGCGACCGGCCATGCTGCGCGGCCTCCACCGACGCTTCTGCCTGTATTCGATGGCGTCGCGCGGCACGCGCGAAACGCCCGGCCTCGTGCTGGCGCTCGATCGCGGCGGCGCATGCACCGGTGTCGTGTACCGATTGCCCGCACCGGTGGCGATCGACGAGCTGCATCTGCTCTGGCGGCGCGAGATGGTCGTCGGCTCCTATCGCCCGAAATGGGTGGGCGTGCATGCGGGGGACCGGGAGCTCGTCGCGCTTACGTTCACCGTCAAGCACGATCATCCGCAGTATGCGGGCAAGCTGCCGATCGACGACCAGGCGCGGGTGATCGCGAATGCCTCGGGCGCCTTCGGGTCGTCGCTCGATTACCTCGAGCGCACTCGCGTGGCGCTCGTCACGCACGGCATCGTCGATCCCTATCTCGAGGCGCTGGCCGCGCGCGTGTCCGCATTGCGTAGCGCCGCGGGGGCCTTCTCGCCGATCTAGATCGCGATGTGGCGGCCGCCGTCGACGTTGATCGTCTCGCCAGTCACGTAGTGCGCCTCGGCGAGCAGGAAGTACACGGCGCCGGCGATGTCTTCCGGCGTCCCTTCGCGCTTCAACGGCGTGTTCGAGATGATCCGCTGTCGCGACAGCTCGTCGAACGATTCGTCATCGGGCCATAGCACCGGCCCCGGCGCTACCGCGTTGACGCGGACTTCCGGCGCGAGCTCCCGGGCGAGCGAGCGGGTCAGGCCCACCAGTCCGGCTTTCGCCATGGAATACACGACGTAATTCTTGAGCGGCCGGTCGGCGTGGATGTCGGCGATGTTCACGATGGCGCCCTGTGCCTTGCGAAGCGCAGGCGCGGCGGCCTGGGCGAGGAACAGCGGCGCTTGCAAATTGGTGCCGATAAGGTCGCTCCAGCCTTCGACGGTGATCTCGCCGACCGGCGTCTGGAAGAACGACGACGCATTGTTGACCAGTCCGTCCAGGCGCCCGAACGTCTGCACCGTCTGCTCGACGACCGACGGCAACTTGACCGTGTCCAGAAGATCGGCCTGGATCAGCGCGACCGAGTTGGCGCGCGTATGGTTGAGCTCGGCCTGCAGAAGCCGCGCTTCGCCGGCGGACGCGCGATAATGGAGCATCAGGTTCGCGCCGGCAGCGTGCAGCCGGCGGCAGATGGCGGCGCCGACCCGCTTGGCGCCGCCAGTGATCAAGACGACCTTTGCCTGCACACCGCGCTCCGGCGTTAGACTCGCTTCAATCTAGCACATCGACCCCGCGCGTGCGACCGAACCTTCATGAGCCCGCAGGGCCGAACCTGCCGGAACCGGACACCGCGGCGCGCAAGCACAGCGGACGCGTCATGGATGCCGTGCGCCGCGAGATCATCGACGCGGGCGGCTGGATCCCGTTCGCGCGCTACATGCAACGGGTGCTCTACGCGCCCGGGCTTGGCTACTACGTGGCGGGCGCGCGCAAATTTGGTGCGGCTGGCGATTTCGTCACGGCGCCCGAGATGACGCCGCTGTTCGCGCAGGCGCTCGCGCGCGACGTTGCCGCCGTCCTGAGGGCGGGCACCGGCCGCGCGATCGTCGAGCTCGGCGCGGGTAGCGGCGCGCTCGCGGCCGACCTGCTCAACGCGCTGGCGCGTGCGGACGCCTTGCCGTCCCGCTACCTGATTCTCGAGGTCAGCCCGGAGTTGCGCGCGCGCCAGCGCGCGGCGATTGCGCAACGGGCGCCGGCGCAACTGGCGCGCGTGGACTGGATCGCCGCGGTGCCTTCGGCCATCGACGGCGTCGTCCTGATGAACGAAGTGCTGGATGCAATCCCGCCGCATCTCCTGACGCGCCGCGATGGCGCGCTACTCGAGCGGGGCGTGGCGTGGAGCAATGACGGTCTCGTGTGGGAGGACCGCCCGCTGTCCGACGGGACATTGCGCTCCTTGGCGGCCGAGCGGTTTCCACCCGCCGGCGACTACACGAGCGAAGTCAATCCCGTGGCGGAAGCCCTGGTCAAGACCCTCGCGCAACGGGTGACCGGCGGGGCGCTGTTCATCATCGATTACGGCTTTCCGCAGCACGAGTACTATCTCGCCGAGCGCCGCGCGGGCACGCTGATGGCGCACTATCGGCATCACGCGCACGCCGATCCCTTTCTGTGGCCAGGACTGACCGACTTGACCGCCCACGTCGACTTCACCGCGATGGCGCTCGCGGGCGAACGTGGCGGGTTGACGGTGGCGGGGTATACGTCGCTGGCCGCGTTCCTGGTGGCGTCGGGTATCCTCGACCGGCTCATGGAGGCCGGCGAACCGACGTCGGCCGCGTATTTGCGCGAAGCCGCGGCCGTGCAGAAACTGCTGTCTCCCGCGGAAATGGGCGAGTTGTTCAAAGTGCTGGTGCTGGCCAAAAGCGATGGTGTAGTGTGGTCGGGATTCATGGCTGGTGACCGAACGCATCGTTTATAAAAAAACGGCGGTAAAGGAGCCGATGATGAGCGCGGATGCAAGCGCAGGATCGGGAAAGGCAGCCGGGCGCCGCCACCTTGCCGGCACAGCCACGTTGTTCCTCGCGATCGGGATGTCGGCGGCAGTCGCCGTCGGACCTGCGGACGCGCAGCCCGTGAAGGTCGCGTTCGCGATCCCCTATACCGGCACGCTCAAGAAGATCAACGACAGTGGCGAAATCCGCATCGGCTATCGCGAGAACTCGCCACCCTTTGCGTTCCTCGACGCGCGGCGCAAGCCCGTGGGCTATGCGCTTGACCTGTGCGAAAACGTCGTGGAGGAGATCACGGCGGAGATCGGACGCGACCTCCGGGTGATCCGGCGGCCGGTGACGCCCGAAAACCGCTTCGACCTCGTGGCGTCGGGCGACGTCGATCTCGAATGCGGCTCGACGACGAACAACGTCGAGCGGCGCAAGATCGCGGCCTTCTCGCCGACCATGTTCGTGACCGGCACCAAGCTTCTCGTGCGTCGCGGCAGCGGCATCCTGAACCTCCGCGATCTGGCGGGCAGGACCGTCGTGCTGACGCGCGGCACCGTGCACGAGACCGCGATCCCGAAGCTCGCGCAGCGGCAGAATATCCCGATCAAGTTCGTGTTCGGCAACGACCACGGCGAGTCGTTCCAGATCCTCGCCACCGGCAAGGCCGATGCATTCGCCAACGACGACGTCCAGCTCTACGGGATGGTCGCGGAGACCAGGTCCGCCGCGGACTTCCGTGTCGTCGGCGACTTTCTGACCTATGCCGACTACGCGCTCATGTTTCGCAAGGACGACCCCGAATTCGCCGAAGTCGTCGAGCGCGCGTTCCACAAGCTTGCGGGCAGCCGCGAGATCGTCGCCATCTACGAACGCTGGTTCCAGAAGGCGTTGCCGTCGGGCGCACGCCTTAACATACCGATGAGTCCGCATCTGGAAGAGCTGTTTCGCGTGCAGGGGCTGCCGTCTGACTGACATTATCGCGCACGCGGAATCGTCCCGTCTGGCGCCGTTTCGCCAAGTTGTACGAGGAGTGCAAGCATGGGCATCCTAAACGACCACGACCCGGTCGAGACACAGGAATGGGTCGATTCGCTGAACGCCGTCGTTGCGCATCAAGGTGTGGAGCGCGCGCGTTTCCTGCTGACGCAACTGCGCGACGAGGCGTCGCGCATCGGCGCGCGGCCGGCGTTCACGCTCACGACGCCCTACGCCAACACGATTCCGCCGGAGCAGGAGGAAAAATCGCCCGGCAATCGCGAGCTCGAGCACAAGATCCGCTCGGCGATCCGCTGGAACGCGGTCGCGATCATCCTGCGCGCGAACAAGGAATCCTCCGAATTGGGCGGTCACATCGCGAGCTTCCAGAGCTCCGCGCTGCTCTACGACATCGGCTTCGGGCACTTCTGGCATGCGCCGACGGACCAGCACGGCGGCGATTTGCTGTACGTGCAAGGGCACGTGTCGCCGGGAATCTATGCGCGCGCGTTTCTCGAAGGTCGGCTGACCGAACAGCAGCTGCTCAACTACCGGCAGGAAAGCGAAGGCAAGGGCATCCCTTCGTATCCGCACCCGTGGCTGATGCCTGATTTCTGGCAGTTCCCCACCGTTTCGATGGGTCTCGGGCCGTTGATGGCGATTTACCAGGCGCGCTTTCTCAAGTATCTCGAGGGACGCAACCTTGCGAAGACCGCCGACCGCAAGGTATGGGCGTTCCTGGGCGACGGCGAATGCGACGAGCCGGAATCGCTCGGGGCGATTTCGATGGCGGGACGCGAAAAGCTCGACAACCTGATCTTCGTCATCAACTGCAACCTGCAGCGGCTGGACGGTCCCGTGCGCGGCAACGGCAAGATCATCCAGGAGCTCGAAGGCGTCTTCCGGGGCGCTGGCTGGAACGTGATCAAGGTCGTGTGGGGTTCGGGCTGGGACAAGCTCTTTGCCAAGGACAAGGCCGGCATCCTGCTCAAGCGGATGGAAGAATGCGTCGACGGGCAGTACCAGGATTTCAAGAGCAAGGATGGCGCCTACGTGCGCGAGCATTTCTTCAATTCGCCTGATTTGAAGGCGTTGGTCGCCGACCTTTCCGACGACGAGGTATGGAAGCTGAACCGCGGCGGCCACGATCCGTTCAAGGTGTATGCGGCCTACGCGGCGGCGGTGAAGCACAAGGACCAGCCGACCGTCATTCTCGCGAAGACCGTCAAGGGCTTCGGGATGGGCGAATCCGGCGAAGGCCAGATGATCGCGCATCAGGCGAAGAAGATGACGCAGGAGGCGCTGAAGCAGTTTCGCGATCGCTTCGACATCCCGATGCCCGACGACAAGATCGCCGCGATGCCGTTCATCTCGCTGCCGAAGGGCAGCCCGGAGATGCAGTACCTGCAGGAACGTCGTGCCGCACTCGGCGGCTTCCTGCCGCAGCGCCGCCAGAAATCGGCACCGCTTCCGGCGCCGCCGCTCGCGACGTTTGACCGCCTGCTGCAAAGCTCGGGCGAGCGCGAGATCTCCACGACGATGGCATTCGTGCAGATGCTCGGCACGCTGGTCCGCGACAAGGCGATCGGCAAGTTCATCGTGCCGATCGTTCCCGACGAATCGCGGACCTTCGGCATGGAAGGGATGTTCCGCCAGCTCGGCATTTATTCCGCGGTGGGGCAGCTGTACAAGCCGCAGGATGCCGACCAGCTCATGTATTACCGCGAGGACAAGTCGGGCCAGGTGCTGCAGGAAGGGATCAACGAGGCGGGTGCGATGAGCTCGTGGATCGCCGCGGCCACGTCGTACAGCACGAACAACGTGCCGATGATTCCCTTTTACATCTACTACTCGATGTTCGGCCTGCAGCGCGTCGGCGATCTCGCGTGGGCCGCCGGCGACATGCGCTCGCGCGGCTTCCTGATGGGCGGCACCGCGGGCCGGACGACGCTGAACGGCGAAGGCCTGCAGCACGAGGACGGGCACAGCCACGTGCTGGCGTCGACCATCCCCAATTGCATTTCCTACGACCCGACGTTTGCCTACGAGGTCGTCGTCATCGTGCGCGACGGCATCCGCCGCATGTACGAGGAACAGCAGGACGTCTACTACTACATCACGCTGATGAACGAGAACTATCCGCACCCGGCGATGCCCGCGGGCGCGGAAGAGGGCATCGTCAAGGGCCTGTACCTGCTGCGCGAAGGCCCCAAGGCGGACAAGAAAAATGAGGGACCGCGCGTGCAGCTCGTAGGCTCCGGCACGATCCTGCGCGAGGTCATCGCCGCCGCGGACCTGCTGCGCGACGACTGGAAGGTGAACGCCGACCTCTGGAGCGCGACGAGCTTCAACGAGCTGCGCCGCGACGGCATGAGCGCCGACCGGCACAACCTCCTGCATCCAACCAAGCCGCGCCGGAAGAGCTACATCGAAACGGCGCTCGAAGGACATGCCGGGCCCGTGATTGCCGCGACCGACTACATGCGCAACTACGCGGACCAGGTGCGCAGTCACATTCCGCGGCGCTACGTCACGCTGGGCACCGACGGCTTCGGGCGCAGTGACTACCGCGTCAAGTTGCGCAAGTTCTTCGAGGTCAACCGCTACTACGTCGCCGTCGCCGCGCTGAAGGCGCTCGCAGACGACGGCGAGCTGAAGCCGGAGATCGTCGCGCAGGCGATCAAGAAGTACGGACTCGACACCGAGCGGCCCGATCCGTGGACGGTGTGACGAACAACTTCCAACCGACGAGAATTCGTAAATGAGCACGATCGAAGTCAAGGTGCCGGACATCGGCGACTTCAAGGACATTCCGGTCATCGACATCCTGGTGAAGCCGGGGGACACGGTGAAGGCCGAGGATGCGCTGGTCACGCTCGAGTCCGACAAGGCGACGATGGATGTGCCGTCGCCGTTTGCCGGAACGGTCGAGGCGGTGAAGGTCAAGCTTGGCGACAAGGTGAGCGAGGGCAGCCTCGTCGTGATCCTGTCGTCCGGGGCACCCGCGGTCGTCGCGGCCGCACAGCATCACAAGACGGCGGTCGCGGCGCCGCCCACGCCGACCAGCGCGCCCGCAGGTGTCGCCGAAGTGCGCGTGCCCGACATCGGCGATTTCAAGGACGTGCCGGTGATCGAGGTGCTGGTGAAGCCGGGCGATACGGTGAAGCCCGAGGACGCGCTCGTCACGCTCGAATCCGACAAGGCGACCATGGACGTGCCGGCGCCCTTGGGCGGCGTCGTGCGCGACATCGCAGTGAAGGTCGGCGACAAGGTGAGCGAGGGCGCGCTCGTGCTGACGCTCGTCACCGACAGCGCGCAGGCGGCGGCGACGATGGCGAGTGCGCCCGCGCCGTCAGCGCCGGCACCCGCGGCCGCGCCGCCGCCCGCGAAGACCACTGGCGTCGACGAAGCGGCCTTCGGCCTCGCGTACGCGGGTCCGGGCGTGCGCAAGCTCGCGCGCGAGCTCGGCGTCGATCTCGCATCCGTCAAGGGATCGGGCGACAAGGGACGTATCGTCAAGGGAGACGTCGAGGCCGCAGCGAAGGGCGGAGCACCGGCCGCCAAGCCGGCGCCGGCCGCAGGCGCAGGGGTGGGCGGCGTCGATCTCCTGCCATGGCCGAAAGTCGATTTCGCGAAGTTCGGTCCGGTCGAAGCGAAGCCGCTGGCGCGCATCAAGAAGATTTCCGGCGCCAACCTGCATCGCAACTGGGTGATGATTCCGCACGTCACCAATCACGACGACGCCGACATCACCGAGCTCGAGGCCTTTCGCGTGCAGTTGAACAAGGAGAACGAGAAGAGCGGCGTCAGGGTCAGCATGCTGGCGTTCATGATCAAGGCGGCGGTCGCGACGCTCAAGCAATTTCCGGATTTCAATGCCTCGCTCGATGGCGACAACCTGATTCTCAAGAAGTACTACCACATCGGCTTCGCCGCCGACACGCCGCAGGGCCTGGTGGTGCCCGTGATCCGCGACGCGGACAAGAAAGGCGTGGTCGACATCGCGAAGGAGATGGGCGAGCTGGCGAAGCTCGCGCGCGACGGCAAGCTTACGCCCGCCCAGATGCAGGGCGGCTCGTTCACCATCTCGAGCCTGGGCGGGATTGGCGGCATCTATTTCACGCCGATCATCAACGCGCCGGAAGTCGCGATCATGGGCGTGTGCCGTTCGTTCTGGAAGCAGGTGTCGCACGACGGGAAGACGTCCGCATGGCGCTTCATGCTGCCACTGTCGCTGTCATGGGACCACCGTGTCATCGACGGCGCCACCGCGGCACGCTTCAACAATCATTTCGGTGGCCTGCTGGCGGACATGCGGCGGATCGTGCTGTAGCAAATAGAGGATTCGGCAATGAGCGCAATTGAAATCAAAGTCCCCGACATCGGCGATTTCAAGGACATTCCGGTGATCGAGGTGCTGGTCAAGGCCGGCGATTCGGTCAAGGTCGAGGACTCGCTCGTCACGCTCGAATCGGACAAGGCGACGATGGACGTCCCGTCGCCGGTCGCCGGCGTGGTGAAGGAATTGAAGGTCAAGACTGGCGACAAGGTGTCCGAAGGCAGTCTCCTGCTCATCGTCGAGTCGGACGCGAAAGGTGCGGCAGCGTCCTCACCCCAGCCTTCTGCCGCAAGCGGCGCAACGGCAACCTCACCCCAACCCTCACGGAGCGCTGAAGCGGGCGGCGGAGGCGGCGCGCCGCGTCCTGCTGCACCGGCGGCATCGGCCACCGCTGCACCCACCACGCCCGCGCCGACGGCGGCGTCGTATTCCGGTCGCTTCGACATCGAATGCGAGATGCTCGTGCTCGGCTCGGGCCCGGGCGGCTATTCCGCGGCGTTTCGCGCCGCCGACCTCGGCATGAAGACGGTTCTGGTCGAACGGTATGCGACGCTGGGTGGCGTCTGTCTCAACGTCGGCTGCATTCCGTCGAAGGCGCTGCTGCACACGGCGTCGACCATGGACGAAGTGAAGGCGATGAGCGCGCACGGCATCAGCTACGGGGCGCCCAAGATCGACCTGCCGAAGTTGCGCGAATTCAAGGATGGCGTGACGAAAAAGCTCACGACCGGCCTCGCCGGCATGGCGAAGATGCGCAAGGTCGACGTCGTGCGCGGCGCGGGCCGCTTCCTCGATCCGCATCACCTGGAAGTGGAGCTCACGACGGGCACCGGCTGGGACAAGACGGGCGAGAAGAAAGTCGTGAAGTTCGCCAAGGCGATCATCGCCGCCGGCAGCCAGTCGGTGCAATTGCCGTTTCTTCCGGAGGATCCGCGCATCGTCGACTCGACCGGCGCGCTGGAGCTAGCGTCGATTCCGAAGCGGATGCTGGTCATCGGCGGCGGCATCATCGGTCTCGAGATGGCCACCGTGTATTCGACGCTCGGCGCGCGCATCGACGTCGTGGAGATGCTCGAAGGGATGATGACCGGCGCCGATCGCGACCTGGTCAAGGTGTGGGAAAAGAAGAACGCGCCGCGCTTCGACAACGTCATGCTGAAGACGAAGACGGTGTCCGGCGCGGCGACGGCCGCGGGGATCAAGGTGGGCTTCGAGGGCGCCAAGGCGCCGAAGGAGCCGCAAGTCTACGACCTCGTGCTGGTCGCGGTCGGCCGCAGTCCCAACGGCAAGGTCATCGACGCGACCAAGGCGGGCGTGGTGGTGACCGACCGCGGCTTCATTCCGGTGGACAAGCAGCTGCGCACCAACGTCGCGCATATTTTCGCGATCGGCGACATCATCGGGCAGCCGATGCTCGCGCACAAGGCCGTGCATGAAGGGCACGTCGCGGCCGAGGCCGCGGCCGGCCAGAAATCGTTCTTCGATGCGCGGCAGATTCCGTCGGTCGCCTATACCGATCCCGAGATCGCGTGGGCCGGCCTCACCGAGGACCAGTGCAAGGAACAGGGCATCAAGTACGGCAAGGCCGTGTTCCCCTGGGTGGCGTCGGGCCGCGCGATCGCCAACGGCCGCGACGAAGGATTCACCAAGCTGCTGTTCGACGAGGCGACGCATCGCTGCATCGGCGGCGCCATCGTGGGAACGGATGCCGGCAACCTGATCAGTGAGATCTGCCTCGCCGTGGAAATGGGCTGCGACCCGGTCGATATCGGCAAGACGATCCATCCGCACCCGACGTTGTCCGAATCCGTCGGCATGGCCGCCGAGCTGTACGAGGGCGTGTGCACCGATCTGCCGCCGGTGAAAAAGAAATAGGAGGAGCCGATCATGGCGGAAGAGCAGCTGCGCATCGACGCGCTCGAGTATCACGAGTTTCCGACGCCCGGAAAGATTTCGATTGCACCGACCAAGGTGCTCGCCAACCAGCGCGATCTTTCGCTCGCGTACTCGCCGGGGGTCGCCTACGCATGCACGGCGATCCAGCACGACCCCTCGCTGGCCGCGCGGTACACGGCCCGCGGCAACCTCGTCGCGGTGATCACCAACGGTTCCGCGGTGCTGGGCCTGGGCAATATCGGCGCGCTCGCAGGCAAGCCGGTGATGGAAGGCAAGGCGTGCCTGTTCAAGAAATTCGCCGGCATCGACGTGTTCGACATCGAGATCGGCGAATCGGACCCCGACAGGATTGTCGACGTCGTCGCGGCGCTCGAGCCGACGTTCGGCGGCATCAACCTCGAGGACATCAAGGCGCCCGAGTGCTTCCACATCGAGAAGAAGCTGCGCGAGCGGATGAAGATCCCGGTCTTCCACGACGACCAGCACGGCACCGCCATCGTCGCCGCCGCGGCGGTCCTCAACGGGTTGAAAATCGTCGGCAAGGACATCGGCAAGGTCAAGCTGGTGTGCTCGGGCGCCGGCGCGGCGGCCATTGCCTGCCTCGACCTGCAGGTGAGCCTCGGGCTCGACCGCAGGAATATCTTCATCCTCGACAGCAAGGGCGTGGTCAGCACGCGGCGCACCGAGAAGATGGATCCCGACAAGAAGCGTTATGCGCAGGACACGAATGCGCGCACGCTCGACGACGTCATCGAGGGCACCGATGTCTTTCTCGGGCTGTCGACCGGCGGCGTGCTGACGCAGGCGATGGTCAAGAGAATGGCCGACCGGCCGATCATCCTGGCGATGGCGAACCCGGAGCCGGAGATCCGGCCGGAGCTCGCGAAGGAAGTACGGCCGGATTGCCTGATCGGCACCGGCCGCTCCGACTACCCGAACCAGGTCAACAATTCGCTGTGCTTCCCGTTCCTGTTCCGCGGGGCGCTCGACTGCGGCGCGAGCACGATCAACGAGGCGATGAAGCTCGCCGCCGTGCGCTCGCTGGCGGAGCTCGCCCGTGCGGAACCGTCCGAAATCGTCGCGCTCGCATACGGCGAGGCGACGCCGCCGTTCGGCCCGGACTACCTCATCCCCCGCGCATTCGATCCACGCCTCATTACAAGCATGGCACCGGCGGTGGCGAAAGCGGCGATGGACAGCGGCGTGGCGACGCGCCCGATCCAGGATTTCGACGCCTATCGCGATCACTTGAGCCGGTTCGTCTACGAATCCGGCGCGACGATGGAGCCGGTGTTCGCGGCCGCCAAGCGCGCGCCCAAGCGCGTCGCGTACGCGGAAGGCGAGGACGAGCGCGTGCTGCGTGCCGCGCAGGCCGCCGTCGACGAGGGTCTTGCACGTCCCGTGCTGGTCGGCCGCACGGAAATCATCGCCGCGCGCATCCAGAAGCTCGGGCTGCGGCTGAATCTTGGCCGCGATTGCGACGGCGTCAACATCCTGGACGATACGCGCTATCGCGACTACTGGACCGAGTACTACCAGCTGGCGCGCCGCAAAGGCGTGACCCGCCGCGAGGCGATGGAGGAAATGCGCAGCCGCCCGACGCTGGTCGCCGCCATGCTCGTTCATCGCGGCGACGCCGACGCGATGCTCTGCGGCACCGGCAGCAATTCGTCCGACCACGTCCGCTTCGTGCGCAACGTCATCGGCCTCCGCGAAGGCGCGAAAACCCTGGCGACGATGCAGATGCTGATCGTGCCGGGCCGCCAGCTGTTCATTTGCGACACGCACATCAACCGCGATCCCACCGCCGAGCAAATTGCCGAGATGACGCTGCTCGCCGCGGAAGAGGTGCAGCGGTTCGGGGTCAAGCCGAGTGTGGCGCTGCTATCGCACTCGAGCTTCGGCAGCTCCGACGCGCCGTCGGCGCAGAAGATGCGCGATGCGCTGGAGCTGATCATCGCGCTGGCGCCGGGTTTGCCCGTCGAAGGCGAGATGCGCGCGGACTCGGCGCTCGCGAAGGGCATTCGCGACAAGGAGTTCCCGGATTCGCGGCTGGTGGAGGACGCCAACCTGCTCATCATGCCGAACGTCGACGCCGCCAACATCACGTACAACGCGCTGCGGGTGACCGCCGGCGGCGGCATCACCGTCGGCGGGATCCTCCTCGGCGCGGCCAAGGCGGTGCACATCATGACGCCATCGTCGACGGTACGGCGCATCGTCAACATGACGGCGGTGGCAGTCGCCGACGCGGGGGCGCACCGTACGCCGCAATGGCCGCTGGATTGAGGGAGCGGCATGATGCATCAGCGCCGCGGTGACAGCAGGCAGCACAGCGAAGGAGAGCACGGATGAGGGCGCACAAGAAGCCGCTGTACAGGTCGCTGTATTTCCAGGTCATCGTCGCGATCGTCCTGGGCGTTCTGCTCGGGCATTTCTATCCGGAAACGGGCGCAGCGATGAAGCCGCTGGGTGACGGCTTCATCAAGCTGATCAAGATGATCATCGCGCCGATCATCTTCTGCACGGTCGTCGTCGGCATCGCCGGCATGGAGGACATGAAAAAAGTCGGCAAGACCGGCGGCTATGCGCTGCTCTATTTCGAGATCGTCAGTTCGATCGCGCTCATCGTCGGCCTCCTCATCGTCAACGCCGTGCAGCCGGGCGCGGGGATGAACATCGACCCGGCTAGCCTCGACACCAAGGGCATCGCTGCATTCACCAAGCCCGGCCAGATGCAGAGCACGACCGATTTCCTGCTGAACATCATTCCCAACACGGTGGTCGACGCGTTCGCGAAGGGCGAGATCCTGCAGGTGCTGCTGTTCGCCGTGTTGTTCGGTTTTTGTCTCCATCAATTCGGGGGCCGCGGCACGCTGGTCTTCGACTTCATCGAGAAGATCTCGCACGTGTTCTTCGCGATCGTCGGCGTCATCATGAAGGTGGCCCCTCTCGGCGCGTTCGGCGCGATGGCGTTCACCATCGGCAAATACGGGGTCGGCTCGCTGCTTTCGCTGGGCAAGCTGATGGGCACGTTCTACCTGACCTGCCTGGTGTTCATCGTGGTGGTGCTCGGCGTGATTGCCCGCGCGCACGGCTTTTCCATCCTCAAGTTCATCCGTTACATCAAGGAGGAATTGCTTATCGTGCTGGGCACGTCGTCGTCGGAATCGGTGCTGCCGCGGATGATGGCGAAAATGGAGAACCTCGGGATCAAGAAATCCACCGTCGGGCTGGTCATTCCGACGGGCTACTCGTTCAACCTCGACGGCACGTCGATCTATCTGACGATGGCAGCGGTGTTCATCGCACAGGCGACGAATACCCCGATGACGCTAACCGAACAGCTCACGCTGTTACTGGTATTGCTCCTGACTTCGAAGGGTGCGGCCGGCGTCACCGGCAGCGGATTCATCGTGCTCGCGGCCACGCTGGCCGCGGTCGGGCATGTTCCGGTCGCCGGCCTGGCGCTGATCCTCGGCATCGACCGCTTCATGTCCGAGGCGCGGGCGCTGACCAACCTGATCGGCAACGGCGTGGCGACGGTGGTGGTCGGCAAGTGGTGCGGCGAGCTCGACACGGCGCGGATGCGCAAAGTATTGAACAGGGAAACCGACGACGAGGCCGAGGAGCCCGAAAAGGTCCTCGACGCGGTGGACGATCACATGGCGAAGCAGGCCGCTTAGGCCACGCTTCTCCGTCGCGACAGGAGTGCCGGAGCGGAGTGATATTTTCCGATGGCTGCAAAGCGCAGACGACGCCCGCGGCTGGCCGTGGAACTCACGGTGGCGCTTGTCGTGAAATTCGCGGCGCTCGCCGTGATCTGGAATATCTGGTTCGCGCATCCGGCGAGCCGGCACGTCGATGCGTCGGCCATCGGCGCCGCGGTCTACTCGTCGGAGGCAACGAAGGCGGACGGAGGCCGTAGCCATGCCCGACCTTGAGCTCGTCGACGTGTCGCGGCTGCAGTTCGCCGTCACCGCGCTTTATCACTTCCTGTTCGTCCCGCTCACACTCGGACTGTCGTGGATCCTCGTCATCATGGAGTCGGTGTACGTGATGACCGGCCGCCAGATCTACCGCGACATGACGCAGTTCTGGGGCATTCTCTTCGGCATCAACTTCGTGATGGGCGTGACCACGGGCCTGACGCTCGAATTCCAGTTCGGCACCAACTGGGCGTACTACTCGCACTATGTCGGCGATGTCTTCGGGGTTCCGCTGGCGATCGAGGGGATCATGGCGTTCTTCCTCGAGTCCTCGTTCGTCGGACTGTTCTTTTTCGGCTGGCAGCGACTGGGCAAGGTCCAGCACCTGCTGGTCACGTTTCTCGTCGCCCTCGGGTCAAATCTGTCGGCGCTGTGGATTCTCATCGCCAACGGATGGATGCAGAACCCCGTGGGCGCCGAATTCAATGTCGAAACGATGCGGATGGAGCTCACGAGCTTTTCGCAAGTCCTGTTCAATCCGGTGGCGCAGGTCAAGTTCGTGCATACGGTGGCGGCCGGGTACGTTACCGCGTCGATGTTCGTGCTCGGGGTCTCGAGCTGGTATCTGCTGCGTGCGCGCGACGTCGGCTTCGCGCTGCGCTCGTTCGCAGTGGCGGCGGGCTTCGGCCTGGCGTCGACGCTGTCGGTGATCGTCCTCGGCGACGAGTCCGGCTACACGACCGGCGAAGTGCAGAAGGTCAAGCTGGCGCTGATGGAAGCCGAATGGGAGACGGTTCCGCCGCCCGCGCCGATCACGGCGTTCGGCTTTCCGAATCAGGAAAAGCAGGTCACCGAGTATGCGATCAAGATTCCCTGGCTGCTCGGCCTGATCGCGACCCGGTCGGTCGACACGCCGATCATCGGGATCAAGGAGCTGCAAATGAACGCACAGCGGCGCATCGCCAACGGCATCACCGCGTATGCGATGCTGCAAAAGATGCGCGGCGGCGACAGGAGCCCGGACGTGCGCCAGCGCTTCGACGAGACCAAGGACGACCTGGGCCACGCGCTGCTGCTCAAGAAATACACGGCGAACGTGGTCGACGCCACGCCCGAGCAGATCAGGCTCGCCGCCGCCGATACGATCCCGCGCGTGGCGCCGATGTTCTGGGCGTTTCGGATCATGGTCGGGCTGGGCGTGCTCTTCCTGTTCATCTTCACCGCCGCGTTCTATTTCCTCGCGCGGCGCAACCTCGCGCCGCAGCGCTGGTTGCTGCGGCTCGCGTTGTACAGCATCCCGCTGCCGTGGATCGCGGCGGAGCTGGGCTGGATCGTCGCCGAGTACGGGCGGCAGCCGTGGACGATCAGCGGCGTGCTGCCGACGATGCTGAGCGTATCCAATGTCGCGGCGAAGGACGTCTACGCGAGCCTGTATGCGTTCATCGCGTTCTACTCGGCGCTGCTGGTCGTCGAAATGTATCTGATGCTGAAATACATCCGGCTCGGTCCCGCGAGCCTCCACACCGGCAAGTACGACTTCGAGGCCGCCCGTACGCCGGCGGCGTGACGGAAACGGCGCGGACATGCTCGACTACGAAACGCTGAAGGTCATCTGGTGGGTGTTCATTGGCGTGCTGCTGATCGGCTTCGCGCTCATGGACGGCTTCGATCTCGGGATCGGGACGCTGCTCCCGTTCCTCGGGCGCACCGACGACGAGCGCCGCGTCATCGTCAACTCGATCGGGCCCTACTGGGAGGGGAACCAGACGTGGTTCGTGACGGCGGGCGGGGCAACATTCGCCGCGTGGCCGCTCGTGTACGCCGCGGCGTTTTCGGGCTTCTACGTTGCAATGCTGCTGGTCCTGTTTGCGCTGTTCTTTCGTCCCGCCGGCATCGTGTACCGCAGCAAGATCGCCGATCCGCGCTGGCGCAATTTCTGGGACTGGGGCGTGTTCATCGCCGGCACCGTGCCCGCGATCGTGTTCGGCGTTGCGTTCGGCAACCTGCTGCAAGGAGTGCCGTTCCGCTACGATGCCGCGACCATGGCCGTGACGTACACGGGATCGTTCTGGCAGCTGCTGAATCCTTTTGGCCTCGTTGCCGGCGTGATCAGCCTCGCGATGCTGGTGATGCACGGCGCCACCTATCTGCAGATCCGCACCGAAGGTGTCATCGAGCAGCGGGCGCGCACCGCTGCGAAAATGGCGGGCATCGCGCTGATCGCACTGTTCGCCGTGTCCGGGATCTGGGCGGCGTTCGGCTTGTGGGGATATCGGATCACGGCGATGCCGGCCACCGGCAGCGCGTTCGCGCCGCTCGCGAAAACCGTTGCCGTGACGCCGGGCGGATGGCTCGCCAACTACGTCACGTATCCGTGGATGACCATTGCGCCGATTGCCGCCTTCGCGGGTGCGGGCGGAGCGATTCTCTTTTCCGGATGGGGCCGCGCACGGCTCGCGTTCCTGTGCAGCGCTGCAGCCGTAGCCAGTGTGATCCTCACCGCGGGATTTGCGATGTTTCCATTCGTGATGCCTTCATCGACCGATCCCAACTCCAGCCTGACGGTGTGGGATGCGGTGTCGAGCCACCGCACGCTGGGCATCATGTTCTGGGTGGTGGTGCTGATGCTGCCCGTGGTGATCGCGTACACGGCGTGGGTCTTTCGCGTACTGCGCGGCAAGATCACGGTCGAGCACATCCGCGAGACGACCCACACGAGCTACTAGGAGGCCCGCATGTGGTATTTCACCTGGATCCTCGGCATCGGCCTCGCGTGCGCGTTCGGCATCATCAACGTGATGTGGCTGGAGGCGTCGTACTTCTCGGGTGAGTTGAACGAGGAGCACGTGCGCAAGCGCTTCGAGCGCGGCGGTACGGTCGACTGACCTGTCGTGACCCTCGGCGGGGCTGCTCTCGTGGCGTCAATTCCGGAGCTCGTTGGTGCAGGGCGTTTTCCGGCCCGCCTGGAGAAGGAAATCTGAATGATCGACCTGCGTTCCGATACCGTCACCCGTCCCTCCGATGCGATGCGCGCCGTGATGGCCAAGGCCCCGGTGGGCGACATGCAATATGGCGATGACCCGAGCCTCAATGCGCTCGAAGCGCGTGTTGCGGATTTGCTCGGCAAGGAGGCGTCGCTGTGGCTGCCGTCGGGGACGATGGCCAACCAGGTGGCGCTACGCGTGTTGACACGTCCTGGAGACGACGTGCTGGTCGGCAGCGAAGCACACTCCGTGTGGCACGAAGCCGGAGGCTCCGCCGCCAATGCCGGCGTGCAATTCACCGAGATTGGCAGCAGTGGCACCTTCACTGCGGACGACGTGCGGCGCCACGCCAAGCCGCGCAATCAGCCGGTGCTGCCGTTGCCCGCCACGACGCTTGTACAAATCGAGAACACCCACAACCGCCACGGCGGCATCGTTTGGCCGCAGACCGAGGTCGAGCAGGTGTGCGCAACGGCACGCGAGGTCGGACTTGCCACGTATCTCGACGGCGCGCGCCTGTGGAATGCCTCCGTGCAAAGCGGCATGAGCGCTTCGCAACTTGCAGCGCCGTTCGACCTGGTCATGGTGGCGTTTTCCAAGGGCCTCGGTGCCCCGGCAGGCTCCATGCTTGCCGGCCCGCGCGCGTTGATCAACGGCGCGATCCGCTATCGGCGCATGTTCGGTGGCGCGATGCGCCAGATCGGCATGCTGGCCGCGGCATGCGACTACGGATTGACCCACAACCTCGCGCGCCTCGCCGAAGACCATGCCAATGCACGGATGGTGGCCGAGCGCCTTGCCGCGTGCCCGGGCGTCAGGATTCATCTCGATCGCCTGCATACCAACATCGTCGTATGGGAGCTTGAAGGAGCGCGGGTGGGCGCTTCGGACCTGGTCGCGCTGGCGCGTGCGCAGAACGTGTTGATCAACGCGCTCGGCCCAAGCAAGCTGCGGCTCCTCACCCACCTCGACGTGAGCCGCGGCGATTGCGTGCGCGCCGCCGACATTCTGGTTGGGTTGCTCGGCGGCTAGCGCCCGGCCTTGGTGGCCAGTGCTTTTCGTCCGGCTCAGGTCCCCGGCCCGACGCTGCTCCGCGAGACCACGACCTCAATAGTCGGGAAGCGATACAGGGGCTTGCCGTCCACGAACTCCCCGGTGAACACACCCACGTACGGCGCCGCGTCCGCTGGCGGAGGGCTCGGCCTCGGCGTGAGCTCCGAGGCACACCCCGCGAGTCCGACAATCAGGAGCGCCACTGCGGCGAACCCCGTGCGTGCATCGGTCCTGTGCTCGACGCGCGGGTTGCGTGGATACATGCCGGCTCTCCTTCTGCAGGTGATGGGCACAACGAATGTAGCGGCCGGAAGCGCTGCTGACAATACGCTCTCGCGCTAATCGAGGACGATCTTAGCGGTCTTGGCGACGCTCTTCCACTGGTCGGCATCCTTGACCACGAATGCCTTGAATTCGTCACCGGGCAAATAGGTCACCTGATAGCCGAGCGCCGTCAGTCGTTGCACGACCTTCGGATCCTTGAGTCCGTCGGCCACTTCCTTGCGCAGCCGCGCGAGAACCGGTTCGGGCGTGCCTGCGGGCGCCAGAATGCCGTACCACACGACGACCGTCACCGGGATGCCGGCTTCCTCCAGGGTCGGAAGATCGGGAAACAGCGGATGGCGTTCCTTGCCGGTCGTGGCGATCGCGCGAAACTGGCCAGAGTCCGTGTAGGGCTTGACGGTCGGCGGCGTGACGAGCGCGATGTCGATCGTCTTGCCCAGCAGCGCCTGGATCGCGGCGGCGACGCCGCTGTATGGAATGTGCAGCATCTCGATGCCGGCCTCCTTTTCCAGCAGCGCGCTGCCCATGTGCGGGCCGCCGCCGATGCCGGACGTGCCGTACTTGAGCTTGCCGGGATTCGCCTTGGCGTAGGCGATCAACTCGGCCACGTTCCTGATCGGCAGATCCGGGTTGACGGCGATGACGAACGGAATCTGCACGATGCGGGCGATGAACGAAAAATCGTCGGGCACCTTGTACGGCATCGCCGCCTTCACCGCGGGCAGGATCGTGATCCCGTCGGACGCCGCCCAGACCAGGTTGTAGCCATCGGGCGGCGACTTCGCGACCAGGTCGATGCCGATTTGCGATCCCGCGCCGGCCTTGTTCTCCACGAACACCGATTGCCCGAGGCGCGGCGTCAGGAACTCGGCGGTCATCCGACCCAGCGTGTCGTTGCCGGCGCCGGGCAGAAACGGAACGACGATGCGCACCGGACGCGTCGGATACTCCTGGCTCATTGCCGAATGCGGCCACGCGATGGCGGAACACGCGAGTACGGACGCGACCAGATATTTGCGAATCATGGGATGCTCCTCCTGTGCCTTGCCCAAGGTTTTCAAGCGCTGATGCGATCGACCTCGGCAATCTCCGTCGCCGTCAGTTGCCACGCGACCGCCTTCACGTTCGCGTCGATCTGTTCGGGTCTGGTCGCGCCGGCGATGATGCTTGCTACCGGTTGCCGCGCGGCGAGCCAGGCAAAGGCCAGCTCGATGAGGCTGTGGCCGCGCTCGCTGCAGAAGCTTTCGAGCTGCTCGACCTTCGTCCAGTTGCGATCGATCAGGAAGCGCTCGGCCGACGCCTTGGTATAAGTCAGGCGCGCGCCTTCGGGCAGCGGCTTGCCGCGCTTGTATTTGCCGGTCAGCAATCCACCCGCGAGCGGATAGTAGGGAAGCAGCCCGAGTCCGAGGGTGCTCAATGCCGGCAGCAATTCACGCTCGGCGTCGCGCGCGAGCAAGCTGTACTCGTCCTGTCCCGACACGAACGCGGACAGCTCATGGCAGCGCGACGTCCACACGGCATCGGCGATCTGCCAGGCGGGAAGATTCGAGCATCCGATATAGCGGACCTTGCCCTGCCGCACGAGGTCGTCGAGCGCCCTCAGCGTTTCCTCGATCGGCGTCAGCGGATCCGGCCAATGCAGCTGGTACAGATCGATCCAGTCGGTGCGCAGGCGGGTAAGACTGGCCTCGACCGCGGACATGATGTAGCGGCGCGATGCGCACTTCTGCGTCTCTCCCTCGGTCATCGGCGAGGCGAACTTGGTCGCGAGCACGATGTCCTTGCGGCGATCGCCGAGCGTCTCGCCCAGCTGGGTTTCCGAGCCGCCGCGATTGCCGTAGTTGTCGGCGGTGTCGAACAGCGTGATGCCGAGGTCCAGCGCGCGGTGCACGACGAGCCTGGTTGCGGCGAGATCGATGCGGCCGCCGAAGTTGTTGCAGCCAAGGCCGACCAGCGAGACGCGCAATCCCGAGCGTCCGACGTTTCTCGATTCCACCGATGGACTCCTGTTCGCGCTCTTATGCCGCCGTTGCCGCGCTGGCGAATGACCCAATGAATTCCTGCACGTCGATGGGCCGATCCGTAGCCGAGCTCTCGATGGCCGCGAACACCAGCGCGCACGCCTGCACATTTTCCTCCACCCGCGTTTCCATCGGCGGCCCGCCGGCGCGCCACTGCGCGAACTGCTCGATCAGCCAATGGTTGAGCCACTTCGGCTGCGCGAGCAGCGCGATCTTCTGGCCCTGCCCTTCGCGGTGCTGCTGGCGCCAGATGTCCTGGCGCATGATCACTTCGACGTCGCGGTGGTTGAGGATCGCCGTGCCGTGCTCGCCGTCGATGCGGATGTATTCCTGGTAGAACGTGTTGAGACCGACGGCGTTGGACACCGAGCCCTCGTAGACGGCGCGCACGCCATTCTCGAACAGCATCGTCACGATGCCGTCCGTGTGGCCCGCGTACTGCGCCCAGTCCGGTTTCCACGTCGTCGCGAACAGCCGCTGGCAGCGCGCGCCGGCGAAGTCGGCGATGATGTCCAGATGATGGATCGCGCCTTCGATCAGCAGCGGGTCGCGCATCCGGTGGCGGAACAGCGAGCTCCACGCCATGTGCTGGCGCATGTCGCCCTGGAAGCGGAACCCGATCGCGTTGATCCTGCCGAGCACGCCCGAGCGGACGATCCGGCGCAACGTCGTCTTGTCCTGATCGAAGCGATGGCTCATCGTGACCGCCATCCTGCGTCCGGATGCGCGGATCTTGCGGGCGATGCGAAGCGAGGCCTCCATCGTGTCGGCGATCGGCTTCTCGCACAGCACGTCGAGATCGTGCGCAATCGCGGCGTCGATCACGCTTTCATGATGCGCGGGCGTCACCGCGACCGTGCAGAAATCGGCGGGCGTCGCGGCAAACGCAACGCGCGCGTCGCTATAGCAACGGTTCGCCGGCACGCCGAGAAGGCTCCTGCCGGTTTCCAGCGCCTTGGCGTCGGTGTCGACGAGCGCGACGACTTCGATCGTGCCGTCGGCGATATTCGACTTCAGGAATTCGCTGCACCAGCGCTTGCCGAACACGCCGATTCCGACGTGGATGACCTTCTGCGCCATTCACAGCACCGGTGCGGTTCGCTGGAACGATGGCCGTTGCGACATCGTGGCGTACCAGGCCTTGAGACGCGGCCACCGCTCGAGTCCCTTCGCCTCGTCCAGCCGCAACGGCAGGTAGCCGAGCGCGCAGCCGACACCGATCAGGCCGAGGTCGATGCGATCGCCGAAGCCTTCGGCTTGCCGCTCCAGAGTGTCCAGCCCCGCGTTGACCTTGCGCATCTGCCACTCGCTCCATTCGGACGATTGGCGCTCGGCGGGCCGCGCGCGCTCGTGCCGGACGAGGAGGCCGGCGTCGAGGATTCCATCCGCGAGCGCGGCCATCGTCAGGATGGCCCAGCGGCGCTCGCCATTCGCTGGCAGGAGCTTCCGCTGGCCGAACTCCGCGTCGAGGTACTCGCAAATGACTGGCGAGTCGTAAATGGCCTGGCCGCTGTCGGTGATCAGCGCAGGGATTTTCCCCAACGGGTTCACCGGCGTGATTTTCTCGGGTTCCTCGCGCGTCTTGACCGGCGTCAGCTGCAGCCGGTCGGCGACGCCCACTTCATGGGCAACCACCATCACCTTGCGCACGTACGGCGAAAGTCCGCTGAATTTAAGCTCCATGGCGCCAACGCTAGCACTCGCGGCTGCGGATAGCACGCAAAAAAACCGATAACCACCTTTGCGCCCGATGCAAGACCGCCTCTCAGGAGGGCTCGCCCTTTGCATGGAGCAAAAAGCTGCTCGTTGGCCGACGGCGGTTCTCAGCGCCGCAGCCTGCTGCTATAAGGAGCCGTACCGCAATCGACAAAAGAAGGAGGACTGGCGTGGCGACAGGCCGATTTGTGACCGATCTTGACCGTGGCGACGTCATGGGACCGGTCGACTATACGATGAGCCGTTTCGTCGTGCGCGAATACTGCCACGCCGTCGAAATGCACCAGCCGTGCTTCCAGGGGATCGATGCGCAGATCGCGCCGCCGACGCTGGTGCATCTGGACAAGCTCCGTCTGTACAAGCATGCGTGCCCGGCGGGCACGGGGCCGACGGCGCGCTTGCACATCGAATACGATGCGACACTCCACGCCGCGGTGCCGGTCGGCGTGCCGTTGCGCGTCAAGGGCACGGTGACCGACCGCTTCATGAAGCGCGGGCGCGAATATGTCCTCGTGCACATCGATTTGCGCACGGCCGGCGACGATCGCCTGCTGATCGACTACCGCGACACGGTCATCCTGGCTTACAAGGGCAAGGATGACGCTGCGGGTGGAGAGAAATCATGAGCACGCGATTCGAGCCGGGAACGCAGTTCCGCCTGCCGCCGCGGCCGATGACCCGCGAGCGGATGCGCTGGTACGTCGACATCCAGGACACCGTCTACTATGACGACGGCCGTATCCATCCGCAGCCGCCCACGATTCACGACGACGATGCGTACGCGAAGAAGCAGGGGCTGCCCGGCATCATCGCCGACGGCATGATCTCGACCAACTGGATCCTGAGCCTGCTCGTCGACGTGTTCGGCCCGGACGCGGCGAGCCGCGGCCGCCTGCGCACCAAGTACATCGCGCCGGTGTACGAGGATCAGGTGCTCATCACGTGCGCCAGCGTCGCGTCCGTGCACGACAACGAGCAGGGCGAGACCCTCTACCAGCTCGATGTGTGGTGCGAGGACGACACCGGCAAGAAGGTGACCGTCGGCGAAGCGCGCGTGCATTCGGCCGCGCGCTGATGTCCGGCTGATCGGGCCCCACTGGTGATTGATATTCCCTTCACGCAACTGTCGTTCCCGCGAAGGCGTGTTCGCATGCGCGAGCGCCCCCAGTGGCTTTCGCCATGCGACACTGGGTTCCCGCCTCCGCGGGGACGACAGAGTCTTGTACGCGTTGTCGTCCAACCGGACCTGGCGCGGTAAATCATGACGACGGTATTGCAGGGAATCCGCGTGCTGGATCTGTCGCGCGTGTTCGCGGGACCGGCGGCGACGCAAATCCTGGGCGACCTCGGCGCCGACGTCATCAAGGTGGAGGAGCCGGGCCGCGGGGACGAGGCCCGTTATTTCGGCGTCACCAAGGAATCGCTGGCGAAATCCGAAGGCGTCAGCCCCTCGTTCGTCGCGCTCAATCGCAACAAGCGGAGCATCGCGGTCGATTTGGGAGCGCCCGCAGGCCGCGAGGCCGTCCGCCGGATGGTCGCGCACTGCGACGTCGTCGTGCACAATTTCCGCCCCGGGGCGATGCGGCGCTGGGGGTTGGGGTACGACGCGCTGCGCGCGGTCAATCCGGGCGTCATCTATGGCGACTTCTACGCGTACGGCAAGCAGGGAACGCTGTCGCACATCGGCGCCAACGACCTCGCGCTGCAGGCGCACAGCGGTCTCATGAGCATCACCGGCGAGCCCGATCGCCCGCCGGTGCGCTGCGGCTCCTCGATTGTCGATCTGCACGCGAGCCTCGCGCTCGTGACCGCGATCCTCGCCGCATTGTTCCATCGGGAGCGCACCGGCGAAGGGCAGGTCGTCGAGACATCGCTGCTGCGGAGCTCGGCGCACCTCATGAATTATTTCTACGGCGAATACTGGTCGCTGGGCGTCATTCGCAAGCCGATGGGAACTGCGAATCACCTGAGCGTGCCGAACCAGCTGTTTCCCGCCGCGGATGGCGCCGTGGTGATCATCGCGCCCAGCGACGAGATGTGGGCGCGGTGCGCGATCGCGCTGGATGCACAGACGTTGAGTCGTCCCGAATGGACGACCATCCTGCAGCGGCAACAGCACCGCGAGCAGGTCGTCGCGGCGATCAGCGCGATCACGCGCACGATGACGAGCGCGGAGCTGGTGGCACGGCTGGGCGCCGCGCGCGTGAACGTGGCCAAGCTGAATTCGATCGGCGAAGCGGCCGACCACGAGCAGCTCGCGAGCATCGGCGGCATCGTTGAATTCGACATGGACGGCAAGCACGTCAAGGCCGTGGCGTCGCCGTTCGCGCTGGAAGGCACGCCGACCGTCGTCGACCGGCCGCCGCCGCGGCTCGCCGCGCATACCGACGAAATCCTGGAGGAGCTCGGCTTCTCCGCGGGCGACGTCGCCGCACTGCGCGCGGATGGCGCGTTCGGATCGACGGCCGGGGACGCATGATGCTGCGCTGCGCGCTGCTCGACGATTATCAGGGCGTCGCGCGGGCGAGCGCGGATTGGGCGCGCTTGTCCGGCCGCGTCGAGATTCGCGTGTTTCGCGAGCACATCGCCGATCGCGCGGCGCTTGCGCGGGCGCTCGACGGCTACGAGATCATCGTGGCCATGCGCGAACGCACGCCGTTCGATCGCCCGCTGCTGGAAGCGCTCCCGGCGTTGCGGCTGCTCGTCACCACCGGCCATCGCAACGCGGCGATCGACATTGCCGCGGCGACCGGGCGCGGGATCGCCGTGTGCGGCACGCGGGGCTTTCCGGGACCCGCCGCCGAACTGACCTGGGCGCTGATCCTGGCGCTGGTGCGCAAGCTTCCCCGCGAAGTCGAGGCATTCCATCACGGCCAATGGCAGACCACGATCGGGCGCAGCCTGCACGGCGCGACGCTGGGCGTGATCGGCATGGGCAAGCTCGGCACCCAGGTCGCCGCGGTCGGCCGCGCCTTCGGCATGAAGGTGATCGGCTGGAGCCGCAGCTTGACGGTGGCGCAATGCGACGACCTCGGTATCGACTATGCGCCCACGCTGCCGGACGTGCTGCGCGTTGCCGATGTCGTCACGCTGCATGTGACGCTCAACGCGCAGACGCGCGATCTCATCGGCGCGCGCGAGCTCGCGCTGATGAAGCCGGATGCCGTGCTCGTGAATACGGCGCGCGGACCGATCGTCACCGAAGCGGCGCTGGTCGCCGCGTTGCGCGAGGGTCGCCTTGCCGGCGCCGCTCTCGACGTGTTCGACGAGGAACCGCTCCCGGCCGGGCATCCCTTCCGCACGCTCGACAACGTGGTGGCGACGCCGCACCTGGGCTATGTCACGCGCGAGAATTATGCGATGTTCTATGGCGATGTCGTCGACGACATCGAAGCCTGGCTCGGCGGGCGTCCGCTGCGCGTGATCACCGGCGAGTCGCGGTGAACCGGATCGATCTCGACGGCCGCGTCGCCGTGATCACCGGCGGCTCCGGCGGCATCGGTCTCGCGACGGCCGTGCGAATGCTCGCCTCGGGCGCCTCCGTGATGCTGTGGGACCGCGACGCGGAGAGCCTGCGGCAGGCACAGTCGAAGCTGTCGGCCGCCCGGGGACTGGTCGTTGACGTGACCGATGAAATCACCGTGGAACGCGTGACCGCCGAAACGATGGCCCAGTACGGGCGCATCGATATCCTGGTCAACGCGGCGGGCATCACCTCGCCCAAAGCCACCATTCTGGAAACGTCGGTCGCGACCTGGCGGCGACTGTTCGAGATCAACATGGTGGGGACCTTTCTGTGCAGCCGCGCCATCGCGCGCCGCATGGTGGCCGCCGACTACGGCCGCATCGTGAATCTGGGCTCGATTGCCGGCAAGGAAGGCAATCCGTTCAGCGCCGGCTATTCGGCATCGAAGGCCGCGGTGATTTCATTCACGAAGTCGCTGGCCAAGGAGCTCGCGAAGACGGGCGTGCGCGTCAACTGCGTGGCGCCCGCGATCATCGCCACCAAGAACCTGTACCACGACATGCCCGAGGAGATGCAGAAGCTGTGGGTGTCGCGCGTGCCGATGGGTCGGCCGGGCACGCCGGAGGAAGTCGCGGCGATGATTGCCTGGCTCGCGTCGGAGGAGTGCTCGTTCACGACCGGCGCCGCGTTCGATCTTTCCGGCGGCCGGGCGACGTACTGATCCGATGGCGAGCGACGAAGCAGCGAAGGTGCTGGCCGGCTGCCGCGTGATCGAGCACGGCGAGTTCATCACCGGTCCCTATACCGCGATGCTGCTGGGCGACATGGGCGCCGACGTGATCAAGGTCGAGCGGCCTGGACGCGGCGATCCCTTTCGCAGCTTCGAGGAAGGCCTCTACGGCCCGCAATTCCAGGCGTTCAACCGCAACAAGCAGAGCATCCAGCTCGATCTCGCGCAGGCTTCCGAGCGCGAAGTATTGCTACAGCTGCTCGCGACCGCCGATGTCTACATCCAGAATTTCCGGCCGGGCGTCGCCGACGCACTGGGCGTTGGCGCGGCCGACCTTGCGACGCTCAATCCGCGCCTCGTCCATTGCTCGATTACCGGCTTCGGACGCGATGGCCCGTACGCGGACCGTCCGGCGTACGATACCGTTGGCCAGGCGCTCTCCGGATTCCTGAGCATGTTCGTCGCGCCCGAGCTGCCGCGGATCGTCGGCCCCGCGACCGCGGATTCGGTGACCGGGCTCTACGCGGCGTGCGGCATATTGGGGGCGCTGCTCGCGCGGCACGCCACCGGCCGCGGGCGGCGGGTCGAAGTGGCGATGGTGGCGGCGATGGCGCATTTCTCGATCGAGCAGTATCACCGCTATTTCGTGACCGGTGTCGTGCCCGGGCCGTCCGACCGTGGCCGCGTCTCGCAGTCGTTTGCGTTCCGCTGCGGCGATGGCAAGCTGCTCGCGATTCATCTCTCGTCGCCGAAGAAATTCTGGGACGGATTCCTGCTCGCGATCGCAACGCCGCAACTGGCGGCGGATCCTCGTTTTGCCAACCGCATGGACCGCGTGCGCAACCACGAAGCGCTGGAAGCGGCGTTACGCCCGATCTTCGCGGCGCGTCCGCGCGCGGAATGGCTGCTTCGTCTCTCCCAGGCGGACGTGCCGCATGCACCGATCCTGGGGCTCGACGAGACGCTCGCCGACCCGCAGCTTCGCCATCTCGATATCGAGCAGCGGCTGGTGCATCCGACCGAAGGTCCGGTGCGAACGCTGCGGACACCGATCGTGTTCGACGGGCAACGCGCGGGCGCCGCCATGACCGCACCGCCCGCGCTGAACGAGCACGGGCAGCAAATCCGCGCGCGGCTCGCGCGTGGCAAGCGCGCCGGCCGGCGCCAATCGTGACTCCTGGAGCAATGATGGACCATCAACATGTCAAACTCGATGTCGCCGATTTCGTCGCGACGGTCACGCTCGATCGGCCGCCCGTCAACGCCTTCAACCGCGCCATCCGGCAGGAAGTGGTCGAGACGTTCGACGCGCTGCACGATCGCGACGACGTGCGCGTCGTCGTGCTCACCGGCAACGGCAAGGTGTTCTGCGCGGGCGCCGACATCAAGGAGCGCGCGCAGCTCGCGGGCGAGGCGGGCGAGAGCGGCCGCTTGAACCGGCTGGTGCGCGAAGTTTTCTATTCGGTGATGGAGTGCGGCAAGCCGGTGATCGCCGCGGTCAACGGCCCGGCGCTTGGCGCGGGCTTTGCGCTGACGTTGTGCTGCGACATCCTGCTCGCCGCCGACGATGCCATTTTCGCGATGCCGGAAGTCGACGTCGGCTTGGCCGGCGGCGTCAAGTTCCTGCAGCGCCATTTCACGCCGTCGAAGGCGCGGCGGCTCCTGCTTACCGGCCAGCGCATTCCGGCGACCGAGCTGTATCGGCTCGGCGTGCTCGAGGAATGCGTGCCGCGTGCCGCGCTGATTCCCGCCGCGCTGGCCATTGCGCATGACATCGCGGCCAAGAGTCCGCTGGCGGTCCGGATGCTCAAGCAATCGTTCAACACGGTCGAGAACCTCACGCTGCGCGACGGCTACCGCGTCGAGCAGGGGATGACGGTCGAGTTGAGCAAGAGCGAAGACGCGAAGGAAGCGAAGCGGGCGTTCGTCGAAAAACGCAAGCCGGTGTTCACCGGCCGCTGACCCGATATCGGATCGCGCGCGAAGGATCAGGCCGGCATGAGACTCGACGGAAAGATCGCTGTGATCACGGGGGCCGGTGCCGGTTTCGGCGCCGGGATCGCGCGCCGTTTCGCGGACGAAGGGGCGCGTGTGGTCTGCGCCGACCTCGATGGGCAGGCGGCGGCCAGCGTCGCCGCCGCATTGCGCGGCAACGCCGGGCCGGCGCTGGCGATCCAATGCAATGTCGCCGATGGCCCTTCGGTAGCCGCAATGGTCGCCAAGGTCGTCGCCGAGCTCGGAGGCTTCGACATTCTCGTCAACAACGCCGCGATCACGCAAAAGCCGGCGCGAATCGCCAAGACCGCGGAAGCCGATATCGATCGGCTGCTCGCCGTCAATGTGAAAAGTCTCTACCACATGGCGGTGCACGCGTTGCCGGTCCTCCGCAGCCGAGGGGGCGGCGTCGTCATCAACATCGCGTCGGTGGCGGCGCTGCGGCCGCGGCCCGGGATGACCTGGTACAACGCCACGAAGGCCGCCGTCGTCAACCTGACGCAGTCGATGGCCGCCGAGCTGGCCGCCGATCACATTCGCGTGAACGCCATCGCGCCCGTGGCCGGTCGCACCGCCATGTTCGACGTGATGTTCGGCGAAGGCGTGGATGCGGCGTCGGATCGCCTCGTCGAATCGATTCCGCTCGGCCGGCTGTGCACGCCGGACGATATCGCCAGCGCGGCCGTCTATCTCGCTTCCGACGAAGCCGCATTCGTCACCGGCGTGATCCTGCCGGTCGACGGCGGTCGCATGGTGGGATAAGCATCGATCCTTGGTGCGTGGCCGTTCATGTAGCCCACACACCATCGAAGCTGATTGACGAAGCTCAACGGAACCCGCGTAGCCGCGCTGCATCGCCAGGCAAATCGGCGCATACTCTGCTCGCACGGCCAATACACTGTAAGCTACAAAACAAAACGAATGGCCGGGGAGGAGCCGCTGCATATCGGCGCCTCGTTTGAAATGTCGCGGGTACAGGATTCAATCGACATCGGATCGAAGCGGACGGCTTGCCCAGCGGTCCGCCGTGCACGGCAGCTAACAACAACATCGGGAGCCCGTGATGCGTTACCTATTGTCGCTGGCCGAGTCGGAAGCGAGCGTCCTCCGCGGCGCGGAGCGCGTTCCCGACGAGACGACAGATCAGGATTTCCAGCAGCGCCAGCAATTTTCGCCTGCCGCGCAGGCGCTCATCGGCGGCTACCGGTCGTACGCCAGTGCCTGGGCATCCATCAATCCGCTCGATACCCGCGTCCACGATCTGTCCGCGATCGACGAGCTCGATCCGCGCACCTACGGGCTCTCACGCGATGAGTCGGTCCGCTATTCCGTTCACTTCGGCGGCGCCGCGCGCACGCTCACGCTGTTCGAGCTGCTGAACCGGCTGCGCGCCAGCTATTGCGGCACGCTGGCCCTCGATAGCGCCCATATTCGTGCCGGCGACCAGCGGCGCTGGCTGTATGCGCAGATGGAAGGAAGGATCGATTCGCCGCGCCGCGATCCGGCCGAATCGTTGCGCATCCTCGAGCAGCTCGTGGCGGCTGAAGCGCTCGAGCATTTCCAGAGGGCGACGTATCCCGGCGAAAAGCAATTCAGCCTGGAAGGCAACGAGAGTCTCGTGCCGCTCCTCAACACGCTCATCGAGCAGGCGGCGCAACAGGGCGTCGAGGATATCGTCGTGGGCATGGCGCATCGCGGCCGCCTGAATGTGTTGCGCAACGTTCTCGATCTCCCCGCGGACCAGCTGCTGTCGCTCTTTGGCGAGAGCCCGCACCCGGCGCTGGCCGCCTGGGATCTGCGCGATCACGTCGGCCACTCGGTCCGCAAGCGCACCCGGTACGGCGATCTCACCTTGCTGCTCGCGCACAATCCATCGCACCTCGGGAGCATTTCGCCGATCGTCTGCGGGATGGCGCGCGCGCTGCAAGACGGCAAGAAGGAAGGGTTCAGCAAAAAGGTGATCCCTATTCTGATCCACGGCGATGCGGCGTTCGCCGCGCAGGGAATCGTCACCGAGACGCTCAATCTTTCGCAGACGCGCGGTTACAGCGTGGGCGGAACCCTTCACGTGATCCTCAACAACCAGATCGGCTCGACCAACTCGAATCCCAGGGATGCGCGTTCGACGCTGTACTGTGCCGATATCGCCCGGGCCATCGACGCACCGATCGTTCACGCCAACGCCGACGATCCCGACGCGGTCGTCGCCGCGGCGCGCATGGCCATCGACTATCGGACCCAATTTGGTGCCGACTTCGTCGTCGACCTCGTCGGTTACCGGCGTCACGGACACGCCGGAGGGAATGACGCAGTGATCACCCAACCGGCGATGCAGCGCGCCATCCGCGGTCACCGCAGCGTCGTGCATTTGTATGCCGAGCACCTGGTGCGGCAGGGCGTGATCGACGACGGCGAACAGGCGCGTCTGCGGACCGTGGCCTTTGCCGCGCTAGCCGATGGGCTGCGCGTGGAAACGGCGACGTCGCCGGTCGCTACATTGCATGCTCCCGGCGTGCCGAAGACGATGGCGCCGAGCCTCGTTCGAACGGCGATGCCGATCGGTCAGTTGCGAACTTTGCTGGAGCGACTGGCGGTTGTCCCGCCGGGATTCGCGCTGCACGCCGGCATCCGGAAAATGGTGGAAGACTGGCGGGCGATCGCCACCGGGGACGACCGGCCCGTCGATTGGCGCCTCGCCGAAAACCTCGCGTACGGATCGCTGCTGGCGAATGGATTCAATGTCCGGCTGTCGGGACTCGACGTGGGCCGCGGAAGCTTTCTCCACCGGCAGGCCGTCTGGCATGACCAGGACGCCGCCGAGGATGGCCGGAACATCCACGTTCCGCTTCGCCACCTCGCCAGTGAGCAAGGCTTTTTTTCGATCTGCGAGTCGCCGTTGTCGGAAGAGGCGGTGCTTGGCTTCGACTACGGCTACGCGCTGCACTCCGGGCGCGACCTCGTCCTGTGGGAAGCGCAGCTCGGCGACTTCGTCAACAATGCGCAAACCATCGTCGACCAGTACATCGCTGCCGGCGAGCACAAGTGGGGTTATCCCAACGGCCTGATCGTGCTGCTGCCGCACGGACACGAGGGCGCGGGACCCGAACACTCGAGCGCCTTTCTTGGCCGCTTTCTGCAGCTCTGCGCCGAGGGCAACATGCAGGTGGCCATGCCGTCGACGGCCGCGCAGCTCTATCACCTGATGCGGCGCCAGGCGCTCACGGACAAGCGAACGCCGCTCATCGTGATGACGCCGAAGATGGGCCTGTACGGCCAACCGGCGTCGTACTCGCGGTTGCGCGATCTTGCCGACGGCGAGTTCCATCCGCTGCTCGATGACGATGTCGCAATGACTGCGGCGGCGGCCACGCGGGTGATCGTGACGAGCGGCAAGCTTTACTACGACCTGGTGAGCGGTCGCGCGGAGGCGAAGCTTGCCAACGTGCCGATATTGCGGGCGGAACAGCTCTATCCATTTCCGACCGAAGCGCTGGCGGAAGCGCTGGCGCGCTTCCCGCGGTTGCGCGAAGTCGTGTGGGCGCAGGAAGAAGCCAGGAATCATGGCGCCTGGCACCTGCTTCGCGATGAGCTCGAGGCGGCGTTGCCGCCCGGCGTTTCGCTTTCCTATACCGGTCGTCCGGCGGCGGCCCCCGCCGCGGTGTGCGACCCAAGGCGACATCACGCCGAGCAGCGCGACGTCGTGACCAGCGCCCTGGGGGTCATCGCCGGTTGAAGAGAACGAACCGGCGGCGCTGCAACGCGCTGCGCGGTTATCCGATCACGCCTTCGCTCTCTCCTCGCACCGGCTTCGGCAACAGGTACGTGTGCGAAGCGGAAGCAAAGGACAGGAACGCATCCGGCGTCATCGGGCGCGCGAAGAGGAAGCCCTGGAGCAGGTCGCAGCCCTGCTTGACCAGGTAGTCCGCTTGCGCCCGCGTCTCCACGCCCTCGGCGATCGTTCGCAAGCGCAAGCTGTTGGCCAGCCCGATCGTCGCCTTCACGATCGATGCGTTCACGTCGCTCGTCATCAGCTCGGCAGTGAACGTTCGATCTATCTTGAGGGTGTCCAGCTGGAATCCCTTGAGGTAGTTCAGCGACGAGTAGCCGGTGCCGAAGTCGTCGAGCGCGATCGAGACGCCCAGCGCCTTGAGCTCCGCGAGAATGTTCTTGCTGTGGGCGACGTCGTCCATGAGCAGCGACTCGGTGATCTCGAGCTCGAGCTTTCTCGGATCGAACCCCGTGCTTTCGAGCACGCTCTTGACCATGACCACGAGGCGCTCCTGCCGAAACTGCCGGCTGGAGAGATTCACCGACACCGCGATTCTCGGAAGCCCTTGCCGATACCACGCGTTCATTTGCGTGCACG
>Ga0207675_100000701_pt1 | contig 33161 bp, 30 predicted proteins | sample KBSSwiS42_FD_184305 | JGI IMG/M metagenome (GOLD analysis project Ga0207675, IMG submission 184305) | Switchgrass rhizosphere microbial communities from Kellogg Biological Station, Michigan, USA - KBS Switchgrass S4-2 (SPAdes) (version 2) | ecosystem: Host-associated > Plants > Roots >...
AACGCACGAAGCGCGCGTCGGCATAGCCGGCGCGCGCTCGCGCTGTGTCCATCAATTCAAGGAGTAGGTCCCGCACCCAGCGAGCCTACCCCCGGTGACCTTAAGACTGCTTCACCGCCGAGATGTCGAGCTCGAGCCTGACCTTCTCGCCGACGAGGAGGTTGCCGCTCCCGAGCGCCTGGTTGAAGGTCATGTCCCAGTCCCCGCGGTTGAGCTGGCCCCTCACCTCGAGGCCGACGCGCTCGTTGCCCCACGGATCGGTCTCCGTGCCCTCGACCTCCGCCTGCAGCTTGACCGTCTTCGTGATGCCGTTCATCGTGAGCTCGCCCACGATGTCGAAGGTGTCCTCGTCGATCTGGGTGATCCCTGTCGACTCGAATCGAAGCTCCGGGTTCTGCTCGACGCCGAAGAAGTCGGCGGAGCGGAGGTGCTCGTCACGGCCGGCGTCGTTCGTGTTGACCGAGACGGCCTTGACGGTGCCGTAGGCGCGCGCCGACTCGTCGTGCTCGCCGATCTCGAGCGTGCCCTCGAACTCGTCGAACTTGCCGCGCACGGTCGCGATGCCCAGGTGCTTGACGGCGAACCCGACGGTCGAGTGGACCGGGTCGACGGTCCACGTCCCGGCCGGAACCAGAGTGCTCTTTGTGGTGGAAATCATGTTCACGTTCTCCCTCTGAAACGAAAATGCTTGCACACACAACTATCGCATCGCGCAGGCGCTTTGAACATGGCCGAAACCGGCGCATGCATGTACTTATCTAACGTAAGCGCCTAGGGCTGCTGCTGCGGCGGCGCGGCCGGTCCGCACGGCGCCCTCCATGTATCCGGCGACCCACTGATCCGAGCCGCAGACGTAGAAGGGGGGCTCGTGCTTGCCGTGGAGCGGCCCTACCGACATCACGTCGCCCGGCCGCCAGCCGGTGATGTATCCGAGCGTGAACGGGTCGACGCCCCAGCGCCGGAAGAAGACGGCCTGCGTCTCGCGCGCCTGCTCGCCGAAGGCCTGGACCATCTCCTCGGTGAGCTCCGCCTCGAGCTGCGCCTGCGAGGTGGTGAGCAGGGCGGCGAGCCGCTCCGGCGGCACGAGCGTGGACATGATGCCCTCGCGCTGCACCCAGGTCCCGCCGATCACGGCGGTTTCGAAGTAGGCGTCGCCGTTCTGGCCGTTGTCGTGCCAGAACGAGTCGGCGTAGGTGAACACGACCTTGGCGGCGAGCGCATGGCGCTGGCGGTCGAGCGAGAGCATGCGCTCGTCCGAGACGCCCTCGACGCGGATGTTCCTCAGCGGGCCGACCGGCATCGCGCTGACGACCGCCTCGGACTCGAAGCGCTCGCCGGTCTCCGTTATGACAGTGCAGCCCTGCGACGAGACGCGGATGCGCTTCACCGGCGCGCCGTATCGCACCCTGTGGCCGAGCTCCTCGGCCATCCGCAGCGCAACTGTGGCGGACCCTTCCGCGACGCGGCTGCATTCCCAGATCTCGTAGTTGTAGAAGCCGTTCCCGCCCGCCGCTGCCTCCTTGCGGAGCTCGGCCAGGAGCGAGGTGCGCTCCACCGACTCGGCCGACAGGGCGAGCATCGCGAGGTCGCGCGCCCGCACCACGTTGGGCGTGCCGCCCCGGTCGCGCAGCCAGTCGCCGAGCGAGAGCCGGTCGAGCCGCTCGGCGTCCGGGTGGGACCACGGGTCGTCGGGATCGACCGTCTTCGCGAGGGCCCCGAACTCGTCCGACAGCGCTGCAAAGCTCGCCCGGTCGGCGTCGCTCATCCAGGGGAAGTCGTCGCCAACATGGCGGCCATCCGCGAGCACCCAGGTGTCCTCTCCGGGCAGCTGGGGAAAGGAGGGCACGATGGTGAGCCCGAGTTCGTCCGCGAGACCCAGATACGCCTCGTGAAACGGGCCGATCACCTCACCGCCGAGCTGGACGATCCGCCCGTCGGGGAGGGTCGTTTGCTCGACGCGCCCGCCGGGCCGGTTCCGGGCTTCGACGACGAGCACGTCCGAGCCCGCCTTCATCAGATCGCGTGCGGCGCTGAGGCCGGCGAGGCCTGCGCCGACGACTACGACGTCGTATTTCACGGGGGGACCCTCTCATGAGCGACCGCGAACTCAAAGCACTGACGACGCTCGGCTTCGACGAGCTGGCACGCGCCACGGGCGGGATCGGGTCGATTCACCAGGCGATCGGTGGGCGGGTGTTTCGCGCCGTCGGGCCAGGCGCCGCCCTGGTGGGGACGATGCACGACGGGATCAGCCGAGTCGTCTTCCGGAGCCTGGCCGGCGGAACGCGGGCGGTCGGCCTCGCCGCCGGGACCATGGCCGGCAGGCGGACGGGACCGGCGCTGTCGCGGACGAGGAGGGGCAGCGCGGTGATCGCGGCGATCGCTGGGTTGACCGGCGACGCGCTGGAGGAGCAGGGCAGCCCGCTGGCCGAGCCGATGGCGGTTCGACTCGGCGGCGAGCCGGTCGCGCTCGAGCCCGCCGCGCTGACTGCCGCGTTTCCGGACGCCACCCCTTACATCGTCGTCTTCCTCCACGGCCTCATGGAGACCGAGTTCTCGTGGGGGGCGCATGACACCTACGGCACCCGTCTCGCCCGCGAGCTCGGCTGCACGCCGGTGTACGTCCGCTACAACAGCGGCCTCCGCATCTCGCAGAACGGACGCTGCCTCAGCGAGCTGATGGAGGAGCTCGCGGCCGCCTGGCCGGTCGAGCCGGAGCGGGTCGCGCTGGTGGGCCACTCGATGGGCGGCCTCGTGGCACGCAGCGCGTGCCACCGCGGCGCGGAGGACGGCGCGGCCTGGGCTGGGCTGGTGAGGCACAGCGTCTCGCTGGGCACGCCGCACATGGGGGCGCCGCTCGAACAGGCCGTGCACGTTCTGAGCGCAGGCCTGGCGGCGGTGCCCGAGACGCGGCCCTTCGCCAACTTCCTGCGCCGCCGGAGCGGCGGGATCCGCGACCTGCGCCAGGGCTCGCTGGTCGATGAGGACTGGCGCGACTGCGATCCCGACGCGCTGCGCGCGGCGGCCTGCGCCGAGGTGCCGCTGCTCGAGGGAGCCACGCACTGCTTCGTCTCCGCGACGATCACGCGCAGCCACCGTCACCCGCTGGGCCGAATGCTCGGCGACACGCTCGTGCTGAGGCCGAGCGCCAGGGGCCGCAGTCGCACGCGGCGGATCCCGTTCGAGGACGAGCACGGCATGCACCTGGGCGGCGCGAGCCACTTCGCCCTGCTGAACCACCCGGCGGTGTACGAGAAGCTGCGGGTCTGGCTTGCGTAGTGCGCAAGCCGCGGGCGGTGCCCGCGGCGCCGCGATGCTTTAAACGCCGCGTGGCGCGGCGTTGTCGAGCACGACGCGCATGAGGTCGCGGATCGAGAGTATCCCGACCACGCTCTCGCCCTCCACCAGCGGGAGGTGGCGGAAGCCGCCGTGGATCATCAGGACGGCGGCGTGCTGGGTCGTGCCGTCGGGCTCCATGGTCTCGGGGTCGCGCGTCATCCAGTCCGACACGAGCGTGTCCTCCCGGATGCCGGCGGCGACGGCGCGGAGCACGTCGCGCTCGGTGAGGATGCCCACGAGCTCCTCGCCCTCGAGCACGATCACCGCGCCCACGTCGCGTTCGACCATTCGCTGCGCGACCTCGCCCAGCCGGTCGCCGGGCTCGACGGTCAGGAGATCGCGCGACATGTGGTTGCGGGCGACCGGCATGGGCGGACTCTAGCCCTAGTCGATCAGCGACACGATCCCCACGAGCGCCGGGGCGATCACCAGCGCCGGCAGGAAGTTGCCGACCTTCACGTCGGTGAGGTCGAGGAGCTTCAGCGAGATCCCGATGATCAGGACGCCGCCGGCGCTCGTCAGGGCGTCGAGCGCCTCGCCCTGGAGGATGTTCTCGAACAGGCCCGCGCCCAGCGACAGGGCGCCCTGGTAGACGAGCACGGTGATGGCCGCGAGGGCGACGCCCCAGCCGAGTGTCGCCGACAGCGCGATCGAGGCGAAGCCGTCGAGCATCGCCTTCGTGGCCAGCGCCTCGTAGTCGCCGGTGAGGCCGTCCTGGATCGCGCCGACGACGGCCAGCGGGCCCACGCAGAACAGCAGGCTGGCGTCGAAGAAGGCCTCGCTCACCGGCGAGGAGTGGCCCCGCGCCGCCTCGACGCGGCGCTGGATCGAGTCGCCCACGGCGGCCAGCCGATCCTCGATCCCGAGCAGCTCGCCCACGAGACCGCCCAGCAGCACGCCGCCGAGCACGTACAGCGGGCTCGTGTCGCGCCACGCCAGCGCCAGGTCCACGCCGATCACGAGCACGACCAGGCCCAGCCCGGCCAGGACGCGCCGCTGGATGCCCTCCGGCATCCGCCCGCCCAGCAGCACGCCGATGGTCGTGCCGGCCAGGATCGCCCCGACGTTGATGAACGTGCCCGTCACTCAGGCCTCGTGACCCGGTTCGATCCGCTTTGCCCGGTGGAACCCGAGCTGCCCGCTCTGCTCGTCCACCTCGGCGAAGAAGGGCTCGAGCACCATGCCCACGTGATCGCCGAAGTCGATCCGCTCGAGGATCCGGCCGACGAACCGGTTCGGGCAGTCGTCGAGCAGTGGCACCTCGTCCGGGCCGGGTCGCCAGTCACAGCGCTCGAACTTGTCCAGCTCGTCTCCGGTCTCGCCTCCGAACAGCTCGGCCAGCTCGGCGGCGCTCTCGGGCACCAGGTGGATCGCCATCGAGCCGGCGTCGCGCGCCACCCTGAAGGTCCGGTTCTTGTCCGAGATCCCGGCGAGGAAGCGCGCCGGATGGATCGAGCACTGCGTCGCGAACCCGATCAGGCAGCCCGCCCGCTCGCCGGCGGCCGAGACCGTCGCGATGAACATCGGGTAGTCGAGCTGGGCGACCAGCCGCTGGAAGGTCTCCTCCGCCGCCGTCATGCGGCGCGGAGCTTAGGGTGCGCGCAGCCTGAGCCGGCTCCTCGTCACGGCCGTGTTGCCGGCGGCATCGCGTGCGCGGATGGTCAGCGCGAGCTTCGAGCGGGCGCCGCTCGCGAGAGCGCGCCTGGCACCGGGACGCAGCTTCACCCTGACCGTCGCGGGCTTGCCGGGACGGGTCCGGTAACGCACCGGGCCCCGCCCGAGCTTGGCGACTTTGACGCTGCCTGTCACCGCGTCCGCCTCGTTGGGGAACGAGATGGTCAGCAGCAGGAACTGGCCGTTCACTCGCGCCCGCAGCAGGCGCGCCGTCGGGGGCGTGCGGTCCCCGGCGTCCGGGTTGCCCGGGCCTGTGGGCGGAGCCGGAGGAGCGGGGGGCGGGGGAGCGGGCGGCGGCGCCTGGACCAGGCGACGGGCGGCGGCGATCGCCCTGGGCGCGTCCGCACGCCCGCCCGTGACCGTCTTGCCCGACAGGGAGGGGAGCGCCACCGCACCCTCGCGCACCGCCTGCGCGACCTGGACGGCGGTCGCGTTCGGCACCGCCGAGCGTACTAGCGCCGCGATACCGGAAACGTGGGGGGTCGCCATCGAGGTCCCCTCGTTGAAGTAGTAGGTCTCCGCGTCGTAGTCCGACGAGCGGCAGACGAAGCGGACATCGTCGATGTACACCCCGTCGGCGGTGCCGGCGGTGTCGCTCCACACCTCGAACAGGGCGTGGGCATTGGGGTCGCCGTCGATCACCGAGATGCCGTCGGACCAGGTCTCCCACTGGCCGTGCGTGTCGAGGCTCTCGGCGCGCTCGAACCGGTCGGTGCCCAGGTCGTCGATCGAGCCGGAGGCGAACAGGTCGCCGTCGAGCACCTTGCCCTTGATTGCGTAGTTGATGCGGCAGCCCTGACGTCCTGTGAGATCTGCTCCGTACGACGATGTGATCCAGCGAGCCGTGTCGTTCGTGTAGTCCCCGCCCTCGCTGTCCGTCAGCGAGTAGTCGCCGCTGAACGAGAACGCGTTCGTCCGCGACCAGGTGCCGTTGCCGGTCCAGCGACCAACGATGTCGGTCTCGAAGTCGTCGAGGCCCGGCGGGATCAGCCGCGCCCACTGAGGCGACAGGCTCCAGATCGACCTGCCCGGCGCGCCCACGTCCACCGAGACTGCCCCGTAGTTCGAGAAGTCCGAGAGTGCGCCGTCCGAGTCGAGCGCGGCCACGCAGATCAGGTTCGGATGCGGGAAGTTGCACGGCCAGGTGGGGGTATGGCCGGTGTCGTTGTCCTTGCTGTTGTTCATGGCCGCGACGACAACGAGCGTGTCCTTCGCCGCGGCGATGTCCAGCGCCTCGCGCTCGGCCTCGGATGGCGGATTGTCGGGAATGGGCTCCGTGCCGACGCTGAAGTTGATGATGTCCGCGCCGTTCAGCGCCGCGTAGACGATGCCGTTGACGATGTCGGACGTCCTGCCGCGGTTGTCCTCGTTGAGGACGCGCACGGGCATCACCTTCGCCTGAGGCGCCACTCCGGCGATGCCGGTCTGGTTGTTCGCCGTCGCGGCGATGGTGCCGGCGATGTGGCTCCCGTGCCCGTGGAAATCGTCGGGGTCGTTGTCCGAGTCCCAGAAGTCCCACCCGTGCACGTCGTCCACGAAGCCGTTGCCGTCGTCGTCCAGTCCGTTACCGGGCGTCTCGCCCGTGTTCGTCCAGATGCTGCCCTTGATGTCGGGGTGGTCGGCCGCCACGCCGCTGTCGACCACGGCGACCACGGTTCCGGCGCCGCGCGTCGTGTCCCACGCTTGGAGCGCGTTGACGTCGACGCCGGCCACGCCCGTATGGCCCTCGACGGTCTGGCCCGTGTTCTCGAGCCCCCAGAGCTCGCCGAAGTCCGGATCGTTCGTCGCGGCGGCACCGCCCTCCACGGGGAGGTTGGGCTCGGCCCACCTCACCGCGCCCAGGCGCTCGAGGGCGCGAGCCGCCGCGCGCGCCGAGCGGTCGTTCAGGCGCAGCACCTGGGTGTCCGCCAGCAGCAGGCGCCGGGCCGAGGTGGCGCCGACCGACCGGCGCGCCGAGGAGCGCTTCGCCGCGGAGGCACCATGGTGGAAGCGCACGATGACCTCGTTACCGGTTGAGGGGCGGGGCGCCGCCGGCGCCTTCGCCGCCGCCGCCGTCCCGGCCGCGACGAGGAGGCCGGCGAGACCGGCAGCGGCAGCCGTTCCGAGTCGCCGCATCAGCCGGCTCGGTGCAGCGTGAACGGCTGCCGCATGACCTTCGGCCTTCCGCCGCCCCTCGGCCGGAAGGTTGCCTTCACCCGGACCTTCAGCGACCCGCGGGCATTGAGAAGGCGCTTCGCGGCGGCCGACACCGGCAGGGCGACCTTCACGCGGCCACGGTGGATCCGCTTCGAGACCCGTCCGACCTTGATCAGCCTGCCTCTGTTCTTCGTGGTGCCGGTGATCGTGAGCAGTCCGGCGACCGGTGTCCGGTAGGTGATCACGATCGCCAGCCGCCCGCCGGGCTGGCCGGCCCCGGGCCCGCCGCCGCCGGCGCGGTCGATGCTCTCGCACTGATCCGTCTCACCGGCCTGCGTGACGACGTAGTCGCTCGTGTCGACCTGAGCCGAGTCGGTGCCCGGGCCGCAGTTGAGCGTCTCCTGTTCGCCGTCGCGCGCGTGGATCTCGTCCTGCCCGCTCGAGCAGTAGCCGGGGATGCAGGCCCCGACCGAGTCTCCCCAGAAGCGGTCCACGCCGGCGCCGCCGTCCAGGACGTCGTCGCCGCTCTCGCCGCCCAGCACGTCCTGGCCGGCGCCTCCGGCGATGTGGTCGTTCCCGGCTCCGCCGACGAGGTTGTCGTCGCCGCCCGCGCCGTTGATCGTGTCGTTGCCCTCGCCTCCGCCGAAGGCATTCGCCCCGTCGTTTCCTGTGAACGTGTCGGCTCCGTAGCCGCCGAGCACCGTGCTGACGTCGGCGCCGATGTTGTCGCCCTCACCGGGCGCGCCGTCGTTCGCGGCGCCGTCGAGGCTCAGCGAAAGATCCTCGCTACGGGCGCTGAGGTTCAGCCTGTCGCTGCCCCCGCCTCCGATGTACGTGTCCCGGCCCGAGGAGTCCGCCTCGCTGCCGTAGGCGATGTCCTCGAGGTAGTCGTCGCCCGTGCCGCCGTCGAGCACGTCGTCACCAGGCCCGCCGACGAGATTGTCCGACCCGGGCCCGCCGCTTACGTGGTCGTTCCCGCCACCGCCGTAGATCGGGTTGTCGTTGCCGATCCCGGCGTTGATGGTGGTGTCGCCGTCCCAGTCGTAGAACGAGTCCTCGCGGTCGCCCAGGTTCGCGACGATCGAGGTGGGCAGCTGGCACACGACGTCGCTGCTGCCGGATCCTTCGCAGACGCCTGCGGGGGCCGTGATCGTGGCGTAGGGGTCGAAGATCGACAGGCACGGCGCGCCCGCGGAGCCGCACTGGAGGTCATACGGGTTGACCGTGACGATCGGACCGTTGACCTCGCCGGATGCGGCGTCGTAGTGGAGCACCGACCCGCTGTACGAGATCTGGCTGGCTGACGCGCTGGACGCGAGGACGAGGAGGGCCGCGCTTACGGCGGCTATGGCGATAGCTCTCATGGCGCCGGCGAACCTAGGAACCCGGCTTGAACGAATCCTCAACCAGAGGTCAACGCCCGTCGTTCGCCGGTGGACCTGGGCATCGACGGCGAAGGGTGGGCATCGGGCTTGCATTCCGCCCGATAGCCCGGTTAGTCTAGTTCGGAAAGTTACCTAACTAGATGAGGGGTGGCTGGGATGGGGCGCTGGCGTGCGGTCGGGATCGGGTGGAAGCGCGGACTTGGGCGGGTTCTCGGCGCAGCCCTTGCCGCGGCGGCGTTGCTCGGCGTCACGGGCTGCATGGGCGGCGACGACGACTCGTCGAGCACTCAGGCCGCCGCCAAGTACGACGGCAAGCCGGTCACGATCACCCTCTGGACCGGCTTCTCGGACCGTGAGCTGAACGTCATCAAGGGGGTCACCGAGGACTTCCACAAGAAGAACCCGAAGATCACCGTGAAGGTCCTCGGCGCGGTCGACGACGACAAGATCATCGCGGCCGCCCGGGGCGGCAACTCGCCCGACGTCGCCCATTCGTTCTCCACCGACAACACGGGCGCCTTCTGCTCGTCGGGCGCCTGGGTTCCCCTCCAGCCCTACATGGACCGCGACGGTGTGAGCGCGAGCTCGTTCCCCCAGTCGGTCCAGAGCTACACCAAGTTCGAGGGCAACCAGTGCACGCTTCCGATGCTCGCCGACGTCTACGGGCTCTACTACAACAAGGACCTCCTCGCCAAGGCGGGCATCAAGGCGCCGCCGAAGAACTTCGACGAGTTGGCCGCCGACGCCAAGAAGCTCACCCAGCGCAGCTCCGACGGCAAGATCGATGTGGCGGGGTACGTGCCCACCTGGGGCTTCTATGAGAACCAGGCCGCCCACTACGCCCCGCAATGGAACGCGCATTGGACCGACGAGCAGGGCAACTCGTCGCTGTCCTCCGATCCGAACTGGACCAAGATGATCAACTGGTCCAAGAAGCTCGTCGACTGGTACGGCTACGACAACCTCGTGAAGTTCCAGGCCGGTGCCGGCGACGAGTACTCGGCGCAGAACGCCTTCGAGCGCGGGAAGATCGCGATGATGATCGACGGCGAGTACCGGACCGCTTTCATCGAGAACGAGCACCCGGACCTGAACTACGGCACCGCGCCCATGGTCGTGGACGGCGACCAGCCCGAGCTGCATGGCGGCGGCTACGTGACCGGCAGCATCATCGGGATCCCGAAGGGAGCAAAGAACAAGGCGGCGGCGTGGGAGCTCGTCAAGTACCTCGCCTACGACGAGCACGCGCTCGCCACGCTCTCGAATGGGCTGCGGAACGTGCCGACTACGGAGGCATCGCTTCACTCGAGCGAGCTGAAGCCGAGTCCCAACTTCGAGACGTTCCTAAACGTCTTCCCGAACGAGCACAGCGCGACGAACCCGATCACGGCGGCGGGGGCGGCCTATCAGGAGGCGGCCGAGGCCTTCTTCGCCAAGTACCAGACCGGGAAGGTCCCCGACCTGCAGGCAGGGCTCGAGGGGCTCGACAAGCAGATCGACGACCAGCTCGCGCAGATCACGCAGGGGCAAACGCCCTAGCGCCATGACGGCGGTGGCGCTCACACCGGAGCGCCGCCGCGCCAAGCGGCGCGCTGCTTGGCGCAGGCGGCGCCTCGTCCTGCTGCTCATGAGCCCGTGGATCGTGGGCTTCAGCGTGTTCTTCGCCTATCCGCTGATCAGCAACGCCTACCTGTCCTTCACCCACTACGACCTGCTGTCGCATCCGCGCTGGATCGGGACCTCCAACTACGAGTTCCTGTTCGAGAAGGACCCGGTGATCTGGACGGCTGTGAAGAACACGCTCTGGCTCGTCGCGATCATGGTGCCGCTCCAGGTGGTGTTCGCGATCGGCGTCGCGATCGCGCTACAGCGCGCGCGGCGGGGCGTGGGCTTCTTCCGCACGGTCTTCTACCTGCCGACGCTCGCGCCCCCGGTGGCTGCCACGCTCGGCTTCGTCTTCCTGCTGAACCCGGCGACCGGCCCGGTCAACACGCTGCTCGGCAAGGTGGGGATCGAGGGGCCGCTCTGGTTCAACTCGCCCAGCTGGTCGAAGCCGGGGCTCGTGCTGCTCGCCCTCTGGGGGATCGGCAACACCATGATCATCTTCCTGGCGGCGCTGCTCGACGTGCCGAAGCACCTGTACGAGTCGGCCGAGCTCGACGGGGCGAACGCGCTCAACCGGTTTCGCTGGGTGACGCTTCCGTCGATCAGCCCGGTGATCCTGTTCTCGGTCGTCATCGGCGTGATCGAGGCGCTCCAGTACTTCACGCAGGCCTATGTGGCGGCGACGATCGCCCGCGGCGGCCAGGCCGGCGACTCGCTGTCGGACCTCGGCTACCCGGAGCAGTCCACGCTGTTCTTCCCGGTCCTGCTCTACCAGCAGGGCTTCCGCTTCTTCAACATGGGCTACGCCGCCGCGCTGGCGGTGCTGCTGCTCGTCGTGTCGCTGGCCGTCACGTTCATCATCCTGCGCCGCGCCGAGCGGCTGATCCATTACCAGGGGGCGGTGCGCTGATGGAGGCCGCGTACCGCCGTCGCCGGCTCCTGATCTTCGTGGCCGAGCACGCCGTGCTCATCGCGCTCGCGATCGGGTTCCTGGCGCCGCTCGTTTTCATCATCGCGACGGCGCTGATGACGAACCAGCAGGCGCTCTCGCCGGACCTGTGGCCCAACCCGGTGACCTGGAACTTCGACGACGTGTTCCACCGCGCGCCGCTGCTGCGCTATGCGGCCAACACGTTCCTGTACGCGGGGCTGTCCACGGTCGGAGTGGTGATCTCGAGCGTGCCTGTGGCCTACGCGCTGGCGCGGCTGCGCTGGCGCGGCCGGAACGCGGCGCTGCTGCTCGTGCTGGCGATGATGATGCTGCCTCCGCAGGTCACGGTCGTCCCGCTCTACTCGTTCTTCTCGGACCTGAACCTGACCGGCACGCTGTGGCCGGTGATCCTGCCGAACTTCTTCGGCGACGCGTTCTCGATCTTCCTGCTGCGCCAGTTCTTCATGACGATTCCCGCGGAGTACTCGGACGCTGCGCGTGTGGACGGCGCGGGCGAGCTGCGCGTGATGATCTCGGTCGTATCGCGGCTCGCGAGGCCGGCGATCGCGGCGGTCGCGCTGTTCGCGTTCCTGTTCGCCTGGAACGACTTCTTCCTGCCGCTGCTCTACACGTCTGACAATCCGGACAACTGGCCGCTGTCGGTCGGGCTGTCGCACTTCCGGACGACCCATCAGGTCGAGTGGAACGTGACCATGGCGGCCACGCTCCTGTTCATGGCCCCCGTGATCGCGCTCTTCTTCTGCGCGCAGCGGGCGTTCGTCGAGGGCGTGACGCTCACGGGGGTGAAGGGATGAAGCTCGCCGTCATCGGCGCGGGCTCGACGTACACCCCCGAGCTGGTCTCGGGTCTCTCGCGCGAGCGCGAGCACCTTCCGCTCCGGGAGCTGGTCCTGCACGACATCGACGCGGAGCGGCGCGAGGTCGTGGGCGGGCTCGCGGCCAGGATGCTGGAGCGGCAGGGCGACCCGGTCGAGCTGACTCTGACGGACGACCTCGGCAGGGCGCTGGACGGCGCCGACTTCGTGCTGATCCAGATCCGCGTGGGCGGACAGGAGGCCCGGCTCCGCGACGAGACGATCCCGGTCGCGTGCGGCTGCATCGGCCAGGAGACGACGGGCGCGGGGGGGCTCGCCAAGGCGCTCCGGACGGTGCCGGTCGTGCTCGACATCGCCGAGCAGGCACGCCGGCGCGCGGCGGACGGCGCCTGGATCGTCGACTTCACCAACCCGGTCGGGATCGTTACTCGGGCGTTGCTCGATGCCGGCCACCGCGCCGTCGGACTGTGCAACGTGGCGATCGGCTTCCAGCGCGTGATCGCGGCGGCCCTGGGCGTCGAGCCGGGGCGCGTGCTCGTGGACCAGGTGGGGCTGAACCACCTGACGTGGATCCGTGCGGTGTACCTGGACGGGCGCGACGTGATGGCCGACGTGCTCGCCGACCACATCGAGGCCGTGGCCGGCCAGGCCGCCCTGCCCGCGGAGCTGATCCGCGAGCTGGGCGCGATCCCGTCCTACTACCTGCGCTACTTCTACACCGAGGACGAGCGCCTGGCGGAGCTGCGCGAGGCGAAGCCGCGCGCCCAGGAGGTCGCCGAGATCGAGCGCGAGCTGCTCGCGCTGTACCGCGATCCAGCGCTCACCGAGAAGCCGGCGCTGCTCGAGCGGCGCGGCGGCGCCTTCTACAGCGAGGCCGCGACGCAGCTCGTGGCCGCGCTGGCAAGCGACTCCGGCGAGGCGCAGGTCGTCGACGTGCGGAACGGGGGGACGATCGCCGGGCTCGCCGACGACGACGTGGTGGAGCTGCCGGCGAGGGTCGGGCAGGCCGGTGCGGAGCCGCTCCCGCAGGCGCCGCTTGCGCCGGAGTTGCTGGGACTGGTTCAGCACGTTGCCGCCTACGAGCGCCTTGCCGCGGAGGCGGCGGCAAACCGTGACCGTGAGCTGGCCGCGAAGGCCATGCTCGCGCACCCGCTGGTGGGCCAGTGGCCGCTGGCGCCCGAGCTGCTCGACCGGATGCTCGAGGCGGAGGAGGGCGTGCGCGTCGCGGATGCCGGCGAGGCGGAGGCGGCTCCATGAGCACGGTCCTCGCCGTCGACGGCGGCGGCTTCAAGACGCACCTCGCCCTCGTGGAGGACGATGGCGCTCTGCTCGCGTTCGTGCGCGGGCCGCAGAGCTCGCCGCACCAGATCGGGCTGGGCGGCTGCCTGGAGCTCCTCGAGCAGCTGCTCCGCGAGGCGCTCGAGCGGGCGGGGCGGGATCGTGACGGCGCCCCGGCGGGCGACGTCGGCCAGGTGCTGATGTCGGGCGTGGACTTCCCGCGCGAGGAGGAGGAGCTGCAGGCCGCGGTCGACGCACGCGGCTGGGCCACGGACGTGACCGTGGCCAACGACACCTTCGCGATCCTGCGCGCCGGGACCGAGCGCGGCTGGGGGGTGGCACTCGTGTGCGGTGCCGGCATCAACTGCGTCGGCGTGGGTTCCGACGGGCGACACGTGCGCTACCCGGCACTCGGGACCATCACGGGTGACTGGGGAGGCGGCTTCGACGTGGGCCTCGCCGGGCTGAGCGCCGCGGCGCGCAGCGCGGACGGCCGCGGGCCGCGCACGACGCTCGAGCACGCCGTCCCCGCCCACTTCGGCTTCGACACCCCGCTCGAGCTCGCCGAGGCGATCCACCTCGACGGCCTCGACCGGCAGCGGATCGGGGAGCTGGCGCCGCTCGTGCTGGCCGCCGCCCGCGAGGACGACGTGGCCACCGGCATCGCCGAGCGTCTGGTGAGCGAGGCGATCGCGTTCGTGAGGGTCACGCTCGAGCAACTCGGCCTCCAGGGCGAGCCCGCCGACGTCGTGCTGGGCGGCGGGCTGTTCCAGAACGACCGCTGGCTCGTCGAGCGGGTGTCCGAGCGGATGGCCGAGGTTGCCCCGGCCGCGTCGGTGAGGCTGGTCGACTCGGCGCCCATCGTGGGCGCTGCGCTGCTCGGACTGGACGAGCTCGGCGCGCCGCCCGCGGCGCGCGAGCGCGCACGCCGCGAGCTGGGTGCGGCGGCCGGGGAGAGCGCCGATGGCTGAGCTGCGCTTCGAGGGCGCGACCCGCATCTATCCCGGGTCGAACGAGGCGGCGCTCGACAGCCTCGACCTGAAGGTGGAGAACGGCGAGCTGATCGTCCTCGTGGGGCCCTCCGGCTCCGGAAAGACGACCGCGCTTCGAATGCTCGCCGGCCTCGAGGACGTCGACGCAGGCGCGATCTGGATCGGCGACACCGAGGTGACCTACATGCCGCCGAAGGAGCGCGACGTGGCGATGGTGTTCCAGAGCTACGCGCTCTACCCGTACCTCGACGTGGCGGCGAACATCGCGTTCCCGCTGAAGATGGCGCGCGTCCCGAAGGCCGAGCGCGAGGAGCGCGTTCGCAGGGTCGCCGAGATGCTCGAGCTCACCGAGTACCTGGGGCGCAAGCCCTCACAGCTCTCGGGCGGGCAGCGCCAGCGCGTCGCCATGGGGCGCGCGGTCGTCCGCGAGCCGAAGGCGTTCCTCATGGACGAGCCGCTCTCGAACCTGGACGCGAAGCTGCGCGTCCAGATGCGGGCCGACATCGCGGCGCTCCAGCAGCGGCTCGAGGTGACGACCGTGTACGTGACCCACGACCAGGTCGAGGCCATGACGATGGGGCACCGGATCGCGGTGCTTCGCGACGGGCGGCTGCAGCAGCTCGACACGCCGCGCGCGGTCTACGCGCGCCCGGCCAACGTGTTCGTGGCAGGGTTCATCGGGTCGCCCGCGATGAACCTGGTCGAGGCCGACGTCGTCGACGGGGCGTGCGAGCTGAACGGCGCCCGGCTCGAGCTGCCGGAGTCGCTCGCGTCCGCCGCGACCGGCCTCGGCAAGGTGATCGTCGGGTTGCGGCCGGACGCGCTCGAGCTCGCGGGCGACGGGATCGCGGCGCGCGTGGAGGTCGTCGAGGACGTGGGCGCTGAGGCCTACGCGCTCTGCAGCGCCCACCTGCCGAACGGCGAGGGCCGCCTGATCGCGCGCGTGGACGCGCGCCGGCCGCCCGGGCAGGGCGAGTCGGTCCGGCTCCGCCCGCTCGCCGGAGAGGCGCACGTCTTCGACCCCGCGACAGGGGAGCGCCTGTGAGCCAGCCGGCGACTCCGCCGCTTCTGAAGGACCTCAACGAGCGCACCGTGCTCGAGACGATCCGTACCGGGTCGCCGATCTCGCGCGCCGAGATCTCGCGCCAGGCCGGCATCTCCAAGCCGACCGTCTCGGTCGCGCTCCAGTCGCTCGTGGACGTCGGGCTGGTCCGGAGCACGGAGCCGGACGGCGACGGGCCTCGCTACGGCGCGACCTTCTTCGAGCCGGTGGCCGAGGCCGCAGGCGTCCTCGGCCTCGACCTCGGCGCGCGCTTCCTCCGTGGCGGCGTCTGCGACCTCTCCGGCGAGGTGCGGGCGCGGGAGGACGTGGAGCTCGCCGGGGCGGACGCAAGCGTGGTCTTCGAGGCGGCGGCGGAGCTCGCCGAGCGCCTTGTCGAGGCGAGCGAGGTTCCGCGGGAGCGCGTGCAGGCGGCGGTGGTCGGCGTGCCGGGCGTGGTGAACGGGGACAGCGGCCGGATCTCGCTTGCCGACAACATCCACGGCCTCGACGGGCTGGAGGTCGGCGCCGGGCTGCACGACCGACTCGACATGGCGGTTGACGTCGAGAACGACGTCAACCTCGCGGCGCTCGGCGAGCGCTGGCGCGGGGTCGCGCGCGAGCGCGACGACTTCGCCTTTCTCTCGATCGGCACCGGACTGGGCGCGGGTCTCGTGCTGCGCGGCGAGCTCCACTCCGGGCACCACGGCGCCGCCGGCGAGGTGGACTACGCGTTCGGGCTCGGGCTGGAGCGTGACATCGACCCGTGCGCCGCGGCGCTGGTCGCACACGTGGCCGAGCTCGCGGCGGCCGGCGAGCACGAGACCGCGCTCGCGGAGCCCTTTGCGCTGCCCGACGTATTCGCGGCCGCGCGCCAGGGCGACCGGCTCGCCTGCGCGGCCGTGGCCGAGGAGGCCCGCAGGATCGCGCTCCACATCGCGCCAATCGCCGCCGTGGCGGATGTGGGCCTCGTGATCATCGGCGGCGGCATCGGCGCCAACGGCGACCTGCTGCTCGAACCGGTGCGTGACGAGCTGGGCGCGCGACTGCCCTACCCGCCTCGCGTGGAGATCTCGAGCCTCGGCGACGGCGCCGTGCTGAGCGGCGCCCTCTCCGTAGGCCTGGAGGCGGCCCTCGAGGCGGTCTTCGTGAACCGCCACGGGTAGTCCGGCGGTAAGTCGCTTTCCCTTGCCATTTCGCCAGGAAAACCGCCTTACCCCCGGATGGACCACCCTTCAATGCCGTCGTTCGCACGACCCCGCACACGCGCCTACTCCTGAACCCGCTCCGCGCTCGCTGCGTATCGCCCCACAATCGACCCGAAGGGGGAGTCATGCGCAGGCGGGACCTCGTGTTGGGAGTGGTGGCGGCCGTGGCCGTGGTGCTAGGGGTCGCCACACAGGTGGTGGCGCAGGGCGGCGGGGGCGGCAACAAGGCCTTCTTTGCCGTCATGACCGGGGCCAAGGAGGTCAAGGCGGGTGAGAGCGCGGGCGACACCAACGGCCGCGGCTCGTTCAGCGCGACCCTGGACGGGCGGACCCTCTGCTACGGCATTCAGGTCAAGAACATCGCCAACCCGGTCGCTGCGCACATCCATACGGGTGGGCCGACAGACAAGGGAGCGGTGGTCATACCGCTGAAGCAGCCGGCGAAGGGCGATCCGGGCGCCTCGGCCCAGTGCGTACGGGTGTCGAGGAGCCGGGCTGCGAGCCTGAGCGCCAATCCCGCCGGCTTCTACGTGAACGTGCACACGGCAGGCCTCATCAACGGAGCCATCCGCGGGCAGCTGTTCTCGCGTTCGCGCTAGGCGGCGCCCGCCGGATTAGGCGTCCGGCGGGATGTTCGTGTTGCTTCGGAACACGTTGTCCGGGTCATACGCCCGCTTGATCTCCACCAGGCGGGCGTAGTTCCCGGACCCGAAGCCGGCCTCCACGGCCTCCCGGCTCGGGTCGCCGGTGAAGTTGACGTACACGCCGTCCTCGGCGTACTCGGACATCGCCCTGTCGAAGTCGCGCGTCCACTCGATGTTGCGCTCCGCCTCCGAGGGGTCGGGCGTCGCCCACTGCCCGAGCAGGTGGTAGTTCCACTTGGCGTCGCGGTACGCGAGCGGCGTGTCGGCCTCCGGGACGCGCGCGAACGCTCCTCCCAGCGGGAGCATCAGCGATGCGGTGAAGGGCGACAGCGGCTGCGATGCGTGCGACACGAAGGTCTCGATCGCCTCATCCGACAGCTCTGTGTGCAGCCCGGCCTTCCAGTAGTGGTACCGCCCCGGGGGGTTGCCCGGCGCGATCAGGCCCTGCAGCGCGGTATACGGCATCGGAGCGACCAGCTCGAGTGCCGGCCCCCACTCGCGCAGCGGGGCGAATGCGCGCTCGCCCGCCTCGACCGGCCCGACGTAGCACGCGATGATTGCCAGCACCGGCTTGCCGCGAATCGCCTCGGGGACGAACTCCTCCGGGGGCGCGGACAGGATTGCCGCGCCGCCGCAGATCTCGTCCGGAGCGCCGTCCATGAAGCCGCGGTAGGCCTTCAACAGGTCGACCGCCGCGTCGATCGGGAACAGCAGCATGCCGCCGTACATGAGCGGGCCGACCTCGTGCAGGGCGAACTCGAAGCCGGTGACGACGCCGAAGTTGCCCCCGCCGCCCTTCAGCGCCCAGAACAGGTCGGGGTTGCGGTCGGCGCTCGCGACCAGGTGACGGCCGTCGGCCGTGACCACCTCGGCGGAGATCAGGCTGTCGACCGTGAGCCCGTACTTGCGGTCGATCCAGCCGCTGCCGCCGCCGAGCGTCAGCCCGCCCACGCCGGTGTCGGCGAGGCGGCCGCCCGTCACGGCGAGGCCGAACGCCTGGGTCTCGCGGTCGAGCTCGCCCCACTTCGTGCCGCCGCCGCACCACGCCGTGCGCCGCTCCGGGTCCACGCGCACGCGGTTCATCGGCCGCAGGTCGATCGTCAGGCCGTCCTCCACGACCGCGTGACCGGCCACGGCGTGCCCGCCTCCCTTGACCGAGACGTCCAGCCCGTGCTCCCGCGCGAGCGCGAGCGCGTCGATCACGTCGGCCACGCCCGTACAGCGGGCGATCACCGCAGGCCGCCGGTCGACGCCCGCGTTGAATACGCGCCGGGCATCGTCGTAACCGGGATCGCCGTCGCGGAGCAGCTCGCCGCCGAAGCCTTCTACTACGGCGGGGTCGAGGATCGCCTGGGCCATGTCGTTCCTCCTGGGGCGGGGTGCGGGTCCGCGACCCACCCTAATAAAAAAAACGGCCTATGCGACGGTGAGATGCAGCTCCCGAGCGATCGCCTCGGAGAGCTCCGCGAAGCTCGGCGAGCCCAGGTGGATGACCCCGTTCACGAAGAACCTCGGCGTGCTCGGAACGCCGCTCCGAGCGCCGCTCCTCAGGTCCTCCTGGACGCGCTCGGCGTGCGCGCGGTCGCGCAGCTCCGCGGCGAAGCGCTCGACGTCGGCGACGCCGACCGCATCGGCGTGGCCGGGCAGGTCCTCGTCGGCGAGTCGCAGCTGGTTCTCGAAGAGCCGGTCGTGCATCTCCCAGAAGCGGCCCTGGGCCCCGGCGGCCTCGGCGGCCTCCGCCGCCGCCTGCGCACGCGGGTGCAGGTCGTCGAGCGGCATGTGCCGGAACACGAAGCGGACCCGGTCGTCGAAACGCTCGAGCAGCGAGTGGACCACCGGGTACGCGTCGCCGCAGTAGGGGCACTGGAAGTCGGCGTATTCCACGAGCGTCACAGGGGCGTCGGCGGGCCCCCGTACGTGGTCGCGTTCGGGATCGACGGGCGGGCTCAGCGTTGCAATCAGCGGCTCCATCGAACACAGCTTACTAATCATTAGTAGCGGCTGACCGCCGGCGTTGCAACATGCCGCCCGCGAAGAAGGAGAAACGCGCGGTCGTCCGATGGCGCTGGAGACGGAACCCATGCACTTCCGCGCGTCCCGACAGCTGGCCCTGCTCGTCGCCGCCCTCGTGGTGGCCGTCGCGCTGCCCGCGGAGGCGAGCGCAGCCCGCTACGGGTCGCGGACGCTCAAGGTCGGCGCACGCGGCGGCGACGTGAAGCAGCTGCAGCGCTACCTCGGCTCCGCGGGGCACAGGGTTGCGCGCGACGGAGACTTCGGGCCACGCACGCTGCGGGCGCTCCGCTCGACGGAGTCGGAGCTCGAGCTGCGCGCGGACGGCGTCGCGACGGTGCGCGAGCAGCGTGCGATCAAGCTCGCCGTGAACGACCTCGGGCCGGGCGGCGCCGCCTACGCGCCTCCGCCTCCGCCCGAGAAGGTCGTGCCGGGAGCGACGGGGTCGGTCACCGCGGACGGCTTCGCGGTCCCGCCGGCATCGGCGCCGCGGGTCGTGAGACGGGTGATCGCCGCGGGCAACGTGATCGCGAAGGAGCCCTACAAGTGGGGCGGCGGCCACGGGAGCTGGGACGACGACGGCTATGACTGCTCGGGTTCCGTCTCCTACGCCCTGCACGGCGCGGGCCTGCTCGACAGCCCGCTGGTCTCAGGAGACTTCGCGCGCTGGGGCGACCGCGGCACGGGGCGCTGGATCACGATCTACGCCAACGCCGACCACGTCTACATGGTGGTTGCAGGCCTCCGCTTCGACACGAGCGCACGCTCCCGGACCGGCTCCCGCTGGACCATGGAGGGACGCAGCTCTGCAGGCTTCGCCGTGACCCACCCCGACGGCCTGTAGCTAGTACAGCGCCGTCACGCGCAGGTGCGCGATTACTCCCAGGGTGCCGCCTCCGCAGCGGCCCGTGATCCTGTATCGCGCGGGGCGGCGCTGCGTCGGGATGGTGGTCCGCCTGGAGTACCTGTGGTGGCGACCGACAACGGCGGAGATCGCAGGGACGCCGGCGAACTCATGCCTGTGTGAGAAGGCTCTCGACAGCAGCGTCACGGTGTTGCCACGGGCGCATTGCGGCACCACGCCGAAGACGCGCACCACTGCGCCCTGCGCAACCGGGTTCGGGCTCGTCTTGATCGTCGGGCCGGCGGCGAGCGCGACGCCGGCCGAGGCGAGGAGCCCGACCACCAGTGCGATGACGAACACCCTGCGCATGATTCGACCGTACACCCGTACGGGCGGCGCGTGAGCTTCCTGGCGCGGATGCAACGCCTTAGGCTTGTCTCGTGGATCGCCTGCCCCGCGAAGGTTGGGAGGCGCTCGCCGCCGCCGACTGGCCCACGGCTCGCCGCTCGTTCGAGGAAGCACTCGCCGAATCCGAGAGCGCGGAGGCGCTCGACGGGCTCAGCCAGGCGCTTCAGTTCCTGTGCGAGTACGACGCCGCGACCGAGGTGAAGGAGCGCGCCTTCGCGGCCTACCGGCGCGAGGGTCGACCGGCCGACGCGGCGGACACGGCACGCTGGCTCGCGTTCCTCCACGGCACCTACAACGGGAACTACGCCGTGGCGAGCGGGTGGATGGGGCGGGCCCAGAGCCTGCTCGAGGGAGTCGAGGAGTGCGCGTCGCACGGCTGGCTGATCCTCGACGGAGCCGTGTTCACGCGCGACGCGAAGGAGCGCGAGCAGTGCGCCGCGGCGGCGCTGACGATCGCCAGGCGGTTCGGCGACGCCGACCTCGAGTTCGAGGCCATTGCGCTGCTCGGGGAGACCAAGGTCGCGACCGGCCAGCTGGCCGAGGGCATGCAGCTGCTCGACCAGGCGATGGCGGCGGTCACGGCCGGGGAGGTGGTGGCGCACGGCGCGATGGGGGAGATCTGCTGCCGGCTGCTCAGCGCGTGCGAGCACGCCACCGACGTGCGGCGTGCCGAGGAGTGGATGGCGCTGGCCGACCGCCACGTCGCATGGGCCGACTTCGTGCGTCCCACCTGCCGGACTCACTACGGCGGGATCCTCGTCGCGCTGGGCCGTTGGGACGAGGCAGAGACGGAGCTTCGCTACGCGATCGAGACCTTCGAGCGCGGCTATCGCGGCGACGGCGCCTTCCCGCTCGTCCGGCTCGCCGGGCTGCGGGTGCGCCAGGGGCGGTACGAGGAGGCGGAGCGCCTGCTCGAGGGCGTGGAGTGGCATCCGGCGGCGCGCCGGGCCTCGGCGGTGATCGCGCTGGCGCGCGGCGACCTCGGCCTCGCGGAGGAGCTCGCCCAGCTCTGCTTCGAGGGCAGCGACCCCACCGACCTCGCCTGCGCGCCGCTCCTGGAGCTCCTGGTCGAGATCCAGCTCGCCCGCGGGGAGGCGGAGGAGGCGCAGGCGACCCTGGCGCGGCTGGAGCAGCTCGCCTCAGGCGCCGGCGGCGAGCTCGTGAACGCCTTCGCGGAGCTCGGCGCCGGGCGCGTGTGCGCGGCCGGGGGCGAGGAGGGTGCCACCGCTCACCTGACGCGGGCGCTCGAGGCGTTCGCGGGGCTCGGTCTCCCTCACGAGGCCGGCCGCGCGCGGCTCGAGCTGGCCCGAGTGCTGAGCGCAGGCTCGCCCGAGGCGGCCGCGGGTGAGGCCCGGCTCGCCCTCGCCGCGTTCGAGCAGCTCGGAGCGGCCCGCGACGCGGACGCGGCGGCCGCGCTGCTTCGCGAGCTCGGCGGAGGCGCTCGCTCGTGGCCGAAGGGCCACGGGACGCTCACGAAGCGCGAGTCGGAGGTGCTGCCGTTGGTTGCCGCCGGCCTCTCCAACGCCGACATCGCCGAGCGGCTCTTCATCAGCCGCCGCACGGCGGAGCACCACGTGGCCAGCATCATCGCCAAGCTGGGCCTGAGGAACCGGGCCGAGGCCGCTGCCTACGCGGTCCGCGAGCTGCCCGAAGATCGGTAGCGAGATAGGTATTCACACCGATGCGCGCGCCGGCGTGCCGGGCGATCCTCCGGACACCCGACCCATGGAGGACACAATGTCCGACAGCGAAGCGAACAAGACGGCCGTGCGGGACTGCTTCGAGCAGGCCTCAAAGGGCAACTTCGACGCGCTCGCGTCGATCGTGACGCCGGACTACGTCGTGCACCCGGACGAGGTGCGCGGCCCAGGCGGCCTTGCCGAGATGGTCCAGAGCTACCGCGACGCGCTCGCCGGCCTCAACGTCACGATCGAGCACCAGTTCAGCGAGGGCGACTACGTGGCCACGCGCACAACGATCCGCGGCCGTCACGAGGGCGAGCTGATGGGCGCGCCGCCCAGCGGCCGCGACGTCGAGTTCAGCGGCCTGACGATCAGTCGCTGCCGCGACGGGAAGATCGAGGAGGAATGGGAGCTCGTGGACGTCGTCGGCCTGCTCCGGCAGGTCGGTGCGCTCCCGGAGCTGGCCGGGGCGTAGTCAGGGTCGCGTTCAGGGTGCCCACCCGATGTCGGCGGCGGGCGTTTGTACGACGCTGATGGCATGCCGTGCTTCATGCTTCATCACCGTCACGAGCCCCGCGAGTGCCCCGCTGTCTTCGCCGCCTGGCGAGGGTTCGCGAGCCCGCTCCGGCACCAACCCGCGCTCGGTTCGTGCCTCTTCGACGATCACCAGATCTGGTGGCGCGTCGAGGCGGACAGCGCGGACGACGCACTGGGCCGGCTGCCCTGGTACGTCGCCGTGCGGACGATCGCGATCCCGATCGCGGAGGTCCCGATCCCCTAGCCGCGTATGCTGCGGCTCGGAGTCGAGCCGTGACGACGCTGGCCCAACCGCTCGTCGGTCGCGAGACCGAGCTTGAGCTGCTTGAGCGCATGCTCGACGACGCGTGCGAGGGCTCATCGCGCTTCGTGGTGCTGACGGGCGAGCCCGGCATCGGGAAGACGTCGCTGCTCGGCGAGCTTGCGCGGCGCGCGCAGGAACGCGACTGCCTGGTGCTGGAGGGGCGCGCCGCGGAGTTCGAGCAGGAGCTGCCCTTCGGCCTCGTGGTCGACGCCTTCGACGCCTACCTCGAAGCGCTCGACCCGCGCTCCTACGACCGGCTCGCAGCCGACGGGCTGGACGAGCTTGCGTCGGTGTTCCCGTCGCTGCGCTCGCTCGGCGACGGGGCGGCTCTCCCGGCCGGCCCGGCCGAGCGCTTTCGGGCCCACCACGCCGTACGCGAGCTGATCGAGCGCCTGGCCGCGCGCCAACCGCTCGTGCTCGCGCTCGACGACGTGCACTGGAGCGACGGCGCCTCGCTCGAGCTGATCGGGCATCTGGTGCGGCGCCGTCCCGACGCCGCCGTCATGGTGGCGGTGGCCTACCGCGCCGGGCAGGCGAGCCCTGCGCTCGCCCGGGCGGTCGGAGCGGCGCTCCGGGACGAGGAGATCACGAGGCTCGAGCTGGGCCCACTCGGCGCCGGCGACTCCGGCACACTGGTTCCCGAGCTCGCAGCGGCGGACCGCGAGCGCCTGTTCCGCGACAGCGGCGGGAACCCCTTCTACCTCCTCCAGCTCGCGCGAAGCGATGCCGACGCCGGTGGCGGCCGAGGCCAGGACGGCGCCGCCCGTGAAATCGTGCCCGGAGCCGTGTCCGCGGCGATCATGGGCGAGCTGGCGGCTCTGCCCGAGGAGGTGCGCGCCTTCGCAGAGGCGGCCGCGGTGAGCGGCGACCCGTTCGAGCTCGAGCTCGCGGCCCGCGCGGCCGCGCTCGCCGAGGCCGACGTGCTGCCGGCCCTCGACGCGCTTGTCGCGCGCGATCTCGTGCGGGCAGGCGACATACCGCGGCGCTTCCGCTTCCGGCACCCGCTGGTTCGCGGTGCGATCTACGAGTCGAGCCCAGTGGGCTTCCGCCTCGTCGCCCACGAGCGGATCGCCGCTGCGCTGGCGGAGCGGGGCGCGCCGGCCGGCGCCCGCGCTCACCACGTCGAGCAGTCCGCGCGTCACGGCGACCTGGACGCCGTGGCGGTGCTCCGAGACGCTGGGCTCGAGGCCGCCGATCGGGCTCCGACGAGTGCCGCGCGCTGGTTCGCCGCCGCGCTTCGGATTCTCCCGGAGTCGGCGTCGCCCGCCGAGCGCGGCGCGCTGCTGGCCGCGCTCGCCCGCGCGGACGCGGCGATCGGCCGGCTCGACGACAGCCGCTCCGCTCTCGTCGAGGCCATCGACCTGTTCGAGGGCGAGGACGAGCCGGCTCGGCGCATCGCCCTGATCTCCGCGTGCGCCGGGGTCGAGCAGCTGCTGGGCCGCCACGGGGACGCGCACCGTCGCCTCGAGCGCGCCCTGGAGGAGGTCGGCCACCCGAGCTCGGCCGTCGGCGCCGGCCTGATGATCGACCTCGCCTGGGATTCCTGTCTGGACGCACGCTACGAGCGCATGCTCGAGTGGGCCTCAAGGGCGATCGAAACCGCCCGGCCGCTCGGCGACACGCTGCTCACGGCGGCAGCAGCCGCCATCGGCGCGCTCGCAGCGGCCTGCCTTGGGCACAGAGACGAGGCCGAGGCGCACCGTGCCGAGACGCTGGAGCTGATCGACGGCCTGCCCGACGACGAGCTCGCTGCGCGTCCGGACGCGCTGCAGTGGCTCTGCGGCGCGGATTTCATGCTCGATCACTACGAGGCGGGAATCGCCCACGGCCTCCGAGGCATAGCCGTGGCCCGCGCGGGCGGCAAGGGCGAGCTGCTGCCGGGCATCACGCAGGGCCTTGGGGGCATCCTCATACGGGCCGGCCGGCTCGACGAGGCGATCGAGTTGCTGGACGGAGCGGTCGACGCGGCTCGCCTCACCGACAACGCGGCCTCACTCGGATGGGCGCTCGGCAACCGCGGCTGGGCTGCGCTGATGCAAGGCGACGTCCCAGCCGCCCTCGAGCTCGCCGAGGAGGCCATCGCCGTCACCCGCGGCCTGGAGGACAGTTTCGTGAGCGCAAGGGAGGGGCCGGTCGCGGCCGGCGCGCTGCTGCTCGCCGGGGAACCGGAGCGTGCCGTCGAGGTCGTGCTCCGCCACACCGGCGGCGAGAACATGCCGCTCGTATTCGCAGCGTGGAGGGTGGTGGGGCAGGAGGTCCTCACCCGCTCCCGTCTAGAGCTCGGCCTGATCGACGAAGCGGAGGGCTCGGCTGCGCGGGCGGAGGCCACCGCAGCCGCCTACGGCGCGCCGCTGGGGACCGCCCTCGCCGACCGAGCGCGCGCCGCGGTCGCGCTTGCGCGCGGGGACGCCGCGGCCGCAGCCGAGCATGCGCTCGCCTCCGCCGAGCGCGCTGCGGCCACCGGGGCGCCCATCGAGGCGGCCCTCAGCCGCACGCTGGCCGGACGGGCGCTCGCAGAGGCGGGCGAGCAGGAGCGCGCTGCAACCGAGCTGGAGCAGGCGGCCGCGGCGCTGGACGGCTGCGGAGCGCAGCGCTACCGCGACGAGGCCGAGCGCGAGCTGCGCAGGCTCGGCCGTGCGGTCCACAGGCGCACGCGCCGCGGCAGGGTGGAGGCGGCCGGGCTCGAGGCGCTCACCGGCCGGGAGCTCGAGGTCGCGCGGCTCGTGGTCGACCGGCGCACCAACCCGGAGATCGCCGCCGAGCTGTTCCTCAGCATCAAGACGGTCGAGACGCACCTGCGCAACATCTTCCGGAAGCTCGGCGCGGGCTCGCGCGTCGAGGTCGCCCGGATCGTCGAGCGCGCGCAGGGCTAGCACCCGTACCCCGAGGCTAGGGGTGCCCGAATCAGGGTGCCCAACCGATGTTCCGGCCACTCCGTTCCTGGACGCTGGCGGGCATGGACACCGAAGTCACAACCACAGCAGGGCCGGGCGTACCGTTCCGGCATAGGTCCCGGATCATGGTGGTCGTCGGCGCGGTCATCGCCATCGCGCTCGGCGCCGCCTATCTGAGCATCGGCCACCACCCGCAGCCGCGCGACGTGCCGATCGCCTCTGTCGGCAGTCCGGCGGTCGCCCAGGCGATCGAGGCGCAGGCGCCGGGCCAACTCGACGTGAGAGCGGTGCCGGACCGCGCCGCCGCGCGCCAGGCGATCGACGAGCGTGATGTCTACGCGGCCGTCGTACCAGGTGAGCAGGGCGTGCGCGAGCTGATGCTCGCCTCGTCGGCGAGCAACCAGGTGGCCAACTTCATGCGCAAGACGCTCGGCGCGGCCACGCCGGACAACGTGCCGCGCATCGTGGACGTCAAGCCTCTCCCTGAGGACGATTCGGCCGGCAGCAGCATCCCGCTGCTCGTGCAGCTCCTGATGCTCGGCGGCAGCGTCGGGATCCTGGGTTTCCGGAGCGTGCTGCCGCGCTTCCAGGCGGGCCCGCGCAGCGGCGTCCTGCCAATCGCCGCCCTTGTCGCATACGCGCTCGCCTTCGGGCTGGCGGTCACCGGAATCTCGGCGGCCTTCGGCGTCGGCACCGACGCGTCGGTCGTCGATCGCGTGCTCGTGTTCTCGTTCATCAGCCTCGCGGTGACGGCCTCCACAGCTGCGATGGTGTCGCTGATCGGGGCCGCGGGCGCGGCCGTGACGGGAACGCTGTTCTTCGTCATCGGCGCGCAGATCTCGGGCGGCAACACCGCGTTCGAGTTCCTGTCGCCCTTCTGGAGCGGCCTGGGCGAGCACCTGCCGGGCGGTGCCGGCACCGCGCTCTTGCGCGACGTCCTGTACTTCCCGGACGCCTCGATGACCGAGCCGATCGCGACGCTTGCGGCGTACGTCGGCGCCGGTGTGCTGGTCGTGCTCGGGCTGTCGGCCCTTCGGAGCCGCCTGCCCGAGCGGCGCCCGCGGCTCGGGAGTGACGCGCTCGCGCCAAATCCCGCGGGCTGAAGAACACGCACGAGTGAGTGTCATGCTGTTGCGGCGTGACACTCCTCGTGCTGTTCGCCTTCGTGGCGGGTGCAGCCACCGCCGTGTCGCCATGCGTGCTTCCGGTGCTGCCCGTGGCGCTGGCCGCGGGCGCCACCGGCGGACGGAGGCGGCCGCTCGGAGTGGTCACGGGGCTCGTCCTGTCGTTCACCTTCGCAACCGTCGCGCTCGTCTACCTGCTCTCAGCGCTCGGCCTGCCGGACGACTTCTTCCGCACGCTCGCGATCGTCGTCCTCGGGGTGGCGGGCGTGACGCTCCTGGTCCCGGCCGCCGCGGCGCGAGTGGAGGCTTGGCTCCAGCGTGTCGCCCCGCGGGCCCCGGCTCAGGTGGGCGGCGATGGCTTCGGCTCGGGCCTGGTGCTGGGAGCGAGCCTTGGGTTCGTGTACGCGCCTTGCGCGGGGCCGATCCTCGCGGGCGTGATCACCGTGTCGGCGGCGCAGGACTTCACAGCGGGGCGCCTGGCCGTGGCGCTCGCCTACAGCGCCGGGAGCGCGGCCGTGCTGTACGTGCTGATGATCGGCGGTCGCCGGCTCACCTCGCCGCTCGCGCGGCGGAGCGGCGCGTTCCAGCGGGCGATGGGCGGCGTAATGGTCGCGGTGGCGCTGCTGATGGTGGCGGAGCTCGACATCAGCTTCGAGAACCGGATCGCGGCCGATCTGCCGGCTGTGCTCGTGAACCCGTCGCAGAGCCTGGAGGAATCGGGTGCTGCGAGCGACCGACTGGCCGATCTGCGCGGGGGCGGAGGGAGCCTGGCGCAGGCGGCCACCTCGCACCCGGCGAAGGACCTTGCCGTCCTCGGTCCCGCGCCGGAGATACGGGGCACGCAACGATGGTGGGGCACCCCGGGCGGGCGGCCGCTCACGCTTCGCTCGCTCCGTGGCCGGGTCGTGCTGATCGACTTCTGGACCTACTCCTGCATCAACTGCCTCCGGACCCTGCCGGCGCTCCGGGCCTGGGACGCCCGCTATCGACGCGATGGGCTCACGATCATCGGCGTCCACGCGCCGGAGTTCCCGTTCGAGCGCGACGCCGGCAACGTCGAGCGGGCGATCGCGCGCAACCACCTCCGCTATGCGGTCGCCCAGGACAACGACTTCGTCACCTGGCGCGCATACGGGAACCAGTACTGGCCGGCCAAGTACCTCATCGACTCACGCGGGCGCGTGCGCTACGTGCACTTCGGCGAGGGCAACTACGACGTGACCGAGCGTGCGATCCGCCAGCTGCTCGCCGAGGCCGGCCACGGGCAGCTGGGCCGGCGGGCCGGCGAACACGTCGAGACGCCGTCGGGGGTGGGCACGCCCGAGTCCTACCTCGGCTCGGAGCGCGCCCAGCGCTTCCTGAACGGCGCGATCGAGCCGGGCGAGCACGACTACCGCCTCGCCGGCCGGGTGGCCGCCGGGTTGCCGCCGAGCCACCTCGCCTACGAGGGCCCGTGGCGGATCGACGCGTCCCACGCGACGGCGGCGGGGCCCGGCGCTCGGGTGTACCTGCGCTTCGCGGCGCGGCGGGTGTTCCTCGTCTTGGGGGCGCGAGACGGTGGAGGGATGGTGCGAGTGCGGCTCGACGGGCGTCCCAGGGGCCGGCTCGCGATCCACGACCACCGCCTCTACGACGTCGTGCGCCTTGCTCGAGCCGGCGACCACGTCCTGACGCTGACGTTGGCGCCCGGCACCGAGGCCTACGCCTTCACGTTCGGCTAGACCGCCGCGGGCGGCGCTGCCGCAGGCTCGCCCGTGACGCGAGCGCGCCCGCCAGCGGGCGAGATGGTGACCTCGAGGAGCGCCCGCCCGTCTGCGCTCGTTGCGGCGCGGGCCTGCTCGATCGTGACGGCGAGGTCGTCGGCCGGCACGTCGCAGGCGTCGAGGAAGCGCCTGGCGAAGCCGCTCTCGACGTCGTCCGCGTCGAGCTCCAGCAACTCCACGCGCGCCGCGCCGAGGTCGGTGCCTGACAACGGCCGCACGAGGCACACGGCCATGTCGTCCGGCGCCTCGTCGGCCTCGGCGAGGACCCGCTCGAGCACGCCCAGCGCCTCCTCGTCGGCGTCCACCGACGCGACCATCGCGGCCAGCCTGCTGCGGCCGATCATCGCGCCGCCTGTCCGCGCCTCCACGAGCCCGTCGGTGTAGAAGCATGCGACGGAGCCCGCGGGCAGCCCGACCCGGGTCTCGCGAAGTCCCGTGCGCAGACCGACGCCGATCGGCGGCGAGGCGCCCGCGCTCAGGAGCTCCACGGCGCCGGGGCCGACGATTATCGGCGGGGGATGGCCGGCCGTCGCGTAGGTCAGCGTCGCCGTCGCGGCGTCGTGGACGGCGACGACGACGGTCGTAAAACGGCCCGCAAGCGGGAGCGGCGCGTGCTCGCCGACGGTTGCGATCGCCGCGCGCGGCGACATGCCCGCCTCGAGCAGCGCGTGCAGCTGGGAGCGAACCGAGTTCGTGGCCTCGAGCGCCTCGGGGCCGTGGCCCGAAACGTCTCCGACCAGCACCGCCGCGCGCCCGTCCGGGAGCTCGAACGCGTCGTAGAAGTCGCCGCCGGCGGCCGGGCCGTCGCAGGGCCGGAACGCGACCGAGGTCGCGACATCCCCGACACGCTCGGGTACGGCCGGCAGCAGCGCGCGCTCGAGGGCGGCCACATCCCTTGTCAGCTCGTCGCGGTCACGTGCCAGGGCGCTGGCGCGCCGGCGCTCGGTGAACGTCCGTACGCCGAGCACAAGCGCGACGAGCGACAGCAGGCCGAGCGCGATCCAGATGGGGGTGGGGATGGCGCGGACGATCGTCTCGATGGTCCGGATCGCCGCTCCCTGACTGCCGGGCTCGCCCGTCGTGGCGCGCTCGCGGCCCCTGTCGCCGGCGGGGGTCCGCGGACCGGGCGCAGCCGATCCCGTGCGGGAGCCTCCGGCGCCCGGCGTGGGCGCGTCTCCACGCCCGCCCCGAGCGCCGGCGCGGCGCGGGGAGGCGTCGCCGCGGCCTGGCCCGCGGCCGGGGCGCTCGCCTCTGGGTTGTGAGCCGCCGTTTCCGGCGCCCGGCGTGTCGCCGGTGCCGGCGGATCCGCCCGATCCGCCGGTGGCCGCGGACCCGCCTGCGCCCGAGCCACCCGAGCCGCCGGACCCGCCGCCCCCGCTGGCTGTGGGCTCGTTCACGATCCGCCGCACCTCGTCGCGAACGGGCGCGACGGGAGAATCCTGTACCACCCGCTCGAGCGGCTCGGGAAGCGGCTCGTTCACCACGCCCCCGACGACCTGCGCGACGGGCTTGGGCACCGGCTTCCCCACGCCGCCGTCCTCCACCGGCGCCGTGACGCCGGGCAGCTGGGCGCTCGCGGACGGACACGCGACGGCGAGCGCAACCAGCGCGATCGGCAGGGGTCCGGTCAACCGACGCCGGCCCCGTGCAGGCCTGGCGGGCGCGTGCTCCACTGTTCTCGATTCGGAAGCGCTCGAGCCGCGCTTGAGAGCTGAAGCGCCCCGTGGACACAACCCCCGCGACGGTGGTAACCCCGCCCGGAGCAGGGTCACCTGAGCGGGTTACTCCGCGGACTACGTGTGCCGTCCTGCGGCTACGCCCTCACCCGGTGCGGGTGATTGCGGATCACCCGGCGCGGCTCCAGACTTGCCCCATGTTGATTGCAGCTGACTACCCGTTCATGGACGTCTTCTGGTCCATACTCGTCTTCTTCCTCTGGGTCGCGTGGCTCCTGATCCTGTTCAGGATCTTCGCCGACATCTTCCGGAGGAACGACATCGGTGGCTGGGGGAAGGCGGCCTGGTGCGTGTTCGTGATCTTCCTGCCGTTCCTTGGCGTGCTCATATACCTGATCGCCGAGGGCAAGGACATGGCCAACCGCGACGTCCAGCAGCAGGCCGCGGCGCGCGCCGAGTTCGACGACTACGTCAGGTCGGTCGCCCAGTCGCAGCCGCCCGCTCAGGCACAGCCGCCCGCAGGCCAGCCCCCGGCGCCCACGGCATGACGCCGGTGTGGTCGACGAAGGCACCGAGCTCGGGGCCCGCGTAGCGCGCCATCTGCGTGAGGACATAGTTGTCTGGATGACGACGGTGACGCCGGCGGGCGAGCCGGTGCCCATGCCCGTCTGGTTTTTCTGGGACGGCGGCGAGTCTGTGCGCATGTACAGCCGGCGCAGCCCGCGGGTGCGCAACATCGAGGCGAACCCGCACGTGTCGCTGAACTTCGCGGGCGACGGCCGCGGCGGCGACGTGGTCGTCCTGTCCGGAACCGCGACGGCGGCCGGCGACATGCCGCCGGCCGACCGGGACGCCGACTACCTCGCCAAGTACCGCGATCACATCACACGCATCGGCATGACCCCGGAGACGTTCGCGCAGGCGTACGAGGTGCCGGTGCGGATCCAGCTCACGCGGGTGCGCCGCCAGTGAGCGCCGATGCCGGCTAGCGCGCGCGTGAAGTAGCGGCCGCGAACCGCTCGCCGACACGTTCGCTCGCCACGCCGCCCACGACGGCCCCGACCACGACGATGAACGCCGCCGCGAGCAGCCACGACTGGATCGTGAAGGCGACCCCGATCAGCCCGTAGCGGTCGGCCGACCACGTGAGCACGATGGGGACGTAGATGCCCGACACCGCGCCGAGCAGAGCTCCCAGCACGGCGGAGACGCTCGCGCCGGGCAGCAGGCGGCGCCAGTCCATCGGGCCGAGCAGGATCCTCGGCGTGCACAGCCACACGACGAACCCCGTCACGGTCGACACGGCGATCGCGAACACGAGCCCGCCCACGTCGTCGAGCGCGCTTCGCGCCGGCGAGGAGATCGCGAGCCACGCGGCGAACGTCGCGAGCCATGCGAGGCCGCGCCAGCTCTCCCTCCAGCCGGCGGACTCGGTCGCGTAGGCGCGCTGGAACATCCGCTGTAGCGCGCGCGTGAACGACGTCGCGGACAGCACCAGGATGGCGATGCTGACCCACGTGACCGCGCTCTCCACCTCGCCCGCGCTGTTGAAGAGCGCCTCCATGGAGCGAGCCGCGCTGCCCTCGAGGTCGAAGCGCTCGATGATCCGCTTGGACAGGTCGCCCTCGCCGGGGGCCAGCGCCGCGCTGACCACCATGAACGGGATCAGCGACGTGAACGCCTGGGCGGCGAGGACCGTGGCCTGCATGGCGCCCTCGATCTCCACGAACCGCCGCAGGCAACGCTCGCCGAAGTCGACGACCTCCCCCGGCAGGGAGGGCCTCCTCACGACTCGGTCAGGCCAGGGCTCAGCAGGCGGAGCTCGCGGCCGCGGCGCACGGCATCGCGCCGCTCGGAGACGTCGAGCTTCCGGTAGATGTGCTTCAGATGGGTCTTGACGGTGTTCACCGAGACGAACATCTCCCCGGCGATCTCGGCGTTGGACATCATCGTGGGGAGATAGCGGAGGACGGTGAGCTCGCGCTCGCTCAGTGGCTCGAGCAGCAGCGCGTCCCCGTTGCCGCGGCGGGCGGCCGGCTCCTGCTCCAGCACCGATAGGAGCTCGCCGGCGAAGGCGCGGTGCGCCGTCCCCTTGGCGATGCGCCGGCGGAGGAGTGACCTCACCGGCGCCCCATGCCGGATGATCGCGTTCGAGTAGCCGCGCGGCTCGGCCAGGTCGAGCGCCCGCTCCAGCGCGCGGAGCGCTCCCGTCTCGTCGTGGATCGCGTCACGGGCGATCGCGTCCAGCGCCCACGCCTCGGTGCGGGTGACCGGCATCAGCGTCTCGCGGTCGTCCGCGAGGAAGCCGGCGATCGTTCGGATGGCTGCGTCGGGCTCGCCGAGCGCCAGCTCCAGCCTGGCCAAGCCGATCGCCGCGTCGGACAGCGGCGCGGAAGCGACCGCCGAGAGCGCCTTGCGCGCCCGCGCGGGCTCGCCGAGCGCCATCCAGAGATCGGCCTCGATCATCTTCGCGGAAACGCGGAGCCAGCCCGGAAGCTGGGCGCCCGGCTCGCCGCTTCGCAGCAGGTCAAGCGCCCTCACCGGATCGCCGCGGAGGGCCTGCACGTGCGCGCGGATCTGGGCGACGACCGGCGCGAGCAGGGGCTCCGGACTCCGCCCGAGCGAGTCGCGCGCGAGGTCGCCGGCGCGCTCAGCGTCGTCGAGCTCGTTCCACCAGAGGTGGACCGTGGCGAGCGTCACGTAGGCGATCGCGATGTGTGGCACCTCCGCCCAGCCACGCCGCTGAGCCAGCTGGATCGCCGTGCGCGCACGGCTGTGGGCGTCGCCGAGCCGGCCCTGGCGGGCGTCGACCGCGGCGAGGTAGCTCTCGGCGATGAAGAGCACGAAGTCGCT
>Ga0207675_100000708_pt1 | contig 33065 bp, 28 predicted proteins | sample KBSSwiS42_FD_184305 | JGI IMG/M metagenome (GOLD analysis project Ga0207675, IMG submission 184305) | Switchgrass rhizosphere microbial communities from Kellogg Biological Station, Michigan, USA - KBS Switchgrass S4-2 (SPAdes) (version 2) | ecosystem: Host-associated > Plants > Roots >...
GCTGGTGCTGTTCGTCCTCTGGGAGCTCCGCGCGCCTGAGCCGATGCTGCCGTCGCGCTTCTTCCGCAATCGGACGTTCGCGGCGGCCAACGGAGCGTCGCTGCTGATGTTCTTCGGGATGTTCGGCTCGATCTTCCTGCTCGCGCAGTTCTTCCAGGTGATTCAGGGCTACTCGCCGCTGCAGGCCGGGCTGCGAATCCTGCCTTGGACCGCGATGCCGATCTTCGTCGCTCCGATCGCCGGGGCGCTCTCTGACCGAATCGGAGGCGGGAGGATCATGGCAGTGGGCCTGAGCCTTCAGGCAGCAGGTCTTGCCTGGATCGCGACGGTCTCGAATCCCACCGTCGCCTACGGCGCGCTGGTCATCCCGTTCATCCTCTCCGGGGTGGGCATGGCGCTCTACTTCGCTCCGGTCGCGAACGTCGTCCTCGGAGCGGTACGGCCGGAGGAGGAGGGTCAGGCATCCGGATCCCTCAATGCGATTCGCGAGCTCGGAGGCGTCTTCGGCGTCGCTGTCCTAGCCGCGATCTTCGCGCACTACGGTGGCTACAGCACGCCCGACAGCTTCTCGAACGGCATGAACGCAGCCGTGTACGTCGGCGCGGCGCTCGTAGCGGTTGGGGCACTCGCCGCGTTCCTCATCCCGCGGCGCAGGCCGGTCGCGGAGACCGAACAGGTTGACGTTCGCCTGGGGACGGCTGCGTAGAACCAGGACCTACCGATCCAGCTCGTCCCGGCTCGAGTGTGCTGGGCGAGCTGGATCAGGCCCTGCTCGGCCGCGCTTGACGGTCTCTCAGCCGAGGCGCACACTGGCTTGGTAGCTCACTAGGAAAGGCAGGCCGAGATGCCGAGAGTGCTTCCGGTGTCTCTAGCGATTATCTGCGGTGGGTCCCCCGCCTGGCGCTTTCTAGCCCTTCTTTGGATCAGGAAGGAAGTGACCGGAGCATGTTCACACGACTGAAGAACTGGATTCAGGGATCCTCGCCAGAGGAAGCGGGAACGGTGGGCGGACGAATACGGCACCTTGAGCGAGGAGGACAGACACGTGGTCGATTCTCACAAGGAGGCGCACGGCACCTGGGAAGAGGAGACGGGCCCGTACTCGACCAAGATCTTTGACGAGCAAAGCCGCGGAAGGCCGGGGAACTAACCCGACTCAGAAGGACGCTCTCTTTCATAAGAAACTGAATGCAGGCTCGGTCGCCACCAATGGACGAATCGTGTCGAGGAAGGAGAGACCTACAAGGTGTGCGCTCTGTTGGGAAGACGCCGCGCGTGCCGCGCGGCAAGAAGCAAGAGGGTCCCAACCGAGACACGTTCGGTGGGTAGCCACTGAACCGACATTGCAGGCGCTCCGGGATTCCGCGGGCTGGCGAGTCAGCGGCCTCGACGGATGACGCAGACCGGAGTACCTTGGTTGGTGCGAGCCGGGCTTGAGCGTCCGATCGGAGGTGGTCGATGCCCGACCTGCCGAGCGGAACGGTCACCTTTCTCTTTACCGACATCGAGGGATCGACGTCGCTCGTGCAGAAATTGGGTGACGGTTACGGCCGCCTGCTAGGCGATCACCGCCATCTGCTTCGAGTCGCCGTGGACGAGGCGGGCGGGGTCGAAGTCGACTGTCGCGCTGACGAGTTTTTCGGCGGGTTCCAAGGCGCCCAAGATGCTGTGCGGGCAGCCGTCTCGGCACAACGGGCGCTCAGGCTCCACCAGTGGCCGGGCGAACTCCAGCCCGCAGTCCGCATGGGCATCCACACAGGAGAGCCGGCCCTCGCCGACGAGGGCTATCTCGGTCTCGACGTTCATCGCGCCGCGCGCATTTGTTCAGCTGCGAATGGCGGGCAAGTGCTCATCTCGGAGACCACGCACAACGTGCTTGCCGAGACCGATGTTGCCGGCGTCGGCTTCAGTGATCTCGGGGAGCACAACTTGAAGGGTCTCCCGCGGCCCGAACACATCTTCCAGCTCGTCGTCGACGGCCTTCAGTCGGAGTTTCCGCCTCTGCGCGGTGCCGACACCGGCGCGGTCGAGCCGGGTGCCTTCGAGGGCCGGGAGCGGGAGCTTGCGCAGGCCGCAGTCGGACGGCTGCGTCAGGCCCTCTCCACCCTGCGGCGCACCGGGAGCGGACTAGCTGATCTCGAGGAGCTGGGCTGGGAGGTCCGCGCGCTTCTACCCGACGCGCTCGCGGCCGAGCAGGGTCCACTCTCAGAGCTCGGCAGCGCCCTCTTTACGAGCGGCCGCTCAGTGGTCGCGGCAGATCGCTATCTGACGACCCTCGATCGCGAGTCGTTGGAGCGACAGCTCCGCGAGTACCGTGAAATGGGAGTCGTCTCGAAGCGCGCAACAGCGGAAGAAGGAGCGCTCGCGAACCGGATCGCGCACATCGACCGCCTCGTGCAGCGGCGGAGGAGCGTCGACGAGACAGCGAGCGAACTCGCTGCAGGAATCCGCTCGCTCAGCCAGCGCATCGGGGATCGGGAGGCGGGACCCACTGCCGATCTCGGTACGGAGCTGTCGACCCTACGGGTGCAAGCGCAGTCAGCTGACCTCGATGGGGCCCTGGCCGCCGCGCGCGGTCAACTTGGTCTCATGGACCTAAAGCTCCGTCGTACCCGTTTCCGCGGCGTGTTTCGGCACGGCGAGCGGTACGTCGTCCCCTACTTCGACGAGGTGGGGGTGGAGCACCGCAGGGAGTTCCCAACTCGTGAGGAAGCCCGATCCTTCCGCTGGACGGTGCGGTTGGCCCAGAAGCACAAGAGCGAATACACCGGCCCGTCGTTCAGGGGCCACTGGGGAGGAGGAGGAGGCGACGCCTAGGGAACGTAGACGACTCCTCGCGGTGTCTCTGCCCGTGCTGGAGGACGCCTAACCCGGCCTGCGCAGCAGGTCGTAGCCCTCCTGCAAGAAGGGCGTTCGGTCGACGAGGGCGCGGACCTCCTCCGTGGGGTAGGCGCCCTCTTCGGTCACCACATGGTCGATCAGTTCGTGCGGCGTGAGGTCGAACATCCCGCCCTCGAGGTTTGCGTCGGCTGCGTCCATCGGCGCGAGCTTGATCACCTCGCAGGCGACGACGGTGGGCACGGTCACCTCGGCGGCGGCCTCTGCGAGCGCCCGCGTGCCCGCCTTGTTCGAGACTGTCCCGCAGCGGAAGACCGTGTCCGCGCCGACGAGCAGGAGCGAGGCCCACTCGAGCTGTGCGGGCGCCTGGTCATCCTCGACGAGCTCCACCTGCAGCCCGGCCTCGCGCAGCTCCTCCGAGAACTGTCGACCCTCGTCCTGCGGCGACGAGACCGTGCAGATCACTCGCTCCGGCGGGGTGAGCAGGAGGGCCTCTCGCACTGTTCCCGAGGCCGAATGGGTGAGCACGACAGCCTCCTCGAGCCGCTCCCGAAGCTGGATCGCGATCGAGGCAGCGGCGCGGTTACGACTGTCCACGAGCGCTGCGGCCTCCTCGCGGACGAGCTGTTGCAGTTGGTCGACCTCGAGCTGGAGGTGGGCATTCGCGGCCGCGAGGACTCGCCCGACCGCGCCGGCCACCGCTCCGACTCCGGGCCGGCTCTCGGCAAGCTCTCGGCCCGCAGAGACGAGGCTCGCAAGCAACTCCTCGCTCGAGGCCGCCGGCTGATCGGCGACCTCCGCGAGGGCTTCGACGGCTCGGCGAGCCATCCAGCTGCCCCCGTGCTGGCGGTCGCTTCGGAGCTCTTCGATCCGCTCCCCGAGGATCGTGGTCACGGGGTCATTATGCCGCGCCGTCGCATGCCGCCGTGAGAATGGGTCCCCGTGCGACTACTCGTCCTTGGGGCAGGCCCGGGGCAACTCGGCCTGCTGGCTGCGGCGCGCGCGCGTGAACTCTTCGTGATCGCGGTCGACCGCGACCCCGCGGCGCCCGGCTTTCGCTACGCCGACCGGCGGGCGATCGTGTCGCTCGAAGACGAGCCCGCCCTCGAGCGCCTGGCCGAGGCCGAGCGCGTGGACGGCGTGATTGCGCCGGGCATCGACTGGGTCGTCGGCACCGCTGCACGGATCGCGGCACGGTACGGGCTCCCGCATCCGATCACGCCGCACGCGGCCGTGCTCTCGAGCTCGAAGCTGCGGCAGCGGGAGCGACTCGAGCAGGCGGGCGTGCCGCAGACGCGCTGGAAGGTCGTGACCGAGCCGGACGACGAGCTCGGCTTCCCCTGCGTCGTCAAGCCGACCGATCGCCACGGGCGCCGGGGCCTCTCGCTCGTGCGCAGCTCGGACGAGCTGCGACCTGCCGTGGAAGCGGCGCTGAAGGCCTCGAGGGTCGGGCGCTGCCTCGTCGAGGAGCTCGCGCAAGGCCCGGAGGTGACTGTCACCGGTTTCTCTAGCGGCGGGCGGTTCGACGCGCTGACGGTGATGGACCGGCTGCCTCGGGCCCACGTGTGGCCGAGCCACTGGGGATCCTCCGCCGCGACGGTCGCGGAGGCCGCCGCGCGTGCGCTCGGGATCGACGAGGGGCCGTCCTCGATCCAGCTGCGCGTCGGCCCGGAGGGGCCGAAGGTGGTGGAGCTCGGTGCCCGGCTGGGCGGAGGGCACGACGCGGAGCTCTGCGAGGCCGCGCTCGGCGTCGACCTGAACGGCCTCGCGCTCTCGGCGGCCCTCGGCGAGGAGATCGAGCCGGAGCGTCTCGCCGCCCGCCCGCGGGTGGCCGGAGCCTGCGTCTACTTCATCGCCGGCGAGCCGGGCGAGCCTGACGGGGTCGAACGGGCCGCCGCGTCGCCCGGGGTCGAGTGGGTCCGCGTGTACGCCGGCTCCTCCTCCGGCAGGCGCGGCGCGGTGCTCGCGACCGGAATCACGCGGGAGCAGGCTCTGGAGTGGGCGGCTCGCGCAGCCGAGTACGTACGCTTCCGCACGGTCCATGCCGAAGCGCTCGCCTAGCCGCGTGAACAAGCGATTTCTCCGCCTCTCCGGGACGCTGGTCGTCACCGGCCTCTGCCTCGCGTACCTGATCTGGAAGATCGACCTTTCGAAGACGCTCCACATCCTCGCGCACGCGAACTTCGGCTACTTCCTGGGTGCGGTCGCGATCATGGTGCTCTCGGTATGGCCGATGGCGTGGCGGTGGCAGCGGCTGCTGGTCGCCCGCGGCATCCACGATCGCCTGTCCTGGCTCGTTCGCGCGTACTTCGTCGCCTACACGGCGGGCCAGGTGCTGCCGACCGCGGTCGGGGGCGACGCCGTGCGGATCTACGAGACCGCCCGCCGCCATCCGACTCGAGGTGGGGCCGTGGCGGGCTCGGTCCTGCTCGAGCGGGCGCTCGGCGGGGCAGCCACCCTGGCCCTGGCCGCGGTCGGCTTCGCACTCGCCCTCGGCCACTACGACGTCGGCGCCTACCTCTGGATCGAGGGTGCCTTCGTGCTCGGGACGCTGGTCCTCGCGGTCGCGCTCTTCTCGCGCCGGATGCGCCCGCTGCTCGCCCGGACGGCCCCGCTCCTGCGGGCAGTTCGGCTGGAGCGGCCGGTGCGGTCCGTGTACGAGGGCATTCACGCCTACCGTGATCACCCTGGCCTGCTCTTCGGGGTGTTCACGCTGACCCTGGCCGTCCAGGCGGTGCGCGTGCTCGCAATCTGGCTCTCCGGGAAGGCGGTCGGAGTCGACCTCTCGCCGCGCCCGTACTACGTGATGGGCCCGCTGCTCTTCCTCGTCCTGCTGCTGCCTGTCTCGGTGAACGGAATCGCCGTGCGCGAGTCGTTCTTCGTCAGCTTCCTCGGGAACCTCGGCGTCGACGCGGACAAGGCCTTCGCCACTGGCTTCCTCTTCTTCGTGGTCACGCTCGCGCTCTCGCTGCCCGGAGCGCTGCTGCTCGGCTGGCAGAGCCTGCGCGGCTTCACGCGCCCCAGCCCGAACCATGGCTAGCGTCTCCGTCGTCGTCGTCACGTTCAACGCGCTGCCGTGGATCGAGCGGGCGCTCGAGAGCGTGCGTGGCCACGAGACGATCGTGGTCGACCACGGCTCGACCGACGGCACGCTCGAGCTGGTGCGCGAGCGCTTCCCAGAGGCGCGGCTGATCGAGCAGGAGAACAAGGGCCTGGGCGGCGGCTCGAACGCCGGCATGCGCCTTGCTTCGGGCACCTACTTCCTACTTCTGAACTCCGACGCGTGGGCGCTGGACGACGCCGTCGAGCGGCTCGCCGCCTTCGCCGACGAGCATCCCGAGGCCGCAATCGTGGGCCCGAAGCTCCTCAACCCAGACGGCTCGCTCCAGCGCTCTGTGCGCGGGTTTCCCACCGTGTGGCGGCTCGCCACCGAGTACCTCTTCCTGCGCAAGCTGGCTCCGCGCTCGCGTGCGCTCAACTCCTTCTACGGCGCGGGCTTCGACTACGACGAGGTGCGGGAGGCCGAGTTCCTGATGGGCGCGTGTCTGCTCGTCCGGCGCGAGGCCGCGGATACCGTAGGCCTCTTCGACGAGGACTTCTTCATGTTCAGCGAGGAGACGGACTGGTGCTACCGCTTCCGGCAGGCCGGCTGGCACGTGCTCTTCACCCCCGAGGCGGAGTTCGTGCACGTCGGCGGGGCGACCACTCGGCAGAACTGGGGGCCCATGTTCCGCGAGCAGGTGCGTGGTCACCTGCGCTTCCTGATGAAGCACCGCGGGCCGAAGGAGGCCGAGCGCGCACGCAGGCTGCTGCTGGTCTCCCTCCGCCTCCGCGCGCTCGCGTTCCCGGGCGACCGGGGCAGGACGTACAGGGAGGCCGCGCGCTGGCTGGCCGCCTCGCCGACACCCGAGCTCTTGGAGGCGCGAGGGTGAGGGCGCCCGCGCTCGTCGTCGACGTGGGCTGGGTCAACGGCCTGGCGGCGATCCGGTCGCTCGGGCGCGCCGGGATCCCGGTGATCGCGGTCGACCACCGGCAGAGCGCCCTCGGCTTCCGCTCCCGCTACGCGCGACCCGTCGTCTCGCCGGACCCGCAGGACGAGGAGGCCTTTGTCTCGTTCCTGGCGGGGCTCGAAGTCGACGCGCCCGCACCGGTCTTCGCCACGCACGACGAGCCGCTGAACGCGATCGCACGCGGCGCCGAGCGGCTGGGCGACAAGTTTCTGTACCCGTTCCCGCCCTGGGAGGTGCTCGCCCGGATCCAGACCAAGCGCGGCCAGCTGGAGGCCGCGCAAGCCGCGGGCGTGCCGGTGCCGCGCACCGCCTACCCGGTCTCGGTGGAGGAGGCGCGCGCAGCGGCGGATGACCTCGGCTATCCCGTGCTGGTCAAGCCGTCCTCGACGGAGGGTTTCAAGCGGCGATTCGGCCGGCAGGCGTTTCGGTGCGAGACCGGCGGGCAGGTCGCGGTGGCCTTCGCGGACGCCGAGCCTTTCGAGCCGATGGTGCAGGAGGTCGTGCCCGGCGGCGACGAGGAGCTCTTCACGCTCGGCAGCTACCTCGCCGCCGACGGCGAGGCGCTGGGGCTGTTCTGCGGCCGCAAGCTGCGCCAGACGCCTCCGGGTGTGGGCACGTGCCGCGTGGGCGAGGCGGTCTGGGTCGAGGAGGTCGTCGAGCAGGGCCTCGAAGTGCTTCGTGCACTGGAGCACAAGGGGTTGTCGCAGGTGGAGTTCAAGCGCGACCGGCGGGACGGGTCGTTCAAGCTGATGGAGGTCAACCCGCGGCTGTGGCAGTGGCACGGGCTCGCGTCCGCCTGCGGGGTCGACCTGCCGCTGATCGCCTACCGGGACCTCACGGGCGAGCGGCCGGCGGCGGTGTCGATGAACGGCCGCCGCAGACGCTGGGCGATCACGCTCCTGCCGGGCGAGGCTCCCGCGCCGCAGCGGCCGCCCTACGTCGACGCCGTCTTTGCCCGCGACGACCTCAAGCCGGCGCTCGTCCAGGTCGCCCGCCTCCTGAGACGATGAGCTCGGTCGCCACCGGCCTCGGACTGCGCCTGGCCCCGCGCTCGCTGCCGCTCGCGTGGCTGACGGCGCCTGCGCTGCTCGCCCTCTCGCGGCTCCTGCCGGCGCACGGGCTCGGACTCGGACTTCGCCTTGCGGCAGCGATTGCGTGCCTGCTCCTGCCGGGCGCGCTGGTGGCGCGGGCGCTCGGGCTGGGCGGTCTCGCGCCGGCCTTCGCCTGGAGCATGGGTGCGCTCTTCTGCGCCACTGCGGTGATGTTCGCGGTGCACTCGTCGCTCTGGCTGGCGATTGCCCTGCTCGCGGTCGTTGCGGTCGTGGCCGCACCTTTCGCCGCAGCCCGCGCCGGCGGGGTCACGGCCTGGAGCCTGGGCGTGCTCGCGCTCGGAGCGGTCGCCGGGATCTCGCTCTGGTGGGTCTCGGGCTACGACGGCGACGCGTTCTTCCACCTGGCCCGGGAGCAGAAGCTGCTCGGCTTCGACTCGCTCTCGCTGCGGTCGGTGGACGAGTTCCGTGACGGCGGGCTGCATCCGGGCTACGCGTTCCCGCTCTGGCACGCGGCGGTCGCGATCGTGGCGCGGCTCGCAGGCGTCGGCCCGCCATCGGTCGTACTGCACGCCCCGACCGTGCTGCTGCCGCTTTCGTTCCTGCTCACCTACGAGGCCGGCCTCGCGCTCTTCCGCTCGCGCTGGGCAGGCGTCGCGACGGCGATCGTGCAGTTCGCGCTCCTGGGGCTCGCTCCCGGGCACGGAGGCGCGTACACGTCGCTCGCGCTTCCGGCGACTGCCTCGCGGGCGTTGCTGCTGCCGGCGCTGCTGGCACTCGTCTTCGCCTACGTCCGCGACCCCTCCTGGCCGCTCGTCGCCTCGATCGCGGCCGCATCGACGGCGATGTCGCTCGTCCATCCGAGCCACTCGGTGCTCGTCGCCGTGGGGCTCGTCGGCTTCCTGGTCGTGCGCGCGATCCTCGACGTCCGCCACGACGTCTCCCACATCGGGGCGGCCCTGGCGGCGATCCTCGTGCCGGCGGGGCTGGTCGTCCTCTGGCTGCTCCCGGTCGTGCGCGAGACCGTCTCGCACAATCCCTCGCACGCGGAGGTGCGCCGGGCCTTCGCGAACTACGGGCTGCAGCTCGACGTCTTCGGGCTGCACAGCTACCGGCTGGCGCCGGAGCTCTTCGGCCGCGCGGGGGCGATCGCGGTCGCCTCGCTCGCGCTCCTTCCGCTGGCTCTCTTCGCGTTCAGGCGGATGTGGGGCGCCTTCGTGCTCGGGGCGATGCTCGTCACCTTCGCGATCGCCCTGCTGCCGTTCGTCTTCCCGCACTTCGCCGACGCGGTCTCGATCTCGCAGGCGCGCCGGATCGTGGGCTTCGCGCCGAGGGACTTCGTCCTCGTCGGCGGGGCGCTCGTGCTCGCCGGATTGCTGCGCTGGGCGGTCCTGCCGGTCGCGCTCGTCGCAGGGATCGCGCTCCAGCACTCGTTTCCCGGCGATTTCGGGCTGCCCTACCGTCCTGACCAGGGCGCTCCCGCGGCGCTGACGTGGATCGCGTTCGGCGCCGGCGTCGCGGCCCTGCTGCTCGCCGCCTTCTTCGGGCGGCGAATCCCTCAGATCGAAGGCTCGCCGGCGCTCGCGGCCGCGGCCGTCGCGCTGTTCGTGCTCCCGGTCGCAGTGCACGGCTACTCGAACTGGTCCCGCCCGGCTTCGGCACGGCTCGGGCTCCCGCAGAAGCTCGTCGACGCCGTCAAGGAGAGCGTGCCGGTGGGCGCTGTCGTCTTCTCCGACCCGAAGACGGCGTATGAGCTCGGCGCCTTCGCGCCGGTCTACATCAACGCCGCACCGCAGTCGCACGTGGCGAGCACGCCGGCCAACCGCCCCACCCAGCGCGTGCACGACGCCCTGCGCTTCTTCCACGACGGCGGCCCACTCTCGCTGCCGCGGAGCTACGGCGCCCGCTGGCTGCTCGTCGACCGGACGCGGGTGCTGCACCAGCGCTTCGCGCTGCCGCGCGTCTACTCGGGCTCGCGGTACGTTCTCTACCGCCTGCGATGAAGGTTCTCCTCGTGACGATGTACTGGCCGCCGGCCGGCGGTGGCGGCGTCCAGCGCCCGCTCAAGCTGGCGACCCATCTGCCCGCGCTCGGGATCGAGACGCACGTGCTCGCACCCGACGATCCGAAGTGGCTCCACCGAGACGAGGAGCTGCGCCCGCCCACGCAGGCGTTCGTGCACCGGGCACGCTACCTCGGCCCGAAGGCGCGGCTGCCCTCCGAGGAGCTGCACGGGCTCAGCGGGACCGACCTCGCGTTGGCGAGGGCGCGGCTCGCCTACCGCCGTCTGCTTCTCCCCGACGCGAGCGTCACCTGGGCCGCGACGGCCGTGCCCGCTGCCCTCCGCATCGTCAAGCGCGAGGGCATCGACGCCGTGCTCACCACGAGCCCTCCCGTCTCGATGAACCTGATCGGCGCAGCGGTGCAGCGGCTGGCCGGGATCCCGTGGGTGGCGGACCAGCGCGACTCGGTGCTGCAGAACGCCGACCGCCGCTTCGATCGCAAGGCGGTGCAGGCGAAGGAGAAGGCGCTCGAACGCGTCGTCCAACTCGTCGCCGAGCGCGCCGACGGTGTCGTGACGGTCTCCGAGTTCATCGCCGACGAGGTACGCGGCTTCGACCCAAAGGGCCCGGTGCGCGTGATCCCGAACGGCTCCGACTTCGACGACTTCGCCGGGCTCGAGTACCGGCCCGGAGAACGCTTCCGGATCACGCACACGGGCAGCTTCTTCGGCAAGCGCAACCCACGGGCGTTCCTGACGGCGCTTGCCGAGACCGGCCTCGACGACGTGGTCGCCCGCTTCGTGGGCGACTTCCGCGCTGCCGACCGGGAGTGGATCCCTGAGCTCGATCTCGGCGACCGGCTCGAGTTGCTCGACTACGTTCCCCACCGCCGGGCGCTCGAGCTCCAGCGCGACTCCGAGGCCAACCTGCTGCTCCTGCCCGAGGCGGCGGGCCGTGGCCGGGTCGTTCCGAGCGGGAAGATCTTCGAGTACCTGGCCGCCGAGCGGCCGATCCTGGCCGCGGTGCCCACCGACGGCGCCGCCGCCGAGCTCGTTCGCGAGACGGGCTCGGGCATCGTCGTCGCCCCCGACGACGTCAAGGGGATCCGGGAGGCGCTGCTGGGCCTGCACGCGCGCTGGCGCGCCGGGAAGCTGCAGGACGGCCACCTCACGGACGAGCAGAAGCAACGTCTGTCCAGAGAGGCGCGAGTCGAGGAGCTGGCCGAGCTGCTCTGGAGCCTGAATTGAGACGCGAGAGCGCTCTCGTGCCGTTCTTCTTCCTCGCGGCGGTGTTCTGCGCGACCTTCGCGAAAGTGCAGTGGAACGTCGCCGGGTCGATCTTTCTCGCCGACCTGACCGCTCTCGGCTTCCTCTTCTCATATGCCTTCGACCGGCTGGGCCGCAGGCACGGGCCGGTGCCGCGCACGGCGGCGGTGCTGCTCGCGTTCCTCGCTGCCTTCCTGCTCGTCTACCTGATCGGCTTCTTCAACCTCGAGACCGGCCAGGCCCTCGACCAGTACGGGAAGGGAATCGTCAAGTGGCTGATCCACTTCGCGTTCCTCGTCACCGGCGTGATCTACCTTGCGGGCCGCTCTCGGCGCTTCTACTGGCGCACGCTCGCGTGGTTTCTGGGCGGGATCGCGGTCAACGCGGGCTACGGGATCCTGCAGCTGCTCGCGGCCCAGGCCGGCCACAACCTCGACTCCGTCGTGCTCGAGCCGCTGACGCGCGGGGCGAGCCAGATCAACATCTACGGTGCCGTGAACGGCTCCAGCGTCTACCGGCCGAACGCGCTCACCGGCGACCCGAACCACCTGGGGATCGAGCTGATCCTCCCGATCCTGATCCTCGCGCCCATCTACCTACGGCTCGAGCGCAACCACCGGCTGAGGCTGCCGCTGGCGGTGCTGCTGGGGTTCCTGCTCGTGGCGGAGCTCGCCACGCTCTCCCGCAGCGGGATTCTCGGCCTCCTGGTCGGCGCCCTCGTGCTGCTTGTCCCGTACCGGCACCTGCTCTTCTCGCGCGCGGCCGTGCTGCCGCTCGCGTTGGTGGCGATCCCCGTCGCCTACGAGGTCTACCGTCGCCGCCACTTCTTCGACGTCGTCATCCGCTCGCGGCTCCAGACCGGCGGGCGCTCGACCTCCGCGCACTTCGGCGTCTACGACTTCGTCCCGCAGGTGCTGCACCAGCACCCGCTCTTCGGGCTCGGGTTCAATAACTTCTCCGTCTACTACGAGTTCGTGACGGGCAAGACGAACTGGGGGCCGCACTCGTTCTACGTGGCACTGCTCGTCGAGGGCGGGCTCGTGGGGACGGCGCTGTTCGCGGTCTTCCTCTGGTACCTGTTCGCGCGGCTCGGGGTGGCGCGGAAGCTGGGGCAGGCGCTGGCGGCCGCCGGCGACCCGCTCTCTGCGCGCCTGCGGCCGCTCGCCTGGGGGATGACCGCCGCGCTCGTGGGGACGATGGCGGCGAACGTCTTCTACCTGACGATGTCGTTCCTCTACTTCTACGTCTTCGCGATGCTCGTGCTCGCGACGCCGGCGGTGTTCTCTAGGCGATGAAGGTCGCCGTGCTGACGACTTCGTACCCGCGCGAGCCCGGCGATCCCGCCGGGAACTTCGTCGCGGACGCCGTCGAGCGGGTGCGCGCGCGTGGGGTCGAGGTGGAGGTGGTCTCCCCGGCGTCGTTCCGGCACTTCGGGATCGCCTACGGCGCGGGGGTCGTCGGCAACCTGCGGCGCGAGCCGTGGCGCGCGGCCCTCCTACCGGCGATGCTCGGGAGCTTCTCGCTGGCGGCGCGCCGCGCTTCGCGGGACGCCGACCTCGTGCACGCGCACTGGCTCCCCGCGGGCGCCGTCGCCCTGACCACGGGGAAGCCGTTCGTCGTGCAGCTCTGGGGGACCGACGTCGAGCTTGCGCGGCGGGCCACGCCAGTCGCCCGGAAGGTGCTGCGCCGGGCGCGCCTGGTCATCTGCGCCTCCAACGCGCTGGCCGACTCTGCGCGGGAGCTCGGTGCTCGCGAGGTGCGCGTGATCCCGAGCGGGGTGGACGTGCCCGAGGAGGTCGCCGAGGAGGCCGAGCCGCCGGAGGTGCTGTTCGCTGGGCGCCTCTCGCCGGAGAAAGGGATCCTGGAGCTGGTGGAGGCGGCGAACGGGATGACGCTCGTGGTGGCCGGAGACGGCCCGCTCCGAGACCGCGTTCCCGGCGCGCTCGGGTTCGTCCCGCACCATGCGCTCGGCCCGCTGTACGAGCGTGCGGCGGTGGTCGCGGTCCCGTCGCACCGCGAGGGCTTCGGCGTCGTCTGCGCGGAGGCGATGGCCTACGGTCGTCCGGTCGTGGCCGGGGCGGTCGGCGGGCTGCTAGACCTGGTCGCCGACGGGGAAACGGGGCTGCTCGTTCCGCCTCGAGACGTGCCGGCGCTGCGCGAGGCGCTCGAGCGCCTGATCGGCGACCGCGAGCTTCGGCGGCGAATGGGCGAGGCCGCGCGCGAGCGCGTGCGGTCGCGCTTTGCGTGGCCTGCGGTCACCGACGCCACGCTTGCCGCGTACGAGGAGGCGCTGGCATGAGGCCGGTCGTCGTCTTCGGCCTGTTGCACGCGGGCCTCGCGATCGTGCGCAGCCTTGGCCGCCAGGGCATCCCCGTGCACGGCGTGGCCCTGCGGCCGAACGAGTTCGGGCTGCGCTCCCGCTACCTCGCGAGCACGTGCGTGGTGGCCGGCGAGGACGGTCTGCTCGAGGCGCTCCGGGCAGCGGCGGCAGGAGGCGAGCGCCCCGTGCTCTTTCCGGAGCGGGACGAGAACGTCGAGGTCGTCCTGCACCGGTGGGAGGAGGTTCGAGAGCTCGCCGACGTGCCGCTTCCCGACGATCCGGAGGCGACGATGCGCCTGCGCCGCAAGGACGTCCTGCCGCAGGTCGCCGCCGAGGCCGGCGTCGACTCGCCGAAGACGATCCCGGCGGAGAGCCCCGAGCAGATCCGCGCCGCAGGCCTGCGACCGCCGCTCCTGCTGAAGGCGGTCGAGGGCCAGGAGTTCGCGCTCACCTTCGGCGAGAAGGCGTTCGTCGCGCCGGATCTCGACGCGGCCGTCGCCGGCTGGAAGCGCGCGCGCGAGCACGGCTTCCACACGATCGTCCAGGAGCTCGTCCCGGACTCGCACGAGCACGTCTGGTCGCTCTTCACCTACATCGCCCGGGACGGCGAGCCGCGGGCGAGCGTCGTCGGGCGCAAGGTGCGGCAGGGGCCGCTTCGCTTCGGGACGAGCGCCGTCTTCACCTCCACGATGGACCCGGAGGTGCACCAACTCGGCCAGCGGCTGCTCCGCGCAGCCGGCTACACCGGGCTCGCGCACGTCGAGCTCGTGCGCGACCCACGCGACGCGAAGCTCAAGCTGCTCGAGGTGAATACGCGCCCGCCGATCTGGGCCGGGATCGCGATGGGCCCCGAGCTCGGCATCGCCGGGATCGCCTACGAGGACCTCTGCGGCACCGACCCACAGCCGGAGCGGACGCTGGGCGACGGCGTCACCTGGCTCTACCTGGCGAAGGACATGTGGGTCTCCGCGCAGATGGCTCGCCGGCGCGAGCTGCACCCGCGCGAGTTCCTGCGCCATTACGTCGGCGGGAAGAAGGTGCGGGCTGTCTTTGCGGCAGACGACCCGCGCCCGGCGCTCGCGAGTCTCAACTACCTGCGCTCACGCGTCTGATGCGGATCGCCCTCGTCGACCCGCTGGCGTACACACCGCCCTACGACCACGCGCTCGCCTCGGCGCTCGCTCGCGAGGGCCATGCGGTGACGCTGCTGACCTCCCGCTTCCCGCACGGCGAGGTTTCGGCGCCCGAGAGCTACGACCGCGAGCAGCTCTTCGCGCCGCTCTCGACCCGACTCTTCCGCCGCGCCCCGGCACGGCTCGCGCTCAAAGGGGTCGAGTACGCGCCGAGCGTCGCGCGTCTCGTCCGCCGCATCGAGCGGCTGGATCCAGACGTCGTCCATGTCCAATGGCTGCCGCGGCCGGAGCTCGACCTGCGCTGGCTGCGCCGAGTCGCGGACGACCGGCCGGTCGTGCTCACCGCCCACGACGTGCTCCCGCGGCGGGAACAGGCGCGGCGCGCCTGGCCCGACGTGCTCGAGACCGCGGAGCGCGTGATCGTCCACTCGCATCGTGGCGTCGAGCAGCTCGTCGAGCTGGGGCTCGGGCGGGAGCGGATCGCGCGGATCCCGCATCCGGTCTTCGAGGGCGAGGAGCTCCCGCCGCCGAGCGGCCGCACGCTGCTCTTCTTCGGCCTGATCCGCGACTACAAGGGCCTCGACGTCCTGCTGGAGGCGCTGCCGGAGATCCCGGACGCTCGGCTCGTGGTCGCCGGAGACCCCCTCGACCCCGTCGAGCAGGCGGATCTCGACGGTCGTGTGGAATGGCGTCTCGGCTTCCGGCCCGAGCACGAGGTGCGTGAGCTGATGAGTCGTGCGGCCGCAGTTGTGCTCCCCTACCGGCGCCTCGACTCGTCCGGAGTGCTCGCGACGGCAATCGGATACCGTCGGCCGGTCGTGGTGACCGATGTCGGATCGCTAGGGGAGATCGTGCGTGAGTTCGGCGCCGGCGAGGTCGTCCCGCCCGGCGACCCGCAGGCGCTCGCGCAGGCGGCCGCGCGCCTGCTCGAGCCCGCCGCGCTCGCCGCCGCCCACGAGGGCGCAGGCCGCGCAGCCGAGGCGCTCACCTGGGAGCGGAGCGCCGTCGACCACGACCGGCTCTACCGCGAGGTCAGGCGGTGAGCCGCCTGCTGAAGCGGGTTGCCGACCGGGTCGCGGCGGCCGTGTTGCTCGTGCTGCTCTCGCCGCTGCTCGCGGCGATCGCGGTCTGGATCCTCCTCGACGGCGGGCGGCCGGTCCTGCTCGCGCAGGAGCGGGTGGGCAAGGACGGCAGGCGCTTCACGATGCTGAAGTTCCGCACGATGGTCCCGAACGCGCTCGAGCTCGCCCACGGGTTGACCGACGATCCGTACGGCGTCGTCCCCGACGACCCGCGGATCACGAAGCCTGGGGGCTTGCTGCGGCGGACGAGCCTCGACGAGCTCCCGCAGCTCTGGAACGTGCTCGTCGGCCAGATGAGCCTCGTCGGGCCGCGGCCGGACCTGGTCGAGCAGGCGGCGAACTACACCGACCGCGACCGCGGCCGGCTCGCGGTCGAGCCCGGCATCACGGGTTGGTCGCAGGTGAACGGGCGCGAGGAGATCACCTGGCCGGAGCGGATCGAGCAGGACCTCTGGTACATCGAGCACTGGTCGCTCGGGCTCGACGCGAAGATCCTGTTACGCACCTTCACGCAGCTGGGCCGCGAAGAGGAGCGGCCGGTCGAGGACGAGATGAACATCGAGCGCGCCCGCTCCCGCGAGAAGGCCAAGTCGAGCTGAGCCTCAGAGAGGTCGCGCCGGACACCTGGAACGAGGTGCTCGAGGAGCTCGGCTTCGTCGACGTCTACCTGACCCGCGAGTACGTCGAGGCCTCGACCCTGCTCGAGCCCGGACGCCCGCTCTTCCTTCGGACCGAACAGGCCGTGTTCCCAGCGATCCTGCGCGAGGGCCCGACCGACGTGATCACGCCCTACGGCTACGGCGGGCCGGTGGGCCCCGGCTTCTGGGAGCCGTACATGGACTGGTGCCGCGCAAACGGCGTGGTCACGACCTTCGTCCGCTTCCATCCGCTCTACGGGAATCAGCGCGAGGCCGGGCTCGACGTCCACGTCCAGCCGCTCGCCGGAACCGTAGCGTGGAGGCTCGACGAGGAGGGCGACCTGTTCGAGCGCATGCACCGGCATCACCGGCGCGTCGTCCGTAAGGCGCTCGCCGCGGGCGTCGAGGCGACGGCGCAGCTCTCTCCGGAAAGCCTCGCCGGCTTCGTCGCCCTCTACGAGCGGACGATGGAGCGCCAGGAGGCCGGGGACTTCTACTACTTCCCGCCGCCGTACTGGCGTGCGCTCGAGACGAGCCTCCGCGATCACGTGATCCTCTTCGAGGCCGGGGACGACGCCAAACTCCTCTGCCTGCACGCGCCCCCGTGGCTGCACTACCACCTGGGTGCCTCGAGCGACGCCGGCCGCAAGCTCGGCGCCAGCTCCCTGCTCTTCCTCGAGGCCGCGCGCTGGGCCCAGGAGCTCGGCTACACCCGTTTCCACCTCGGCGGCGGCGTGGGCGGCGCCCCTGACTCGCTCCACGAGTTCAAGCTCCGCTTCGACCCCGGCGGCGAGGTCGAGGCCGCGATCGGCAAGGCGATTCACGACCCGGAGGCCTACCGCCGGCTCGCAGGGCCCGAGGCCGGTCTGGACGGCTTCTTCCCCGCCTACCGGCGGCCCTGATACGCGTGTTCGTGCAACGATCCGCGACCCCGACGAAGGAGGATCCACGATGAAGGACTTCAGGGAGTTCTTGCTCCGCGGAAACCTCGTCGACACGGCCGTCGGCATCGTGATCGGCCTGGCGTTTGCCGCGGTCGTCACCGCGCTCGTCGCCGACCTGATCACGCCCCTGATCGCCGCGATCGGAGGCCAGTCCGACTTCTCGCGGTTGACCTTCAGCATCAACGGCAGCCGGTTCCTGTACGGCGCCTTTCTCAACGCCCTGATCGCGTTCGTGGTGATCGCGGCGGTGATCTTCTTCCTCGTGGTCAAGCCGGTGAACGCCCTGATGAAGCGCTACAAGGCCGAGCCGCCTCTCGACGAGACGGTCAGACAGTGCCCGTACTGCCTGAGCGAGATCCCGGTGGCAGCGAGCCGATGTGCGTTCTGCACGCAGGAGGTTGCCGGCGGTACCGTGACCGCGTGATCGTCCTCAAGGCGCTCTTCTGGACGAGCCTCGGCGGGCTCGCGTGGACCCACGTCGGCTATCCGCTCGCAGCGGCCGCGCTCACGCGTGTCCGCAGCCGCGCGGTGGCCAAGGACGAGGTCACGCCCACCGTCACGCTGATCGTGCCCGCCCACGACGAGGAGGACGTGATCGGCTCGCGTGTTGAGAACCTGCTCGAGCTCGACTACCCGGAGGACAGGCTGCAGGTCGTCGTCGCCTCGGACGGCTCGACCGACCGCACCGACGAGATCGTCTCGAGCTATGACCACGGACGTGTGCGGCTGCTCCCCTGTGACCGCGCGGGCAAGCTTCCGGCCCTCAACCGCGCGGTGCGAGAGACCGAGAGCGAGGTGCTCGCCTTCGGGGACGCAAATGCGACCTGGGCTCCCGATGCCCTGCGCAAGCTCGTGCGCAGCTTCGCCGACCCCGACGTCGCCTACGTGTGCGGGCAGGTCCGCTTCGGACGGCAGGACGGCACGAACAAGGAGGGCGTCTACTGGCGCTACGAGATGTGGCTCCGCCAGAGCGAGTCCGCCCTGGGCTCGATCACCGGCGGTAACGGCGCGATCTACGCGGTCCGCCGCTCGGAATACGTCGAGTGGCCGTTTGGCCACGACCTCGGCTTCCCGAACCTGATGGTGCAGCGCGGCCGACGTGCGGTCTACGAGCCGGAGGCCGTCGCATACGAGAAGCCCTCGCGCGACATCGAGGACGAGTACCGGCGCAAGGTGCGGATGCTGCCGTGGTCGTGGCGGCACCTGTTCGAGGCCAAAAGCCTACGAGGGGTCCCGCCGGTCTACCTCGCGGAGCTGCTCTCTCACCGCGTTCTCCGCTACGGCAGCGGCTTCCTCCACGTGACGCTGCTCGCGACCAGCATCGCGCTCGTCGGCGAGGGCTGGCCCTACGCCGCGGCGCTGGCTGCTCAGGCCGCGTGGCTGGCGCTCGCCGCTGCGGGAAAGCTAAAGCTGCCCGTTCCGGGCGCAGGTCTCGCGTACTACTACCTCCTCATGACCTGGGCCACCGTTGTCGCGCTCGGCCGCTACCTGCGCGAGGGCGCGCCGCTGATGTGGGAAAAAGCCGAAGGGACCCGTTGATCGCCAACTGATCGGTATCAAGGACGTCACTAAGCGAGTGTCCAACCGAAGGGGTCTCTAGCCTGCTGTCGTGGGCCGTCTGGGAGTCATAGCGCTCGCGCTGCTCGTGCTGCTCGCGGGCTGCGGAGGCGATGAGCGGGAAGCGCAGCCGACCGCGGGCTCTGCCCCTGCCGACCTGCGCCCGCCGACGCGCGCGCCGGCGAAGCACCTGTCGTTCGTACACGTGATCGTGCTCGACGGCGACAAGAGCACGCCGGTCCGAGGCGCGGTCGTACGGGTCGGCTCCAGGGCCGGTCGCACCGGGCGTGACGGCGTCGCCAAGATCCGAATCGCGCGGCACGCACGGCTCCCCGTCACCGTCGCGAAACGCGGCTACGACGCGTACGACCAGCGTCTCCAGTTCCGCGGGAAGCCCAAGGTCGGCGTCCGCGTCTTCCAGTCGAAGCTCCAGTGGCTGCGCTACGGCGCAACGCCCGGCCGCACCCAGGCGCATCCGTTCATCCGTGTGCGGCCTCCGTTCCGGGTCGTGTGGAGTCGCGCCGTCGGAGGGCTGATGGAGTTCCCGGCGGCCGTGAGCGACGACGTCGCCTTCGTCTCGAACTACCACGGCAGCGTGCGCGCGTACTCGATGCGAAACGGCGCGAAGATCTGGCGCCGGGACACCGCCGGGAAGATGGCGGCGTCCCCCGCGATCGCAGGCGAGGTGCTCGTCGCGCACGGGATGGACGGGCGGGTCTACGTCCTCAACCGCCACAACGGCCGGGTGCTCTGGACCTACGACACCGGCGCGCCGATCGAGTCCTCGCCGCTCGTGCTCGACGGCGTCGACTACTTCGGCGCCTGGAACGGCACGGTGTACGCGCTCGACCTGGCGACCCACAAGGCGCGCTGGACGTACCCCGCGGGCTACAAGATCACCTCGAGCGCGGCCTTCGCGAACGGGACGATCTACATCGGCGACTACGGCGGGCGCCTGCTCGCGCTCTCCGCCCGGACCGGCGGCCTGCGCTGGTCGGCCTCGGTCAACGGCCGCATCTACGGCACGCCGGCAGTGGCGAACGGCCGGGTGTTCGTGACCTCCTCGACCGGCGGCTCCCTGACGGCGTTCTCGACCGGAGGCGCCCGGCTCTGGTCGCTCGGCACCGGCTCGTACGTGTACTCGTCGCCCGCAGTGTGGAACGGCCGCGTCTACTTCGGTTCCTACAACGGCTCGTTCTACGCGGTCTCGGCCCGGAGCGGCGCGATCGGCTGGCGCTTCTCGACCGCCGGCGCGATCGCAGGAGCAGCGTCGATCGTGGACGGCGTCGTCTACTTCAGCAACCGCCAGCACCGGATCTACAGCCTGGACGCGCGCTCCGGCCGGCAGGTCTTCCGCTTCCCCGACGGGGCCTTCGTGCCGGTCTCGGGCAACGCACGGCGGCTCCTTCTGCACGGCTTCTCACGGCTGTATGCCGTCGAGCACAAGTCTCGATGAAGAAGGCGCTGATCGCGGCCGGCGTGGCGGTGCTGCTCATCCTCGGAGCCCTCGTCGGGGTCGGTCTCTACCGCGAGCACCAGGGCAAAGACGTGCGCGGCTCTTCGACCGAGGAGTTCGTCACCACCCAGAAGGAGCCCGTGGCTCCGTCGCCGGCAGGGAAGATCCGCTGGCCGATGTACCGCTTCGACCCGGCCCGGCAGGGCGACGCGCCGGAGATGCTCGTGACACCGCCCTACCGGCCGCTCTGGTTCTTCCGCGCCCGCTCGCTAGTCGAGTTCCCGCCGGCAATCGCGTACGGGCGCCTCTACTTCGCCAACGCCGACGGGACGTTGTTCGCGGTCGACATCCAGCACGTGAGGACCCACTGGGCCTACCGCGCCCGCCGCTGCACGGCCGCGACGCCGGCAGTGGACGGCCACACCGTCTACATGACCTTCCTGAACAAGCCGCCCTGCAACGCGAGTCGTTCGGGGCTCGACGGCCAGGTCGTGGCATTGAACGCGGACACCGGCAAGGTGCGCTGGCGGGTCACGATCGGCCCGAGCGAGTCCTCGCCGCTCGTCGCGAACGGACTCGTCTACGTCGGCGACTGGAACGGCAAGGTCTACGCGTTCAGCGCTGCCACCGGGGCGACCCGCTGGACCTTCTCCACCGGCGGGAAGGTCAAGGACGCGATGGCCCTCGCGGGCGGCCGCATCTACTTCGGCTCCTACGACCACCACGTCTACGCCCTGAACGCGCGCACCGGCAAGCTCTTCTGGCGTGCCTCTGCCCAGCAGCGGCTCGGCTCGCGCGGCACCTTCTACTCGACACCCGCCGTCGCATACGGCCGCGTCTACATCGGCTCGACCGACGGCAAGGTCTACTCGTTCGGGGCTACGAGCGGCAAGCTCCGCTGGTCGCACGGGACCGGCGACTACGTCTACTCGTCACCGGCCGTCTGGCAGGAGCGCGTCTTCGCCGGCTCCTACGACGGCACGATGTACTCCTTCGACGCCGCCACCGGCGACGTGCGCTGGAAGTTCAAGGCCAACGGCGCAATCTCCGGCTCGCCGAACGTGATCAGGGACGTCCTCTACTTCTCGACCCTGAAGGGGCGCACGTACGCGCTGAACCCGCGCAACGGCAAGCTGCTCTGGGGCTTCCGCCGCGGCGCCTACGCGGCCCCCGTCTCGGACCGGCGACGGCTCTATCTCGCCGCCTACTCGCGCATCTTCGCCCTCGCTCCGCGCCTGCCGGGCTAGGTAGAGTCGCCCGCGGCCATGGCCACCAAGACGAGGACGGACGACCTGCCCGATCTCGACGCCGAGCGCGAGGTCGACCTGCGCAGCTACTGGGACCGCATCGCGGCACATTGGTGGCTGCTGCTCGCCGGGCTCGCCGCTGGTCTCGTGATCGGCTACCTGATCTCGCTCGGCGGCAGCCAGGTCTACCGGGCCAAGGCGGTGGTCTACCTCGGCCAGCCCCTCTCGGGGAGCGGTGTCCAGGTGCAGAGCCAAGCCACGAACCCGAGCACCGTGCGCCAGATCGTGACTTCGGAGGCCACGATCAACTCGGTCGCACGCAGGGTAGGCCTGCAGCCGGGCCAGTTGCGCGGGCACATCTCGACGCAGGCCGTCACCGGCGCGATCACCAGGCTCGGCCAGAACCCGCTCGTCGCGATCACCGTGACCGGGGGCCTGCGCGGGAAAGTAGCCCGCGCAGCCAACGGACTTGCGACCACGGTTGTGACCTCGCCGGCGCTGGCGAGTTACTCGCAGACCAAAATCTCGAACCTTCGGACGCTGGTCCAGGGCGAGCAGGAGGCGCTCAGCTCCCTCGACAAGAACATCAAGGCCCAGCAGGCCGCTGTGGCAACCGCCTCGGGACTTTCGACCACCGACCGTCTGATCCTGACGAACACGATCAACGGCCTCGTCCAGCAACGCCTCACCACCGTCGACCAGCTCACCACGAACCAGCAGCAGCTGGCCCTGGCCGAGGACGTCGAGGCGCCGCAGCTGATCACGCGCGCGGCCGCGACGAAGACGACGGCCCGCAGCCGCCGCAACACCGTGCTCGTCGCGGGGCTGATCGGCCTCATCCTGGGCGGTATCGCCGCGCTGGTGTACGAGCCCGCCCGCCGGGTCGTCCGCCGCCACTCCTAGGTTTCAAGCGTGCTCGACGGCAAGCGGGTCGCAGTCGTCGTGCCCGCGCACGACGAGGAGAAGCTGATCGCGGAGACGATCCGCAGCATCCCCGACTTCGTCGACCGGGTCTACGTCGTCGACGACCGCTCGCAGGACGGGACCGTCGAGGTCGTGCGCTCGCTGACGGACTCGCGGGTGAAGCTGATCGAGCACGAGCGCAACCTCGGCGTCGGCGGCGCGATCGTGACCGGCTACAAGCGTGCCCGCGACGACGGGATCGACGTCACCGCGGTGATGGCCGCTGACGCGCAGATGGATCCGGGCGACCTCGAGAAGCTCGCGGGCCCGGTTGCTCGCGGTGAGGTCGACTACGCGAAGGCGAACCGACTCTTCACGGGCCAGGCGTGGGAGGTGATCCCGCGCTACCGCTACCTGGGCAACGCGGTCCTGAGCCTGCTGACGAAGATCGCCTCGGGCTACTGGCACGTCGCCGACTCGCAGTCCGGCTACACCGCCGTCTCACACGAGTACCTCGTGCTGCTCGACCTCGACCGCATTTACCAGCGCTACGGCTTCCCAAACGACATGCTCGTCCACCTGAACGTCTGGAACGCGCGCGTGCGCGACTACCCCTCGCGGCCGATCTACGGCGTCGGCGAGCGCTCCGGGATCCGGCTGCGGAAGGTTGTGCCAACGATCTCGTGGCTCCTCTTCAAGGGCTTCTGGTGGCGCATGCGCGAGAAGTACGTGATCCGCGACTTCCACCCGCTCGTCTTCTTCTACGTGCTCGGGGTCTTGATGACGGTGCTGGGGCTGGCGCTCGGGATCACCGAGGTCGTGCTCCGGATCCTCGGCAACCAGATCACGGCCGCGACCGTAGTGCTCGTGGCGCTGCTGCTGATCTTCGGCTCGCAGTTCACCCTGTTCGCGATGTGGTTCGACATGGAGTCGAACAAGGACCTGGGTGGACGCGGCCGCAGAAGGACAGATCTGGACCGCTGAGGGGTCGCCGTACAATTTCCGTATGAGGCTCGAGCCTCTTCGCAGATTTCGGCGCTGGCGGAAAGAGCCGCTTGCGCCATCTGGAACAAGACCCTGAGCGCGAGGAGACCGAGCGCATCCTGGATCGGTTCGAGGACGACGTGGTAAGCAGTCGCTCGCCCTCGATGAGCCGCTTGAAGCGGTCGTAGCGCTGAAGACGGCGTAAACACTTCGTAAGAGGTCGGTGATGGGCCGGAATCCGGCTTGGGTGGTCGTTACCATGTCCCCTCGTGCCAACCGCCGTTGTCACCGGGGGAGCCGGGTTTCTCGGCTCCCATCTTTGTGAGCACCTGCTGCAAGCGGGGTATCGCGTCGTGTGCGTCGACAACCTCGAGTCGAGCACGCTCGAGAACCTCGAGCACCTGCGCGACGACGCCTTCATGTTCGTCAACCACGACATGATCGATCACCTCGAAGTCGAGGAGCCCGTGGACGTCGTCTACCACCTGGCGGCGCTCGCCAGTCCGATCGACTACCTTCGCCAGCCGCTGCACTCGCTGAAGGTCGGCTCGTACGGCACGCACCACGCGCTCGGGCTCGCCAAGTTCAAGCGGGCACGCTTCCTGCTCGCCTCGACGAGTGAGGTCTACGGTGACCCGAAGGTGCACCCACAGCCCGAGAGCTACTGGGGCAACGTCAACCCGATCGGTCCTCGCGGCGTCTACGACGAGGCGAAGCGCTACGCCGAGGCACTGACGATGGCGTACCACAACCAGCAGGGCGTGGACACCTCGATCGTGCGGATCTTCAACACCTACGGACCGCGAATGCGCTCCTACGACGGCCGCGCGATTCCCACTTTCGCGCGCCAGGCGCTCGACAACGAGCCGATCACGGTCTTCGGCGAGGGCTCGCAGACCCGGAGCTTCTGTTACGTCGACGACCTGATCCGCGGCCTACAGCTGCTCGCCGACAGCGGCGAGCACCTGCCGGTGAACATCGGCAACCCTCAGGAGTTCTCGATTCTGGAGCTTGCGCAAACACTTATTCGTCTCACGTCGTCAAAAAGCGAAATCGTGTTCGAAGCACTTCCAATCGACGATCCACAGGTTCGCCAGCCCGACATCACGAGAGCCAGGCAGCTGTTGGGCTGGGAGCCGGAAATCCAACTCGAGGAGGGGCTGCGGCGCATGCTGCCGAGCCTCGGGAGGGAACCACTTGGTGTTTAAACGAATCGGCATCGCCCAAATCGGCATCGCTCTGTTACTGCTAGCCATGTGCGTCGTCGCGGCCGGAGCAAAGGCCAAGCCGGCGGCTGCAGCTCGTGGGATGCTCGTGGGCGTCTACGACCCGAACCGGCCGTTCGACACGCCGGACACGACGTTTCCGACGCTCGTCAACCTCCGGGCGCAGATCATCCGTGTGAACCTCAACTGGTTCGACGTTGCGAAGAAGCAGCCTCTTCACCCGTCGGATCCGGGGGATCCCGCCTATGACTGGGCCCGCTACGACACGCTGATGCTCAACGCGAAGAAGAACAACATCCAGGTGCTGTTCACGATCTACGGCACCCCGCGCTGGGCCAACGGCACGAAGAAGGGGATCAACCGCGCGCCCCGGCAGATGGTGTTCCTCAAGTACTTCGCTACCGCTGCCGCCAAGCGCTACAGCGGCACCTTCAAGCGCGACGACGACGTCGTGCTCCCTGCCGCTCGCAAGTGGCTCGCGTGGAACGAGCCCAACAACCCGCTTTTCCTGACCCCGCAGTGGACGAAGATCAACAAGAACCGCTACACCCAGACCGCGGCGAAGCTCTACGTCGGCATCTGCACGGCGGTCTGGTCAGGCGTCCATGCCACGAAGCTGAAGCAGGAGGTCGTGGCCTGCGGAGCCACCGATCCGCGCGGCAACAACTCGGGCAAGAACCCGCGGCCGTCGATCTCGCCGCTGGCGTTCCTCGCGGCGCTGAAGAAGTTCGGCCTCAAGCACTTCGACGTCTACGCGCACCATCCGTACTACAGCCGCCCGGCCGAGACTCCGTCGACGAAGCCGAAGGCCAAGACTGTGGTGACGCTCGGGAACATCGGCGAGCTGACGAAGCTGCTGACCAAGCTCTACGGGAACAAGAAGCTCTGGATTACCGAGTACGGCTACCAGACAAGCCCGCCGGACCGGACGTTCGGGGTCTCGTGGGCCAAGCAGGCCAAGTACCTGACGCAGGCGTACTCGATTGCACGCAGAAATCCGAGGATCACGATGATGCTCTGGTTCCTGCTCCGCGACGAGGGCCGCTTGAGCGGCTGGCAGTCCGGCTTGTTCACGGCCGCCGGCAAGAAGAAGCCCGCGTACAACGCCTTCAGGCTCCTGCCACACTAGGACTGTGGCTATAGGAACACCGCAGCGGGGGAGGGGTCGCATCCCCGCCCCCGGTGCGGACGGCGCGGACGAAGCGCCCCCGCGGATCGTCTCCGACATCCGATCGGGGGCGCCGCTCTTTCTCACGCGCAGCCAGCTGGCGGCGGCGGCGCGCCGGCTCACCAGCATCACCGCGCTCGTCTGCATCGACCTCGGCGGGTTGGTCATCGGCCTCTACGCGGCGCTCGTGGCTCGCGAGCTCTACTACGGCCGCACGCCGATCCTCTGGGGCGTGCTCTGGCGCGTCGAGACCGACTGGCTTCCGTTCCTGACCTTGATCACGGTGCTCGTCTTCTCGCAGGGGGGCCTCTACGAGGAGCGCGGCCGGCGACCCGGTTTCGGGCGGATCCTGTCGTCGTTGATCATCGTCGCGCTGATCACGCTGGCCTTCGCGATCGGCACGGGTCACAATTTCTCCACGTACGGGCTTGCGCCGACCGCTGTGCTTCTCGGCGCGATCGTGATCGCCTCCTTGCGGGCGAGTTACGACTTCGTGTCGGGCGAGGTGCTCCGGACGCTCGGAGCGCGCCGGTACGCGCTCCTCGCCGGCTCGGGAGCAAACGTCGCCCACCTGCACCGCGCCCTCGGCTCGGCGCGCGGCGGGATCGACTACGAGTTCGTCGGGGCGCTCGCGCCCGATTCCGACGGCGTCGATCTGCCCCTCCTCGGCGACGTCCAGGACCTCCCGGCGATCCTCGAGTCCGAGCGGGTCGACGAGCTGATCGTCACCGACACCGACTTTCGCGACCGGGAGCTCCTCGAGATCGTCTCGCACGCCCACCGAAAGGGAGTACAGGTGCGAATTGCCCCGAAGGCGACAGAGCTCTTGACGCAACGCGCCGAGTTCGTGCCGGGCCAGGGCGTGCCGCTGTTCGAGCTGCGCCCGCCCGCGTTCGTGGGCATCGACTGGTTCGTCAAGCGCGGTTTCGACCTCGTCGTCTCGGGCCTGGTGCTCCTGGTCGGCCTGCCGCTGTGGCTCGGGATCGCGGCTGCAGTCAAGCTGAGCACCCACGGCCCGGTCTTCTTCCGCGACCGCCGGCCCGGTCTCGGAGAGCGGGAGTTCGGGATGCTGAAGTTCCGGACGATGTACGTCGACGCGGCCGGCCGCCAGGACGAGCTCGAGGCCTCGAACGAGGCGGACGGGCCGCTCTTCAAGATCCGCGAGGACCCGCGCGTCACTCCGGTGGGAGCATTCCTGCGGCGGTTTTCGCTCGATGAGATCCCGCAGCTCTGGAACGTCCTTCGCGGTGAGATGAGCCTCGTCGGCCCGCGGCCGCTGCCTACCAGGGACTACGAGCAGCTCGGGGGCTGGCACCGGAAGCGCTACCTCGTCCTTCCGGGCGTCACGGGGCTGTGGCAGATCTCGGGCCGCTCGAATCTCGGCTTCGACGATCTCGTGCGGCTTGACTTCTACTACCTCGAGAACTGGTCGATCTGGCTCGACATCTCGGTGCTCGTCAAGACGATTCCGGCGGTGCTCAGCGGCCGCGGCGCCTACTGACGCTTTCGGTCGTCATCGTCGCTTACGAGTCGGGCCAGGCGCTCGCCCGCTGCCTGCGCTCGCTTCCAATCGAGGCGGAGGTGATCGTCGTCGACAACGGTGGGAGCGATTCGGCGGTTGCTTCCGCGCAAGGCGAGGGTCGGGTGCGCCTGGTCGAGCCCGGCGAGAACCTCGGCTTCGCCGGCGGCTGCAACCGCGGCGCCGCCGAGGCGATCGGCGATGTGCTCGTGTTCCTGAACCCGGACACGGTCGTGGCGGACGGCGCGCTTGCACAGCTCGCGCGGACGCTGGACGACCCTGTGATCGGAATCGCGATGGCCCGTTTGAGGCTGCTCGATCGGCCCGACCTGCTCAACTCCGGCGGAACCGTCGTCCACGTCAGCGGCCTGGCGTGGGCCGGTCGGTTCGGTGAGCCCGCGGAGAGCATCGACGGGCTCGAGGACGTGACCGCGGCCAGCGGAGCAGCGCTGGCGATCCGGCGAGAGACCTTCGCCGAGCTCGGCGGCTTCACGGAGGAGCTGTTCATGTATCAGGAGGACGTGGAGCTGAGCTGGAGGGCCCATCTGGCCGGGCTGCGCGTGGTCGTCGATCCCGGCGCGGACGTGTTCCACGAGTACGAGTTCGGCCGGCACCCGTCGAAGATCGCCCTGCTGGAGCGCAACCGGCTCATCTTCGTGCTGACCGGCTACCCGCTGGGGCTCCTGGTTCTGCTCGGGCCGGTCCTCGCGTGCGGAGAGCTGGCGATGCTCCTGCTTGCTGCGCGACGGGGCTGGTTCCGCGGGAAGCTCGGCGGCTGGTGGTGGTGTCTCGGCAACGCGCGCTGGCTCGCAGCGCACCGGCGCGAGACGAAGGGTTTGCGCCAGGTGAACACGCGCGAGCTGGCCCCGCTCCTGACGCCGTTGCTCGACCCGAGGATGGTGCCCCTGCCGCGCGGCACGGGGTTCATCAACCGGTTGCTCGGCCCGTACTGGTCGCTTGCCCGAAAGGCTCTGGGAGGATAGGCCCGTGACCGAGACCCGCTGGCAGGTCCCGCTCTCCGACGTGGTCGTCGACGACGAGCTCGTCGAGGCCGTGCTCGAGGTTGTCCGCTCCGGCTGGTGGAGCATGGGGCCGCGGGTCGAGGAGTTCGAGCGTGAGTTCGCGGCGTTCTGCGGCTCCGCGCACGGGATCGCAGTCGCCAACGGCACCGCAGCGCTTCACCTCGCGCTGCTCGCAGTCGGCTGTAAGCCCGGCGACGAGGTGGTGGTCCCGTCGCTGAACTTCGTCGCCGCCGCGAACACGATCAAGCACACCGGTGCCGAGCCGGTCTTCTGCGACATCGTCGGCCCGGAGGAGCTCAACCTCGACCCCGCCGACGTCGAGGCGGCGGTGACACCGCGCACGAAGGCGCTGATCGTCCTGCACTACGCCGGTTACCCCTGCGACATGCCGGCGATCGACGAGGTCGCGGAACGTCATAACCTCGTCGTGGTCGAGGACGCGGCCCACGCACCGGGGGCGAGCCTCGACGGGCGCATGTGCGGCACCTTGGGCCGCGTCGGCTGCTTCAGCTTCTTCGCCAACAAGAACCTGCCGGTCGGAGAAGGCGGCCTGATCGTGACCGACGACGACGAGCTGGCCGCCCGCCTGCGACTCCTGCGGTCACACGGCATGACGAGCCTCACGTGGGATCGCCACCGCGGGCATGCGTCGACCTATGACGTCGTCCTGCCCGGCTTCAACTACCGCCTGGACGAGGTTCGTGCGGCGGTGGGGCTCGTCCAGTTGCGTCGCCTGCCGGGCGAGAACGCCGGCCGCGCGCGGATGGCCGCGCGCTATCGAGCCGCTTTGGAAGGTCAGAAGGGGCTGACGATTCCGTTCGGCGAGGAAGGGGGGCGCGTGCCCTCCCACCACCTGGCGGTCGTGCTGCTACCCGAGGGAACGGATCGCGCCGCTGTGCGAACCGCCCTCGACGAGCAGGGAGTCCAGACGAGCGTGCACTACCCGCCGATCCACACGTTCAGCGCCTACCGCTCCGAGTCGCGCCGGCCGCTGCCGCACACCGACGCGGTCGCGGAGCGTCTGCTCACGTTGCCGCTGTATGGCCGGATGACCGACGAGCAGGCCGACTTAGTGATCGAGACGCTGACAGGAGCGCTTGACGAAACCTAGTCTGTGCCGTCGGGCGCACCCCGACGACGAGCGAGGTTCCGCCAAGCCCTCCTAGACGTTGTAAATCGACGCCTTGTAGGCGCCGAGAGAGCCGGTCAGCCACTCGATCGTCTGACGGAGGCCCTCGTCGAGGTCGACCTCCGGCTCCCAGCCGAGCAGCCGCTTCGCCTTCGCCGTGCCCGCGACCAGCCGCTCGACCTCGCTGTCGGCGGGCCGGAGGCGATCCTGGTCGAGCGCCACCGGCAGCTCCTTGCCGAGCTGGCGCAGGACACGCTCCGCCAACTCGCCGATCGAGATCTCGACCCCCGTGCCGAGGTTGATCACCTCGCCCTCGACGCCTTCGGCCTCGGCGCAGCGCATCATCCCGCGGACCGTGTCCTCCACGAAGAGGAAATCGCGTGTGGGATCGGTCGCGCCGAGCTCGACGACGTCGCGGGCGAGCGCCTGCGTGACAATCGTCGGGATCACGGCCCGCGCACTCTGGCGCGGCCCGTAGGTGTTGAACGGCCTGGTGACGACCACCGGCGTGCCGAACGAGCGTTGGAACGAAAGCGCGATCTGGTCGGCGCCGACCTTGCTGGCGGCGTAAGGAGACTGCGGGTGCAGCGGATGGTCTTCGTCGATCGGGACCGTCTGGGCCGTCCCGTACACCTCGCTCGTGGAGGTGTGCACGATCCGCGCCGGCTCCTCGCGGCGCGCAGCCTCGACCACGTTCAAGGTGCCCTCGACGTTGGCCGTCACGAACTCTCGTGGATGACGGTAGGAGTAGGGAATCGGAATCAGGGCGCCCAGGTGGAAGACGACCTCGCGCCCGGCCATCGCGCCCGCGACGGCCTCGGGGTTGCCGAGGTCGCCGCGGAAGACCTCGATCTCCTGCGAGACGTCGGGATCCGCAACCTCAAGCCAGCCGTGGTCGCCGCGCGAGTTGTAACGGACGAAGGCACGCACTTCCGCGCCGGCCCGGGCGAGAGCCTCCGTCAGATGGCTGCCGATGAAGCCGCCGGCCCCGGTCACGAGCACCGGGCGGCCGGACCAGGCCTTCGAGCTCGTCTGCGCGCTCATCGGGGGCACCGGGCAGGCAATCTACTCAGAATGCGGCTGCTCGTGTGTGTCCCCTGGTTCGCGCCCGCTCGAGCATTCGGCGGCACGGTTACCGTCGCTGTGGCCACCGTCAGAGGCGCACTCGAAGCCGGCCACGAAGTCACGGTCGCGACAACGGACGTTCTCGATCTCCACTCGCGGGTCCCCCCGGGGACGCCGAGCGAACCGGAGGGCGCGCAGGTGATCCGCTTCCCGAACGTGTCGCAGCGCCTGGCGGCTACGAACGTGCCGCTGCCGCGGGGGATGCGGCACTGGCTGCGAGAGCACCTGAACGAGTTCGACGCGGTTCTCCTCTTCGACGTCTACTCGGCGCCGAGCGTACTCGCGGCGCGAGCCGCGAATCGAGCCGGCGTTCCGTATCTGCTGCAAGCGCTGGGAACGCTGCCGGCGACGAAGGAACGCGGTCGCGCCGGCGCAAAGCGCGCGTTCCTGGCGCTCTGGGGGCGGCGGACCGTGCGCGAGGCGGCCGAATGCCTCTACCTGTCGGAGATCGAGCGGAAGGAATACCTGGCGCAAGGCGCCGACCCTGCGCGTCTGCACCATCTGCCGCCCCCGCTCGAGCTTCCCGCCCTGGTCGATGTACCTGGGGCGGTGGCGCCGACCGTCGTGTACCTCGGCCAGCTGCACGCGATCAAACGGGTCGACGTGCTCATCGACGCATTCGCGCGCGTCCGCGCCGAGCTTCCCGACGCCCGGCTCGAGGTGATCGGCGCGCCGAGCGCGCTCGGTGAGCAGCTCCACGCGCGGGCAGCGGGGCTCGGCCTTGCCGAGTCGGTGTCGTTCCGGGGCCTAATCCCGGAGGAGGAGAAGGGCCCGGCGCTAGCGGCGGCTCACGTGTTCGCGCTCCTTTCGGCGAGCGAGGGCCTGCCGGTGACGCCGCTGGAGGCACTCGCCTGCGGAACGCCGGTGGTTCTCTCGCCCGGCTGCGGCCTGCCCCAGGTCGACGGTGTCGCCGGGATCGTCTGTGACGGGACCGCCGAAGGGGCGGCAGAGGCGCTGCTGAAGCTACTGCGTGATCCCGCGCGCGCACGGCAGCTCGGCGAGGCGGGACGCGAGTTCGCGGCGGGCTACCGCCGGGAGGTCGTCGTGCCAAGGCTGCTGGAGCTGCTCGAACGGGTCGCTACCTCGTCGAGCAGATCTGCGTAGCGCGCGGCGATTCGATCGACGTCGAACTCCGCCAGCGCCTCAGGGGCAGCGGGCGGCGGCGGGGCCTCGAGCAAGCGCTCGATTGCCGCGGCGATCGCAGCCGGGTCCTCGGGCGGAGCCAATCCGGCCTCCTGGCCGAGGCGCTCGAGCAGGCGCGCAGTGTCGCTCCCCTCGCGAGTCAGGGCGAGCACCGGGCGGCCGAGCGCGAGCGCCTCGTAGAGCTTCGTGGGCAGCGCCATGTCTCCGCCCGTGCTGGGCGCGTTGATGACGACCACGATGTCGGCGGCGAGCATGCGGGCGACGGCCTCGTCCCAGTCGACGGGAGGATCGACTTCCGCCGCCAGGTCAGGGGCTGTCTGGAGCGCCCGGTGAGTCCTTACGTCGATGACGCCGACAAGCTCGAGCCGCGCGCGGCCTCGGAGCTCGGGGCGTCCCAGCGCCGCGACGAGCACCTCCGCGGTTCTGTCGCCGTAAAGCGCGCCGGCGTGGATGAGCGACGCCGGACTTCCCGGTGGCCGCTCACGCTCCGAGCGGCGCTCGAGCAGCGAGGGATCGAAGCCGTTCGGCAGTACCTGAAGACGTTGCCCGATCTCCGGATGCAGTCGCAGCAGGTTGGTACGGCAGCCGTCGCTAACCGTGACGACCGCCTGGGCGTGTGCCAGCGCGTGACCTTGCAGCCTCGAAAGGATCGGGCTGCCGCGATCGAAGTAGGGATTGCCGGCCCACAGGTCGCGCAGCTCCATGACGAGCGGGATGTCGTCGACCACTGCCGCAGTGGCGAGAAGGGCGCTGGGCGGAGGAGCCGTCGCCAATACGACGCTCGGACGCTCTCGTTCGATCGCCGAGCGGATGAGCCCGCGGCCGGTCACGGCCCAGGCGTTGTTGGGCGCAAGCGCTTCAGGCTGAACGCGCAGAACGCGTGCGAACGGGTCGAGCACCCGGCCTGCGGCTCCCATCAGCTGCGCCCGGCGTGCGGCGAGCGACGCGGTCCTTGGGTTTGTGCTGGTGTCCTGCGCGGTTGCTCCGGCCCGAGGGGCACATTCCACGATTTTCCAGCCGTGCTTCGGCAACTCCCGCTGCAGATGGCGCCATCTGACGCTGCCGCCGCCGCCCAGGTCGAGTGGTCGCTGCGAGACGACGAGCACCGTTCGGTCCGCCACGGCGTCAGGTTATGCGTTCGCTAGGTTCGGCCCTATGAAACGGCGGCGGGTCCTTGTGCTCGCGTATTTGTTTCCGCCGCTCGGCGGCGCGGGCGTGCAGAGGACACTGAAATTCGTCCGCTACCTCGAGCCCCTCGGCTGGGACGCGACCGTCATCACGACCCGTTCGAGGCATTACCCCGC
>Ga0207675_100000710_pt1 | contig 33018 bp, 28 predicted proteins | sample KBSSwiS42_FD_184305 | JGI IMG/M metagenome (GOLD analysis project Ga0207675, IMG submission 184305) | Switchgrass rhizosphere microbial communities from Kellogg Biological Station, Michigan, USA - KBS Switchgrass S4-2 (SPAdes) (version 2) | ecosystem: Host-associated > Plants > Roots >...
TGTTCGATCAAAGGGAACAGACTCGAAGTCCGAAGTATATCCGAAGCGATACGAGCACGCCATGCGCCTTAGTGCCGACGTATGCGGAATCCGACTTGTGATGAGGAAACGTTCTCCTCGCTGCGAATTCGGTAAGAGAATGCCGCCAGCATGGGCTTCGCGCTGCAAAACTTAACCAAGTTCATTGACGACGGGACGTTGGGTTGCAGAGTGAAGGCTTTTCTTATTAGTCTTTAGCGCTGCTTATGGCAGTTAGCGTTCCGCTCGACTTCACATCGGCCAGACATCGTTGCCAAATGAGCGACTGGTTGCTCAATCTTCCTGTCCTGTGGATCGCCGTCGTTGTCTTTGCGGCCACTTATCTCCTTGCCGCGATTGTTTATTTGGTTGTCACCAGCCTTGCAGTGGATGATCGAGCGCGCGCCTTTAAGGCGGTCTCGCCCGGAATGCTGCCCCCATTGGGCATCCTTTTCGCTCTGCTTGTTGGCTTCATCGCGGTGGAAGTCTGGAACAATTTCGATAAAGCAAAGCTGGCGGTAGCGTCGGAGGCGAGCGCACTTCGTGCTGTCGTTCTCCTAGCCGGAACTTTTCCCGACGAACAGAAGATACGAATTTACGCGCTGATTGATCGCCACATCGATGAGGCCATGAACAAGGAATGGCCAGCGATGGCGCAACAGCAAGCGACGCTCTCGACCTTGCGAGCAAACGCCCTGATCGAGGCGCTGCATGAAGTGCTGACCCTGAAGCCTGCCGATGACAGGCAGCGAATCGCACAGCCTGAGATGGTGAAGGCGCTGGAATCGGCGCTGGATGCGAGGCGCCAGCGTATTATCGTCAGCCAATCTGCTGTCGGAAAGGTTAAATGGGCAGGGATCCTGCTTCAGGGACTCTGCACGTTGATTGCCATCGCCATGGTTCATAGCGACAACCGGCTTACCTCCGCTATAGCATTGACACTCTTTGCGACAGGCATCGCTCTATCACTGTTATTGATCGCCGCTTATAGTCGGCCATTCACCGGTGAAATTTCGGTCAAGCCGGACCTGCTAAAACAAGTCATTACAAATGGGGCCGCGCCATGAAAACCAGCCCGCCGTTCATTCGAGGACGGGAATCCACCAAGCTCACGCAGATCTCATGAGCAGAGCTAATTGGTGAAGTTCGTGTTCCTGGAAAGCGGGGATCTACCCGCTTGCCTAAGCTCTATTTATTCGCGATCTGTTCCCAACAAAGCGGCAAACCAGAACGCGCTGCCGAACTCGCGCGTCACCAAGAAGATCGCCGGACCCTACAAGGGCACGGCGCAGGACTATGCCCCGTCGACAATGCCAACCGTGCAGATCAAGCCTTCGGAGCAGTTGGATACCGGCACAACGGTCAGCTCGCCGCCGCCCATCGAGGCGCCGTGGTTGAAGGAAACACCCGGGCAATAGCCGTCAACTTATTCACGGGGATTGCGGGGCCGCGACCGTCCGCTCGTCGAGGGCCACGGCCTTGACCAGCGCGAATACCCGGTCGCCTTTTTTAAGGCCGAGAGTATCAATCGCTTTGCGGGTTGCGAGCGCGAAGAGCTGACCGTGCCCGTCGAGCGCGATCGACACCCCGGCGATCGGACCATCGTCCATTTCGACGTCGGCGATATTGCCGGAGAGCGTGGTCTGCACACTCAAGCCCTCGCCGCGCGTTTCAGCGAGCGTAATGTCCGTCGCCTTGACGATCACCCGCGCCTCGCGCCCGACAGGGCCTGCGCGCCCAGTGAGCCAGATCGTCCCCGCGGGATGAGAAATCTCGGTGAGGCCATAACTATCGGTGCCCACAAGCCGCCCGGTGATCACCGAGGAACGTTCGAAGCGGCTTATGCCAGCATCGCGCAGGCCACGTCCGAGGACGTCCTCGACCGCGCCGATCGTCACCACGCGGCCTTGCTCCATCACCACCACGCGTGAAGCGAGCCGCGCCACCTCATCAACGGAATGCGAGACATAGACGATGGGGATATGGAAGTCGTCGCGCAGCTTTTCGATCAAAGGCAGAATCTCAAGCTTGCGCTCCATATCAAGGGACGCGAGTGGCTCGTCCATCAGGAGGAGCCTTGGCGAAGCGAGCAGTGCCCGGCCGAGCGCGACGCGTTGCTTCTCGCCGCCCGAGAGTCCGCCGGGCTTACGCTTCAAGAGATGCGAGATGCCAAGCGTCTCGACCACCGAGCCGAAGGAGACGCTCTCATTATTGCGCGAGGCGAACCATCGCCCGAACAGAAGATTCTGTCGCACGGTGAGGTGTGGGAAGAGCTGGGCGTCTTGAAACACGAGTCCGAGGTGTCGCTGATATGGCGGCACGAAAATGTCGCGCTCGGTATCAACGAGAATCGTCTCGTCCAGTGCAATGCGCCCGCGATCTGGCCGAACAAGGCCTGCGATCAGATTGATGGTGGTCGATTTGCCGGCGCCTGAGCGGCCGAACAGCGCCGTTATTCCCTCATCGTTCTCGAAGGCGACATCGAGATGGAAACTGCCGAGAGCGAGCGCCACGTCCACGCTGATCATGCGAGGCCTGTGTCTTCTGGTTCGGGCCAGAGTCGATATAGCACGGGCCCGCGCCAATAGCGGCGTGCGGTTCCCCCGTTTGGCTGATGGTTTGCACCGAGCGGCACTTATGGGCTAGGCAAGACTCGCCGCTAGACACCTTGGACTAGACGACAATGCTGTTGAACACGCGCCGCAGGGCGCTCGGCCTTCTGCTTGCCACCGCCGCAGGCCTGCGGCTTCTTCCGCCAGTGCCGCGCGCGTTGGCGGCCAAGGGCGATTGTTACGACTCGAAGGACTTCGGTCCCTGGAAGGCGCAGGCGACCGACGCCCAAGCCGGCGCGCGAATGACCGAAGTCAAATTCGTCGACGGGCAAAATTGCGACCTCCGCATCGATCTCCAGGTCGCGGCAAGCTTTGATGCCAAGGTCGTGGTCTACGGCAGCCCAGACAAGACGAAGCTGCCCAAGAAATTCCTGGTCGCGTCTGAGAACCGGTTCATCGCGCGCAACGCTGACGGAAAAGAAGTCGCGAACGAGCCGCTATGCGGCAATTGCACGGACATCTTCGACAACAAAGTGAGCATCGTGCTTCCACTTGCCACAGCGCCGCTGTTCCGCGACGACAAGGCTTGCGAGCTCGCCGTCAAGCTCGGCGACAAAGAAGAATGCAGATTCAAGGTCGAGTGCAAGAGCTTGCGCGCCGGGCTTGATTGGGCATCAGAGCGCCAGAAGGCGCTCGCCGAGCTCGCAGCCGATGACAAATGCAATCCGCCCGAAGGCTGCTTCATTACCTCCGCCTGCTGCGACATGCTTGGTCTCGATGATGATTGCTTCGAGCTCCGCACGCTACGCCATTATCGCGACCATGTGCTGGCAAAGCGTCCTGGCGGTCTCACAGCAATCGCGCGCTATTATGAACTCGCGCCGTTGATTCTCGCGCAGCTTCCAGAAGAAGAGCGGTCAAGGCGCCTGCTCTCCATCTATGCCCGCTACGTTCTCCCGAGTGCGCTCGCTGCGTCTCTGAGGCTCAACGCGCTGGCCTATCGGCTCTATGCGCGCATGATGGACGAGGTTTCTAAAGACGTGGCGCCGGAGCTCCGCCCCATTGGCGCCCTAGTCCGCGACTAGCGTTACAGCCATAACAAAAGCCTTCCGCCCTGGTCGGGGCGCGCACGCACGCACACGAACGCAAACAGCGAGGAACTTCGGTTCCCGTTTCGAGTTGGGGCTCGTCGAGAATCGGCGGGCTGCGCTTACAAACACTATGCGGGGCGTGCGGGGTGTCGTGTTGCGTACAAGCTCACTTATCGTCGGACTTGTTTTGATCGTGTTCGGCGCAGGTGCTGCGCCAAGGGCGGAGGCAGAAACTGCTTGGCTCGGCCTCGTCGCCCGTCCACCCGCTAGCTCTGAGACTGTGCAAGCAGCCGATATGGCTCGCCTGTTCGAGAAGGACGGGGCTTTCCGCGTGGTGCCCATGCTCGGCGATGCGGGTGCGGGCAATATCGCTCTCCTGCTGAATGACCCGAGCGTCGATGTCGCCTTCGTCTCGATCGACGCTCTATCGGCAGCCACAGCAACCGACCCGACGCTCTCCGATCGCCTAGAGCTCGTGGTGAGGCTCGCGCCGCAGGAGATTCATGTTCTGGCGCGCACAGATATCGACAGCGTCGCCGACCTTGCCGGCAGAAAGGTGAGCTTCGGGCCTGTGGGGAGCAGCTCTGCTGCCACCGCCGCTGCCTTATTCAAAGCCCTCAGCATTAGCGTTGAGGCCGAAAGCCTCGATGCGAGCGCTGCGATCGAACGGCTGAAGCAAGGAACGATCGATGCTGCAGTGATCGTTGGTGGAAAGCCGTACCCTCTCATCGGCGCCGTTCCGGCAAATTCCGGCGTCCACCTCCTGCCGATTCCCTTCGGCGCTCCCCTCGAAACGGCCTACCTGCCAACCCGCATCGACCAGCGCAACTATCCCAATCTCATTCAAACTGGCGGCGAGGTGCCGACCGTTGCGACCCGCATGGTGCTGCTCGCGGCAAAGGGCGATCCGCGATCGGCGGAGCGCGTCGCACATTTCGTCGAAGTGCTTTTCTCTCGTTTTGCCGAGCTACAGGTCCCGGAGCGACACCCAAAATGGCGTGAGCTCAACCTTGCTGCGAGCCTGCCTGGATTCCGCCGCACGGAAGCCGCCGCGGCATGGCTCAATGCACGCACGGCAGAAACTGGGACAAAGCCGATTGTCGCAAGCCCCGGTGCGATACACCCCGCGTCAGTACCTGAAGCAGCGACGACAAGGGACGATCAAGGGACGCTGTTCAGCCGGTTCATCGAGTGGCGACGCTCGAAGGACATTAGCGCGCGAAAGTAAGAGGGAAGAGGGAACGAAGGAGGAGTTTCGACGTTCGTTGAAGTTGAGCGCGCTTAAAGGGCACCGAGTGCGTTTGGCGAGTGGGGAACGGGGGCGCAACCGCACGAAAGGGCACTCGTGCGGGCGAAAGAGGGAGCAAGTTCATGTTCAGTTCCAGTACGCCTCCGGCCGATCAGCCCGATCGGCACCCGGTACATCGCGCCAATGCCTTGCTGCACTTGGCGCTTCGCGGTGCGCCATTGGCTGCGCCGTCTGAGGAACTCAAAAGAATAAAACTCGACGCGCCTTGGGGCGGCCTGGCGGTGAAGCCTGCGGAAATCCCCTATGCCCGTTCGCTCACTGAACGGCCCAATGCGCTCTCCCGCAGCGAAGAGAGCATCGCGGCATCAAGACTAGAGATGGGTGCGCTACCGGAGCCAAAGCCCGAGGCCACCGACATACGTCTGCACAATCTTGCTACCGGCGTGTTGGAGAATGGCGTCTGGGAGGATGCCGATGGGGATGACGACACTCGACCTTTGAATGCCGAAACGCAGCTCGATCAAGCCTTCCGGATGGTCGCTCCGCAGGCCCAGATCGAGGCGCTCGTGCATGAATTTTACCGCCGGCAGCGCCGAGCGACTTTGCTCGTTGCAGGTTCACTCGTTACGGCGGTAGTGCTCACCTTCGGTGGTTTCTTGCTGATCGGCAGTCTCGTTGCCCATGGCACGAGGACCGGCGCCAATTGGTCAACGCACGCGACCTCTGCTGCCTGGAAAGGACCGGTCGGCTTTGCGCCGGCCCGGCTACAGCTCGCAGCCGTGGGTGCAAACCGCGCGGCCAAGGGCGAGCCGTTGCTCATCCCTGCCGTGGCACACGTAAGCGGACCCTCTTTCGGCGAGATGACACCGGGCACCCAGGTCATTCTTGCTTCGACCGAGCATCCGCTCGCGCTCGGGCCGCTCCTGCCGCCGAGCCACGCCCGCTATCTTTTCATCCGTGGGCTTCCCGCGGAGGCTGCGCTTTCCGCCGGACGGCGGAGCAGCAGCGGCGCCTGGTTCGTGAAGGACGAGGAAGTCCAAGATCTCGCTCTCTCCGTAGGCGAGGCGGCCAAGGGCGACTATCCCGTCGATATCTACACGCTTGAATCGGGCGATGCGCCGCAGGCGCGGCGAAGTCTTGTGCTGCGTGTCGAAGCAGAACAGGAGCAGAGCTATCAGCCGGCACCGACCATGGATTGGGCTTCAGCTCTCCTCGAGCAGATGCCGAACCCTGGCGCCGCGGTCGATCCCGTCGTGCCGGCGGATTCGATGGTGTTGCTGAGGCGGACGAAGAGCATCCTCGCTGAAGGCGACATCGCCGGGGCGCGGCTGATCCTTGAGCATCTTGCCGAGCGCGGACAAGGCGATGCCGCCTACGAGCTTGCGCGCACCTACGACAAAGACGTGCTGACCGCGCTTGGCGCGCGCGGCGTGAATGCCGACCAGACGATCGCGCATCGCTGGTACGAGCAGGCTTCGCAACAAGGCAACGCAAAGGCCGCCCAGCGTCTGAAGATCCTCGCTAGTCCTTCGGTTTCAGACCCGTCGGACTAGCGCGAGGGGCCGCAGCCGCTAATCCGACGGAGCAATCGGGGGGAAATCGGCGGCTGCGGCCGACGTTTTCAAGGGGAGCTTCCGGACGTGCATGCCCGCCGCATCGTTCTTAGATGACGTGCCGGTTCCTGAGCTCCTTGAGCACCGCCTCGGCCAGCGTCTCAGGCGTTGTCTTGCTCGTGTCGAGCTTGAGCTCGGCGTTCTCAGGCGGCTCGTAGAGTGAATCGATGCCGGTGAAATTGGTGATGAGGCCGGCCCGCGCCTTGCGATAGAGGCCCTTCGGGTCGCGCTCCTCGCACACTTCGAGCGGCGTATCGATATAGACCTCGATGAACTCGCCCTCCTGGAACAGGTCGCGCGCCATGCGCCGCTCCGAGCGGAACGGCGAGATGAACGAGACCATGACGATCAGGCCGGCATCGACGAACAGCCGCGCCGCTTCCGCCACGCGGCGTATGTTCTCCACCCGGTCGGCATCGGTGAAGCCGAGATCCTTGTTGAGGCCGTGGCGGATATTGTCGCCGTCGAGCATGTAGGTGTGGCGCCCCATGGCGTGCAGCCGTTTCTCGAGCGTGTTGGCGATGGTCGACTTACCGGCGCCCGAAAGGCCTGTGAACCAGAGCACGCAAGGCCTCTGCTCTTTCAGACCGGCGCGCGCCGCCTTGTCGATGAACAGCTCTTGCCATTGGATATTGGTGGCGCGCCTGAGGCCAAACTCGATCATGCCTGCCGCAACCGTCGCGTTGGTGAAGCGGTCGATCAGGATGAACGAGCCGGTATCGACATTTTCCGCGTAAGGGTCGAACACTAGCGCCCTCGCGGTGCTGATATTGCAAGAGCCCACCTCGTTGAGCTCGAGAGTCTTGCCGGCGACGTGATCGAGATTGTCGACGTTGAGCTTGTGCTTCAGGTTCGAGACGGTTGCGGTAGTGGTTTGTGGGCCGCATTTCAGCGTATAGGCGCGGCCAGGCAGCATCGGCTCGTCGTCGAACCAGATAAGCTTCGCCGCGATCTGGTCGGCGATCGAAGGCGCCAAGCCTGGAAGCGCGATGAGATCACCGCGGCTCACATCGACCTCCTCGGCAAACGTGAGCGTCACCGCATCGCCTTCCTGTGCTGCCTCGAGGTCGCCATCGGCGGTGACAATGCGGGCCACATGGGCGCGCTTCCCCGAAGGACTGATCACCACCTCGTCGCCGCGCCGCACGATGCCGCTCGCCACCGTTCCGGCATAACCGCGGAAGTCGAGATGTGGCCGGTTAACCCACTGCACTGGAAAGCGGAATGGCTGCTCCCCCGGCGTCCTGCCGATATCGACAGTCTCAAGATGTCCGAGCAGGGTGGGCCCGTGATACCAGTGCATATGCGCGCTTGGGCTGATCACGTTATCGCCTTTAAGCGCGGAGACCGGGATGGCGGTGATTAACTCGAAGCCGAGCGGCGCGGCGAAGTTTGCAAAGTCGTCCGCGATCGCCTCAAAACGCGCCGGATCGAAGTCGACGAGATCCATTTTGTTGACGGCAAGCGCGACCTTCTTGATGCCAAGCAGCGAGAGAATGCAGGCGTGCCGGCGGGTCTGAGTCAGCACGCCACTGCGCGCATCGACGAGGAGCACGGCGAAATCGCAATTCGATGCGCCGGTTGCCATGTTGCGCGTGTACTGCACGTGACCTGGCGTGTCGGCGACGATGAACTTACGCCGGGGCGTGGAGAAATAGCGGTAAGCGACGTCGATGGTGATCTTCTGTTCACGCTCGGCCTGCAGGCCGTCGATCAGGAGCGAAAGATCGAGCGCCCCTCCCCGCGCCGCTCCGGGTCGCCGGGAGTCATGCTCGACGGTGTGTATTTGATCCTCGTAGACCAGTGATGAGTCGTAGAGCAGTCGGCCGATCAGCGTGGACTTGCCGTCATCGACGCTACCGCAGGTGAGGAAGCGCAGGAGCCCGCGATCCTCTTCAGCCGCAATCCGGGCAGCGACCCGCTCGGCAGCTGTTTGCGGCTCGGTCTCGACAACGCTGAGACGCGCCATTAGAAGTATCCCTCCTGCTTCTTCTTTTCCATCGAGCCCGACTGATCGTGGTCGATGACACGCCCCTGCCGCTCGGAGTAGCGGGTCTCGACAAGCTCTTCGATGATCTCGGGCACAGTAGCAGCATCCGACTTGATGGCGCCGGTGAGCGGATAGCAGCCGAGTGTGCGGAAGCGGACGCGCATCATTTCCGGCTTCTCGCCGGGATCGATCGGCAGCCGGGCATCATCGACCATGATTAGCATGCCGCCGCGCTCGATGACCGGTCGGTCTGCCGCGAAATAAAGCGGCACGACGGGGATATCTTCGAGATGGATATAGGTCCAAACGTCAAGCTCGGTCCAATTCGATAGCGGGAACACGCGCATGCTCTCGCCCGGCCTGATCTTGGTGTTGGCGAGATGCCAGAGCTCGGGCCGCTGTCGTTTCGGATCCCAGTTGTGGGAGACATTGCGGAACGAGAACACGCGCTCTTTGGCGCGCGATTTTTCCTCATCGCGCCGCGCCCCGCCGAAGGCCGCATCAAAGCCGTGGCTCGCGAGGGCCTGCTTCAGCGCCTCCGTCTTCATAATGTCGGTGTAGAGCGCGCTGCCATGAGTGATGGGTGAGATGCCGTCCTTTACCCCCTGCTCGTTGGTGTGGACAATCAGGTCGAGCCCAAGCCGGCGCGCTTCCTTGTCGCGGAACGCGATCATCTCGCGAAACTTCCAGGTGGTGTCTACGTGCAGCAACGGGAACGGCGGCTTGGCGGGATAGAAGGCCTTGAGCGCGAGATGCAACATCACCGAGGAGTCTTTTCCGATGGAATAGAGCATCACCGGGTTGCGGAACTCGGCCGCGACCTCGCGCATGATGTGGATGCTCTCGGCTTCGAGCTGCCGAAGATAGCCTGAAAGGCGCTGTTTCATGGTTTGGTTCTGATGCTCATCTCCTCGGTGGCGCGCGCCTGTTCCTGAATTGGCTCTTCACGGCCCTTGCCGTTCTTGGCCTTGGCGGCCTGCGCGGTTTTTCGTTCCTCGGCGAGATAGCGATAGGCCGAGACTGGGATCAGCGCGAGATAGGTCAGGGAGCCCACCGCAAGGGTTAGCGACGGATAGGTGAGAAGCAGGGCCATGAAGAGAGCCGCCGCCACGAAGACCGGTGGCACATATTCGCGCGCGATCTTCTGGCCGATCAGCTTGCCCGAGAAGGTTGGAACGTTGCTCACCATGAGAAGCGCGATGCCGAGCGTATAGAAGAAAACAAGCGGCGTGAGGCGCGGCAGATGCAGCCCGAGATCCTGCGCGTAGATCGGGAGCAGCAGGAGGATGGCCCCCGCCGGCGCCGGCACGCCGACGAAGTAGTTGCTTTTCCAGGCCGGAAGATCGGTCCTGTCGAGAGACACGTTGAAGCGCGCGAGCCGCAGCGCCGAGCACACCGCAAACACGAGCACGGCGATCCAGCCGAGGCTATGCAGATCCTCGAGCGCCCAATTGAACATGATGATGGCAGGCGCCACGCCGAAATTCACAAAGTCGGCAAGGCTGTCGAGCTCGGCGCCAAAGCGCGAGGACGCTTTGAGCAGACGAGCGACACGCCCATCGACTCCGTCGAGAAAAGCTGCGAACACGAGGGCCGCCACCGCGAGATCCCAGCGCGACTCGATGCCCATGCGGATGGCGGTGAGGCCAGCACACAATCCAACCAGAGTGAAGATATTGGGGATCAGGACCCTAACCGGCACCTGGCCGCGGGCGAAGACGAGCTGCCGCCGTCTCCGTTCATCGCGTTCGGGATCGAAGGGTGGAAACATGCGCGCCACTATCCCTTGATCAGCGCAGACTGGCCGGCAATCTCGGACTGCCGCACGGCCCCGGCGTTTGCAAGCTCCGCCAACACGGTCTCTCCGCCGATTGCGGTCTGCCCGGCGCCCACGAGCACAGAAGCATTTGGTGGAAGGTAGACATCGACACGGCTCCCGAAGCGGATCAGTCCGATGCGCTCGCCCCTCGCTACGCTAGTCCCCTCGCCTGCGAAAGTCACGATTCGCCTTGCGATCAGCCCGGCAATCAGCATCACGCCGACTTTCTCGCCGGTCTCGGTCTCAATGACAAGGTCACGTCGCTCGTTGTCTTCGCTCGCCTTGTCGAGCTCGGCATTGAGGAAAACCCCCGGCACGTAATGGCTTCTCACAATGCGGCCCGCGACTGGCGCGCGGACGATATGAACGTCGAAAATTGACAGGAATACGGAGACGCGGGTGCGTGACTCGGACCCAAGCTCAAGCTCGCGCGGCGGGACCACAGCAGCCGCGCCGACGACCTTGCCGTCGGCCGCGCTCACGACGAGACCTTTGCGCGCCGGAATGACGCGCTCGGGATCGCGAAAGAAATAGGCGCACCAAGCCGTCGCTATCGCCACGAGCCAGCCGAGCGGCGGGACGAGTAGGAAGAGGACGATCGTCGCCAATGCCGCGGCGAGCACGAACTTATAGCCGTCCTGGTGGATAGGGACGAACGCATTGGTGATGCTGTCGAGGATGCTGTGACCGTTGCTCATGCAGATGGATCGCTGGTGCTAAGTCGAGGCAAGGGCTTCGTCCTCGAGGCGTTCGGCCGATCGCGATTGCGGCAGCTCGTCCTCTTCGAGGACCTGGGCAAGCCGCTCGCGTGCCTCGTCGGCCTCGCGTTGGCGTGCCCACAGGCTGGCATAGAGGCCGCCTTTCGCCAAAAGCTCGAGATGCGTGCCATGTTCGACGATCTCGCCATGATCGAGCACGATGATGTTGTCGGCATGAACCACGGTCGAGAGCCGATGCGCGATGACGAGGCTGGTGCGGTTCTCGGCCACACGCTCGAGCGCGTCCTGGATCTCCTTCTCGGTGTGAGAGTCGAGCGCCGAGGTCGCCTCGTCGAGCATCAGGATGGGCGGCGACTTGAGGATGGTGCGGGCTATTGCTACACGCTGCTTCTCGCCGCCCGAAAGCTTCAGACCCCGCTCGCCGACAAGCGAGTCGTAACCTTGCGGCAAGGTCACGATGAACTCATGGATCTGCGCGAGCCGCGCCGCCTCGCGCACTTCGGCGGAACTCGCGTCGGGCTTGCCATAGCGGATGTTATACTCGATCGTGTCATTGAACAGCACGGTATCCTGCGGGACCATGCCGATTGCGGCCCTGAGCGAGGCCTGCGTCACGTCCCTGATGTTTTGGCCGTCGATCAGCACCTTCCCCCGCGAGATCTCGTAGAAGCGGAATAGGATGCGCGAGATGGTGGACTTCCCCGCGCCTGACGGGCCTACAATCGCCACCATCTTCCCGGCCGGAACCTCGAAGCTCACATTTTTTAGGATCGGCCGTTCGGGATCGTAGGCGAAGGAGACGTTCTCGAACTTGATTTCGCCCTTCCGCACGCGCAGCGTCTTGGCGCCAGGCCGGTCGACGATCTCAGCCGGCTCGTGCAGCAGCGCGAACATTGTCTCGATATCGATCAGCCCTTGCTTGATCTCGCGATAGACCATGCCCATGAAGTTGAGCGGCACATAGAGCTGCATGAGTATGGCGTTGATCATGACGAAGTCGCCCACGGTGAGTGTGCCTCGCGTCACGTCGCGCGCCGCAAGCAGCATGCAGATCACCGTGCCGATCGTGAAGATGATGGCTTGCCCGGTATTGAGCACCCCAAGCGAGGTGTAGGTGCGGATTGCAGCCTTCACGTAGCGCGCTATCGAGGCATCGAAGCGCTTCGCCTCGAGCTCCTCGTTGCCGAAATATTTCACGGTCTCGTAATTGAGCAGGCTATCGACCGCCTTCGAATGTGCCTCAGTATCCGAGTCATTCATGTCGCGGCGAATGGCGATGCGCCGCTCGCTCGCCACGAAGGTGAACCACACATACAGAAGGACAGTCGCCAGCACGACGAGGACGTAGATCCAGCCGAAATAATAGGCGACGAGGCCGGAGATCATGAGGAGCTCGACGGCGGTCGGGATCGAGTTCAACACCGCCATACGCACGATGGTGTCGACGCCGTTCACACCGCGCTCGATGACCCGGCTCAAGCCTCCGGTGCGCCGCTCGAGATGAAAGCGCAGTGAAAGAGCGTGCAGATGCCGGAAGGTCTTGATGGCAAGTTCGCGCACGGCATGCTGCGCGACCACGGTGAACCAGATGTCGCGGAACTGCGCAAACAGGACCATCAGCACCCTGCCGACGCCGTAGGCGATGATGAGCATGGCCGGGAGAGCGGCAAGACCGATGGCGGACACGTTCGCGACACCGGCTCCGCTTGCGTGACCTGTCAGCCAGTCGACGACCTGCTTGTAGGCAATTGGTACGGCGAGCGTGATCGCCTTGGCGACCACCAGCGCGAGGAGGGCAAAGACCACCCGCCAGCGCAGGTCGGGGCGGTCGGCAGGCCAGACGTAAGGAAGCAGCTCACGCAGGACCGCGAAGTGCCCGCTCCGCGCTTGCAGCACGGCATCGGCTCTCGATTGCGGCAGGTCTTGCATCGGGAAAATTCGGTCCCATCGGCGCGGCAAAAAAGGGCAGCCTCAAGCGCTGCCCTTACATTTCAAAGATATAGTCCTATGGCGCTCCTGCGCCAAGCGCGTCAGGACTTCGGCATTTTCACCTTTTGCTGAGGCAGGATCAGGTCGGGATTCCTGATCACCTCACGATTGTCTTGGAAGATCGAGCCGTACAGCAAGCCACTGCCGAGATGGCGCTTGGCGATCGCCCACAGCGTGTCGCCGCGTTTGATGATGTAGATCTTGGCCTTTTCGGTGATCGACGCATCCTGCGCTGACGTTTGCTCCTGACCGCTTTCAAGAGCTGCGACTTGAGAGGCGGATTTGCCCCCCTCGGCTACCACCGGAGGCGGCACGGGATTGGCGCGCTCGAAAGTAACTGTCGCACGCGACGCCACCTTCTGCGTGGCCTGGTCGTGGCGCTCGGCGCGGAAGGTGTGCTGCCCGAGCCCAAGTTTCTTGTCAGTCTCGATGCGCCATATGCCAAGATTATCGGCAGTCACCTTGGCCACCGGCGCATCGTCGAAATAAAGCGACAGAGTAGCTCCTGGTTGGGCCGTGCCGGTGACCGTGAGTCTCCCGGCCTCGAGGCCGATGTCTTGATAGTCGACGGTGCTGAGCGTGATCTCCGGCTTCGTTTGTTGCATCGCCTCGCCAGCTGGGAGCGCTTGGATGGTCGGCTCGATCGATGCGACTTGCGTCTCTGAATGTTTGGTATTTGTCGACGCCGTATCGCTCGACACCGGCACATTTCCTGCCGGCTCCGTCTCCGGAGGCTCGCTGGCATTGGCGAGAGGCGCGCTTCTGTCCTCTCCAACCTTGGCGACAGCCACCGACACCGTTTGCTGCGAGGACAACGCTCTCGTTCCGTCCGGCGATATCGTCTTGAGCGAGAACGAATGGTTGCCTTGAGGAAGCGGCTTCTCCAGCACGATACTCCACTCGCCCTGCGCATCGGCGGTGGCCGAGGCGACTTTGGCGCCGCCACTCTCCAGGCTCACGGTCCAACCCGGTTGGGCACGGCCGGCGAGCACGCCTTCGCCGCTCGGCTCGACCAGCACCACATCGAAGCTTGGGACGGTCATCGGCTTCGCCGGCGGTGCAGCCCCGCCGGTCGCCGCGATCACCGGCTTCGGAGGCGCGTCGGCAGGCGCCGATGCTTGCGGTTGCGTGATTTGCGGCTGGGCCGCTGAAGACACTACGGGAACGCTGCCCGTTTCGTTACCCTGGATCGCAGGCAAAGGCGGAATGATGCCTTGCGCATAAAGATAGAGCCCGGCGGCACCCGCAAAGGCGCCAGCCAAAATGGCTGCTAGCCAGCCAGTGGACCTCTTGCTGCGCTTCATCCCGATCAACCCTCGGCGATGCGCGGCGCGCGCTATCATGACGCGCAGAACTTTACGGGCTTGAAAGGGCCAAAAAAGGTCAACTTTGCGCGTCCCGGGGGCCGGAATCCTAGGGCTGAGGCGGTTGCGGCGCCGGAGACCCGCCAGGTCCGGCGGCCTGATCCTTTGGCGCTTCCCCCGGCGGCACGCGCGCCACGGTCACCATGGCGCGTCCTGACAGCATCCGCGTAGTCTCGTCATATTGATCGGCGCGGATCGTGTGATTGCCGTTCTCGAGCTTGACCTCCTTCTCCACGCTCCATTTGCCCTGGTCATCCACAGCGAGCTTGGCAAAGGGATTATCGTCAAAAAAGATATAGAGCACGGTGCCCGCCGGTGCCGTTCCAGCGAGCGTCACCTTTCCCCCGGTATCACCTGCGTCCTGGTAGTCAACGGTGACGAACCTAAGGGGCGGCTCGTGATGCGGCGGGTTATCCGAGGATTCCTCTTGCGCGCCTTCAGGCGCAATCAGGCTCTTGTCCCCGGGCGTTTCATCAGCTGCGAGCCGGTAGCCAGCCATTTGGGCCGCGGCAGGCGCCACATCGAGCTTTATGGCGACAACACAGAGCGCGGCCCCAATTCCCAAACCCAACATAGTGAACGCTTTCATCATCCCAACATTCCTTAGAGAACGCTTATTCGCACGCCGCCAAACAGGGCCGATGTGTCAGCTATTTGACAGCGCGGGAACCCTAATCCATCACACAAGTTCCTGCCACCCCGATCGGAAGAGAGCTTTCCTTGACGCACGTCGAAACCGAATGCCACATGACCTCCTCATGAATGACGTCCCCCTTGCACCGGGCATCCGGAACATTTGCGTCTATTGCGGCTCGGGCTCGGGCCGCAATCCTGCCTTTGCCAAGGCCGCGCGCGATTTCGGCCGCATCCTGGCCGAGAACCGCATCGGCCTCGTCTATGGCGGGGGCAGCCTTGGATTAATGGGCGAGATTGCTCACGCGACGCTTCGCCATGGGGGCCACGTCACCGGCATCATCCCCGGCTTCTTGAGCGAGCGCGAGCACATGCTGATCGAGGCGCAGGAGCTGATCGTGGTCGACGATATGCATCAGCGCAAACACCTGATGTTTGTGAAGTCGGACGCGTTCGTCGCTTTGCCCGGCGGCATCGGAACGCTGGAGGAATTCGTCGAGCAGCTCACCTGGTCGCAGCTCGGCCGTCATGCGAAGCCGATCGTGCTCGCGAATATTGAGGGATTCTGGGACCCACTGCTTGCCCTGTTTGATAAGATGAGCGGCGAGCTTTTCGTGCGGCCTGGTCTTGAGCTCAACATGCTCGTGGTCGATCGCGTGGATGAGGTCATCTCCGCGATCGACAAGGCGCTCCAGGTCTATCCCGCCGCAGCCGATGCACAGGCCGAGGAAGAAGTCTCGGCGAAGTTCTAGCCCTACTGCGTCTCGACTATCGCGATGTCTTTGGGAAGATCGAGCCAATGATGGCGTCGTGACGCCCGGAACAGCTTCGACGGCTTCGCAAAGCTCGGATCGGCAAAGCAGCCGACCGGCACGCCAAGCGTCCCTGGCAATCCTTCGGCGCGAAACAGTACAACCGTCCCGCAAGCCGGGCAGAAGAAACTCTCGACGAAGCGCCCCGAGCCGCCCTGCTGCCTATATGGCCGCCTTTCGCCGGCAATGCTTACCGCTGACTCGGGGAAGATGGCCGCGTAGGAAAATGCGCTTCCGGTGCCGCGCTGGCAGGCCGTACAACTGCATAGATAGACATCGATCGGCTCACCGCGCGCGGTGACCGTCAAACTGCTGCAAGCGCAACGCGCGACGCGCCCGGGAGCATCTTGGTGCTTCGCCATAGACTGATCTCCATGGTCAAGGCGCCGGCGCGCCGTCGCGGATCAACTTGTAATTGATGGAATCGAGCAGCGCCTCGAACGATGCATCGACAATGTTCGGCGAGACGCCGATCGTGAACCAGCGGTTGCCCACTCCATCGCGGCTCTCGATCAGGACGCGCGTGACGGCATCGGTACCGCCGGTCAGAATGCGCACCTTGTAGTCAACCAGCTCGAGATCGTTGATGAAGCTCTGGTAGGGGCCGAGGTCCTTGCGCAGTGCCTTGTCGAGTGCATTGACCGGACCGTTCCCCTCACCGACCGACAGCACCGTTTCGCCGTCAATGCGCACCTTCACCGTCGCCTCCGACACAGTGACGAGCTCGCCAAGCGCATTGTGCCGCCGCTCGACCATGACGCGGAAGGAATCGACCTCGAAGAATTGCGGCACGTTGCCGAGCATGCGTCGCGCGAGCAGCTCGAATGAGGCGTCCGCTGCCTCGTAGGCATAGCCCGTAGCCTCGCGCTCCTTCACCTCATCGAGCAGCTTGCCAATGCGCGGATCGTCCTTGGGGATGGGGGTACCGATGCGGTCGAGCTCCGCCAGGATGTTGGAGCGCCCGGCCTGGTCGGAGACGAGCAGCTTACGTCGATTGCCGACAGACTCAGGCGGCACATGCTCATAGGTGCGTGGATCCTTTTGCACGGCGGAGACATGAATCCCGCCTTTATGGGCGAAGGCAGCCTCGCCCACGTAAGGCGCGTGGCGGTTCGGCGCGCGGTTCAGTACTTCGTCGAGGATACGCGATGCGTGGGTCAGGGTCCTGAGCTTTTCCGGCGTGACACTAGTTTCGAAGCGGTCGGCATAGTCCGATTTCAGCATCAAAGTCGGGATGATGGAGGTGAGGTTCGCGTTGCCGCAGCGCTCGCCAAGCCCGTTCAGAGTGCCTTGGATCTGGCGCGCGCCGGCTCGCACCGCCGCGAGCGAATTGGCCACGCCGTTATCGGTGTCGTTATGCACATGGATGCCGAGTTGGTCGCCCGGAATTAGCTTCACGACCTCGGCGACAATCCTCTCGATTTCCTCTGGCAGTGTGCCACCATTGGTGTCGCACAGCACCACCCAGCGAGCGCCGCCCTCGTAGGCGGTCTTGGCGCAGTGGAGCGCGTATTGGAAATTGGCCTTGTAGCCGTCGAAGAAATGCTCGCAGTCGATGAGCGCCTCACGCCCGCTCGCTACGACGGCCGCAGTCGATTCCTTGATGGCCGCGAGATTCTCTTCGAGGGTCGTGCCGAGCGCGACATCGACATGGAAGTCCCAGGTCTTGGCGACGAGGCAGATGGCGTCGACCTTGGTAGCGAGCAGAGCTTGGAAGCCGGGGTCGTTCGAGAGCGACCGACCCGGTCGCTTGGTCATGCCGAAGGCGGTGAGGCGCGCGTGGCCGAGAGGCTTAGCTTCGGCGAAAAGGCGCGTATCTGTCGGGTTCGCGCCGGGATAGCCCGCCTCGATATAGTCGAGGCCAAGCACGTCGAGCTGCTGGGCAATCAGCCACTTGTCCTCGACCGAGAAGTCGACGCCGTGCGTCTGCGCGCCGTCGCGCAGCGTCGTGTCGTAGAGCGAGATGCGTTCGCGCGTCATCGGGCGACTTCCCAGGTGGTGACAAGCTCGCCAGTCTTGGGGTCCTTCGCGTCTTTCAGCGTGATGCCCATGGCTTCGAGCTCGTCGCGGATGCGGTCAGCCTCCTTGAAGTTCTTGGCGGCTCGCGCAGCGTTGCGCGCCGCGATGCGCTCACTCACCGCCACGACGTGAAAGCGGAGTGATGATCTTCCAGCGGCTGAAGCGGTTCTTCCAATTTTGGCACGGTCGCCTGAGAAACCCAGGAAGTCGAGCGCTGCTCGCAGACTCTCCCAATGGCCTGCGCTGTGTAACCTGTGCATCTCGGCAATCGCCTTTGGCGTGTTCAAATCATCCAAGAGCGCGTCTAACACCCGGCCTGGAAGGCCGGTCGCAGGCTCCTTCCCTTCGAGATCGCCGTACCACTCCCACAACGTCTTATGTGCTTCGTCGAGACTCACCAGCGTCCAATCGAGCGGCTGTCGATATTGAGTGCGGAGCATATTGAATCTGAGCGCCTCTCCCGGCCAGGCGTAACCCTGCCATCCTTCGAGCAACTCGTGGACGGTGACGAAGTTGCCGAGGCTCTTCGCCATCTTCTCCCCTTCGACCTGGAGAAAGCCGTTATGCATCCACACCTGCGCCATGATCTTGGTGCCATGCGCGCAACGCGACTGGGCGATCTCGTTCTCATGGTGCGGAAAGACGAGATCGATGCCGCCGCCATGGATGTCGAACACGTCGCCGAGATGCGCCTCTGCCATGGCCGAGCACTCGATGTGCCAACCGGGGCGACCGCGCGCAGCGATTCCGGCGGGCGACGGCCATGACGGCTCGCCGGGCTTAGACGGCTTCCACAGCACGAAGTCCATCGGATCTTTCTTGTAAGGCGCGACCTCGACCCGCGCGCCGGCGATCATCTCGTCGAGCGACCGGCCAGAAAGCTTGCCGTAGTCCGGCATCGACGCGACATGGAACAGCACATGGTCCTCGGCCACGTAAGCGCAGCCCTTCTCGACCAGCCGCTCGATCATCGCCTTCATCTGAGCGATGTGCTCGGTCGCGCGCGGCCCCACGCTCGGATCGAGCACGCAGAGCGCTGCCATGTCCTTGTGGAATTGCGCCTCGGTCTTCTCGGTGACGCGCCTGATCGCCTCGTTCAGCGGAAGGTCCGGATATTCCTCTGCCGCCCGCGCGTTGATCTTGTCGTCGACGTCGGTGATATTGCGGACATAGGTGACATGCTCGGGCCCGTAGATGTGCCGCAGCAGCCTGAACAGGACGTCGAAGACGATCACCGGCCGCGCATTGCCGATATGGGCGAAGTCGTAGACCGTTGGCCCGCACACATACATGCGCACATTGGAGGGATCGAGCGGCTCGAACACCTCCTTCTTGCGGGTGAGCGTGTTGTAAAGCTTAAGCGCCACTGACCAAGCCCCTTCGGCTCGAGGCCCGCCCTAACGTTCGGATTTTAATGAAGATAGTTGAAGGAAGAACGGCCGGGCGAGCTTGTTTGCTAGCCCGGAATGATGCCGCACGAAATCATAAAGATGGGTTGCTTTTGCATCATCTTGGGGCCGCTTATGGCGGTAATTGGTAGAAGCGTCAAGCAACTCCCCGTGAATCATCTTATTGATGCCGCATTGACCCTCGATTTTAACCGCGCATAATGCGTCGCTGGGCCCTGGGGAGTGGAACCAACTTCGTGAACGGTAAGCGCAATTTTCGGCGTCTGATCGCGTCGCCGCTGCGGACGATCGGTCGCCCGCGTCTTGTTGCGCTAGTCCTTTGCGGCACGGCGCTCACGGCCGGCGGCGACCTCGCTTTGGCGCAGACCGATCAGCAGATCCGCTGCATGCAGCTCCAGCAAGACCTCGCGGCGGCGCAGGGCGGCGGAGGGGGCGCGAATAGCGCCGACCTCGCCCGCATCGACCAGCAGATTGCTGCGGCAGACCGCGTGTTCCAGGGCACGCAAGCGGCCATGGACGACGCTGGCTGCTTCCAGAGTTTCTTCATCTTCGGCCGCGGGCTGGTTAGGAACCCGCAATGCCTGAAGATGAACGACCGCGTCGAGGATGCGCGCCGCCAGCTGAGCCAGCTTCAGGAGCAGCGCCAGGCCCTGACCGGCGGCGGCGGAAACAGGCGGCGTCAGGCCGAGCTTCAGGATGCGCTGGCCCGCGCCGGCTGCGGCGGACAACCCCGGCAGACGGCGCGGCGTGGCGGCCTATTCGATATCTTCGGCGGCGGCCAGGAGGAAGAGGTACAAGACATTCCGCAGACGCCGATCTATCGCAGCATCGATCCGAACGGCCGCTATCGCTCAGTATGCGTGAGGCTCTGCGACGGCTTCTTCTATCCGATCAGTTATGCCACCTATGCGAGCCAGTTGGCTCAGGAAGCTCAGCAATGCCAATCAAGCTGCGCCGCGCCGGCTGAGCTCTACGTCTATCGGAACCCCGGCCAAGAGATTGAGCAGGCGATCTCGCTCAACGGTTCGGCCTACATGGATCTCCCCGTCGCCTTGCGGTTCCGCAAGGAATATGTGCAGGGCTGCTCGTGCAAGCAGGCCGAATACAATCCGACCGACATCGAGGCGGCCAACAAGCGCGCCGAAGCCGAGGCGGCCTCGCAGCCGGCCAAGGGCAAAGGCAAGGGCAAGGTCGCGGCGAAGCCGCCGGCGCCTCCTCCTGCCGGTCAGACGGCTGCGCCTGCAGCGGGTCCGGCGAGCCAGCCAACGCCGCAGCTCGATCTTGACGTGACCGGCAGCAACCCGCCGGCAAATCCGGCGCCTGCGGCGGCGGCGGCTCAAAGTGCACCCCCGGCGCAGAAGGCTCCGGCACCTCCGCCCGCAGCTTCTTCGGCGCCTCCGGCAGCATCGGCTTCGGCGGCGCCCGCGGGTCAGCCTGCGGCAGGCTCGTCGAGCATTATTAAGAAGACCGCCAAGCCGGCGGCAGCTCCAACCGCCCAATAAATTCGTTCAGGCCGTGTGCCCCTCGAGCCGCGCCGCCGCGCGGCGTCTCCCGATCAGGGGCAGAAGGTGCTTGAGCTCTGGCCCCTGTTCCTCGCCAGTCAAAGCAAGTCGAAGAGGCTGAAACAATGCCCTCCCCTTGGCGCCGGTCGCGGCCTTGATGGCGGAAGACCAAGTAAACCAGGTGGCTTCATCCCACGGTTCAGGCGGCAAGAGTCCAGCAGCCTTATGACAGAGCTCGCGGTCTTCGATCACCGGCTGCAATGGGCCTTCGGCGACGCGCCACCAGAGCCTCGCCTCGTCAAGCCGCGCGAGATTGCCCCGCACCACTTCCCAGAATTCCTGGCCGCCACCAACATCCATGGCCCGAAGCCTCGAAGCAATGGCACTGAACGGGAGCATATGCAGGAGCTTCGCGTTCAGCGCGCGTAGCTCCGCGGGATCGAAGCGGGCCGGAGCCCGCGATAACTTGGAAAGGTCGAAGCTTTGCACCAGCTCGTCGAGGCTCGTGTGTGGGGCGATCGGGTCGGATGTGCCGATCGTTGCGACATAACTTGCGACGGCGAGCGACTCGATTCCGTACTCGCGCAAGCCTTCGATCGCGAGAGAGCGGTCTCGTTTCGATAATGCCTGCCCGTCGGCGGTCACCAGCAGACTGTGATGACCGAAAGCAGGATTGGCCGCGCCGAGTGCTTCGAACAGCTGAATCTGCGGGGCCGTGTTGACCACATGGTCTTCGCCGCGGATCACGTGGGTAATGCCAAGGTCGATATCGTCGACTACGCTCGGCAGCGTGTAGAGATAAGTGCCGTCCGCCCTAACCAGCACCGGGTCCGACAACGAAGCGGCATCGACATGCTGGCGGCCGCGCACGAGGTCGTCCCAGACCACGTCGCGCGTTTCGAGCTTGAAGCGCCAATGTGGCTTGCGCCCCTCGGTTTCGAGCCTGGCCTTGTCCTCCTCGGTCAGCTTCAGCGCCGCGCGGTCATAGACCGGGGGGCGGCCGCGCGCGAGCTGACGCTTGCGCTTAAGCTCGAGCTCTTCGGGCGTCTCGTAGGCGGGATAAAGCCGCCCTGCCCGCTTCAAAGTCTGGACGGCTGCATCATACAGATCGAAGCGCTCCGACTGGCGGACCTCCCTGGCCCAATCGATGCCGAGCCAAGTGAGATCCTCCTCAATGCCGCGCGCAAATTCCTCGGTGGAGCGCTCCCTGTCGGTGTCGTCGAGGCGAAGCAGCAAGCGTCCGCCCGTCTTCCGCGCGAACAGCCAATTGAGCAGCGCGGTGCGAATGTTGCCGGCGTGGAGCCGTCCGGTCGGACTCGGCGCAAATCTCACCGCGACGCTCATGGGGAGAGCTTCTCGCGGAATTTGTTGGTGATGGGATAGCGCCGGTCTCGGCCGAAATTCTTTGCGGTGATCTTCACGCCGGGAGCCGCCTGCCTGCGCTTATATTCTGCGAGGTAGAGCATGCGCTCGACCTTCTTCACGAGTTCAGGCGGGTGCCCGCGCGCGATGATCTCGGGCAGCGGCATCTCGAGCTCGACTAGGCAATTGAGGATGTCGTCGAGGACATCGTAAGGCGGCAGCGTGTCCTGATCGCGCTGATTTGCCTTGAGCTCGGCGCTGGGCTCCTTGGTCAGGACATTTGCGGGGATAACAATGCCGGTGGGCCCCAGGCAGCCTTTAGGCCGCTGCGTGTTGCGGTAACCCGCCAGCGCATAGACTTGCGTCTTATAAAGGTCCTTGATCGGATTGAAGCCGCCGTTCATGTCGCCATAGAGCGTGGCGTAGCCAACCGAGACCTCGGACTTGTTGCCGGTGGTGATGACAATCGGCCCGAACTTGTTCGAGATCGCCATGAGGAGGGTGCCACGCGCTCGGCTCTGCAAGTTCTCCTCGGTCGCGTCGGCACTCGTGCCGGCGAAGATCTTGGCGAGATCCTCGGTCAACCCATCAACGGCATTGTGGATCGGCAGGATGTCGTAGCGCACGCCAAGCGCTTCTGCAGTTGCGGCCGCATCATTCAGGCTTTTGTTGCTGGTGTAGCTGTAAGGAAGCATGACGCAGCGCACGTGGTCAGCTCCGAGCGCATCGACGGCCATTACGGCGCAAAGGGCCGAGTCGACGCCGCCGGAGAGGCCTAGCACCACGCCGGGAAAGCCGTTCTTGTCCACATAATCGCGCAAGCCGGTGACGCAGGCGAGATAGTTGGCGGCGTCGCCTTCCTCGATCTCGGCAATGAGGCCCGGAAAGCAGCGCCAACGTCCATTCTCGCAGTGCCACTCCGTGACGCCTACCGCCTCTTCCCAGGCTGGCATCTGCACTGCGAGCGCGGCGTCCTCATTGAGCACGAAGGAGGCGCCGTCGAACACGAGCTCATCCTGGCCGCCAACCTGATTGATATAAGCGAGCGAAAGCCGCGTCTCAGCGACCCTCGTCTCTGCGACGCCGTAGCGCACCTCCTGCTTGTCGATCCAATAGGGCGAGCCGTTCGGTACGATGAGCAGCTTCGCCCCAGCATCGGCAAGGACCTCGCAGACCTCCTCGCTCCAGATGTCTTCGCAGATGGGAACGCCTAGCTTCAGCCCTCTGAAATCGATCGGCTCCGGCATCGGGCCCGCTGCGAAGACGCGCTTCTCGTCGAACACGCCGTAATTCGGCAGATTGTTCTTGTAGCGCACAGCCTCGATGCGGCCCCGGTCGAGCAGCGCCACGGCATTGTAGACGAAGGGTCCATCGCCCCAAGGCAGTCCGACAAGCACCGCGGGGCCGCGATTGCCGGTGTCGCCTGCGAACTCCTCGCACGCCTCGCGCGCCGCCTTCTGCAAGGCAGGCTTCAGTACAAGATCCTCAATGGGATAGCCGGTCAGATAAAGCTCGGTAAAGACGATGAGGTCGGCGCCCGCTTCGCCGGCGCGAGCTCGAGCCTCGCGGGCTTTGGCGAGGTTGCCCGCGATGTCGCCTACCACAGGGTTGAGCTGCGCGAGTGCGAGCTTGAAGGAATTTGTGATCGCTTTCGCCATAATTATCAAAGTCTCTGGTCATTGCCCGGATTGACCAGGCAATCCAGCTATCACCCAAGGTTCATAAGTAAGTGGCTACGGTGGGTACTGGATGCCCGCTTTTGCGGGCATGACAACGGAGGTTCCCAACTACTCGCCGGCGGCAATCGAGATCTCTGGCTCCGGCCGCACTTCGCGCTCGCGTTTCAGCCTCTCGGCCATGATGAAGGCAAGCTCGAGCGATTGGTCAGCATTGAGCCGCGGGTCGCAATGGGTGTGGTAGCGGTCCGATAGATCGGTCTCGGTGACGGCTTTGGCGCCACCCATGCATTCGGTGACATTCTGCCCGGTCATCTCGACATGGATGCCGCCAGCATGGGTCCCCTCACCCCGGTGAATGTCGAAGAACGACTCGACCTCTGACAGAATGAGATCGAAGGGCCGGGTCTTGTAGCCGCTTCCCGCCTTGATCGTATTGCCGTGCATTGGATCGCACGCCCATACCACGACCTTCCCTTCCCGCGTCACGGCGCGGATCAGAGGCGGAAGGTCCTTAGCGACCTTGTCGGAGCCGAAGCGGCAGATCAGCGTGAGACGCCCGGGCTCGTTCTGCGGGTTGAGGATGTCTATGAGCTTGAGCAGCTCGTCGGCCCCAAGCGTGGGACCGACCTTCAACCCGACAGGGTTCTTGATGCCGCGCAGATATTCGATATGAGCGTGGTCGGGCTGTCGTGTGCGGTCGCCGATCCACAGCATGTGCCCAGAGGTGGCGTACCAGTCGCCCGAGGTCGAATCGATCCGCGTGAAGGCCTGCTCGTAGCCGAGCAGAAGCGCCTCGTGGCTCGTATAGAAGCTCGTGGTGCGGAGCTGTGGCGTGTTGTCCGCGTTCAGCCCGCAGGCGCGCATGAAGCGCAAGGTCTCGGCTATGTGTCCAGCGAGCTCCTGATAGCGGTGTCCTGCCGGGCTATCCTTGACGAAGCCCAAGTTCCATCGATGCACATGCTCGAGGTTGGCATAGCCGCCTTGAGCGAACGCGCGCACCAGATTGAGCGTCGCCGCCGACTGCCGATAAGCCATCAGCATCCGCTGGGGATCTGCCTGCCGCGCCGCCTCGGTGAACTCGATGCCATTGACGATGTCGCCGCGATAGCTCGGCAATGACTTGCCGTCCTGCATCTCTATCGCGCTCGAACGCGGCTTGGCGAACTGGCCTGCGAGACGCCCGACCTTCACCACCGGCGAACCGCCGGCATAGGTGAGCACCACCGCCATCTGGAGGAATACACGGAAGAAGTCGCGGATCGCGTCGGCGCGGTGCTCGAGGAAGCTCTCGGCGCAATCGCCGCCCTGCAACAGAAACGCCTCGCCCGCAGCCACACGGCCGAGCTTGGACTTCAGCTCGCGCGCCTCACCGGCGAACACGAGCGGCGGAAAGGTCGCAAGCTGCTTCTCGACCTGCTCAAGCTGGCTAAGGTCGGGGTAGACCGGTGCCTGCTCGATCTTTTTGCTGCGCCAGCTCTCTGGGCTCCACCGGGATGCCATCCGACGGCTCTCCTTGAAAGTGACCGGTATATAAGCGATTGACGGAACCCTGACTAGGCAGGCCGCTTCATTGCCTGACCTTGTTGAGCGTGCCACATATCCCTTAACGCGCGAGGCCAAGGGGAGCTGCCATGGACCCCCGAGGGAAGCTAACCCTGGCCCCTGCAAACGTGGCACGATAGGACCCATGGCCATGAAGGAACCGAGCTTCACCGTGGGTATCGAGGAGGAGTATCTCCTCGTGAACAAGGATAGCCGCGACCTTGCGCACGAGCAGCCGCCCGAGTTGCTCGCCAAGTGCGAGGAGGCTCTGCGCGGCCAGGTAAGCCCCGAATTCCTGCGCTCGCAGATCGAGGTCGGCACCCGCGTCTGCAACTCGATGCAGGAGGCGCGTGATCAACTGATCGATCTCCGCGGCACGGTCGGGCGCATCGCCAACGAGTTTGGCCTCGCCCCGATCGCCTCATCGACCCATCCCTTTGCCGAGTGGTCTGCCCAGCAGCACACCGACAAGGAGCGCTATAACGTAATCGCCCGCGACCTCCAGCAGGTCGGGCGGCGGCTCGTGATCTCCGGCATGCATGTCCATGTCGGCATCGAGGACGATGACCTCAGGATCGATCTGCTCGGCCAGGCGGCGTACTTCCTGCCGCATCTCCTTGCGCTCTCGACATCCTCGCCCTTTTGGCAGGGCATCCAGACAGGCCTCAAGTCGTATCGGCTATCGGTGTTCGATGAATTGCCCCGCACCGGCGTGCCCCACCAGTTTTCGAGCTATAGCGAGTACGAGCGTACGATCGAGCTTCTAGTCAGTGCCGGGCTGATCGAGGATGCGACCAAGATCTGGTGGGATTTGCGGCCCTCGGCGCGCTTCCCGACGCTCGAGATGCGCATCACCGACGTTTGCCCACTCGTCGAGGACGGCATCGCCATCGCTTCGCTTTTCCGCTGCATTCTGCGGCTGCTCTATCGCCTGAGGCGGGAGAACCAGCGCTGGCGCTATTACCCGCCCTTCCTCGTGCGTGAAAACCGCTGGCGCGCGCAACGCTACGGCATCGAGCAGGGCATGGTCGATTTCGGCAAGGGCGCTGTGGTGCCCTTCCCCGTCCTGCTCGAGGAATTGTTCGAGCTCATCGCCGAGGATGCTGCGCATTTTGGCTGCATCGCCGAGGTCGCCCATGCGCGCATGATCGTGCAGCGCGGCACAAGCGCCGATCGCCAGCTCGCCCGCTATGACGCAATAAAGAAGCTCGGCGGCAGCGAGCAGGCCGCGCTGGTTGGCGTGGTCGACGAGATTGTCGAGGAGACTTTGATGCTGCCTTCAACGGCGACCGCGCAAAGTGTCGTTGCCGCAAAGGCGTCCTAAAGCGTGGTGGCCATGCCGCCGTCCACGTTGAGCGCAGCGCCGGTGATGTAGGCCGCCTCGTCGGAGGCGAGGAACAGGGCCGCATTGGCAATATCCTGCGGCGTGCCGAATCGCCTGAGCGGCGTCTGGGTGAGCAGCGCCTTGGCGATCATCGGATTAGACAGATAGCGGCCGATCAGCGCCGTCTCGACATAGCCAGGGAGCAGCGTGTTCACGCGGATGCCGTAAGGCGCGTATTCGACGGCGAGGCTCCGCGACAGCGCCGACACCGCGCCCTTGGTTGCTGAATAGACGGCCATCTGGCGCGTGTGTTTGCTGGCCATGATCGAGGAGAGATTGATGATCGAGGACTTGCCCGATGCCTTTAGCAGATCGAAGGCCTCTCGCGCGCAGCGCACCGTGCCATCGAGATTGGTCTTCCAAACTTTGTCCCAGGCCTCGTCGGAGAGATGACGGAAGTCCGAGCGCTCGCCCACGCCGGCATTGTTGACGAGCACGTCGAGCCGGCCGTGGGCTTTGTCAATCTCGGCCATCAGCGCCTTCACTTGCGGGGTGTCGGTGACATCGACCTCATGCGCCGATGCCGCGCCGTTATTCTTGACGATGGCTTGCGCGACCTCCTTGGCCGCCTCGCCGTCCCGGTCGGCCACAATCACCGAAGCGCCCTCGCGCGCGAAGGTTTCGGCGATAGCGCGGCCGATCCCTGCCCCACCGCCAGTGACGAGCGCGACCTTGTCCTCAAGCCGCCGCATCTGATCCCGCTATCGGCGTGGGCGCCTCCCACTTATGGCGAATCGTCACCAGTTCCTCGGCGGCGGAGGGATGCAGCGGCATGGTCGCATCGAACTGAGCCTTGGTGACGCCGAGCCGAAGCGCAATCGCCGCCATTTGTACGATCTCGGCAGCATCAGGGCCTAGAATGTGGACGCCGACAACCCGGTCAGACTTCACGTCGATGACGAGCTTCATCATCATTTTCTCGGTGCTGCCGCTCACCATCGAGCGAAGCGGCCTGAAGCTCGTCTTGTAAATATCGATCTCGCCGTACATCTCCCGCGCTTTTTCCTCCGAAAGCCCGACCGTGCCGATCTCAGGCCGGGAGAACACGGCCGTGGGAATGAAGGTGTAGTCGACCGGCGTAGGCCTGTTGTTGAACAGCGTCTCGGCAAAGGCGTTGGCGTCGTGGATCGCGACGGGCGTCAGGTTCTTGCGGTCGGTCACGTCTCCAACCGCGTAAATGTTGTCGACCGAGGTCCTGGAAAACTCGTCGACCGCGATGCAGCCATTCACTCCGAGCCTGACCCCAACTTCCTCCAGTCCGAAGGCCGCCGTAGTGGGCATTCGCCCAGTTGCCGCCATGACGAGGTCGGCGGCGACCGACCCGCCGCGCTTGAGATTGACCCGATAACAATTCTCCTCCTCTTCGATCGAGGCGACGTCGGTATCCATACGCAGATCGATGCCGCGATCTCGCATCGCTTCCGCCAGTCCGTCGCGCAGATCGCTGTCGAAATCGCGCAAGACCTGATCGCCGCGATGAAGCACGGTCACCTCGACACCACAGCTCCTGAAGATCGAGGCGAACTCCATGCCAATGTAGCCAGCGCCGATGATGACGAGGCTTTTCGGCAGTTGTTCGAGCTCGAAACATTGATTTGAGCTGATCACATGCTCTTTGCCAGGAAGATTGGGGATCATGGGGTGGGAGCCGGTCGCGATGAGGATAGTCTTGGCGGAGACCGCAGCGTTGCCGAGGCCGAGATGCACTGTTTGCCGATCCTCAAGCGTAGCGCGGGTCATGAAGCGGTCCACGCCGACTTTCTCCAGGATCCGCGTGTAAACGCCGTTCAGGCGGTCGACCTCGCGCCTGACATTGCCGATCAGAGTTCGCCAATCGAACTTGAGGTTGTCGCAAGTCCAACCGTAGTTCTTTGCCTCTGCGAACTCGGTCGCATATTTGCTGCCATAGACGAGGAGCTTCTTCGGAATGCAGCCGCGGATCACACAGGTGCCGCCGATGCGATATTCCTCGGCAATACCAACCTTGGCGCCGAGCTCGGCGGCAAGGCGCGCCGCGCGAACTCCGCCGGAGCCCGCGCCAATGACGAACAGGTCGTAATCGTACCGAGCCACCTGGCGTCAGGCTCCTGCGCGGCGCAACAGGTTCACCCCGCCGCTGCCCGCCACGATAGCCAAATCGGCAATGCCAAGAAACAGTCCGTGCTCTACCACGCCGGGGATCCGTTTCAGCCCGAAGGCGAGAACCTCGGGCTCAGGGATCGCGCCGAAGGCGCAATCGACGATGAGATTGCCCTGATCGGTGACGAAAGGCGCATCCCCCTTGCCCGGTCTGAGCTTGATCTCGCCGTGGCAGCCCGTCTCGACGGCAATGGCCTCGATCAGGCGCATTGTCGCAAGCAAGCCGAACCGCACCACCTCAACAGGGAGCGGATAGGCCCCAAGCATCGTCACGACTTTGCTCTCATCTGCGATCACCACCATGCGGTCCGACGCAGTGGCCACGATCTTCTCGCGAAGCAGTGCGCCCCCGCCTCCTTTGATCAAACGCAGCTGGTCGTCGATCTCGTCGGCGCCATCCACTGTCAAATCAAGGCGCGGCGTTTCGTCCAGCGAGGTGAGCGGGATGCCGAGGCCTTCGGCCTGCACGCGAGTCAGCTCAGAGGTAGGAACGCAGACGACGCGCAAGCCTTGCGTCACCTTCTCGCCGAGCGCATCGACGAAGCGGGCGGCAGTCGAGCCGGAGCCAAGGCCGAGCTGCATACCGTCCTCGACGAGATCGAGGGCTGCGCGCGCTGCACTTTCCTTGAGATCCTCAGTCTTGAGCACGGGCTCTCCCCAGATCGGCGCTGAAAGTCAGCGATCACCCGCCGCTGCATACGCCGCCGCTTGCGCACTCGCAAGGCGCGCGTGACAGAAGCGCGATGCTAAAAGGAGCCGACATCGTCTTCGATCTCGACGGCACGCTCGTCGACACCGCGCCGGATCTCACCAGCGCACTGAACCACGCGCTTACTCGCCACTTGGGGGTCTCGGCCGCAACCGTCCGCTCGGCGGTGGGCCTCGGTATACGCGTGATGATCGAGGAAACCTTGCGCCGACTTGGCGCCAGCGACGATGTCGATGAGATGCTCGCTAAATTTCTCGCATATTACGAGGCGAATATCGCACGGGAGAGCTGGCCTTTCCCTGGCGTCGTCGTCGTGCTTGAGCGCCTCGCCGCCGAAGGCGCAACGCTCGCGGTCTGCACCAACAAGCAGGAACGTCCCAGCCGCCTACTTCTCCAAGAACTTGATCTCGAAGACTATTTCTCTGCGATCTCGGGACGTGACACTTTCCCAGTGTCAAAACCGAATCCCAGTCATCTCATCGGCACCATCGCGCTTGCCGGCGGCGATCCGTCCAACGCAATCATGATCGGCGACAGCGACGTCGATGTGATGACAGCCAAAGCGGCTCACGTACCGATCATTCTGGTAAGCTTCGGCTATGCAACGACACCGCTCGCCGAGCTGAAGGCGGAAGCGACCATCGATCATTTCGACCAACTCGATGTATGCGCTGCAACGCTGCTCGGTACCGCAATGAAGCGGCATGCCCGTTCCTGATACGCCCTAATACCGCCTAATATCAGCCCTATTTCCACCCGGCAGCTCTCAACGAAGAGCCATAGTCAAAGCACACTTTGACGCCTGTAAGTGAGAGGGACTTCAGGAACTTAGAGGGAGAGAGGGAAATGTTGAGGCGTGTCGTGATCGGCGTCGCAATGCTCTGCCTTATGGGGGGGACTGCTTATGCCATTGACGAAGAGCCGGCCGATAATGAGTGCAGCGATCAGGTCGCCAGCACTGACGAAGCCGTGCAAACCAAGATCGACGCAAATGCCTTGAGCGATGCCGATCAACAAAGCGTCAATCAGCTTCTCGACGAGGCTGACGCGCTCTGCACCGAGGGGAAATTTCAGGAAGCAACCGCGAAGCTCACGACCATCAACGGCATGATCAACAAGAAATAGACACGGGTTTCGCCAAGGCCGGCGGCAGCATACGCTGCTTGTCGGCTTTCGTCCCTGCCCAGTTGGGAGCGAGGCAGTGCACAGAGCGTTGCCCATTGCCGCCATCGTGTTGGCCACGGCTCTTTGCGGCGCGCCTCGTGAGGCTTCGGCTCAGGACGAACAGCCTCAAGCGGGCGCGACAGAGGCTCAGCCGGAAAGCGGAAAATCGGATCGCGAGCAACCCGCGGCGGCGGATAGCAAGCAAGAGGAAGACTCTCCCGAAATCGTTTGTGTCCGAGAGCTTGCTACTTCGGAGGAGGCCTTTCAGAGCAAGCTCGACGCTAAGGCGCTGAACGAGGCCGATGCCGAGAAGCTCAGCCAGCTCCTCGATGACGCCGACGCGGCCTGCAGCGAAGGGGATGTCAGGAACGCAAGGGAAAAGCTCGAGACCGTCAATGAAACGGTCGCTAAGGCGAAATGAGGCGCAGTTCCTTGACTTACCAGAGGCGCAATCGCTAAATCCGGGCTGACACCTGGAGCGGGCGGTTAGCTCAGCTGGTAGAGCACTGTGTTCACATCGCAGGGGTCACTGGTTCGAGTCCAGTACCGCCCACCACCCTAAGTCACTGATCTAACACATAGATCAGCAAAGGCCCCTCTCCTCGCAAACTGATCGAAATCTCTGCTGCCACAGCTACGTCACAGCCCCCCTGGCCTGGCTTGCTTGGTGATCAGCCAGATCATTGCAACCGTCAAACCAAGATTGATAAGGATGGGCACCCAGATGAACCATTGCGCTCCTTGGTACTCCCCGGCAACTGTGCTGTAGAGCAACGATAGAGCCACTAACAAATAAGAGAGCGCCAAGCCCACCACTAAGGCCCTCTGCCTATCTGGCTGGGTTGCCGCAAGCCAAGCCGCCAGAGCTATGCCGATAAGGAACGCCCCGCTCCAAGGCAACCAGCCAGCATCCTTAGGGGCACTAGGGTCTTGACTGAGTTCCAATGCCGATTCCGGCAGCGAGAGGAACAGCAGCCCGTAGAGCACGGCTACTATCGCAGCGGCGTAGAAGATTATCCGTGACGTTCTCGCTTCGGATTTCGTGAGGGCCATTCGCGTAGCCTCAGCGCATCACCCACCACTACGCTTGCGACGCTCAACCTCGGCCTTGCTGACTTCGCCAGCACCGACAAGGGCATTAACGCAGGTTTTCGACAGCGCTTGGCCTGCTTTATCCATGCAAAGGCGCAGGGCCTCAGTTTCGATACCGTATTGAGGGCAGTGCCTATGATAATCGTTGGCGCAAGCCTTCTGCACAGCCTTGCTGTAGGTGTGTTGGGCTGTGGCCGAGCCGACAGAGAACGTGAGGACGATAGAAGCTAATAGTAACTGATTGAGAATTTTCATTGGATTGTCCCTTAAGCCGCTTCAAGCCTTCAAGAGATTTGAACGGAGGAGAGTTCCAAAGAGGGACTAGGGCAAGACAAGTTAGAAAGGACGAGGCTTGTAATCCATCACGATGGAAGCATTCGGAGGCGCAAATGACGATGAGGCACGTAGCGGCGAGTGGAGTTGCAGGCTTTTTAATAATTCTCATGCCGTTGTGCGAGGCGGACGCTGGGATTTGGTGCCCAACCCCGATACCGGGCGTCCTGATGAAATACTGCCTGTGTGAGTCCATTACAGGTAGCGCCGAGGTCTCATCGCCTACACGGCTATCGCCGCTTATGCTCTTTGGTCTTTGGCGTGACTTGAATGCGACAGCAATGCTGGACTGGGTGGGCCGTGTCCAAGTGCGCGGCGGAAAGCGCAAATTTCTTTCGCCCAGTTGGTCGTTGTCCTGTGACCGAGAGCGGGAGTGTACGACGACCAGGACGGTAGCGGGCGGCTCTGTAGTTTACAAATATGCTTGCTACGCGAAGGCGAGACCAGCGCCATGCTTTCCGCGCTATTGCTGAGGCGTGGTCTGCTTCAACTTCTTGTTAGCATCTAATAAGGAATTGAAGTGGCTCCCTTTTCTCTCTGCTGCAATCCCGGCGAGGGTCTAGGCAGGGAATAGTCAGGAACAGCCAGGCTTATGGGGCGTTCCCTCGATAGCCCGAACGGCTTGGCGGGAGCGCCATTAGTCCACAGTAGTGTGTACCGCGTCACGCTCCCGCTGCTCTCTCACAGACTGAGGTTTTGAGGCGACCATGAAGACGGTCACGCTCGCTCTTTGCTTAGCAGCCTCTGTTTACGGACTGGCTACTGCAAACGAGTCTCGTCACGCGGCGGTTGTTGATATGCCGGAAGTCGCAACCCTGACTCATGCCACTCCCGA
>Ga0207675_100000711_pt1 | contig 32997 bp, 31 predicted proteins | sample KBSSwiS42_FD_184305 | JGI IMG/M metagenome (GOLD analysis project Ga0207675, IMG submission 184305) | Switchgrass rhizosphere microbial communities from Kellogg Biological Station, Michigan, USA - KBS Switchgrass S4-2 (SPAdes) (version 2) | ecosystem: Host-associated > Plants > Roots >...
GCAGGCCTTCGCCCAGGATGTCGTCGTCTTCGATCAGCAGCAGCCGCATGCCCAGCCCGGTGGCCAAAGTCCACACTTTAGGCCCGTCCGCCTAGGCCTGACTTCAGCGTTGCTTCAGGTGCGCCAATTGCAATCGCACCAGATGAGCTTTTTGCAGTCCACTGCCGAGGTGTCGCCGGCCGAATCCACGCGTTTCACGTTCACCGCCACGGTCGAGCAGGTGCTGCTCGTGGCCAGCGTGTTCTTCATGCTGGCGGCCAACCGCCCGTTCTTCGCCGCTGCGCTGCATGGCCACGATCCGGCGGCGCCGGGCACCTGGGGCTTCCTGGCGGCAGCGGCCACGCTGCTGGCAAGCGCGCACTTCGTGATGATGGGCCTGGTCAGCAACCGCTGGACCGTCAAGCCGCTGCTCGCGGTGCTGATCGTGGCCACCGCGCTCGCCACCTACTTCATGGGGCGTTACAGCGTCTATTTCGACGCCACGATGATGCGCAACGTGCTGCGCAGCGACTTCGGCGAGGCGCGCGAGCTGCTGGCGCCGGCCTTGCTGCCGCACCTGCTGCTGTACGCGGTGCTGCCGCTGGCGCTGCTGTGGCGCGTTCGTATCATGCGGCGCCCGCTGCTGCGCGCGGCCGTCGTGCGGGTCGGCGCGCTGGCGTTGGCCACGGTTGCCGGCGCGGCCGCGCTGCTGGCCGCGTCGCAGCCGCTGGCTTCGCTGATGCGCAACCACCACGAGGTGCGGTACCTGATCACGCCGGGCAACGTGGTGTGGTCGCTCGCCGCGGTGGCGGCCCGCGACACGCGCGCGGCCGCCAAGCCGCTGCAGCCGATCGGGCTCGACGCGCGTCCCGGGCCGAGCTGGGAGGCACGCCGCAAGCCGATGCTGGTGGTGCTGGTGGTGGGCGAGACGGTGCGCGCGGCCAACTGGGGTCTCAGTGGCTATGCGCGCCAGACCACGCCGGAGCTGGCTGCGCTGCCGGTGGTCAACTTCGCCGACGTCACCAGCTGCGGCACCAACACCGAGGTGTCGCTGCCATGCATGTTCGCCCCGGTGGGGCGGCGTGACTACGACGAGCGGCGCATCCGCGGTAGCGAGGGGCTGCTGCACGTGATGGCGCGCGCCGGTGTGGCCGTGCACTGGCGCGACAACCAGTCGGGCTGCAAGGGCGTGTGCGATGGCCTGTCCCACGACAGCGTGCAGGGCCTGAACGAGCCTGGCCTGTGCAGCGACGGCCGCTGCCTCGACGAGGGCCTGCTGTTCGGCCTCGACCAGCGACTGGCGCAGGCCAAGGGCACGCAGCTGCTGGTGCTGCATCAGCTCGGCAACCACGGGCCGTCGTACTTCCGGCGCTATCCGCCCGCGTTCGCGCGCTTCGTGCCGGCGTGCGAGAACGACGACCTGCAGCACTGCACGCGCGAGCAGATCGTCAACGCGTACGACAACGCCGTGCTGTACACCGACCACCTGCTGGCGCGCCTGATCACGCAACTCAACGCCCGCGCCGACCGCGTCGACACGGCGGTGATCTACGTGGCCGATCACGGCGAGTCGCTGGGCGAGAACCGGCTGTTCCTGCACGGCATCCCGTACGCGATCGCGCCCGACGTGCAGACCAAGGTGCCGATGGTGTTGTGGGCCAGCAGCGGCTTCGCGCAGGCCACCGGCCTCGACCTCGACTGCCTGCGCCAGCGCGCGCGCGCGCCGGTCAGCCACGACCATCTGTTCCATTCGCTGCTCGGGCTCACCGACGTGCAGACGTCGCTGTACGACGCGAAGTGGGATTTCAGCGCGGGCTGCCGGCCCGAGACGCTGACGGCGCAGCGATGAGCGAGCCGCGCCCGAGCGCGCACGCACTCGACCACGGCGCGTGGTCGGCGCGGCGCCTGCAGGGCGCGCGCCCGGGGGGGCCGGGTCGGCTCGATGTGATCGTCGCGCTGTGCGGCCTGCTGGTGTTGGTGCTGTGGGATGCCGCGGGGCTCGACCTCGCGGTGTCACGCCACTACGGCACGCACAGCGGTTTCCTATGGCGCGACGCCTGGTTGACGCGCGCGCTGTTGCACGACGGCGGCCGTGCGCTCGGCTGGTGCGTCATGGCGTTCATGGTGGGCCGCGCACTGTGGCGCGCCGAGCAGGACGCAGCGGCGCGTGCCCAGCGCTGGTACTGGATCGGCGTGACCCTGGTGTGCCTGCTGCTGGTGCCGACGCTCAAGCGACTGACCACCAGCAGCTGCCCGTGGGACCTGGCCGAGTTCGGCGGCGTCGCCGCCTACGTGTCGCACTGGCGCTTCGGTGTGCGCGACGGCGGTCCGGGCCACTGCTTTCCGTCGGGGCACGCGGTGGCGGCATTCGCGTTCCTCACCCTGTACTTCGACTGGCGCACGCTGCGGCCGCGTCTGGCGCGCGTGTGCCTGGCGCTGGTGTGCGCGATCGGTGCGCTGTACGGCTGGGCGCAACTGGCGCGCGGCGCGCACTACGTGAGCCACACGTTGTGGTCCGCCTGGCTGTGCTGGGTGGTGTGCGCGTTGGCGGCACACTGGCAGGCGCGGCGCCAGAGCGCGCGCACGGCCGCACCCGCCGCCTAGCGCGTCACGCCGGGCGGCGCCACCGCCGCGGCGTCCCACTGCGGCCCATCGAACCAGGGGTCGCCCTGCAGCGCGGCGCGCAGCATCGGCAACGCGTCGACGCCCCAGAACAGCCGTCCGGCGAGCTCGAACGTCGGCACCCCGAACACCCCGCGCGCCACCGCGTCGTTGGTGCAGGCGCGCAATTCGTTCTTGACCTCGTCGCCGCCCGGGTCGCGCTGCGGTGCCAGCGCATCGGCCAGCGCGCGCAGCCGCGACGGATCGGTGGCCTCCGCGCCGCCGCGCCACACGTGGCGCATCAACGCTTCGACCACGTGCCGGTTCGGCGCGCCGCCGGCCGGGCTGCACGCCAGCGACAGCCGCAGCAGCGGCAGCGGATTGAACGGGTGCGTTGCCGGTGTCTCGGCCGGCACGTTCAGCGTGTGCGACAGCCAGGCGATGTGGCGGAACGTCCACGCCCGCTTGGGCGCAATTTCCGCCGGACCCTTCTGGCCCCAGTGGCCGAGCAGCCCCGCAAACAGCACAGGCCGGTACTGCACTTCGTAGCTGCAGCCTTCGAGCGCCTGTGGCAGGTGCTCGAAAGCCAGATAGGCGAACGGCGAGATCACGTCGAACCAGAACACGACTCGCTTCATGGTGCTCCCTTGCTCGCTGTGTTGGAGACTGCCTCGCGGCACGCTCGGCGCGACGGGCACGCCGCTTGGCTCACCGCGTCACCGCCGCTCGGCGCTGGGCCTCCCAGCGGATGCGCCGTTCGGCCAGTTGACGCCACACCGCGCGCTTGTCGTCGTCGGCCATGCCGCCCCAGGCGACGATCTCATCGATCGTGCGCAGGCAGCCTTCGCACCAGCCGCTGGCCTCGTCCATGCGGCAGACGTTGATGCACGGCGACGGAACGCCGTTGGGCTCTGGGTTCACGCCACCACCACATCAGCCACCGGCGCGCCGGTGTAGCGCTCGAGGTCCTGCGGCGTCAGCTTGAAAACGCCGTTAGGGTGTCCGGCGGCGGCCCAGATCTCGCCGAAGCGGAACAGGTCGCGATCGATCAGCGTCACCGGCGCAGTGGCATGGGCCAGCGGCGCCACGCCACCGATCACGAAGCCGGTGCTCGCGCGCACGAACGCCGGGTCGGCACGGCCGAGCTCGCCGGTGACCCTCCCCACCTTCTTCTCGTCGACGCGGCGGTCGCCGGAGGCGATCACCAGCACGGCACGGTCGTCGCTGCGACGGCGAAAGATCACGCTCTTGGCGATCTGGCCCACCGCGATGCCGAGTGCGTCGGCGGCCTCCTGCGAGGTGCGCGCCGCCACCTCGAGCCACACCGGCGCGTGCGCGTGACCGAGCTCGCGCAGCGCCTGCGCGACCCGCTTGAATCCGTCGGGGCGTTCGACCTGCGCGCTCACACGAACGCCTTGCCTCGCTTGGCCAGCAGCGCGCGCCCGACGCGCGACACCGGAGCACGGCCGAGTTGCTGCGAGATGAACGCGCCGGCGTCCACCAGCGCGTCGAGGTCGACCCCGCTGTCGATGCCCAGGCCGTCGAGCATGAACACCACGTCTTCGGTGGCGACGTTGCCGGTCGCGCCCTTGGCGTACGGGCAGCCGCCCAGTCCCGCGACGCTGGCATCGAAGGTGTGCACGCCGATCTCGAGGCTGGCGTAGATGTTGGCCAGCGCCTGGCCGTAGGTGTCGTGGAAATGCCCGCTCACCTCGGCCAGCGGGTAGTGCTCGAGCGCGCGCTCGAGCGCCGCCTGCACCTTGTGCGGCGTGCCGACGCCAATGGTGTCGGCGATGCCGACGTGCTGCACGCCGATCTCCTTCATCAGCCGAACCACGTGCTCCACCTCGTCGGCCGACACCTCGCCCTGGTACGGGCAGCCGAGCGCGCACGAGATCGCACCGCGCACCTTGATGCCGGCCTCGCGCGCCGCACTCACCACCGGCGCGAAGCGTTCGATGCTCTCGGCGATCGAGCAGTTGATGTTGCGCTGGCTGAACGCCTCGGACGCGGCGCCGAACACCACGATCTCGTCGGGCTTGGAAGCCAGCGCGGCCTCGAGCCCCTTCATGTTGGGGGTGAGCACCGAGTACCTCGCGTCGGACTCGCGGCGGATGCCGGCCATCACCTGCGCGTTGTCGGCCATCTGCGGCACCCACTTGGGGCTGACGAAGCTGGTGACCTCGATCTCGCGCAGGCCCGCGGCCTGCAGGCGCTGCACGAGCTCGATCTTGTGCTCGGCGGCCACCGGCTCCTTCTCGTTCTGCAGGCCGTCGCGCGGACCCACTTCCACCAGAGTGACGCGGCTGGGCATCATGATCGGTGCCTCATCGGAGGTGATGTCGTGCATCACTATAGCGGCGCGCCCCGTGAGCAGCATCGGCAAGGTCTTGCGCGAATCACACCGGCAGCGCGCGCTCAACTGCGGGATTGGGCCGGCCGCCGCGCACCCCCACAATGACGACCACCCGAGAGCACGCGATGATCGACCGCAGTACCAACCGTCGCCTGCAGATCGCCACCCGCATCCACTACGCGCTGCTGCGCGAAACCGGCATCGGCATCGACGTCGGCCGCTTCCTGAAGCAGCCGCTGTACGCGCGCGATGTGCTGCTGGTGTGCGAGGCCTGCGACGGGCATGACCTGCGGCGCCTGGCCACCGCGTTTCGCGGCGCCTCGCTGCCGGAGGCGGCCTCCGGCAGCGAAAGCGGTGACGGGTCGGGCTTCGGCGCGTCGCAGGGCTGGTCGTCGTCGCGCGTGCCGCTGGCGCCGGAGTCGGTCCCGGTCGATTGAGGCCCGCCGCGGCGCGCCGCAGTCAGTCCTGCAGGCGCAGCAGCTCGCTGCCTTCGCCGACCTGGTCGCCGGCCGCATAGAGGCACTCGCGCACGACGCCGTCACGCGGCGCGTGGATCGTGTGCTCCATCTTCATCGCCTCGATCACGGCCAGCGCCTGGCCGCGCGCCACGCGCTCGCCCGGCTTGGCGAGATAGGCGATCAACTTGCCCGGCATCGGCGCCGTGAGCTGGCCGCCCGCAGCGGCGCCTTCGCCGGCGTGCGCGATGTCGTCGACCTCGCGCACGTCGGCGCGGCCGCCCGGGGCGAACACCGTCACCTGCTCGCCGTGCGCGTACACGCTCAGGGTGAGGCGCTGGGCGCCCAACGCGACGTCGTGCCGGTCGGCATCGAGCGCGCGCACCTGCAGCGGCCACTGTCCGTCGCCGATTTCCAGACGCAACGCGCCGTCGTGTAGGCGCGCCAGCGCCACCGCGTGCTCCGACTCGCCGCGCTTGAGGTGAAAGTGCCGTCTCGCACCGCCGTGCAGCCGAAAGCCGTCGCGGCGCGACCAGGGGTCGGCGCCCTGTGCGGCCGCTTCGTCGGCCAGCGCATGCGCCGCCACGCCGGCCGCAGCCACCTCCAACGGCAGCGGCGGCTGGTCGAACAGCACTACGCGCTCGCGCTCGATAAGCGCGGTGTCGAGGTCGGCCTGCGCGAACGCTCTGGAGTTGACCGTGCGGCGCAGAAACGCCACGTTGGTGTGCAAGCCGACGATGTGCGTCTCGGCCAGCGCGGCGTCGAGGCGCGCCAGCGCCTGCGCGCGGTCGTGACCCCAGACGATCAGCTTGGCGATCATCGAGTCGTAGTGCGGCGAAATCGCGTCGCCTTCGCGCACACCGGCGTCGACGCGCACCGGCGCCGGATCGTGGAAGGCTTGCGCGTCGGCGTTGCGGCGAAACGCCACGTGCGCCGGCCAGCGCAGCGTGCGCAACGTGCCGGTGGCCGGCAGGAAGCCGGCGTCCGGGTTCTCGGCGCAGATGCGGGCCTCGATCGCATGGCCGCCGATCTGCAGTTGATCCTGCGTCATCGGCAACGCCTCGCCGGCGGCCACGCGCAACTGCCACTCGACCAGGTCCAGGCCGGTGATCGCCTCGGTCACCGGGTGCTCGACCTGCAGCCGGGTGTTCATCTCCATGAAGTAAAAGCGCAGATCGCCGCCCTTGCCGGCGTCATCGCGCGGCTCGGCGATGAACTCCACCGTACCGGCACCGACGTAGCCCACCGCCTTGGCCGCCGCCACCGCGGCAGCCCCCATCTCGGCGCGCCGCTCGGCCGACAGGCCCGGCGCGGGCGCCTCCTCGAGCACTTTTTGATGACGGCGCTGCACCGAGCAATCGCGCTCGAACAGGTAGACCGCCTGGCCTTGCGCATCGGCGAACACCTGGATCTCGATGTGGCGAGGCCGCGTGACATAGCGCTCGACCAGCACGTGGTCGTCGCCGAAACTCGCCTTGGCCTCGCGCTGACACGACGCCAGCGCGGCCGCGAAGTCCGAGGCCTGGTCGACGCGCCGCATGCCCCTGCCGCCACCGCCGGCGCTGGCCTTGATCAGCACCGGGTAACCGATGCGATCGGCTTCGCGGGCCAGCAGTGCCGGATCGTTGTCCTTGCCGTGGTAGCCCGGCACCAGCGGCACGCGCGCTCTTTCCATCAACGACTTGGCGGCCGACTTGCTGCCCATGGCAGCGATCGCGCTCGCCGGCGGGCCGATGAAGACCAGCCCGGCTTCGACACAGGCGCGCGCGAAGTCCTCGTTTTCCGACAGGAAGCCGTAGCCCGGATGAATCGCCTGCGCGCCGCTCTGCCGCGCGGCCTGCAGGATGCGCTCGGCGCGCAGATAGCTCTCGCGCGCGGGCGACGCGCCGATGTGCACCGCCTCGTCGCAGGCGGCGACGTGCGCGGCGTGGGCGTCGGCGTCGGCGTAGACGGCCACCGTGCGAATGCCGAGGCGGCGCGCAGTGGCGGCGACGCGGCAAGCGATCTCGCCGCGGTTGGCAATCAGGATCTTCTGGAACATGGATGGCCTAAGGAACAACCGACTGCGTCGGGGCGAAACGCGCGCGCATCGAACGCACCAGCGCGCGCAGGAACTTGAACAGCGCGACCGTGAGGCCGACCATCAGCGCCAGCGCGATCGCCAGCGCGACGAAGAACCACACTGGATGGCTGAACGCCAGCCACAGCATGGTCGGCACCGCGGCATCGCCGAGCAGCGACAGCGCGATGTTGGAGAACGGCTCGGGCGAGGCGTTGACGGCGGCGCGCGTGGTGGCCTTGGCGGCGTGCGAGGTGGCGGCCAGCGTGCCGCCGAGCAGCGCGGCGATCGTCGTCCACACCGCGGAGTCGCCGCCGAACACGCCGGCAGCCAGCGCCATGCCGGCGGGGATGCGGATGAAAGTGTGCACCGCGTCCCACAGCGAGTCGAGCCCGGGAATCTTGTCGGCGAAGAACTCCACCGCCAGCATCAGCCCCGACGCGCCCAGCACCAGCGGATGCTGCAGCACCTGAAGCCCGGACGGCAGTTGCACCCAGCCGAGCCAGCCGGCCAGCCCGGTGAAGAACACCACCGCGTACAGGCGCAGCCCGCTGGCCCAGCCCAATGCCGCCGCCAGCGCGACCAGCTGCGTGGTGTCGAGGCTGGTGGGCAGCGTCATTGCCACGGCGCAGGGCGCTTGTTCAGGAACGACTGCACGCCGGCGCGCCCTTCGTCACTGGCGCGGATGTCGGCGATGCGGCGTGCCGTGTCGGCACGCAGCTCGGGGCTCAGCGGTTGGCCCGCCAGGTCCTTCACCAGTTGCTTGCTCGCCTTCACGGCCGCCGGCCCATTGGCCAGCAGCGTCTGTACGATCGCGTCGACCTTGACATCGATCGTGTCGGCGCTCGCCAGCTCGTGCACGAAACCCAGCCGATGCGCCTCGGTGGCGCCGAAGCGCTCGGCAGTGACGAAGTAGCGGCGCGACGCCTGCTCGCCGAGCGCACGCACGACGTAGGGGCCGATGGTGGCCGGCAGCAGGCCCAGGCGCGCTTCGCTCAGGCAGAAATGCATGCTGTCGGCGGCCACCAGCACGTCGCACACCGATGCCAGCCCGACGCCGCCGGCATAGCAGTCGCCGTGCACGCGGCCCACCAGCGGCAGCGGGCAGGTGTAGAGCGTCCACAGCATGTCGGCCAGGGCCTGTGCGTCGGCGCGGTTCTGCTCCCACGAGTAGTCGGCCATCGCGCGCATCCAGTTCAGGTCGCCGCCGGCACAGAACGCCTTGCCATGGCCACCCAGCACGATGACGCGCAGCGAAGTGTCGGCGGCGAGCCCGCGAAACGATGACGTCAGCTCGGCGATCACCGCGTCGTTGAACGCGTTGCGCACGTCCGGCCGGTTGAGGAACACGCGCGCGACGGCGCCGTCGCGGCGGATGTCAAGCGTGCCGGTCATCGCGCAGCCTGCTGGGCGGCCGCGGTCAGCACCGGGATCAGCAGGTCGATCTCCGGGGCTTCGTGTCCCAGCCGGGTCAGTGCGGCGCTGATCTGGCCGCGGTGGTGCGTGCCGTGGTTGAACGTGTGGCTCAGGGCGGCTGCGAACGGCACGGCACGCGTGGCACCGGCCGTGCTGGTGTAGGTGAGCTGCGAATCGAAGCGCGCCTCGTCCCACGACTCGATCGCCGGGGCCCATGCGCGCACCCCCGCGCGCAGCGCGGAGTCGAGCTGCGCACGCTCGGCGTGCACCTCTTCGTCGAGCTTGCGGCTGGGCGATACGCCGTGCGCGAAGCGCTCGAACCACAGGTGCCGGTCGGTGAGCAGCAGATGGTTCAAGGTGCCGTGCACGCTCTTGAAGAACAGCCCGACGTCGCGCCGGTATTCGTCGTCGCTCAGCCGGGCGACATGGCGGTCGAGCAGCCTGTCGGTGGCCCACACGTGATAGCGGGCCAGCATCAGGTAGTGGTCGCGTGCATTCATCTCTGTGCGCTCAATATCGCTTGGCGGCTTCGTCGAGCATCACCTCGGTGGCGCCGCCGCCGATGGCCAGGATACGCGCATCGCGCCACAGCCGTTCGATCGCGGTGTCGCGCATGTAGCCCATGCCGCCGTGGAACTGCTGGCAGGCCTGCACCACCTCGTTGACCAGCTCGCCGGTCAGCGCCTTCAGCATCGACACGTCTTGCACCACGTCGCGGCCCTGCGCGACCAACCACGCGCAGTGGTACAGGTACTGGCGCGCTGCGCGCGTCTTGGCGTCGAGCATCGCCAGCCGCTGCCGCAGCGCCTGCTTGTCCCACAGCGTGGCGCCGAAGGCCCGGCGCTGGCGCACGTGCGCCAGCGTGAGCTGCAGCGCTTGCATTGCGTGGCCGACCGCCATCGCGGCCAGCGCGATGCGCTCGGTCTGGAAGTTCTTCATCACCGAGCGAAACCCTTGATGCTCGGCCCCGAGCAGCTGGTTCGCCGGAATGCGGCAGTGGTCGAACACCAGCTCGGCGGTGTCGGAGCTGAGCCAGCCGGTCTTGTCGAGCGCGCGGCCGACCGCGAAGCCTGGCGTGCCCTTCTCGACGACGAACATCGAGATCGCATGCCGGGTCTCACCGGTGCGCGCCGCGACGAAATACAGATCTCCGTGCACGCCGTTGGTGATGAACAGCTTGGTGCCGTCCAGCACCCAGGCATCGCCGTCGCGCACGGCGCGCGTGCGGATGCCGGCCACGTCCGACCCGGCCGCTGGCTCGGTGATCGCCACCGCACTGATGAGCTCGCCCTTCGTGATGCGCGGCATCCAGCGCGCGAGTTGCTCGGGTGTGCCGGCGTGGTGCAGGTGCGGGCTCGCCATGTCGGTGTGCACCAGCACCGTGACGATGAAGCCGCCGAAGGTCGACTGCGACAGCGCCTCGGCGAACACCAGGTTGGTCAGCGCATCGGCGCCGCCGCCGCCGTACTCGGGCGCGAACATCAGGCCGAGCATGCCGGCCTCGCCCATGCGGCGCAGGACGTGGCGCGGCACGCAGCCGTCGCGCTCCCAGGCTTCAGCCTTTGGCTCGACCTCGCGCGCGACGAAGCGCGCGACCTGCTCACGCAAGAGCTCGTGCTCCGGTGTGAGGTAGACGTTTTCCACGTCAGCCGTTCATGTTGCCGACTCGCGGCAGGCGTCGCATCCATGGGTGCAACCAAGCGGCCACCGCGGATCCGGCTCCGCCGGTCCGCTGGCGGCGCTCCCTCGAGGGGGAGGCGGCGAAGGCGCGTCGGGGGTGGGTCATCACATGCGGAAGACGCCGAACTTCGGGCTCTCTGGGATGGGCGCGTTCAGGCTCACGCTGATCGCCAGCGCGAGCACACGCCGCGTGTCGGCAGGGTCGATCACGCCGTCGTCCCACAGCCGCGCGCTGGCGTAGTACGGATGCGCCTGGTGCTCGAACTGCTCGAGGATCGGCTTCTTGAACGCGGCCTCTTCCTGAGCACTCCATGCGCCGCCCTTGGCTTCGATGCCGTCGCGCCGCACGGTGGCCAGCACCGCGGCCGCCTGCTCGCCGCCCATCACCGAGATGCGCGCGTTGGGCCACATCCACAAGAAGCGCGGTGAATAGGCGCGACCGCACATCCCGTAATTGCCGGCGCCGAAGCTGCCGCCGATGATCACCGTGAACTTCGGCACCGTGGCGGTGGCCACCGCAGTGACCATCTTGGCGCCGTGCTTGGCGATGCCTTCGCTCTCGTACTTGCGGCCGACCATGAAGCCGGTGATGTTCTGCAGGAACACCAGCGGCACGCGGCGCTGGCAGCACAATTCGATGAAGTGCGCGCCCTTCATCGCGCTCTCGGAGAACAGCACGCCGTTGTTGGCGACGATGCCCACCGGCAACCCTTCGATGTGCGCGAAGCCGGTGACGAGGGTCGAGCCGTAGCGCGCCTTGAACTCGTCGAACGCGCTGTCGTCGACGATGCGCGCGATCACCTCGCGCACGTCGTATGGCTTGCGCGTGTCGACCGGCACCACGCCGTACACTTCGTCGGGCGAGAAGCGCGGTGGGCGCGGCTCGAGCAGCTTCAACGGCTGCGGCTTGGTCCAGTTGAGGTTGGCCACCACCTGGCGCGCCAGCGCCAGTGCGTGCAGGTCGTTCTCGGCCAGATGGTCGGCCACGCCCGACAGCCGCGTGTGCACGTCGCCGCCGCCGAGGTCCTCGGCGCTCACGATCTCGCCGATGGCCGCCTTCACCAGCGGTGGGCCGCCGAGGAAGATCGTGCCCTGGTTCTTGACGATGATGGTCTCGTCGCTCATCGCCGGCACGTAGGCGCCACCGGCGGTGCACGAGCCCATCACCACCGCGATCTGCGGGATGCCCTGTGCGCTCAGGTTGGCCTGGTTGTAGAAGATGCGTCCGAAGTGCTCGCGATCGGGGAACACGTCGTCCTGGTTCGGCAGGTTGGCGCCCCCGGAGTCGACCAGGTAGATGCACGGCAGCCGGTTCAGCTGCGCGATCTCCTGCGCGCGCAGGTGCTTCTTCACCGTCAACGGGTAGTAGGTGCCACCCTTGACGGTGGCGTCGTTGCAGACGATCAGGCACTCGACGCCCGACACGCGGCCGATGCCGGTGATCATGCCGGCCGACGGCGCGGCGTCGGAGCCGTCCTTTTCCTTGTAGACGTTGAAGCCCGCCAGCGCACCGATCTCGAGGAACGGCGTGTCCGGGTCGAGCAGCCGCTCGACGCGCTCGCGCGGCAACAGCTTGCCGCGGCCCTTGTGCTTGGCGCGCGCGTCGGCCGGGCCGCCTTGCGTGACAAGTGCGAGCTGCGTGTGCAGATCATCGACCTGCGCGCGCATCGCAGCGGCATTGGCCCTGAACTCGTCGGACCGCGGGTTGAGCTTGCTCGCGAGCTGCGGCATCACATGGTCTCCGCAAACAATTCCCTGCCGATCCGCAGGCGCCGGATCTCGGAAGTCCCGGCGCCGATTTGGCTGCGGCCGGCGCCTCCCGTCTTCGCGTCCGCTGCGCGGACATGAGCCTGCGCCGAAATGGGGCTCTTCGCATTCATCACATGGTCTCCGCAAACAGCTCGCGCCCTATGAGCATGCGGCGTATCTCGGATGTACCCGCCCCAATCTCGTACAGCTTGGCGTCGCGCCACAGGCGGCCGACCGGAAATTCGTTGGTGTAGCCCACACCGCCGAGCGCCTGGATCGCCTCGCCGGCCATCCAGGTGGCCTTCTCGGCCGCGTACAGAATCGCGCCGGCCGCGTCCTTGCGCAGCGTGCGGGCATGGTCGGCGCTGTCGCACGCGCGGCCCACCGCATACACGTAGGCACGGCAGGCCTGCAGCGTGGTGTACATGTCGGCCGCCTTGCCTTGCATCAGCTGGAACTCGCCGATGCTCTGGCCGAACTGCTTGCGCTCGTGCAGGTAGGGCACCACCACGTCCATGCAGGCGGCCATGATGCCCAGCGGGCCGCCCGACAGCACCGCGCGTTCGTAGTCGAGCCCGCTCATCAGGATCTTGGCGCCGGTGCCTTCGCCGCCCATCACGTTGTCGGCCGGCACCTCGCAGTTCTCGAAGAACAAGGGGTAGGTGTTGGAGCCGCGCATGCCCAGCTTGTCGAGGTGCTTGCCGTGGCTGAAGCCCTTCAGGCCCTTTTCGATGATGAACGCCGTCATGCCGCGCGCACCCATCTGCGGATCGGTCTTGGCGTAGACGATCAGCGTGTCGGCATCGCCGCCGTTGGTGATCCACATCTTGCTGCCGTTGAGCAGGTAGCGGTCGCCGCGCCGCTCGGCCTTCAGCGTCATGCTGACGACGTCCGAGCCGGCACCCGGCTCGCTCATCGCCAGCGCACCGACGTGCTCGCCGCTGATCAGCTTGGGCAGGTACTTCTTCTTCTGCGCTTCGCTGCCGTTGCGGTGGATCTGATTGACGCACAGGTTGGAGTGCGCGCCGTAGCTCAGGCCCACCGAGGCGCTGGCGCGGCTGATCTCCTCCATCGCCACCATGTGCGCGAGGTAGCCCATCGCCGTGCCGCCGTAGGCCTCCTCCACGGTGAGCCCCATCACGCCGAGCTCGCCGAGCTTGCGCCACAGGTCGGCCGGGAATTCATTGGCGCCGTCGATGGCCGCGGCGCGCGGCGCGATCTCGTGCTGCGCGAAGTCGCGCACCGCGTCGCGCAGCATCGTGACGTCGGGGCCGAGGTCGATCTGGAAGGTGGACTCGAACACAGGGGTCTCCTCTGCCGGGGCTCGGATTGAGCCTGGCTCAATTCTGGCGATTCAAGGCCCGCCAATCCGCGATTGAGTTGCAAGCGTAGCAGGGGACGGGTTGCGGCTCAAGCCTTTCTTGAGCCATACTCAACTCCGTTCCATCCGACCTCTTTGCCATGAACGAAGCGCTCCTCACCTACCGCGGCACCGTCTACCCCTGGCATTGCGACCACGTGGGCCACATGAACGTGATGTGGTACGTCGGCAAGTTCGACGAGGCCACCTGGCACCTCTTCCATGCGATCGGCCTGACGCGCCCGTACCTGCAGAGCGCGCAGCGCGGCATGGCCGCGGTGGATCAGCACATCTCCTACCTGCAGGAGCTGCACGCGGGCGCGGTGGTCAGCGTGCGCACCCGCGTGCTCGAGGTCAAGGAGCGCAGCCTGCGCTTCGAGCACGAGATGGTCGACGAGGCCACCGCCAGCGTTGCCGCGCGCACCACGCTGAAGGCGGTGCACCTCGACACGGTGCGGCGCAAGTCGGCCGCCTTCAGCGCCGGCGTGATCGGCAAGGCGCAGGCGCTGATCGCCAGCACGGCCACCGCCTAGGCATCCGATGAACGCGACGCGCAAGGTGCGTGGCGCCGCCGCATCCGGCGGCCGCGCGCCGCCGCGCCGTTCCCCCGCGGGTGCCAAGGCCGAGCAGCGGGTGCGCGACATCGTGCGCGTCGGCCGCGAGGTGTTTTCCGAGCGCGGCTACGAGCGCGCCACCATCACCGAGATCGCGCAACGGCTCGCGATCAGCGAAGCCACGGTGTTCACCTACTTCCACGGCAAGCGCGAGCTGTGCGTGCGCGTCATCAGCGACTGGTACGACGAGATCACGGCCGAGATCGCCGAGGGCGTGCCCCGGCGCAAGCCGGTGCGCGCGCAGCTCGAGTTCTTCGTGCATGCGCACCTGCGGCTGTTCCTCGGGCGCGGCACCGGCATGTGCGCGCTGGTGCTGTCCGAGGGGCGCGACAAGGGCGCGGCCGACCTCGGCGCCGCGGTGCTGCCGCTGCACCGGCGCTACACCACGCCGCTGATGGATCTGCTGTCGCGCGGCCAGGCCGACGGTTCGATCCGCGCCGACGTGCCGCTGCGCCTGCTGCGCTCGCTGGTCCTGGGGCCGATGGAGCAGATGCTGTGGGAGGCGGTGTCGAGCAAGAAGCCGATCGACATCGACGCCGCCGCGGGCGCGCTCAGCACGCTGCTGTGGGCCGCGATGGCCACGCCGGGCACCGAACTGGCGGCGCTGCGCGCGCTGCGCGGGCACGTGGCGCAGGCGCTCGACCACGCGACCCACGGCTGAACCCGCGCAGCTAGTCGAACACGCCACCGACATTGGCGAGCGCGAGCACGCCCATCAGCGCCATCAGCAACGCCGCCAGGCGATGCAGCAACGTCATCGGCAGGCGCCGCGACAGCAGGTCGCCCAGCCACACCACCGGCGCGTCGGCCAGCAGCAGCCCCGCGGTGGTGCCGGCCACCACGCTCGGCAGGTCGGCGAAGCGCGCCGCCAGCGCCACCGTCGCCAGCTGCGTCTTGTCGCCCATCTCGGCGAGAAAGAAGGCCACCACCGTCGTGACGAAGACGCCCCAGTGTCCGCCGCGCACGATGGCAGCGTCGTCGTCGAGCCGGTCGGGCACCAGCATCCACGCGGCCATCGCGATGAAGCCCAGTCCGACGCCCCAGCGCAGCGCTGTGGCGCCGAGCTGCTGTGCGATCCAGTGGCCGAGCAAGCCGGCCAACGCATGGTTCACCAGCGTGGCCACCGCGATGCCGGCCACGATCGTCCAGGGCCGCTTGAAGCGCGTGGCCAGCACCAGAGCGAGCAACTGCGTCTTGTCGCCCATCTCCCCGAGCGCAACCACGCCGGTGGACCAGAGGAATGCCTGCACCATCGCTCAGCGCTTGCGCAAGCCCAGCGCCATCACCGCGCCGACCACGATCAGCGCGCCCAGCCACTGCAGCGGACTCACCACCTGACCGAGCACCAGCGAGCCCAGCACCAGCGCCGCCACCGGCTCGACGTTGAGGATCGGCGAGTTGCTGACCGCGCCCAGCTTGGGCAGCAGCGTGAACACCGCCGTGAACGCGATTCCGTACAGCACGCTGAGCGCCGCCAGGCCACACCAGCCGGCGCTGGCGTCGGGCCAGTGCAGGCCACCGGTCGACAGGCCCGCCGCCAGCGCCAGCGCGCCGACCACGCCCATCGTGAACGCGCTGCGCGCGCGGCCGTCGAGGTCGGCCACCTCGTGCTGCGTGAGCGCCAGCACGAGGCCGAAGCTGCTGGCCGCGCCGAGCGCGAACAGCACACCGGGGCCGAGCGCCGCATCGCGCGCCGGTGCGCCGCCGAACAAGTGCACGACGTCGAGCGCCAGCACCAGCCCGAGCAGGATCACCGGCATCGCGATCAGCGCGGCCCGTTCGGGCCGGCGGCCATAAAACAGACGCGCCGCCAGCGTGGCCCAGATCGGATAGCTGTTGAACACCAGCAGCGCCAGCCCCACGGGCATGCGCGCCACCGCGGCGTACAGGCACACGCTCTGCACCGTGACCAGCAGCGCGATCAGCACCATGAAGCGCCGATGACGCGCGGTGTGCTTGAGCGAGACGCCTTGCCACAGCACCAGAAGCGACACCACCAGCGCGGTCGCCAGGCTGCGCACCGCCACCGCGGTGACGACGTCGACCCCGTGGTCGAACGCGACGCGCGCGGCGATGTGGTTGCTGGCGAAGGTGCAGGCCAGCAACAGCAGGGCGAAAAAGGCTTGCGGCTTGAGTGCGGTGGCGGGCTGGCTCATCGGGCGTGCGGCGGAGCCACGCGCGCTCGGGCGCGCACCCGGACCACCTGGGGGCCCGAAGTCTCGCACAGAGGCCGCGCGCGGCTTTCTCTCACGCGTTGGCGAAGCGCCGCTGCAGTTCGTCGAACGACGCCAGCTCGCCGGCGATGGCGCTGGCCGCCACCGTGGGCGGGCTGGCCAGCCACACGTCACCGGGACCCGATCGACCGGGAAAGTTGCGGTTGATCGCGCTGACTGTCACCTGCGCGCTCGACTCCGAGGCACCCGGCCCGCAATTGGCGCAGGCCCCGCACGCCGGCTGCAGGATCTCGGCACCCACGGCGTCGAACGTCGCGAGGTAGCCTTGCGCGACGCAATGGTCGCGCACGTCGACGGTGCCGAACTGCAGGTAGAGCTTGACGCCTTCGGCCACGCGCAGTCCGCGGTCGGCGGCCCAGCGCAGCACTGCATGGTAGTGGTCGAAGTCCTCGCGCTTGCCCGCCGTGCACGACCCGCCGTACGCGATGTCGATGCGGGGCCGCTCGCTCACCGCCCGCAGCGCCACGCCGTGCCCGGGATCGCCGGGCGCTGCCACCATCGGCGACAGGCGCGTGCAATCGACCTCGATCGTCGCGGCATAGGCGGCACCGACGTCGCTGGCCATCCACGGCTCGAGGCGGAACTCGACGCCGCGCCGCTCGCGCAGGAAGCGCACGGTCTGCGCGTCGGGCGCCACCAGGCCGGTGAAGCCCCCGAGCTCGGCCACCATGTTGCACAGCGTCGCGCGTTCGTCGAGCGACATCGCGCGCACCGCCGAGCCGCAGAACTCGAACACCTTGCCGACGCCGTCGCCGGCGCGCACCGCCGGCAATGCCAGCAGGTGCAGCACCACGTCCTTCGCGGTGATGCCCGGCGGCAGCGGCCCGTGCAACTCGACGCGCAGCGACGGCGGCATCGTCAGCCGCACGGCACCGGTGACGAAGGCGTTGGCCATGTCCGTGGTGCCGACCCCGAACGCGACACAGCCGAGCGCACCGGAGTGCGGGGTGTGCGAGTCGGTGCCGACCACCAGTTGGCCGGGCAGCGCGTAGCGCTCGGCCACCAGCGCATGCGAGATGCCCTGCGAGCCGGTGTTGCCGGCGTCGCCCGCCTCGAGCTGCGACTGCAGGTAGCCGTGGTGCGTGAGGCCGAAGCGATCGACGAACGCACGGTGCGCGCGCGACAGCCGCACCACGTTGCCCAGCAGTGCCTGGGACACATGCACCGGGCTGCGATGCACGTACGACAGGTGGTCTTCGAAGGCCACGATGCTGTCGGGCTCGTGCAGTCGCAGCGCGTTGCCGAACGCCTGCTGCAGCAGGTGCGCGCACATGCCGCTGTAGTACTCGTGGATGAAGCGCAGGTCGGCGCGCACGAAACCGCCCTCGCCGACCGCCAGTCGCGCCGGCGTGTCGGCGGTGGCGATCGTGTGGCGGTCCACGATCTTTTGGAACAGCGTGCGCGGCGCGGGCGACGCGCCATCGTCGCTGTACGCGCGCGGTGGCATCGCAGCGCGCAGCTTGGCCTTGCCGTATGCCAGCAGGCCACCGCTGCGCACGATCGCCGCGGTCAGCGTGTCGCGTCCGGCCAGCAGCTCGTCGAGATCGATCGCCTCGCCGCGCGCAATGCGCTCGATCAGGCTGAAGTCGGTGCTGGTCAGCAACCCGACGTTGTCGGCATTCTGCCGGTAGATGCGCTCGAAACTTTCGGCTATCACCAGCCGCACGCCGGCCGCCGTTTCGGCCACCACGCTGTGCTCGCGCGAGCTGCCCTTGCCGTAGCGCCGGCCGGCGACCACGACTTCGATGCCGGCAAGGCGCACGGCGTCGCGCCCGATGGGCTGCTCGCCGGCGGTCTTGAAGCCGGTGTACGGATAGCGACCGAGCGTGGCATCGAAGTGCACCATCGCGGGCAGCGGCGAGATCTCGTCGGTCGAGACGTCGTCGCGCAGCGGCGCGGCGCTGGGCAGCGTCGCCGCTGTGCCAGCCAGCTGGGCGCGCACCCGCTGCGGGTCGGCGCTCAGGAAGAGCAGGCGCGGCGCGAACCGGAGCGTCGTCACTGCAGCTCGATGCCGGCCTTCTTCACCAGCTTGGCGTACTTGTCTTTCTCGCTGCGGAAGTACTCTTTCGCGAACTCGCTGGTGCTGACGTCGATCGTGTTGCCCTGCTTGGTCATCGCCTCCTTGACGGCCGGGTCGGCGAAGGCAGTCACCAGCGCGTCGTGCACGCGCTTGACGTCGGCCGCGCTCATGCCCTTGGGCCCGAGCACGCCGAACCAGGCCTCGACCACGTAGCTCGGCAAGCCCTGCTCGGCAATGGTCGGAATCTCCGGCGCTGCGGACGAGCGCTGCGCCCCGCCGACGCCGATGGCGCGCAGCGCGCCGCTCTTGATGTGCTGCTGCACGCTCGGCAGCGCCAGCGTGCCGAAGTCGATCTGGCCGCCGATCAGGTCGGTGACCATCGGGCCCACGCCCTTGTACGGAATGTGGTTGGCCTTGGCGCCGATCTCGTCGAGGTACTGCTCGCCGGTGAGGTGCAGGATCGTGCCGTTGCCGCCCGAGCCGTAATTGAACTGGCCGGGCTTGGCCTTCAACAGTGCGGCGAACGACTGGTGGTCCTTGGCCGGCACCTTGTTCGGATTGACCACCAGCACGATCGGCGTCGCACCGCAGACGGCAATCGGCGTGAAGTCGCCCGGCATGTCGAACGGGATGCTCTTGTAGACGCTCGGGAAGATCACGACGTTGTTCGACACCACGCTCAGCGTGAAGCCGTCGGGCGCCGAGCGCGCCAGCGCCTGCAGCCCGACGATGCCACCGGCGCCCGGCTGGTTGTCGACGATCACCGAGGTGCCCAGCGCCTTGGCGAGCGCGGGCTGCGCGGCGCGCGTGATCGCGTCGACGCCCGAGCCGGTGGCGTTGGGCAGGATGAACTTCACGGTGCGGTCGCCGGCCTGCTGCGCAAACGCCGGTGCACCAGACAGCGCCGCGATGGCCAACGCCAGCACGTTGCGCCGGCTGTGTCTGCTCGTCATCGTCGAGGTCTCCTGTTGGAATGAAATCACGCGCCGCGTCGGCGCATGGCGTCGCTCGGCCGCCTTCAAGCCACCGCGCGTGCGTCGATCAGCGCGTCGATCTCGGGCTCGGGGATGCCAAGCGCGGCCAGCACCTCGTGCGTGTGCTCGCCGCGCTGCGGCGGATTGAGGCGCACGCCGGGCCGCTGGCCGTCGAGCGTGAAAGGAAAGAGCGTGGCCTTCACCGGCTGCCCGGCGCGCTCGCCGTCGGTGAGCAGGATGTCGGCCAGGCCACCGGTGGCGTTGAGGTGCGGGTCGTCGAGCAACTGCTCGGGCTTCATGATCGGCGCGAACGGCAGTCCGGCGGCTTCGAAGCGCCTCGACAACTCGGCGGCGCTGAACTCCTTCAGCCGCCGGCCGAGCTCGGCCAGCAACGTCGGCCGCGCGCGCACGCGCTCGTTGTTGGTCTTCAGCGCCGGGTCGGCCTTCAGGTCGGCCAAGCCGAGCGCGTCGCAGAACGTGAGCCATTGCGCGTCGCTCACCGCAGCCAGGAAGATCTGCTCGCCATCCTTCACGGTGAACACGTCGTAAATGGCCCACGGGCTGATGCGCGCCGGCATCGGCGCGGCCGGCTTGCCGGTGATCGCGTACTGCAGCATGTGCTGGCCCACCAGGAACACGTTGTTCTCGAACAGCGCGCTCTGCACCTCCATGCCGCGCCCGCTGATGCCGCGCTGGATCAGTGCGCCGAGGATCGCGATGGCGCCGAACATGCCGCCCATGATGTCGTTGACCGACGAGCCGGCACGCAGCGGGTCCCCCGGGCGCCCCGTCATGTAGGCCAGGCCGCCCATCATCTGCACCACCTCGTCGAGGGCGGTGCGGTGGTCGTACGGGCCGGGCAGGAAGCCCTTCAGGCTGGCGTAGATCAGGCGCGGGTTGTCCTTGGCGAGCGCGGCGTAGTCGAGCCCGTACTTCGCGAACGTGCCCGGCTTGAAGTTCTCGGCCACCACGTCGGCGCTGAGCGCCAGCCGGCGCGCCACCGCAGCGCCCGCGGGCTTGTGCAAGTCGAGCTGGATGCTCTTCTTGTTGCGGTTGAACATCGGGAAGAAGCCGATGCCGGCACCGAGCAGGGTGCGCGTGCGGTCGCCGTCGATCGGTTCGACCTTGATCACCTCGGCGCCCAGGTCGGCCAGCACCATGCCGCAGGTGGGCCCCATCACCATGTGGGTGAACTCCACCACCCTCAGGCCGGCCAGCGGTTGCGGCAGCCGGCCCCGTACCACGGGGTCGCTCATCGAGTGTCTCCTGCGGCCGCCGGCACGGCCGGTGTCATGCGGCGGCGCTCATCGTCTTGGGCAATCCGGCGCGCCATAGGCTACCGTGCAAGGGTTCGCCGGCGAGCCAGCCGGCCAATGATGCCCGCAATGCGAGCAGGCGATCGAAGGCCAGCCCAGTGGGCACCCCCATGCTGGCGAACAAATAGGCCACGTCTTCGGTGGCCACGTTGCCGCTGGCGCCCGGCGCATGCGGGCAGCCGCCCAGGCCGCCCAGGCAGGCATCGAAGCGGCGCACGCCGGTCTGCCAGGCAGCGAACACGTTGGCCAGCCCGAGCCCGCGCGTGTCGTGGAAGTGCGCGCAGCTCAGCCGATCGCCGGCGACGCCGCGCGCCTGCGTGAACAGCCGGTTCACGGCCAGCGGATCGGCATAGCCGACGGTGTCGGCCAGCCCGATGCGTTCGGCGCCGGCAGCCAGCGCACGTTCGATCAAGCGCAGCACCTCGTCGGGTTCGACGCGGCCCTGGATCGTGCAGCCGAACGCGGTGCTCACACCAACCTCGATCGCGCAATGCGATGCGCGCGCGTCGCGCAGGTCGCGCATGCGCGCCACCTCGTCGACCGCCTCGTCGGGCGCCTTGCGCAGATTGGCCAGACTGTGCGCGTGGCTGGCCGACAGCGGCAGCAGCATCGCATGCGCGCCGCTGTCGATCGCACGCTCGGCGCCTTTCAAATTGGGCACCAGCACCGACACCGTGAGGCCCGGCAGTTCGAGCGCGCGCTCGACGATTTCGCTGGTGTCGGCCAGCTGCGGCATCAGCTTCGGCGGCACGAACGAGCCGACCTCGAGCTCGCGCAGGCCGGCGCGGTAGGCCCCGTGCAGCCATTGCAGCTTGTCGGCGGTGGGCAAGGTGCGGGCCAGGATCTGCAGACCGTCGCGCAGCCCGACTTCGCGCACCGTGACCGGCAGCGCGGTGTCGAAGGTGGAAGGCGTCATGCGGGCAGCACTTTAGACGTTCCAATGCGCGGCGCCAGCGGTATTTTGGAAGCCATGTCGTTCCATTTCGGCATGCCACAATCTGGCCTTCCGCGCACCCTGCCGCCCCGATGCGACGCACCCTCGATCCGGTCACGCTGCGCCTGTTCGTCGCGGTCTGCGAAGAGCGCAACATCGCGCGCGCCGCGGCGCGCGAAGCGATCGTCGCGTCGGCAGTCAGCAAACGCATCGCGGCGCTCGAGCAGGCGGTGGGCACCGCATTGCTGGTGCGCGGCCGGCGCGGCATCGTGCCCACTGCGGCCGGCGAAGCGCTGCTGCGGCGCTCGCACGAGTTGCTCGGCAGCATGGAGCGCCTGCACGCCGAGCTGAGCGAATTCGCTGGTGGCGCGCACGGCAGCGCGCGCGTGGTGGCGAGCCTGTCGGTGCTCGCGGAGCAGCTGCCCGAGGACATCGCATCGTTCTTGGCGCGCTATCAGGCAGTGCGCGTCAGCCTCGACGAACGTGTCAGTTCCGAGGTGGTGGCCAGCGTGCGCGAAGGCGTCGCCGACCTCGGCGTGCTGTGGGACGCGCTCGATCTCGGCGGCCTGAGCAGCGTGCCCTACCGCTTCGACCACCTGTGCGTGGCGATGCGACCCTCGCACCGCCTGGCGCGCCGCAGGCGCCTGCGCTTTGCCGACACGTTGGACGAAACCAGCATCGGCGTTGCGCCGGGCGGCACGATGGACGCGATGCTCAGGCGCCAGGCCGCGTTGCTCGGCCACACGCTGGCGCACCGCATCCAGGTGTCGAGTCTCGATGCCGCGTGCCGCATCGTCGGCGCAGGCCTGGGCATCGCCGTGCTGCCGCGCGAGGCGACCGCACCGCACGTCAGCTCGTCGGGCCTGGCGATGGTGCCGCTCGCCGAGCCGTGGGCGGTGCGACGCTTCGTGATTTGCTCGCGCGCCGACAGCGCGTTGTCGGCCACTGCGCGGTTGCTGATCGATCACCTGCGCGCGCAAGCCAAGCACGGGCCAACGCCGTAGCGCGAGCGCACACGCGGGAGTGCGGAGCCGCGGCACAGCCCGATGCTGCGGTCTGACCCCTGCGCCAGCAGGGGCGCGCCATGCCACGGGCCCCGCGTGAGACCAGCCGCCCGAAGATGCGGAGGCCATGACGGCAGCGCTGCCATCGCCCTGGCATCCGGGCTTGCTGGCCGATCGGTTGCGCCACGACCGGTTGACGCTGGTTCTGTGCGGGCCCAGCGCGGCACGCGATGCGATGCTGCGCCGCGCGTTGATGCCGCTGCTGCTCGCGTCGCGCATGGCCGAGGGCGACACCGTGGTCGCGCTGCGCTTCGACACCTGGGGACTGCTGCCGCTGCAGGCGCTGCGCGAGCAGATCGACCGCGTGGTGCCCGCCGCCGCGCCCGACACGCCGGCCGCGACGCTGGCCGATCAGCTGCTCGCCGCCGCAGCGGGCCATCGCATGCGACTGCTGCTGGTGCTCGATGCGTTCGAGCGCCACCTGCGCGAGCCGGCCGAGCGGTCCGACATCGCGCGCTTCGACCTCGAGTTGACCGACTGCATCACGCGCAGCGACGTGCCGATGCACGTCCTGATGGTGGTCGACGAGGCGATGCAGCCGGCGCTACAGCGCTACAGCGCCTGGGTGCCCGACTTCGGCCGCGACGCGTGGCGCATGCAGGAGGCACCCGACGACGCGGCGTTGTGGAGCGACACCGACATCGATCCCGATGCGTACCCGCACGACGACGCGAGCGAGCCGCACGCCGACGAGTGGGCGCTCGACCTCTCGCTCGACGAGCCTGCGCAAGCGCCGCCGGCCACAGACGAACGAGTGGGCGACTCCCCTGCGGCGCCGCCGAGCCCACTCGACTTGGCGCTCGATGAACCGGACGTGCCTCCTCCCGTCAGCGCGCCCGCACCGGCGCCCGCGCCCGCTCCGGCGCCGCAGCCCGCACCCGCGCCCCGTCCAACGGCCGCTCCACAACCTGCACCCGCGCCACCGCCGCGCGCGCAGCCCGCGCCCGCGCTGGAGGCCGCGATGCCGCCCGATGCGTCGATGCCGAGTCGCGGCGCCATGCCGGTGGCGCCGCCGCGCTCGGCGCCACCGCCATCGGTGCCTGCAACGATGCCATCGCCCGCGGCGCCGCCCGTTCCGCCGACAACAGGCGGGCGGGCGCCGTTCCCGCGCGCTGCGCCGACCGAGGCAGCATGGCTCGGCGCCGGCATGGCATCCGGCTCAGCCCAGGCGCCGCCGTGGCAGACCGACCCCGATGCGCAGACGATGCAGCGCACGCAGCGCCCGGCGCGCTGGTGGCAGGGCGGCGCGCGCGTGGTGGCCGACGTGGTGGCGTTGCTCGCCGCGATGGGGCTGGTGGCCACCTGGATCATTGGCAACGATCGGCCGGCTCTGCGCGCGACGCGCGCGACACCCGACGCCGAGGTGGCGCGTGCGCCGGCTGCGAGCACACAAGCCACTGCGCCCACCGCGCCACCTGCCAAGGCGCCGGCCGCGCCGCCACCCCCCCAAGCCGCCGCGCCGCCCACGTTGACGATCGCGATGCCGATCGACGGGGGCGCGGCCGCGACGGCGATCGACGAGCTGATGCGGTTCGTGGCCGCGCCGGCTGGCATCACGCTCAATCTCGTGGGCACCAGCGCACCGGCCACATTGGCAGTGTGGCGTCTCGATGCGCTGGCCGCTGCGCGCGCGGCCAACGCGCAGCCGCCGCTGCGCGTGCTGGCGCCGCTGTTCAGCGAGCAGATCCAGGTCATCGTGCGCAACGACGCTCCCTGGGACTACCTGCACCAGATCAAGGGTCTGCGGCTGAACATCGGGCGCCCCGAAGGCGCGCGGGCGCGCACCGCGCGCATGCTCTACCAGCAGCTGTTCGGCGCGGCGTTGCCGGCCGACGCCGCCAACGAGCTCGACGAGGGCGACGCGTTGCAGGAGATGCTGCGGCGTGGCGGGCCGATCGACGCGATGATCGTCGTGTCGGATGCGCCGTTGATGAACCGGCTACCGGCCAAGGCGCGCGAACAGCTGCGCGAGCTGCCTTTCGACGCCAACGACCCGCGCACCGCGGGGGCGCTGCAGTCGTACGCGTTGCAGCGGCGCAGCTCGCGCGAACGTGCGCGGCTGTCGGTGATCAGCTTCCTGGTGACCGGCGCCGCGCCGCATCCGCTGGAGGCCACCCTGCGCAAGCTGGTGGTCGCGCTGTGCCGCGCCCAGCCCGCGCTGCAGGCCAAAGGAGCCGCGCTGCTGCGCGGCTTCGCGATCGGCGAGCAGCCTGCCGCGCCGTGGCCCTACGTGCTGCCGCGCAGCGCGGGCAGCGACTGCCCGGCGCCCGACGGCCCACGCGAGAGCAGCAACGCGCCGGAGCGACAGCGCAGCGTTCAGCGGTAGACGTCGCGCTCGCGCCAGCCGAGCGCGGCCATCTCGCGCGTCCGCAGGTGCGCTTCGCTGGGCAGCATGAATTCATCGAGCTGCGGTGGCTTGATCGACGTGCCCGCCAGCATTGCGTGCGCCTGGCCGCGATGGTGCGTCTGATGGTTGAACAGGTGGGCCAGCACATGGCCGACGCGGTCGCGCTGCACGTGATCGCCGCGGTCCATCTCGACCTGCGCATCGAGCGCCGCCGCGTCGAGCCGGTCGCAAAACGCGATCAGCCGCTGATCGCTCGCTGCCTGGCGCTCGGCCAGGTCGGCCAGATCGTCTGCAGCCACGAACGCGAGCCCCGCCGCACGCACATCGGCATCGCGGTGCAGCGAGCCGATGTAGTACAGGTCGACCAGCAGGATGTGATTCAGCGTGGCCGCCAGGCTCGGAAAGAAACTCGTGCGCGCGGCGTGGAACTGCGCGTGCGACAGCGGCGCCATCGCGGCATGCAGTCGACAGTTCGCGAGGCGGTTGGCGTGCGCCTGGATGCGCACGAAGTCGGCCAGTTCCATCGTCGCCTCAGCCCGCCTTCGGCGGCTTGACCGGCTTGTCGGCCACCGGGGCGCCTGATTCCTTCCACGCGCCGAAGCCGCCGTCGATGTGCGCGACGTTTTCCAGGCCCATGTCCTGCAGCGTCTTGGTGGCCAGCGCCGAGCGCCAACCGGCGGCGCAGAACAGCACGTAGCGCGTGTGCGGCCGCGCGAACAGCGGCTTGTGGTACGGCGACTCGGGGTCGACCCAGAACTCCAGCATGCCGCGCGGCGCATGAAACGCACCGGGGATGATGCCCTCGCGCTCGAGCTCGCGCACGTCGCGGATGTCGATGAACTGCACGTCGTCGCGGCCGTGCAGCGAGCGTGCCTGGTCGACGCTGTAGGTGGTGATGTCGGCCATCGCCTCGTCGACCATCGATTTGGCGGTCTTTCTCATCGCACGAGCACCTCACAAGGCATGGGCTGCGGATTGTCGCTCCGGCCGCGTTGCATGCAAGGCCCCGGGGGTTCACACGGCGGGGTCCCGCTTCAGGGTGTGGCCGCAGGCGGCCCGGTCTTGCGTCCGCGCGCCGCGCGCCCCCGTTAGTGCGAGCGTGCGGCAGGCGAATGGTTCGCAGGTCGACACAAGAAAGCAACCTTCCTCCCGACCCACCCACTTTGGAGAACCCACCATGAAATCGTTCAAGACCCTCGTGCTCGTGAAGAGCATCGCCGCCGCGCTGGTCGCCAGCGCGGGCATCGCCGCTCCGGTCATCAGCCACGCGTCGCCCGACGACGGCATGACCTGCCGCGTCGGCTACAGCGGCCAGGCCACCAACGGCTCGTTCAAGTGCAGCCGCGTCGTCACGCGCGTCATCACGCTGGACTGCCCGATCGACTTCCCGACCAAGGTGTTCCGTGCGCGCGTCGGCGCGTCGGACGGCCGCGACGTCTGCGTCAAGGCGAACAGCCACCTGAACATTCCGTTCGATGCCGCGCTGACCGGCCTGACCGAAGGCCAGGACTTCAAGTTCCCGGCCTTCCAGGAGGCCCGGCTCGCCGCCACCGCCAAGGCCACCGAGATCGCCGAGGAGCGCAACCTGGGCCTGGCCGACGACCAGGTCGACGTGCGGTCGACGCATGGCATCACGACCGGTGCATTGACGGTCGATGCAGCGACCGGTGCCGAGGACGGGGTCCAGGCCACGATCACGCTGTTCACGTTCGCGATCCCGGCCGCGAACCTGACGCTGGTGCCGATCAATCCCCCGCGTCTGCCCTGAAGGCGATGCACGCCGGCGGCCTCAGCCGCCGGCGTTCCTTCAGCCGATCCCTTCCCCCGACCCGACCCCGAGGCCCGCCATGATCCTGACCAAGTTCGTTGCCAGCATCCTCGCGATCGCGATCGCGGATTGCGCTGCGCCGCAGGCGTTCACGCAAGCCCCGGCCGCGCCGACGGTGCAGACGCAGTCCGCGCCCGCGGGGCCCAAGGCGCTGCCGCAGCGCAACGTCACACGCTTCGGCGACGGGTTGCGCTGCATGGACGACATGATGTATCGCTTCGGTGTGCGCGACGTCAGCCTGATGATCGAGGAGATGCAGGATCAGTCGCGCCGCCTGGGAGCCGGCACGCGCGACATGATGGTGTCGGCGTTCGCCGACATGACGCGCCGCAGCCGCGGGGTGCGCCTGGTCACCTTCGGCAGCGACAACCAGAACGTGGTGCAGCTGCTGTCGATCGCGCAGCGGCTCAATGACTTCAAGGTCGTGCCGCAATACGACGTGCGCGGCTCGATCACCCAGTTCGACGAGGACGTGACGCGCAAGCAAGCTGGCGTCGGCGTGTCGCTGCTGCCGGCGCTGTTCGGCGCGCGTTTCAACAAGTCGAAGGATGTCTCCGTGCTCGGCTTCGACGCCAGCGTGGTCACCACGGGTGATCTGACGCTGGTGCCCGGTGCAAGCTCGAAGAACACCGTGGTCGTGACGCGCGACGACACGGGCGTCAGCGACGGCCAGGCCGAGATCCACAACGGCAACCTGAGCTTCAGCTTCGACGTGGCGCACAACGAAGGCGTCGCGCAGGCGCTGCGCAACATGGTCGAGCTGTCGACGATCGAGCTCACCGGCAAGTTGCTGCGGCTGCCGTACTGGGGCTGCCTGAACATCCATGTCGCCGATCCCGAGGTGCAGCGCGAGATGGAGGACTGGTTCCTGTCGATGCAGGGCACGCCCGAGCTGACGCGCTTCCTGCAGGAGCAGCTACGCAATCGCAAGTTCTACGACGGGCCGGCCGACGGCGTGCCCAATGCGGCGACCACCGACGCGCTGGCGGCCTATCGTCGCGCGCTCGCGATGGGCGACGCTGTCGAACCCGACATGGAGTTTTTCCGCGCGCTGCTGTTGCGGCCGATTCCCAAGGCCCCGGACAAGCCGTTCGTCGCCGAGAAAGGTGCAGGCCCCGCCGCAGGGGCCGCCACGGCCGCCGCCAAGGAGATCAAGCTCGCGGTGCGCGTGGCCAAGACACGCTACCGCAAGGGCGAGCCGATCGAGCTGACGGTCACCACCGCCCAGCCCGGCTACGTGTACTGCTACGTGCAGAGCCCCACCACCGGCAAGATCCAGCGCATCTTTCCCAATCGCTTCATGCGCGATCCACGCGTCGAGGCCAACACGCCGCTGCTGTTGCCCGGCGCGCAGGGCTTCAAGATGCTGGCCGGCGGCGAGGATGTGCGGCAGCAGGTCGTGGGTTGCCTGGCGACCGAACGCGAGGTCTACAACCAGCTGCCGCCGACCCTGCGCTGGGGCGACTTCGAAGACATCCGGCTCGGCACGTTCGACGACATCCGCGAGGCTTTCGCGCTGGTGGCCAAGGGGCCGGTGTCGCTGGAAGCCGCGCTGATCGACGTGTCCGCCGACAAATGAACGCGGGCGTTGCGCCTCAGATCGTGCCCTGCGTGAGCCAGCGCTCCATCTGCGGCTTGCGGTCGTTGCCCCAGAACGGCTCGCCGTCGATCGCAAAGAACGGGGCGCCGAACACGCCCGCGGCCAGTGCCTCGTCGTTGGCGCACTTCAGGCGCTCCTTCCAGGCCGGGTCGTTCCACACGCGCTCGGCCGCAGCAGCGTCCAGCCCCGACTCGGCGGCCAGCTGCTTCAGCGCCGGCGCGTCGTTGAGCGGCACGCCGCGCACGAAGTAGGCGCGCAGGCCGGCGCGTGCCCACGCGATGGCCGCCTCCATGCCCTGCGTGTCGGCGAGCCACCAGAACACGCGCGCGGCGTTCTGCGTCGGGATCGGAAACGGCTGCGGCCGCTGGTACGGCACGCCTTCGAAGCGCGCCGAGCGCGCGAAGTCGTGGTAGCTGTAGTCGCGCTTGATCGGGTAGTGCACCGGGCTGCGCAGCTCGGCGGCCTGGAAGGTCACGCCCAGCAGCATCGCGTGCCAGCGCACCGCGCGGCCGTGGCGCGCCGCCAGCGCCTCGATCCACTCCGAGGCAATGTACGAATACGGCGACGAGAAGTCGAAGTAGAACTGGATCGGCGCCTTGGTCGTCCTCATGCGACCACGCTACGCCGCGCGGGCGCGGCTGTCCATCGGGGCCGGCGCGCCAAACGCGCGCATCAGCGCGACGCGGCGGCCTGCGGCGGCGCGATCGCGACGTCGGCCTGCTGCTCGATCCAGCGCACCAGCTCGCTGACGCTGGCGCCGGCGCCTTGCGCGCGATCGGCGGCCTGCCACAGCGGGTGGCCGGCGGCGGCCAACGGCATCGGCACGCCGGCGTCACGCGCCACCTGCAGCGCGATGCCGATGTCCTTCAGCATCAGCTCGAGCTTGAACGGGTCGTCGAAGCGGCGGCTGATCACGCGCTGGCGGATGTGGGTGCGGCTGATCCACGAGCCGCCGGTGGAAGCGTCGAGCACGTCGGTCATCGTGCCGGGGTCGAGACCGCAGCGCACGCCCACCGTCAGCGCCTCGGCGGTGGCAGTCAGGGTGAGCGCGGTCACCAGGTTGTTCAGGCACTTCATCGTGTGCCCCGCGCCCAGCGGTCCGAGGTGGAACACCTGCCGGCCCATCGCATCGAGCAGCGGCCGCGCGCGCTGCACGTCGGCCTCGGCGCCACCGACCATGAACACCAGCTCGCCGGCCTCGGCACCCCACTGCGCGCCCGACACCGGCGCATCGATCATCGACGCGCCGCGCGCCTGCAACGCGGCGGCGCTCTGGCGCGTCAGCCAGGGCTCGGACGACGACGTGTCGACCAGCAGCGCGCCAGCGCGCAGGCCGGCGGCCACGCCGTCGGCGGCGCACACCACGTCGTGCACGACACGGCCGTTGGGCAGCATCGTGAACACCACGTCGGCGTCGGCGGCCGCGCTGCGCGCGTCGGCGCAGGGTCGTGCCTGCGGCACCTCGCGCTGCAGGCGCTGCAGCGCACTGGCGGCGACGTCGAAACCCTGGACGCGGTGGCCCGCCTCGCTCAGGTGGCGCGCCATCGGCACGCCCATCACGCCCAGGCCGATGAAGCCGATCGTCAACGGCAGCGCCGCACTCATGCCAGTGCACGCCCGATCAAAATCTTCTGCACTTCGCTCGTGCCCTCGTAGATCTGGCACACCCGCACGTCGCGGTAGATGCGCTCGACCGGAAAGTCGCTCACGTAGCCGTAGCCGCCGAACACCTGGATCGCCGCCGAGCAGACGCGCTCGGCCATCTCGCTGGCGTTGAGCTTGGCCATCGCCGCCTCCTTCAAGCACGGGCGGCCGGCGTCCTTCAGCGACGCGGCGTGCCAGATCAGCTGGCGCGCGGCCTCGAGCTGCATCGCCATCTCGGCGAGCTTGAATTGCACGGCCTGGTGCTCGAAGATCGGTTGGCCGAACGCGCGCCGCTCCTTGCTGTAGGCGAGCGCGGCATCGAACGCGGCGCGCGCCATGCCCAGGGCCTGCGACGCGATGCCGATGCGGCCTCCCTCGAGTCCCGACAGCGCGATCTTCAGGCCCATGCCTTCGTCGGCCAGCAGGTGCGACGCCGGCACGCGGCAGTCATCGAACACGATCTGCGCGGTGTCGCTGGCGCGCTGGCCCATCTTGTCCTCGATGCGCGCCACCTGATAGCCCGGCGTGCCGGTCGGCACGATGAAGGCGCTGATGCCCTTCTTGCCGGCCGCCTTGTCGGTGACCGCCATCACGATCGCCACGTCGCCGTTCTGGCCGCTGGTGATGAACTGCTTGACGCCGTTGAGCACGTAGTGGTCGCCGTCGCCATCCGTGACGCGGACGGCCGTCGTCTTCAAGCCGCCGGCTTCCGAGCCGACGTGCGGCTCGGTGAGGCAGAACGCACCCAGCAGCTCGCCGCGTGCCAGCGGCTTGAGGAAGCGCTGCTGCTGCTCGTCGTTGCCGAACGCCATCAGGATCGAGCACACCGGACAGTTGTTGACGCTGACGATCGTGCTGGTGGCGCCGTCGCCGGCGGCGATCTCCTCCAGGATGATCGCCAGCGCCAGGTAGTCGAGCCCCGCGCCGCCGAGCGCCTCGGGCACCGCGACGCCATAGCAGCCGAGCGCGGCCAGGCCGCGCAGCTCGTCACGCGGAAAGTGGTGTGTCTTGTCCCACGCCGCGGCCTGCGGCGCAATGCGCTCGCGCACATAGGTGCGCACGGCATCCTGCACGGCGAGGTGATGGTCCGACAGCAGCATGGGTCGATGTTCCTTCGTGCCGAAAGTCGCCCTGGTGCGGCTGCATGGGCGCCGGCACCGACCGGGCCATTGTCCACCGGCGCGCCGGGCGCCGCCGGCGCCGTGCGATCGGTCACGATGGCGCGCAGTAGCAGGCGCGGGGCGCGGCGATCGCATGACAATTCGCATCTGAAGCAACGAGGTTCTCGCCGGCCGCGCGTGCACACTGGGCCGGCACCCCGACCGTGACGATGGAGCACACCGCGACCGTGGGCCGCCCGCTGGCCAAGCCGACCGCCAGACGACTGCTGGTGGCGTCGCCGTTCGTCGCGGTGGCGGTCGTGCTGGTGGTGCTGGCGATCTTTTTCATGCAGCTGATGTCGGCGGCGCGCGCCTACGTCGGCGGCGAAAGCCTGTGGACCAAGTCGCAGAAGCAGGCGGTGCAGAGCCTGGTGCGCTTCACGCAGCTGCGCGACGGCGCCGAATGGGTCGCCTACCGGCAGGCCATCGCGTTGCCACTGGGCGACCGCGTCGCGCGCGAGGAGCTCGAGAAACCGTCGCCCGACTACGAGCTGGCGCGCCGCGGCTTCGTGGCCGGCGGCAACCATCCGGACGACATCGACGGCATGATCCGGCTGTTCCGCTGGTTCCGTCACGACCGCCTGATCGACGAGGCGATCGGCATCTGGGCCGAAGCCGACGGCCTCATCCTTCAGCTGACGAGCCTGGCCGAGCGTTTGCGCCAGGCGGTCGAGTCCGACGCGCCACCGGTGCAGGTGATGCTGCTGCTGCAGCAGATCGACGACCTCGACAAGCGCCTGACTCCGCTGGAGGTGCGCTTCTCCGCCACGCTCGGTGAAGCCACCCGAACCACGCTGACGCTGCTCAACGTCGCGCTGGCCGGGATCGCGATCGCGCTCACCGCGCTCGGCACGCTGATCGCGCGCAGCGTGGCGCAGCGTGGCTCCCAGGTGGAGGCACAGCTGCGCGCCAGCGAGGAACGCTTCCGTTCGCTGTGGGAGACCACCAGCGACGCGGTGCTGATCGTCACCGTCGACCACACGATCCGTTTCGCCAACCCGGGTGTGCGCCAGATGTTCGGCTACAGGCCCGATGAGCTGGATGGCCAGCCGCTGGCGCTGCTGCAGCCCGAGCGCGCGTACGCCGTGCACAAGGCGGCGCTGCAGCGCTACCTGGAGTCCAATCTGCGCACGCAGGACTGGAGCGGCGTCGAGACCTGGGCGCGTCACCGTTCGGGGCGCGAGTTCCCGGTGGAGCTGGTGTTCTCCGAGCTGCAGCTCGACGGCGAAGCGCACTTCGTGGGCTTCCTGCGCGACATCACCAAGCGCAAGGAGGCCGAGCGCGCGGTGCGCGAGGCCAACGAGCAGCTCGAGCAACGCGTGGCCGAGCGCACCGGCGAGCTGCGCGCGGCCAACGAGCGGCTGATGGAGCTCGATCGCATGAAGTCGCAGTTTCTGGCGACGATGAGCCACGAGCTGCGCACGCCGCTCAACTCGATCCTGGGCTTCACCAGCCTGATGCGCGAAGGCATGGCCGGGCCGCTCACCGACGAGCAGCGCCGCCAGCTCGGCTTCGTGCACGCCTCGGGCGAGCACCTGCTGGCGCTGATCAACGACCTGCTCGACCTGTCGCGCATCGAGTCGGGCCGCATGGACGTCGCGCTGGCG
>Ga0207675_100000712_pt1 | contig 32952 bp, 32 predicted proteins | sample KBSSwiS42_FD_184305 | JGI IMG/M metagenome (GOLD analysis project Ga0207675, IMG submission 184305) | Switchgrass rhizosphere microbial communities from Kellogg Biological Station, Michigan, USA - KBS Switchgrass S4-2 (SPAdes) (version 2) | ecosystem: Host-associated > Plants > Roots >...
CGCGGCTACCTCTCGCCGTACTTCATCAACAACCAGCAGAACCAGACCGCCGAGCTCGAGAACCCGTACATCCTGTTGTACGACAAGAAGATCTCGAACGTGCGCGAGATGCTCCCGCTGCTCGAGGGCATCGCCAAGGCCGGCCGGCCGCTGCTGGTCGTCGCCGAGGACGTCGAGGGCGAGGCGCTCGCGACGCTCGTCGTCAACACCATCCGTGGCATCGTCAAGGTTGCGGCCGTCAAGGCTCCGGGCTTCGGCGACCGCCGCAAGGCCATGCTGCAGGACATCGCCACCCTGACCGGCGGCAACGTGATCTCCGACGAAGTCGGCCTCTCGCTTGAGAAGGCTTCGCTCGCCGACATGGGGCAGGCCAAGAAGGTCGTCGTGGAGAAGGAGAACACCACGCTGATCGACGGTCACGGCAAGAGCGCTGACATCAAGTCGCGCATCGCGCAGGTCAAGCAGCAGATCGAGGAGGCCACTTCCGACTACGACAAGGAGAAGCTCCAGGAGCGCGTTGCGAAGCTCTCCGGCGGCGTTGCCGTGATCAAGGTCGGTGCGGCCACCGAGATCGAGATGAAGGAGAAGAAGGCCCGCGTCGAGGACGCGCTGCACGCAACCCGTGCCGCCGTCGAGGAAGGCGTGGTGGCCGGCGGTGGCGTGGCGCTGATCCGTGCGCAGAAGGCGCTCGACAAGTCCACGGCTCCGAACGACGACCAGGCCACGGGCATCCGTATCCTGTCGCGTGCGATCGAGGAGCCGCTGCGCCAGATCGTCGCCAACGCGGGCGAAGACGCCGCGGTGGTGCTCGCGAAGGTGCGTGACGGCAAGGGCACGTACGGCTACAACGCCCAGACGGGCGCCTATGGCGACATGCTCGACATGGGCATCCTCGACCCGACCAAGGTGGCGCGTCTTGCGCTGCAGAACGCCGCTTCGGTGGCCGGTCTGCTGCTCACGACCGAAGTCATGGTCGCCGAGGCTCCGAAGGACGAGGAGCACAAGCACGGCGGCATGCCCGACATGGGCGGCATGGGCGGCATGGACATGTAACTCGCGCAAGCGAATCGATGTCGAGGAAAGCCCCGCTCCGGCGGGGCTTTTCTTTAAAGGCTGCCCGCTTCCTTGCGGACTTCTCTTGCTGTCGGACATGTCCGACCGGAGCGCCAAACTCGTGCAGCAGCCACGTCCCGTGGCCGGACGTCCGTGCAACCACGGGGCAAGGCGGGTACATAAGCGGCTGGTCGCCCCCGCGGCAGGGCCTTAAGATCCTGTTTCAGAAAGGACGTCCGAGTTGGGATCCTCGGCTGTCTCAGCATCGACCCGGAGTGTGCGTGTCACGCCCCACGTCGGAGCGGGAGCAGCCGGCGGCGGCTTGACCGGGTCGGCGTTCGCGGTTCCAGTTCGAAGACCGGTCGGCCGCGCGGTCGCCCCGTTCCAGGAGGGGACATGGACATCGAACGAGTATCGGCGATTTCGCCGGAGCGCTTCGAGCGCGACTATCTGCGCGTCAACCACCCGGTCGTCGTGACGGACGCGCTCGCCGGCTGGGATCTCGCGGGGCGCTGGACACCGGGCTACCTCCGCCAGGAGTTCGGTGACGAGCGCGTGCAGGTCTACAACAACTACTTCGACCTGCAGTCGATGAGGCCGCTCGGCGAGTACCTCGACGAATACTTCGGCAAGGATACGAACGACGCGACCGAGCTGCCCTACGTGCGCTGGTACACGAAGCTGCGCGACGTCCGCTTCCTGTGGGCCGACAAGGCGTTCGAGCGGTTTGCCGGCAACTGGACGCCCCCGTACTTCCTGCCGACGTCGGACTACGTCCTGCCGTTTTCGCCGGGCCGCGCCGATCCGCGCCACGTGCACTTTCCGGCCAAGGGACTGTTCATATCCCCCAAGGGCGGCAGGACCGGCCTTCATGTCGATCCGTGGGGGAGCGACGCCGTGCTCTGTCAGCTGTTCGGCGACAAGCACTGGACGCTGTACCACCCGGACGAGGCCCGCTACCTGCGGAACGACGGCGTCGTCGTCGACCCAGATCGCCCCGACCACGATCGCTTCCCCGAGTTCCGCAAGGCCAGGGTGACCTACGACTTTGTGCTCCGTCCGGGCGAGACCGTGCTGGTGCCGCACGGCTGGTACCACGCGGTCAAGACGCTGACCGACTCCATCTCGCTGACCTGGAACTTCGTCCACCGCTCGACCTCGGCCGCGCTGCTCGCGTGGCTCAGGCAGCCGATGTCGGAGATCGATCAGAGCGTGTTGCGCTTCTTCTTTGGCCCCGTGGTCGGCGACGACGTCACGCCCGCGGCGATCGAGGCGCTGCTCGCCCGCGCGCCGCGCCAGGTCGAGCCGCACGCGGCCGCGATCGCCGACGAGTGAGGCAAGCAAGGCGCCATGCCGGACATGGGCGGCATCATTCGCGAAAGCTAGTTCAGTGTCAGGAAGGCCCCGCTCCGGCGGGGTTTTTCTTTTCTGATGCGCCGGCCGCGCCGCGTGCCCGCTATGATTTCGTCATGCGACGCCGTGGCGCCGTTCGCACTCTCCTGTCGTTGCGCCGCTGAATGACATTCGTGCGGAGATCTCGAAGCGTGCAGCTTACGAGGCTCGTGCTGGACATCGATGTTGGCCGAGTCGCACGCCGGGCAGCGGCCTGCATCGCGGCCCTCGTGCTCGCTGCCGCGACCGCCAATGGCGAGCTGCGCGGTGCTCTGAGCTTGCCGGCCGGATGGAGCATCGAGGGCAACGAGCTCGTGTGGAACAGCGCGACACCGCTGCGGATGGGCGGCGCCCGCTACGAGTTTCGCTCGGGCGAGCAGCTACTCGGATATCCGGCGACGCGTGGCAACGCGCTGCGACTGCCGCTCAGGACCTTCGGGTCGCTCGCCGGGCTGTCCGTGTGGGCAGGCGGTCGCCGCATCGACGCCGGAGCTCAGCAGCGTCGCGTTCTCGCCGAGACATCAATCCCCGAGCCGGAGATCGCCCAGGCCGCGAACGACCCGGCAGGGCCAGGGCCCTACCGTGCTCAGCGGTTGCGCTACAGGCTTCCGAGCCTCGCGCTCGAGGGCTACCCGCTCCCAGTGGAAGTGGTCGCGGAGGTGACTGCTCCCATCGGCAAGTCCGGCGAGATGCCGCTCGTACTCTTTCTGCACGGGCGGCACAGCACCTGTTATCGAGGCGGCCCAAGCGGCGAGTCGTCGGGAGAATGGCCCTGCCCGACAGGATGGCGCCCGGTCCCGAGCCACACCGGATACCGATACATCACCGACGTGCTCGCCACTCAGGGATACCTGACCGTGTCGGTTTCCGCGAACGGCATCAACGGTCAGGACGACCTGCTCATCGACGGCGGCGCGTCAGCGCGCTCACAGCTGGTCCGCCATCATCTCGCGCTGTGGTCGGATTGGAGTTCCGTCGGTGGCGACCCTTGGGGAGGGAGCTTTCTTGGCCGCGTCGACATGGACAGGGTCGTGCTCGTCGGTCACAGCCGCGGCGGCGAGGGAGCCGAGCGCGCCGCGATCGACACCGATGTCGACGACCCGTGGCAGATCCAGGGCCTGGTGCTGATCGGTCCCACGGCGTTCGGTCGCCAGGTCGCCGTCGGCATTCACACCGCGGTGATCCTGCCGTTCTGCGATGGGGACGTGACCAGCCTGGAGGGTCAGCAGTACGTGGACATCGGGCGGGATCTGATGATCACGGATCGAGCCCTGCGCTCATCTGTACTGGCGATGGGGACCAACCACAACTTCTACAACACCGAGTGGACACCCGGGCTGTCGAAGTCACCAGCCTGGGACGACTGGTTCGATCCAGAAGATCGGCAATGCGGTGAGAATCGCAGTCCGCGGCTGGCCCCGGTTGAACAGCAGGCGGTGGGACTCGCCTACACGGCAGCCCTGGTCGATCTTGCGATCCAGGACGACATCGCGTCGCTGCCGTTGCTCGACGGAACGCGCGTGAAGCCGCGGTCGATCGGGAGGGCGCGTACCGATGTGCACGCTATCCGCGGCGACAAGCGCGTGGTGTACAAGGCTGGGGCCGGGATCGAGGTGAGCGCTCGCTCGCTCACCGCGACCGAGTGTCGCGGTTACTACATGGCCGGGCTATTCGATCTGCGCGCGGGCTGCACACCGGAGTTGCAGTTCGAAGTCCTTCCCCACTGGATACCAATGTCCCTTGCCGAGACCGCGCCTGCGCCGAGGGCGCTCAGGGTGGTCTGGCTGCAGGCTGGCGGTGCGGTGCAGATCCCGGTCACCCGCGATCTCACCGGCGCGGATGCGCTCGATCTCCGGCTCGCGGGCGAGCCGGGTGCGCCCCCGGTCGAGCTGACGGTTCGGATTCACGACGCACTCGGACGCTGGGCCGACCTGCCCCTTGACCCAAACGCGCTCCAGTCATTCAGGGGACCAAACCCGCTCGGGAAAGTGCAGGCGCGGCAGTTGCGTGCCTCGTTGGAGGCGGCGACGGTCGACCTGGGAAATATCACCTCGATCGAGCTGATCCCGCTTTCGCCCCACGGTCGCTTCTGGTTGCTCGACATCTCGACGTGGCGCGACAGCCTCGAGCCGAGCGATCAGATCCAGCTCCCCAAGGTTAGCGTGGGTGACGTCGTCGTAGTGGAGGGGGACTCGGGCGAAACGACGATTGACGTGCCGATCATCGTCGAGGGCCGCGTGAGCCGTCGTGCCGCCCTCTGGGTTCAGTTTACCGACTATGCGAGCTTCACAGACCCGACGACCGGGTTTCCGCTGGTGCTCGAGGCGGGGGCGACATCGGCCACGGTGCCGCTGACCTTCCGGGCTGACAACACGTTCAACCCCTTTCCCCAGCTGACGCAGGTTACGCTGGTAGCACGGACCAACGCCGTCACCGGCGATTACGACGCGACGGTCCTGGTGGAGGAGGACGACCCCCCGCCGATCCTGACCGTCGACGCCAGCGTGGTTACCGCCGTCGAGGGATCCTCGCTCGAATGGACATTCCGACTGTCCGAACCGATGGCGAGCAGCGGCTTCTGGCCCATCCAGCTCGTTGCCGCGGGCGATCGATTTGGCGAGCTGGACAGCGAGGACCTGCCGCAGTGGTTCCTGGAATCCCTTGGCATCACGCCGCCGGATCCAGCCGTGCCGCTGTCCGAACTCGGGCTCTTCTTCGGCATCGAGTTCGCGCCCGGCACGCGCGAGACGACGCTTACGATTCCGATCGACCCTGACGGGGCGCCCGAGCCGCGGGAAGGGGTGGCCTTGCGCCTGGAAGGATTCGGAGATCCGGTGATCCCGCGCCCGATAAACCTCACGGGGCTCGTGCCCGCACATCGGTGATTCGCGGGGGATCTGCCGGACATTGCGATCGCCTGCGTTAGACTGGTCCGATGACTCCCTGGTGGACCCGCGCCGGACTCGAGGTCCGCGATCAGCGCCTTCTGTTTGCGGGTCACGATGCGGAGCGCATCGCGCGCGAGCACGGCACGCCGCTTTACGTGTACGACCCGGAGCGCGTCACGGTGAACGTCGGCCGCCTGCGGGCGGCCTTTACACGCGCCGGCGTCCCGCACCGTATCCACTATGCGCTCAAGGCGAACCGGCATCCGGAGTACCTGGCGCGTCTCCGTTCCCTCGGTGACGTCGGCATCGATGCCTGCTCGCCGCAGGAAGTCTCGTTGGCCCTCGAGGCCGGCTGGCAGCCGCGGGAGATTTCCTACACCGGGACGAACCTGAGCGAGCGCGATCTCGATGTCATCCTCCCGCAACCGTTGGTGCTAAATCTCGACTCGCTGAGCGCGATCCGGCGCGTTGCGCGACGCGCGCGGGGACGCGCAATCGGCTTGCGCATCAACCCCCAGGTGGGCACGGGCTATTCGGCCCAGCTCACCTACGCCGGCGAGAAGCCGACCAAATTCGGCATTTACCCGGACCGTTTTGACGAGGCGCTGGAGCTCGCGCGTGAGTCCGGTCTCGAGGTGCGTGGCCTGCATTTTCACATCGGTTCCGGCTGGCTGCGCGCGGGCCTCGGCGCATTCTTCGACGCACTCGAGCGCGGCGCCGATCTCGCCCGTCGCGTACCCGGCATCGAGTACTTCAACGTCGGTGGCGGGCTCGGTATCCGGCTGCAGGAGACGGATCAGGGTGTTGATCTCGATGCGTATGCGCAGGGCATCGCGCGCCACCTGGGGTCGCTCGGACTCACGGTGTTTCTCGAGCCGGGCGATTACCTGGCGAAGGACGCCGCGATACTCCTCGTCGAGGTGGTCACGGTCGAGGAGAAGGGTGGGGTGCGCTTCGTCGGTGTCGATTGCGGATTCAACGCGTTCAACCTGCCCGCCATCTATCACTACCACCAGGAAATCGTGCTCTGTCGCGCGGCCGATGCGACGCCGACGATGTCCTGCACGGTGGCCGGTCACATCAACGAGGCCGGCGATCTCTTCGCCGAGGGCTGCCAGCTTCCCGAGGTCCGCGAGGGGGACGTGCTCGCCTTCCTGAGCGCGGGCGGATACGGCGCGTCGATGGCCTCCCATCACTGCGCGCGGCCGCCCGCAGCGGAGCTTGTCGTCGAGGTATGCTGAGACCTCCGAAGGGAGTACGCCATGGAAAAAGTCACAACGGCCGACCTGATGGACGACCTGCGGAAGGTCGTGCAGGACACCGAGGCGCTGCTGCGCGCCACCGAAGGCCAGGTCGGCGAGAAGGCCGACGATGCCCGCCGCCGGGTACAGGCTGCACTCGAGAGCGCCCGTACACGGCTCAAGAACGTACAGGGTTCCGCCGCCGAGATGGGCGAGGAAGCGGTCAAGGCCACCGAGACCTACGTCCGCGAGAATCCCTGGCAATCGGTCGGTATCGCGGCCGGCATCGGCCTGGTGCTGGGCCTCCTGATCTCGCGGCGCTGAGCATGGCTGATCCGGGCACGGCGGGACCGGCGTCGCAGTTGCTGCGCTCGGCGGTGCAGCTCTTCGGCACGGTGATGGAAGCGGTGCAGACACGCGCCGAGCTGCTCACCACCGAGGTCGAGGAGGAGATCCAGCGCGTCGCGCGGGTGCTGCTGCTCGGGTTCGCAGCGCTCCTGGCCGGAGTCCTCGGGGCACTTATCGCCGGTTTCGTCGTCGTGATCCTGTTCTGGGATACGCATCGCCTCGCGGCCGCGCTTGCCGTGCTCGGCTTATTTCTGCTCGCGGCCGCGATCTGCGGCCTGGCCGTGCGTCGGGAGCTCCGCGCCAGGCCCCGGCTCTTCGAGGCGACGCGAACCGAGCTGGCGCACGACGTGGCGCGGCTGAGGAAGCACTCGTGAGCTCGCGGGCTGCCGAGTTGAAGCGCCGCCGCGAGGGTTTGCTGACGCAGGTGGCGGCAGAACGCCGCCTGCTGACTGATCAGCATGTCCGGATTGCCAACTCGCTAAGTCGGGCCGACGGCTGGCTGACGGTGGCGCGCCGGGTAACACCGGTTGCGGCGATCGCCGCGATTGCACTTGGCATCGTTGCCGGGCCGGGCCGCATCGTAAGAATGCTGCAGGCGGCGGCCGTACCGGCGTTTTTCATCCGCCAACTGCTCGCGAACTCGGGAGAGCCGGCGATCAACGGGCTGCGCGCGGTGTTGAGTCTGTTCCGCCGCGGACACTGAATCCGTCTTCGATCGGTCGCGAGGCATCACAAGGAAGTACGATGCGAAATCACGACTCGACACGCCTCTCACGTCGGCAGGCATTGCAAGCCGGCGTCGCCGCCTGCCTTGCTGCCGCGGCACACCGCTCCCTTGGTGCCACCGACGCCCCCGGGAGCATTGCCCCGCAGGTCGGGAAGACAATTCCCTCGACCGGGGAGCGCTTGCCGGTGATCGGTCTCGGCACCAACAACTACAGCGTGACCTCGGCCGAGGATCTCGCGTCACGCCGCGAGGTGCTGCAGCGCATGTCCGATCTCGGAGGCAAGGTGATCGACACCGCGCCCGCTTACGGCCGCTCCGAGATCGTGGTGGGCGAGCTGCTGGCAGATCTCGGCAACCGCGACCGGTATTTTCTTGCGACCAAGGTTACGGCGCCCGATGGCGATCTTGCGCAGGGTCGCGCGATGCTCGAGGAGTCCTTCCGCCGCCTGCGCACGCCGCGGATCGACCTCCTGCAGGTGCACAACCTGGACGGCGTCGAGGTCCTGATGCCCGCGCTGCGCGAGGCCAGGGACGCGAAGCGCATCCGCTACGTCGGCGTGACAACCTCCAGAGCTGAGCAGTACCCGCAGATGCTCTCGGCCATGCGGCGTCACGCACTCGATTTCATCCAGGTGGATTACTCGATCGATAACCGCACCGCGGCCGACGAGGTACTGCCTCTCGCGCAGGAGCGTGGTATCGGGGTGCTGATCAATATGCCCTTCGGTGGTCGCCGCAGCGGAAATCTGTTTCCCAGGCTCGCTGGCCGCGAGGTCCCGCAGTGGGCCGTTGAGGCGGGCGTGGCGAGTTGGGCGCAGTTCCTGCTTCGCTATGTCGTCTCGCACCCGGCAGTGACCTGCGCGATCCCCGGCACGCATCGAGTCACGCACCTGGAGGACAATATGCGCGCCGGGCGCAGCGAGCTGCCCGATCGCGCCATGCGGACGCGGATGGAGCAGTACTGGGCCGGCGTGGCCTAGGGCTGCTCCGAAGGCGCGCTCGCGGCTATTTCTGGGACAGCTTCTCCCAGGCCGAGGGCGGCATCGCTTCGAAAAACATCTGGATCCGGTGCAGAAGGTTGTTGCGATCGGCCCAGCTCACTTGCTCGCGGAGGCGCTCGAGCCTGTCCTCTTCCGTCAGCTCGTGCTCGAGCCCGTGAGTCAGGGGTGGTGGGGGAGCAGTCTTCCCCCGCTTCTCGGCCTCTTCCTCCAGCATCTGGTACAGCCGCTCCCAGTACCGAGGCGTAGGATAAGACCGGCCGCGGGTCCGCTGGTGCTGTAGCAGGTTAGTGGCACGACTCGACGAGCGGTATGTGGGCATGGCGCGCGGGCCTCGGCCGTTACGGGTCGACCGACTAGCGTAGTCCTCGGCCGGGCAGTTTGAACATGGAAGCGGTTTTAAAACGGGCACTGATCCTGTCGCTCGTTGCAATCGCCCCCGCCGTGCTGGCGGCCGAAAGCCTGCCTACCTCCGGCGAGCTCGACTGCGACGACATACGCCTCGACTCCTGCGAGTTCTTCGATCCAGTGAGCGGTCTACGCCTGCGACTACCCCGGGACTGGCCGATGAGGCGCCTGCGGGTCAGCACCGAGACCGGGCCATCCGCCGGAGTGCGTCAGCTGTATGCCGAGCGTTGGGTGGTCATCGATTACGTCCCCGAGGAACCGTCCAATCCTGAGGCGAGTCTTTTCCACGCGGCGGTAATGCCCCGCGCGGCGTGGTTGCGCCTCTCCGCGGGCCCCGATCCGGCGCCCGGCATTGAGGTTGCGACCTCACCGTCGCTCGCGGTCGTCGCTGCACAGGGGCGGATCAACCCGTACCCGCCCGATTCGCGCGACGCGCAGATCTATGAGGCGCTGATCCCGACACTGGAGGAGATCAGCCTGATCCTCACCCTGCGACCTTCACGTTGAACCAGCAGCACGGGGGATCGGCTATCCTGCGCCGCTCATAAGGCCGCACAAGACCAGGGGGAACGGTGACCACGGCGCTCTGGTGCGTATTGATCGCGGGTTTGCTGCCCTACGCCGCGACTCTGACCGCCAAGATCGGCGGTGCGAAGTTCGACAACGCAAACCCGCGCGACTGGCTCGGCGGCCAGTCGGGCTTCCGTCGTCGCGCGAATGCCGCGCAACTCAACAGCTTCGAGGCGTTCCCGCTGTTCGCGGCAGCGGTGATCGTGGCGCAGATGCTGGGCGCACCGCAGGCACGCGTTGACCTGCTGGCGATGGTCTTCGTCGCCGCACGGATCGCCTACCTGGGCTGCTACCTGGCGGACCTTGCGACACTGCGTTCGCTCGCCTGGTTCGTCGCGATCGCAAGCGCGGTGGCGATCTTCGTCAGCGCCGCCTGACGCGGCTCAGGCACGCGCGACGCCGCCGCTGCGACGCAACCCGTTTACGGCATAGATCGCGAGCGCGCACCAGATCAGCGCGAACCCGATGGCGCGGGCCCGCGGGAAGGGCTCGCCGAAGAAGAACACGCCACACAGCAGCTGCATCGTGGGGCCGATGTATTGCGTCAGGCCCACCGTCGACAGCGGGATGCGCCGCGCGCCGTAGGCGAACAACGCCAGTGGCACGGCGGTCGCAATCCCGCTGCCGAGCAGCAGCAGATCCGTGGCCGCGCCGAGCCGGCCAAAAGCGCCGGTGCCCTGTGTGCCGAGCCAGGCGAGGTAGCCTGCCGCGAGCGGCGTGAGGAGCAGCGTCTCGGTCGCGAGTCCGGGCAGAGACTCGACCGCGACGACCTTGCGTATCAGCCCGTACAGACCAAAGGACAGTGCCAGCACCAGCGCGATCCACGGCAGGCGCCCGGTGACGAAGGTCAGGTAAGCGACGCCCGCGACGGCGAGGCTCACCGCGGTCCATTGCGCGCGGTTCAGCCGCTCGGAAAGCACGACGACGCCGAGCACGACGCTCACCAGTGGATTTATGAAATAGCCGAGGCTCGCATCGATCACGTGACCGTTCTTGACCGCCCATACGTAGGTCAGCCAGTTGATGCTGATCAGCGCTCCCGACGCCACCAGACGCCACAGCGTTACCGGGTTCGCGAGCGCCGCGCGGATCGCTCCCAGCTCTCCGCGAACCGCGATCCATGTGACTACGAACAGGCAGCACCAGACGACGCGGTGCGCGAGAATCTGCAGCGCCGGAACGGCGGCGAGCAGGGCGAGATACAACGGAAACACGCCCCAGAACGCAAAGGCACTGAGCGCCGCGGCGAGACCCCTGCGGTATTGCGTGATGGCGGACGGCGCCACGGCCGTGCTCGAGTTCTGGCCGCTCATGGTGCGTGCGAAACCGGTGAGACGACCGCAGGCAACGCGGCCGACCCGCATTGTCGCAAATCGCCCAGCGCTGGGCAGACGCCAGGTAGGGCTATCATTAAGGGCGGACGTGAACGGAGCTGAAGACCAACGTAGCGCATTGCTGCCGCCGATTACGGCGGCAAGGGCGGCATTGTCGAGGCGGGCGACCAGTTCCCGCGAGCTGGTGTCGACCGCCCTGGCGCGTGCCCGGGACCCAGCCGGCGAGGGGGCGCGGGTTTTCATTCGACGGTACGATGCGGCCGCGCTTGGTGAAGCGGAAGTATGGGACGCGCGGCACGCTGCCGGTGCTCCGGCGACGGCGCTCGGCGGACTTCCGGTCAGCATCAAGGATCTCTTCGACATCGCCGGCGAGGTCACGACCGCCGGTTCGCGCGTGCTCGCCGATGCGCCCCCTGCGACGGTCGATGCCGAAGTCGTCGGCCTGCTGCGCGGCGCGGGTGCGATCCTCGTTGGCAAGACCAACATGACTGAGTTCGCCTACTCGGGTGTCGGTCTCAACCCGCATTTCGGAACGCCCCGCAACCCCTTCGATCGGCCCCGCGCCCGCATTCCCGGGGGATCGTCGTCGGGTGCCGCCGTGTCGGTGGCGGACGGAATGTGCGTGGCGGGCATCGGCAGCGACACCGGTGGCTCCGTTCGGGTCCCAGCCGCGCTCTGTGGCCTGGTCGGATTCAAGCCGACGGCGGAGCGGATCTCGAGGCGTGGTGTTTATCCGCTGTCCCGCACACTGGATTCCATCGGTCCCATCGCACGCACCGTCGAGTGCTGCGCCGTGCTCGATGCAGTAATGGCCGGGCTGTCTGGCGACCTGCCCGTCCCGGTGCCCGCCGCGGGGCTGAGCCTTCTAGTCGCTCGGACGCTGGTCTGGGACGATGCGGACCGCCACGTCGCCTCGAGTATCGAGGCGGCACTCAGCCGTTTGTCGCGCGCCGGCGTGCAGATCCACGATGTCGCGCTGGCCGAGCTCAGCGATATCCCGCAGGTGAATGCAAGAGGAGGAATCGCGGCCGCCGAGGCGTTCGCCTGGCATCGCACGCTCCTCGATAGCGCGAAGTCGGCCTACGATCCGCGCGTCGCGATTCGCATCGAGCAGGGGCGGGCCATGAGCGCTGCCGACTATCTCGACCTGCTCGACGCCCGGGCGCGCATCGGGCGTTCCGTCCTCGATTCAATCGGCGAGGATGCGATCTGGGTCATGCCGACCGTTCCCCACATCGCGCCCGAGATCGCTGCGCTGGAAAAGGACGAGCCGTACTTTGCGACGAACCGGTTGATGCTCCGCAATGCCGCGCTCGTGAATTTTCTTGACGGCTGTGCGATCACGCTGCCTTGCCACGCGGCCGGTTCTGCGCCCGTCGGCATGTCGCTCGTTGCGGCGAACAACCAGGATCGTCGATTGCTAGCCATCGCGAGAACGGTGGCACCGCTGATCGCCGCGTCGTAGCCGCGCCCCGTCCCGCCTCGGGCCGGGGCGGAGTTTGGCTCTGCGTCAGGCGGCGCGCGGCGCGCGCACGCTCACGAGTTCGTCTCTTTCGACGATCTGGTCCTTGAGAAAGCCGTTCTGGGGCCGCCACTCGATCGCTTCGAGCTTTCTCCGCAGGGCCTCGGCCGCGCCGTCGTCGACCAGCCTGGCCCGGGGCGACACTCGCATGCTGCGATTACTGATCCAGCTGAGGCTCATTTTGACCATCTCCTGTGCGGGTTCCGTCTCTGCCACTGGAGTAGTGCAGGCTTCATGCCAAGGCCAAAAAACCCTTATCCATCAGATGCTTGATTATTGGAACGAGTCCGGAGCCACCTTGGGCCAAGAATAGCTGTCAATTGTGGCGACAGGGCCCCGCGTAGCTTTCTCGCAACAAGCGGGCGTTCGTGTGACGCAGTTCACAATTCGAAACCGTGTGACGCGGGTCACGCGGGTCCGGGAAGCGGATCTGGCAGGGGGTGGTCTGTCAGGTTTTCCGACGCCTCGAAGCCCTGCAGCGTCGCAAACTCCTCGAGCGACGCCCGATCCGTCCGCAGCGTATTGATGGGAGCCGTCTCGTCCCGGTACCCGAGCGCCATGCCGGAGAAGAGCATCAGCGCCGACGGCAGGACGAGGAACTCGGCCACCGCCGCATGCCAGACGGCCCAGGCTTCCTGCGGGCAGGTGTGCAGGCCGTACTCGCGCGCAAGCAGCATCACGCTCTGCATGTACATCCCGAGATCGGCCCACTGCGGTGGGCCCATCTGCCGATCGATGCAGAAGAACATCCCCACCGGCGCGCCGAAGAATCCGTAGTTGCGGGCGAACTGGCGGACCCGCGCCGGCTTGTCCTCGCGCGGCACACCGATCGTGGCGTACATATCCTCGCCGCACCTGAAGCGCCGGCTGCGATACGGCTCGGTGAGACCGGGCGGATACACGTCGTACTCGGCGCCTTCGCCGCGCGGATGCTGCGCCAGCCGGCGACGAATGATGTCTAGGAATCGCGCCAGCGGTTCGCCGCTGAGCACGTGGCAATGCCAGGGCTGCAGATTGCCGCCCGACGGCGCACGCGTAGCTGTCTCGAGGATGGCGCGCACGGTCGACTCCGGAACTGTTGTCGGCAGGAACGCGCGGCAGCTCATGCGCGTATCGATGGCGGTGCTGACCTTCATGCGGTCCTCCCCTGTTGCGGCCAATTCTGGCAGAACGCCGCCGCCGTTCGAGGCAGGAAGAGCCGGTGGACAGGTCCGGTCGCAGCCCGGATCATCCGGAGCCATCATGGTCTCGATTGTGAGCGCGCAGCGGCCGCGCCGTGCGGCGCTGGTCTTCATCTTCGTCACCATTGCGCTCGACATGATGGCGATCGGCCTGATCGTTCCCGTGCTGCCGAAGCTGGTCGAGGATTTCATGCACGAGGACACCGCGGCGGCGGCGCGGGTCTTCGGCGTGTTCGGCGTCGTCTGGGCGGCAATGCAGTTCATCTCCATGCCGGTGATGGGCTCGCTGTCCGATCGCTACGGGCGCCGGCCGGTCATCCTGCTGTCGAATTTCGGTCTCGGGCTCGACTACGTGCTGATGGCGCTCGCGCCGAACCTCGCGTGGCTCTTCGTCGGCAGGGTGATCTCGGGCATCACCGCCGCCAGTATCAGCACCAGCATGGCCTATGTCGCAGACGTGACGCCGGTAGAGAAGCGGGCTTCGGCATTTGGCATCACGGGCATCGCCTTCGGCGTGGGGTTCGTGCTCGGGCCGGCGCTCGGGGGGCTCCTGGGCGGGATCGATCCGCGGCTGCCGTTCTGGGCTGCCGCGGCCTTGAGCCTGCTCAACGGTTTCTATGGCCTGTTCGTGCTCCCGGAATCGCTGCCGCCCGAACGCCGTCGCGCATTCGACTGGCGGCGGGCGAACCCGGTCGGCTCTCTCAAGCTGCTGCGGTCGCATCCGGGGCTCACCCGGCTCGCGGGCATCTCGTTCATCGCCAGTCTTGCGCACGCGGTGCTGCCTTCGGTCTTCGTCCTGTACGCGGGCTTCCGCTACGGGTGGCAGGAGCGAACGGTCGGGCTGTCGCTTGCGCTCGTCGGAGTGAGCTCCGGGATCGTGCAGGGCGCGCTCGTCGGGCGGCTGGTCGCGCGGCTCGGCGAACGACGTACGCTGCTCACGGGTCTCGCCTTCGGCGTGATCGGCTTCGTCGTGTACGGAATCGCGCCAACCGGCGCGGTATTCCTGATGGCCATTCCGCTGCACGCGCTCTGGGGCCTCGCGGGGCCGTCTGCGCAGGGGCTGATGACGCGGCTGGTCGATCCGCGACGGCAGGGCGAGCTGCAGGGTGCCAACGGCGCGGTGCTCGGCATCGCAGCGATGATCGGCCCGGGTCTTTTCGCGATGGTCTTCGCGACCTTTATCAGCGGGCGGTCGCCCTGGCAGATCCCCGGCGCGCCGTTCTTCCTCGCCGCGCTGCTGCTGTCGCTTGCGTGGCTGATCGGTCTGAAGGTGGCCCGCGCGCCCTGCGCGGGCGCGGACCGCTGACCCATGAGCACGGGATTCGACCTGGATCCGGTCCCGGCGGCGTTTCGTCCGGCGATCGAAGAGAGGATCGGGCGGCTGACCGCGACCGTGTCGGCCGACGAACTGGATGTCGGTGTCCGCAGCATGTTGCCGAGCGTCTGGCTGGGTAGCGGGTTCGTCGCCGAGACCTGCCTGCGGCATCCGGAGTGGCTCACCTGGCTCGCGCGCTCGGGGCGTCTGCACGAGCCCGCCGATGAGCGCTGGCTCGAAGAGCGGCTGGCAGAGGCGATCGGCGCGGATGCGGTCGACCAGCAGTTCATGGACGCGCTGCGCCGCTTCCGGCGCTGGCAGCTTGCGCGCATCGCGTGGCGCGATCTTGCGGGGCACGCCGCGATCGAAACCGTGCTCGGAGAGCTGTCCGTGCTCGCCGATGTCTGCATCGCCGCGGCCTGCGCCCGCGCAGAACGCGAGCTCGCCGCCCGTCACGGCGTACCGCGGCGCGCGGACGGCACGCCGCTGTCGCTGCTGACGCTCGGCATGGGGAAGCTCGGTGGAGGCGAGCTCAATTTCTCGTCCGACATCGACCTCGTATTCCTGTTCGCGGAGCACGGCGAGACCGACGGACCGCGCCCCCTCACGCACGAGGAGTACTTCAACCGGCTGGCTCGTCGCGCAGCGCAGCTTCTCGGCACGGTGACGCACGAAGGCTTTGTCTATCGCGTTGATCTTCGGCTGCGGCCGTTCGGCGAGTCGGGTCCGCTCGTGGTCAGCGTCGGGGCGTTCGAGGACTACCTGCAGCAGCATGGACGTGACTGGGAGCGCTACGCCTATGTCAAGGCGCGGCCGATCACGGGCGCGATGCGCTTCGATGAGCTGTATCGCAACGTGCTGCGCCCCTTTGTCTATCGCCGCTATCTCGACTACGGTGTGTTCGAGTCGCTCCGCGGGATGAAGGAGCTGATCGCCCGTGAAGTCGAGCGACGCGAGCTCGAGGACAACATCAAGCTTGGCCCGGGCGGTATCCGCGAGATCGAGTTCATCGTGCAGGCGTTCCAGCTCATCCGCGGCGGAAGCGACCCGCGCCTCCAGACGCGCAGTCTGCTTCGCGCGCTATCGCTGCTCGCGGGCCAGAAGCTGCTGCCCGCCGCAGCAGTCGAGGAGCTCGACGCTGCGTACCGCTATCTGCGTCGCGTCGAGAACCGGCTGCAGGAGTGGAACGACGAGCAGACCCACGAGCTGCCGGCGGACGAGGCGGGACGGATGCGGCTCGCCGCGACGATGGGTGCCGCGGACTGGGCGGCGTTCGCGGCCGAGCTGCAGGCACACAGGGATCGCGTCAGCGCGCAATTCCGGACGCTGGTTTTCGGCCCCACGCGGGCCGGCGCCGGCAACGGCGCCGCGCGCGAGCTCGAGCGCATCCTCGAGCCCGATGTCGACCACGAGCGTGACGCGCGATTGCTTCACGACACCGGGATCGTCGCCGTCGAGCCCGTGCTCAAGAGCCTGGCGCAGCTCCGCGAGAGTGCTTACCTGCGGCGGCTCGACGCGGCCGGCCGTCGCCGGCTCACGGCGCTGCTGCCGAAGCTGCTGCAACGGATCGCCGGCCGCGATTCCGAGCCCACCGCGCTGATCCGTGTGCTGCACGTGCTGGAGCGGATCGGCGGCCGGACGGTCTACCTCGCGTTGCTCAACGAGAACGCGCTCGCGCTCACGCGGCTGGTCGATCTCTGCGCGCAGTCCGGTTTCCTGGCGGAGCAGATCGCCGCGTTTCCACTGTTGCTCGACGAGTTACTCGACGAGCGTCTGATCGATGCGATCCCGACGCGCGAGGAGTTCGCCGCGGAGCTTCGCAGCCGGATGGCCGGCGCCGGAGCCGAGGATCCCGAGCACCAGGTGGAGCTCCTGCGACAGTTCCAGCGCGCGGCGGTCTTCCGCGTCGCAGTGGCCGACCTGAGCGGCCGGTTGCCGATCATGAAGGTCAGCGATCGGCTCACCGACATCGCCGAGCTGATCGTTCAGGAGGCGCTGGATCTCGCCTGGGTCCAGATCACGGCGCGTCACGGTCAACCCGAGCGGTCCGGACCCGGCGGGATGGTGCCGGCGGGTCTGATCGTCGTCGCCTACGGCAAGTTCGGCGGCTACGAGCTTGGCTACGGGTCCGACCTGGATCTCGTGTTTCTCCACGACTCCGCGGGCGATGTCGAACGTACGAACGGCCGGGTTGCCGTCGAGAACAGCGTGTTCTTCCTGCGGCTGGTTCAGCGCACCGTGCATCTGCTCACCGTGCACTCCGCAGCCGGCCGGCTCTACGAGGTGGATACGCGCCTGCGACCAAGCGGCAAGGGCGGGCTGCTCGCCCAGAGCATCGCCGGGTTCGAGCAGTACCAGCGAGCCGATGCCTGGACCTGGGAGCACCAGGCGCTGCTGCGCGCACGCGCGGTGGCCGGACCGCCGGTGCTGCGCGAGCGCTTCGCGACGGTGCGCGTCGACCTGCTTCGTTCAGCCGTGCGTCGGGACACGCTGCGCGCGGAGGTACGCGCGATGCGCGAGCGCATGCGCGCAGAGCTGGTACGGACCAGCGACCGCGAGTTCGACCTGAAGCAGGACCACGGCGGGATCGCCGACATCGAGTTCCTCGCGCAGTACTGGACGCTCAAGTGGTCGGAGCGATTTGCGGAGCTGGTGATGTTTCCCGACGTCATCCGACAGCTCGAATCACTGGCGTCCGGCGATCTCGTGCCGCAGGCGACGGTGGATGTCCTGACGGGCGCGTATCGCGCCTATCGCCAGCGCATCCATCACCTGTCGCTGGAATCGGGCGGCAGCCTGGTGCCCTCCACCGAGTTCACCGCCGAACGCGCGGCGGTGAGCGGCATCTGGCAGGCGACGGTGGAAGCTGAGGCGTCACCTGCGAGCCGCCTATAATCCCGGGCCCGAGAGCCGAGGTTGCGCCATGACCGAGCTGCTGGTGCCGATTTCCCCCGGGGAGCTGATCGACAAGATCACGATTCTCGAGATCAAGTCGCAGCGTATGCGCGACGCCGTCAAGCTTGCGAACGTGCGCACCGAGCTTGCGCTGCTGATGGACACCTGGCAGGCCTCGCCGTGGTCGGCTGCGGACATCGCCGCGGAGTGGGCCGACCTTCGCGCGGTCAACGAGAAGCTCTGGGTCGTCGAGGACGAGATCCGCGACAAGGAACGCGACGCACGCTTTGACCAGGGATTCATCGAGCTGGCCCGCGCGGTCTACGTGACCAACGACCAGCGCGCCGCGATCAAGAAGCGTATCAACACGCGCCTCGGCTCCACGCTCGTGGAGGAAAAGAGCTACGCCGACTATCAGCGCAAGGCCTGACCCCGCTAAGGCTGGCTGCGGCTGAGCGTGTACTCCGCGCTGCAGTAGGGGCACTTCGCCCAGCCGGTGACCTCTACCGGCAGGTACACGCGGGGGTGCGAATTCCACAGGTACATGCCGGGCATCGGGCAGGACAGCGGCAGGTCGTCCTCGGTGACGTCGTAGTGATGCTGGGCGTTGGGCTGGATGAGCTTTTCGCTGCGTTCGGCCGTCACGTCGGAATCCTGGTCGTCGCGGGGTGCCGCATTATCGCTGAATCCCGCCGGGCGGCGTGCGTGGCGCGCCGGCTGCCATCAAGGCGTCCAGCCGCCCGATCACGTCCCCGACCTCGATGAGGTCCATCACGCCGGGTCGCTCGATCTTGGTGGGCCAGGGCAGCTCATCGGCGGATCGACCAAGGAAGCGTCGTGCCGCCGCATCGAACCGGTCGACGCACCACTCTCGACTGTAGTAAGGACCACTGCGCGCCGGGTTGGTCGCCGCATAGAGGCCGATAACCGGCGTACCGACGGTCGTCGCCATGTGCGCCGGTCCCGAGTCCGGCGTGAGCACGGCTGTGGCACGCACCAGCGTAGCGAGTAACTCGAGCAGCGTGTCCTTGCCGACCAGGTTCGTGGCCGGGTGCCGCATGAGTTCCGCGATCCGGGCGCCGTAGCTCAGCTCGAGATCGCTGCGTCCGCCGCAGATCAGCACCCGCATCCCGTGGCGGGCGACCGCGTGATCGGCCACGGCGGCGTAACGCTCGGGCGACCAGTTTCGGAGATCATGACTCGAGCAGGGGCTCACGATCAGCACCGGCTCTCCGGACGGGACAGCTCGCTCCGCGTACTCGAGCGACGCCTGGTCGAGCGGGATGTCCCAGCGCATCGACCGCCCGTCGATCCCGAGCGCCGCGGTGAAGCCGAAGAAACTGTCCTGCACGTGCTCGCGGCTCTTCGCCTCGATGCGCGCGTTGGTGACGAGCCACTGCAGCTCGCGCGCCCGGGCACGATCGAATCCGAGCCTGACTCGCGCGCGTACACAGGCGGCGGCGAGGCTCGCGCGCAACGCGAGCTGCATGTGCAGCAGCGCATCGAAGCGGCGTCCGGCGAGGCGCCTGCGGAGCTCGCGGTAGGCACGTGAGCCAGTCTTCTTGTCGAAGACCACGAACTCGACGTCGGGGAGGTGACCGAGCAGCTTGTGCTCGAGCCGTCCGATCAGCCAGGTGATGCGGGTGCGCGGCCACGCGTCCTGGATGGTGCGGACGATCGCGAGCGCGTGACAGACGTCTCCGAGCGCGGACAGGCGCAGCACGCAGACCGATTCGAGCGGCTCAACCGGGGGCAGGGCAGGCATACGCTGGTAGGCAGCGGCGGGGCAATCGTGAAGAATCCATTCCCGTGAACGACACGGGGGCAACGATCGTCGCGAGTGATGTCCGGGAGGCGAGCCATCCGACCCCGCGCGGCGCGATGCTATACGATGCCTCGCTCCCCGGCCATGCGGACGAGGACTGGTTCGATCCCGATCGCTGGCATGGCCCCGTGTCGGTCGAGCGGCAGGCCGGTGGCCGCGGCACCGTCGCGTTCCTCCGCGATGACGCGCGGCGCTGGGTGCTGCGGCACTACCGTCGCGGCGGTGCGGTGGCGCGCGTGCTCGACGACCGGTACCTGTACACCGGCGCGGATCGCACGCGGGGCTTTCGCGAATGGCGCCTGCTGCGAGCGCTGGCTGCGCTCGGCCTGCCGGCGCCGAGACCGGTTGCCGCGCGCTACCGGCGAGACGGGCCCTTCTACCGCGCGGACCTCCTGACCGTGGAGCTGCCCTCGCGCACGACGCTCGCGCAGGCGCTCGTTTCGGACCCACTGCCGACGCAGCGCTGGTCCGACATCGGACGCTGTGTCGGCAGGTTCCATGCGCACGGAGTTCGACACGCTGATCTGAACGCAAACAACATCGTGCTGGGCCCCGCACGCGAGGTCTGTCTGCTCGATTTCGACCGGGGGCGGATCGTGGCGCGCGGCGCCTGGGAGGACGCCGTGCTGGCGCGACTCGAGCGCTCGCTCGTCAAGGTGACGCAAGCGCTGCCCGCGGGCAGATACGGACCGGAGCAGTGGCAGCTGCTGCTCGACGCCTGCCGCCGAGCCTGATCGGTCCCGCCGTGTACGCCTTGTACGTCCTCCTCACGCGCCTCGCCCTGCCGTTCGCCCTAGCCGCCGACGCGTGGCAGGCGCTGCGAAACCCGGGGCAGAGAGGCCGCGTCGCGCAGCGGCTCGGGTTCGTGCCGGCGAATCCCCGGCCCGGGTGCCTGTGGGTGCACGCCGTATCGGTGGGCGAGGTGCAGGCGGCCGCAGCCCTGCTAAACGCGCTGCGCGTTCGTCATCCCGACCTTCCGATCACGCTCACCACCGTGACCCCGACGGGCGCAGAGCGCGCCCGCGCGCTCTTCGGCGACAGCGTCCACCACTGTTACCTGCCGTTCGACACACCGGGGGCGATGCGGCGGTTTCTCGACCGCGTGCAGCCTCGGCTGGCGGTCATTCTCGAGACGGAGATCTGGCCTGTGCTCTACCGCGAGCTCGGCCGGCGCAACGTGCCGCTCGTCATTGGCAGCGCGCGGCTCTCCGTCCGATCGGTAGATCGTTATCGACGCGTGGATGCGCTGATCCGGGAAACGCTCGCAAGGGACGTCGTGATCGGCGCACAGAGCGAGGTCGATGCCGAGCGGTTTCTCGCGATCGGCGCTCCGACAGAGCACGTCCATGTCACCGGCAACGTCAAGCTCGACTTGCGGATCCCAGCGACCGCGATCGATGCCGGGCACGACTTCCGACGCCAGTACGCCGCCGGCCGACCCGTGTGGATAGCGGGCAGTACGCACGAGGGCGAGGAGGAAGCGGCACTCGCGGCGCATGCGACCGCGTGCGTGAGGCATCCCGATGCGCTCCTCGTGCTCGTGCCGCGTCACCCGCAGCGTTTCGACGCCGTGCGCGCGAAGCTTCGGAAACGTGGCGTCGGCTTCGTGCAGCGCAGCTCGGGCGCCCCGCCGGCGGAAAATGACAGGGTCTTCCTGCTCGACACCGTGGGCGAGCTGCAGGCTTTCTATGCCGCGGCGGATATCGCTTTCGTCGGCGGAACACTGGTACCGGTGGGCGGGCACAACCTGCTCGAGCCGGCCTTGCTCGGCTTGCCGATCCTGGCCGGACCGCACACGCACAATGCACCGGATATCGCGCGCCTGCTCGCCGACAGCGGCGCTCTTACGAAAGTGAGCAACGGCGACGAGCTTGCGCGGCAGGTGAGCGGTTTCCTCGACGACCCCCCGCGCGCCGCCGCCGTCGGCCGACGCGGCCGCAGCGCCGTCGAGGCGAGCCGCGGAGCGGTCGACCGGCTGATCGCGTTGATCGAGCCGCTGCTCAGGTCTTCGGACGAACGACCGGCAGCGTCGTCGGCGTCGTCAGGAAGCCGTTGATCGACTGCAGGTCGCCGGGAGCGAGCACGCCGGCCGCCGACTTCAGACGCACCAGATTGATGAGGTAGTCATAGCGACTGCGGGAGTAGTCGCGCTGCGCCTCGAACAGCCGCCGGCGCGCATCCAGCACGTCGACGGTCGTGCGCGTGCCCACCTCGAATCCGGCCTCGGTCGCCTCGAGCGCCGTCTGGTTCGACTTGACCGACTGCTTGAGCGCGGTCACGCGTGCCCTCTCGGCGAGCACCCCCAGATACGCGTCACGCGTGTCGCGCTCGGCGCGGCGGATGGCGCCCTCGAGCCGCTCGCGCTCGGCGCGGTGCAGGTGCACCTGCTCGCGGACGCGTGACTGCGTCGCGCCACCGGCGAAGATCGGGATGTTGACGCGGACCCCGTAGGTGTCCTCGACCTGGTCGGAGTCCGCCGGACCCTCGAGACCGTTGTTGATCTGTGTGACGCTGGCATCGAACTCGGTGCGGTTCGCGAACAGGTCGACGCTCGGCATGTGGCCCGCCTGGGCGATCTTGACGTTGCGCTTGGCGACGTCGACGCCGAGCCGCGCGGCGATCACGTTCAGGTTCTGCTCGAGCGCCTGGGTCACCCAGGTTTCCTCGTCCGCCGGCTGAGGCTGATCGAGCGGCATTTCCTCGCCCGGCTCGCTGAGCGTCTGGTAGGCCTCCCCCGTGAGCTCCCGGACCACCTCGTGGGTGCTCGCGAGCGCACGCTTGGCGGCGATCACCGCGGCGGTGGCACTGTCGTGGGCGGCCCGCGCTTCCTGCACGTCGGTGATTGCGATCAGCCCCACCTCGAAGCGCTTCTCGGCCTGCTCGAGCTGGCGGGTGACCGCCTGCAAGGTCGCATCGGCTGCCGACAGCGTGTCCTCGGCGGCCAGCACATCGAAATAGGCTTGCGACACCCGCAGCAACAGGTCCTGCTGCGCTGCGCGGTAGTTGGCCTCGGCCAGGGCGACCTGCGAATCCGCGCGCTTCAATGCCTGCCACTGATCCCAGCGGAAAAGCGTCTGGGTCGCCTCGGCCCGGTAGTTCCAGGCGTCCTGGTCGGACGACTGCTCGTTGTTGACGATGGCGATGACGGGCGGCGTGGCCGGGTTGCTGTCCTGGTCGACCGCCTGGGTGAAGGTCGAGTTGCTGTCGGAGTCGCTCTGCGCCCATTGCCCGTCGATGTTGACCTGGGGCAGCAGCAGGCCGCGTGCCTGGGGCTTAACCTCGAGCGCCGCCTCGCGCCGGGCCTCGGCCTCCCGGATCAGGGGGTCGTTCTGGACTGCGTCCTGGTAAACCTCGAGCAGATTCTCGGCGCCGGCGGCACTGGAAAGGAGTGCGCAGGCAATAGCACTGGCCAGGACGAACTTGTTTCTGTGCATCGGGGGTCACCGTTTCGGCGGCCAAGGCCGCCCAGGCTAGTTGGTGTTATACAAGACTATATCACCTGCGGAATCGATGGCTACCCGGGAGGGAGCCGCCCGGTCGCATGCCTCCGGCCGGTTGTCGCAAATCAGAAGACAAATGCCGGCGGCCGCGGGGCGTTGACGAGCGGGTCGATCCGGGTCTCAAACAGGCTCTCGTGAGACCAGTCGGACCGGCCGGCTCGCGTGACCTTTCGCGCATCCATCGCCGGACCGACGCCGACCGTGACGAAAAGCCGCCCCCCTTCGACGAGCGCGTGCTCGAACCGCGGGTCGTACACGGGCAGCGAGCCGGTCACCGCGATCACGTCGTAGACCGCCTCGTCTGCCAGGGTCATCGCATCGCCGCACTCGACCGCTACACTTCGCACACCGTTGCGCTCGAGATTCGCGCGCGCGGTGTCAGCAAGCTCCTGCACGATCTCGATCGAGCGCACCGAACGCGCAAGCTGCGCCAGACAGGCGGCGAAGTAGCCGCTTCCAGTGCCGATTTCGAGCACCCGATCCTGCGGCTGGATGGCGAGCGATTGCAGGATCCGGCCCTCGACCTTTGGCGCGAGCATGGATTGCCCGTGGCCCAGCGGCACGCTCATGTCGGCGTACGCGACGTCGCGGAAGGCGGTCGGCACGAATTGCTCGCGGGCGATGCTGTCCATGACCTCGAGGACTTTCAGGTCGAGCACAGACCACGCCCGGACCTGCTGCTCGACCATCTGGTGGCGGGTAGTTCGTACGTCGATCATGGCGGGTTCCCGGCTGATGGCATCAAGGGCGCATGCGGAGGCGCGCAGGTTAAGGAGTGCAGGTTCTGAGGACAAGCAAAGACCGCACGTTGATTATGGTGAATCCGGCGGGGCAGGGCGACTGCTTCCGCTATGCTTCCGCTGCGAACCGGAATAACAAAAGCCTGCGCTGCGCGCGCCCCGCAATTGCGCGCTGCACGGGTACAGAAAACATGGGGTCAGAGGCCCCGCCGGGCCTGAGGACATGGCGAGTCCCTATAACGACATGCTGATCGCTGTCCTGGTCGGGTTGGGTGCGCTCGTGGCGCTGCTGGGCGCTGTTCTGTACTGGCGCAATCGCCAGCTCCGGGAACTGCGCCAGGTCGGCGAGCGCGTCGCCGTGGCCGCGCGCGACGGCGATCTCGACATTCGCTTCGGTCCCGACGCGACGGGCGAAGACGCCACCGAGTTCGCGCTCAACGTCGATCGGATGATGGAGCGCCTGCAACGCGAGCAGGCGACGCGTTCGGATCGCGAGGCGGTGCTCAAGCGCCTGGTTGAATCGATGAACGAGTCGATTGCCGTGGAGCGCGACGGCATCCTCGTCGCCAACTCGCGATTCGCGGAGCTCTGTGGCGCGTCGAGCCCGGCGCAGCTCGTCGGCCGCCGGCTATCCGATCTGGTCCATCCGGATTTCGCGGAGCTTCTCGGCGAGCATCTGCGACGCCACCGCGAAGGCCAGCCGGCGCCGGTGCGGCTCGAGGTCGAACTGCGGCCGGTGGCCGGGCACACGGCGCGGGTCGAGCTCAACTTCGCGCGCGTCAGCTACGACGCGCAGCCTGCGCTGCTCGTATCCGCGGTCGAGATCAGCTCGCGCGCCGACCAGGCGCACGGCGCGCACGTGCGCGCCACGGCGTGGTCGGCGCTCGATTCGCTGTCCGAGGGCGTGCTGACGACCGACGTCGACGGCCGCATCGTGTACGTCAATCGCGCCGGCGAGGCGCTGCTCGGCAAGCCGATGGCGGATGCGATCGGTCATACGCTCGGCGAGGTGATAAATCTCGTCGACGAGGCGGACCGCAAGACGCTCGGCGACCCGGTGCGCCAGGCGCTCGCGACCGGCGCCCGCATCAACATCGGCCGTCGCGGCATGCTGGTCTCGGCCAACGGCGACGGCGAGCGCTCGATCGAGCTCACGGTCTCGCCGATGCGCGACGAGGAGGGAAACGTTTCCGGGACGGTGATCTCGCTGCGCGACGTGAGCGATCTGCGCGGTCTCACGCGCCAGATGTCCTATCAGGCGAGCCACGACGCACTCACGGGACTCGTCAATCGCCGCGAGTTCGAGAGCCGGCTGCAGGAGGCCATCGAATCCGCGCACGCTACCGCGGTTCGCCACATCCTGTGCTACCTGGATCTGGACCGCTTCAAGGCGGTCAACGACGAATGCGGCCACGTCGCGGGCGACAGCATGCTGCGCGAGGTGGCCGCGCTGATCAAGGATGCGGTGCGCGACTCGGACACGGTCGGCCGCCTGGGCGGCGATGAGTTCGGGATCCTGCTGTTCGGCTGCCCGCTCGAGAAGGCGCGGCAGATCGCTGACGACGTCGTGCGCGCGGTGGCGGATTACCGCTTCGTGTGGAAGGACAAGATCTTCAACATCGGCGTGAGCATCGGGCTGGTCGAGGTGTCGCGCGAGAGCGGGTCGATCGAGGACATGATCGGGGCCGCGGACTCCGCCTGCTACGTGGCGAAGAAGCAGGGCAGCCACGTGCAGGTGTACTCGGCGCAGGACGAGGCGGCGGCGCGCCAGCGCGGCGATATCCACTGGCTGCAGCAGCTGCAGTCGGCACTGCGCGAGGATCGTTTCGAGCTCTACGCGCAGACGATCATGCCGGTGGGCGCACCGCCGCTGACCGGCCCCGGCCTCGAGGTGCTGCTGCGGCTCAAGGACGAGGCCGGAAACTCGGTGGCACCCGGCGAATTCATGCGCGCGGCGGAACGTTACCGGCTGATGCCGCACGTCGATCGCTGGGTGGTGCAGACGGCGCTGGCGGCGCTCGGACGCGGTGGCGTGCGTCTGCCGCCGGGGCGAAGCCTGTGTATCAACCTGTCCGGGCACACGCTCGCCGACGCGGGGTTCCTCGAGTTCGTGGTCGATTGCCTCGACCGAACCGGGGTGAGCCCGGATCGCGTCTGCTTCGAGGTCACCGAGAACTCGGTGATCACCAACATCGAGCATGCGCGCCGCTTCATCGGCGTCCTGCATGGCATGGGCTGCCGTTTCGCGCTCGATGACTTCGGAAAGGGCCTGAGCTCGTTTGCCAACCTCAAGCACCTGTCGCTCGATTACCTGAAGATCGATGGCTCCTTCATCCGCAACCTGGGCTCAGACAACGTCAACCAGGCCATGGTCAATGCGATGATAAAGCTCGCTCGCTCGCTCAGATTCCAGGTGATCGCCGAGCAGGTCGAGGACATGAGCGCCCTCGATGCCGTGCGACGCATGGGGGTCGACTTCGTGCAGGGCTACCAGGTCGGCCGGCCACAGCCGCTCGCCATGGCCTGACCGGCCGACGCGTTTCTAACGGGCGCTCGCAACGCGGGTCTCCGGCTTCGAGCTCTCGCGGGACTCGTGGTACACCGTCAGCGCCGGTGCGCCGACCTCTCGCACCGCGCGATCGACGACACGTTCGACGCAATCGAACTGCGACCGTGAATCGAGGCCGTCGAGCAGGCCTGCGTCTTCGCAGAGCTCGAGCGCCTCGCGTTCGAATCGCTGGTAGAGCGCAGGTACGCGCGCGGCGTTTGCGACCTCGCCATACGCGTAAGCCACGTTCCGCGCGGACGGGCCGGCGACATGCTCGGTCGGGGAGAGGTGCGCGGCCAGCGGGACGAGGACCGTCGCCACGACCAGCACGAGCAGACTGCGACCGGAGACGCCGGCCCGAACCGGTCCGCTGGGGAGCGAGAAGTTAGTTTCCATGGGAGCCTCCGCCAGGTGGGTGGTTTTCACCTGTGGGGAGGATCCTGCGCGGGCGCCCGCGCGCTGCGTTTCGAAGGTCTGAAGGCCGTTTAAGAAAAACTGAAACGGCCCGGATCACACCTTGATCAGCGTGCCCGCGCGCCCGGCGGCGGCGCAAACGCCCGCGCCTGCTCGGCGAGCCACACCTTGAGGAGCCGCACCTTCTCGACCTTCAAGTACTCCGGCAGGCAGGCGAACCAGTAGGCGAACTCGGACTGGATGACGCGCTCGCTCGCGAGCGCCAGTCGCCCGAGCTTGAGTTCCGATTCCACCAGGCTCCAGCGCGCGACGGCAAGCCCCTGACCCGCCTCGGCGGCGCGGATGACGGTGACGGAATCGTCGTACAGCGCGGTGCGTACCAGATCGCGCTGGTCGCCATGATCGAGCAACCAGGCCGACCAGGGCTCCGAGGTGCTGTGCACCAACCGGTACGGGCGCAGATCCTCCGCCGTCCGCACCGATCCGTGCCGCGCGAGCAGCGCGGGCGCGCAGACCACTACCAGCCATTCATCGAGCAGCTTCTCCGCGTGGAGCCCCGGCCATTGACCGCGTCCCATGCGTACCGCGGCCTGCAGCCTCGACTGGCGCAGGTCGACAGGCTCAGCCGAGGTGTGGACCGTCACCTGGAGCTTCGGATGACGCGACTGGAAGTCCGGCAGCCTCGGCATCAGCCATTGCTGCATGAACGACGCCAGGGTCGTCACCGAGATCTCACCTTCGCAGCGATCGCCGCGCGCGGCGTCGATCGCTTCCTCGAGCTCGCGTAAGCCTCGCTCGACGCGCGGCAGCAGCCGCTCGCCCTCGGGTGTGAGCTCGAGGTTACGACCCCGGCGGCGCAGCAGCGGCAGCTGCAGGTAATCCTCGAGCGTCTTCAGCTGCATGCTGACCGCGCTCGCCGTGACACCGAGCGCGTCGGCTGCGCGGCTGACGCTCATGTGCTGGGCCACCGCGGCGAATACGCGCAGGCTGCCGATGGGCGCGCGGCGGAACGCCGGGGCGTCGGGTTTCGCTCGACGCCCGGCCTTGAGTTTTTTGACCGATTTCTGCAAGCCGGCACCGTATGATCGGTAGCCATGATCAGCGTCGCGTCCCTGCATGTCTACCCGGTCAAGTCCTGCCGCGGCATCGAGCGCCCGTCGGCCGTCGTCACCGACGCGGGTCTCGAGCACGATCGCGAGTGGATGATCGTCAGCTCGGAGGGGCGCTTCCTGACGCAGCGCGAGGAGCCGCGGCTCGCGCTGATCGAAGCACAGGTCGACGACACACGGCTCCGGCTTTCATGCGCCGGTCACGGCACGGTGGAGGTTCCACTCAACCTGCGCGGCGAGCCGCGCGAAGTCGTCGTCTGGCGTCACCAGTGCACGGCGCACGACCAGGGCGACGAGTCCGCACGCTGGCTCAGCGAGCTGCTCGGCCGGCCGCTGCGACTGGTGCGGTTCGATCCGGCCCATCGACGCGTGAGCGATCCGGACTTCACCGGTCGCACGCCGGGGTACAGCCGCTTCGCCGATGCCTATGCGCTCCTCGTTCTCTCGCTCGCATCGCTCGTGGATCTCAATACGCGCCTGCCCGCGGCGCTGCCGATGAACCGGTTCCGGCCGAACGTCGTGCTCGACGGCCTCGAGCCGTATGGGGAGGATGCGATCCACGAGCTTCGCGCGGGTGCGCTCACGCTTCGCCTGGTCAAGGCCTGCACGCGCTGCACGATCCCGACGACCGACCAGTCGACGGCGGCGCGCGATCCCGCGGAGCCGCTCCGTACCCTGCGCAGCTATCGGTGGGATGCAGCGCTGCGCGGCGTCACCTTCGGGCAGAACGCGATTGTCGTTGAGGGCGCGGGTGTGCCGCTGCAGGTCGGGCAGAAACTCGCGGCGATGCCACGCGGCTCCGGCGCGCGGTTCGGCTGAATCCGAACCGGCTACTCCGGCAGAGTTTTTCCCGAGCCGCCCAGCTCCGCCGGTACGTCAGCCATCTTGGGCAGGCCGTCGGTGATGTGCAGCACCGTCTCCTGGTAATGAACGTGCACCGCGGGCTTGAAGGGCAGGTCCGGGATGATCGCGCTGTACACGTCGGTGAGGCCCATTGTCGGGTGCTCGGTCATCACGTGCCCGCCGCAGGTGCGGCAGAACCGCCGCACGCTCTGCGGTGTCTTCGAATACGAGCCGAGCTGCGCCTCGCCGCGCGTGACGGTGACGTTTTCCGGGCGCCACAGCGTGAACGCGTTCACCGGCCCGGCGGACCAGTGCCGGCAGGATTCGCAATGGCAGTAGCCCATCGCCACCGGCTGGCTGCGTGCCGTCACCTCGACGGCGCCGCAGAAACACGTGCCCCTGACCGTCTGTTGCGTTGTCATGTCAAACCTCCGGCTGTGGCAGTCGTCCGTGGTCACGCATATTCGGGCTTTCGTGCGGCGAGGCGGTCAGTCTCGGTAGCCCGGGTTAACGCGGTCGAGCCGGCGCAGCAGCCCCGGCCATGCGATCCCGCCGCCCAGGGACCGCGTGACTTCGCGCACCGCTGCCTTGACGCCAGCCACGATCCGCGGATCGACCGGGATCAGCTCGCTTCCGCCCGCCTGAGCGCGCACCTGGATCATGCAGGCTGCCTCGAAGACATACATGAAGAGAAAGGCGTCGGCAACGTTCTCGCCGACGGTGAGCAGCCCGTGATTGCGCAGCATCAGGAAGTTGCGATCGCCGAGATCGCGCACCAGCCGTGGCTTCTCGTCCTCGTGGAGCGCGATTCCTTCGTAATCGTGGTAGGCGAGCGACGACAGCACGAACGTCGCCTGCTGCGACAGCGGCAGCAGACCCGCTTTCTGCGCCGACACGGCCACGCCGTTCAGGCTGTGGACATGCAGCACGCACTTTGCGTCCGCGCGCGCGGCATGGATTGCGCTGTGGATCGTGAACCCCGCGGGATTGATGTCGCAGGGGCTGTCCATGACCTTGCGCCCTTCGAGGTCGATCTTGACCAGACTCGAAGCGGTGATCTCCTCGAACAGGTGACCATAGGGGTTGATCAGGAAGTTGTGCTCGGAGCCGGGCACGCGAGCCGAGATGTGCGTGAACACGAGATCGTCCCAGCCGAAGAGCGCAACCAGGCGATAACACGCGGCGAGATCGACGCGCTGCTCCCATTCGGCCTGGCTCACCTGCGCCTTGACCTCGGCGGTGCGGGGCTGGACGCGCGGCGTCGTTGCACTCATGCGGCTTTCACCTTCCCGTTGGGACCGCGTCGTGTAGGGGAATATTACTCCGAGGCACCGCGTGCGGGGCGCAGCCCCCACAGCACGCAGAGTATCGCGACGATGAGCGCGCCGGAGCCCACGCCGAACAGGGTCGAGACCAGCGCTTCCTGCCATGCTTCGCCCTGGTAACCGGTGCCGGCGATTGGTGTCGAACGGCTGGTGCCGAAGGCGGCCGCCAGAACCAGCGCGATCCAGATCGCGTAGAGCGAAAACACGCTCGCGACCGCGGCGAGGCGTTCCAGCCGCGACGCGAGGTGCAGATGGCGCCAGAGCAGCCCCAGCACGGTGAGCACGATCCCGTTCTGCACGCCAGCGGTATGCGCCGAGAGCCCCTGTCGAGCGTTGTCGAACATGGGGATGAACGCTCCCGTGGCGAGCCCGAGCAGTATGAGCAGCACGCCGAACCAGCACATCCGGCGAGCGACGCCCGCAAGTTCTGCACTTGCATTCCCGCTCATGCGGCGCGCTGGACGGCAACGACCGCCGCGTCGATGTCCTCTGGCCGCAGCAGGCGGAATCCGAAATGGATGATCCCGCCGGGTGCCCCAGCGTGCTTGGGGTCGCGTTCGAAGGCAATCACGTCCTTGGGCCCGGGGCCCAGCACTTGTATCGACTCCGCGTCGCGGTAGTACTCCCGGACGCCGAAGACCGCGCGATAGAACTTGAGCGAACGCGCCGGGCTCTTCACCGCAAGGGCGATGTGCGTGAGGCCGTGCGTGGCGAGGGGTCGAGGTCTGGTCACCGCATTCTCAGCCCGGTGCAACTCGTTCGAGCACGTGACGTGTCATGCCGACGGCGAGCTCGTGCTCCCCCATGAAGATCTTGCCGGCATTCTCCTTGCGAAGCAGCTCGGCTTCCTCCTCGCTGTGCGTTCGGACGACCGTTTCTATCCCCGGATTGACGGTGCGTGCCGCCTCGATCATCAGCCGCGCCTGGAAGGCATCGGGAATCGCAATCACGAGCATCCGCGCGCGTGCGATGTGTGCCTGCGCGAGCTCAGCCGGATCAGAGGCGTCACCGGCGACCGCCTGCACGCCCTGCTCACGCAGTTTCTCGACCAGGTCGCGGTTCTGCTCTACCACCACGAATGGCAGCCCACGCTCGGTCAGCGCCTGGCCGATCCGGCGACCTACCCGTCCGTACCCCACGAGCACGACGTGACCTGCGGGACTGTGTGGCGTCGTTGCGGCCGGCAGGGCCGCCAGCGGATCCGGCCGGCGTTCCAGCCAGCGCGCGAGGCCCGCCCGCCCCTGCAACCAGCGCTCCGCAGGCTCGATGGTCCGGAACACGATCGGGTTCAACGCGATGGAGATGATGGCGCCGGCCAGGATGAAATTCTGTCCTTCCACCGGAAGCAGACCCAGCGTAACCCCCAGACCTGCGAGGATGAACGAGAACTCGCCGATCTGCGCGAGGCTTGCCGACACGGTGAGCGCCGTGTTGAGCGGATAGCGGAAAGCGATCACCAGCAGGAAGGCCGCGAGCGACTTGCCGACGAGGATCACGGCGACGACGGCGAGGACCTGGAGCGGGCGCGTGAGCACGACCGCGGGATCGAACAGCATGCCCACCGAGACGAAGAAAAGCACCGAGAACGCGTCGCGCAAGGGCAGCGATTCCTGCGCCGCGCGGTAGCTCAGGTCCGATTCGCGCAGCACCATTCCCGCGAAGAACGCGCCCAGCGCGAAGGAGGCGCCAAAGAGCGCGGAGGAGCCATAGGCGATGCCAAGCGCTGCCGCTATGACGCACAGGGTAAAGAGCTCCCTCGAGCCGGTGCGCGCCACCTGCCACAACAGCCACGGAAAGAGACGGCGGCCGACGACCAGCATCAGGGCGATGAACACCCCGATCTCGCCGACCGTCATCGCGATCGAGCGCAGGACCTCACCGCCGTCCATGGAACCGGGGGTCGCGATCACCGCCGCGAGCGGCGGCATCAGCACGAGCACCAGCACGGTCACGAGGTCCTCGACTACCAGCCAGCCGACCGCGATGCGACCGTTCACGGTCTCGAGCTCACCGCGCGCTTCGAGCGCGCGCAGCAGCACGACCGTGCTCGCGACCGACAAGGCAAAGCCGAACACGATCCCCGACGTGAGATTCCAGCCCCAGAGAGTCGCGAGACCCGCGCCGAGTGCCGTGGCGACCGCGATCTGCACAAGTGCACCCGGCAGCGCGATGCGGCGCACCGACAGCAGGTCCTGGAACGAGAAATGCAGCCCGACGCCGAACATCAGCAGCATGACGCCGATCTCGGCAAGCTGACCCGCGATCTCGAGGTCGGCTACGTAGCCCGGCGTCGCCGGGCCGAGCACGACGCCCGCGAGCAGGTAGCCGATCAGGGCCGGCAGCCCGAGACGCACCGCGATGAAGCCGAGGATGAGCGCGAGTCCGAAACCCGCCGCGATGGTCGTGATGAGCGTGACGTCGTGCATCAGGTATGCGGGGTTGCTCGACAGGGCTTGCGCGCTCGATCAGGGGCGCGTTTTCGCCGACGTCCAAGCAGGCATGCCGCAAGCGCGGCTACGGCCCAGTCGAGCGGACCACCGCCGCCACCGCCCGACGGCGGGGGCGTCGCCGCGGCGCAGACGGCCTCACCGGCGGGCGCTGCGGCGCCGTCCTGCGGCGCTGCGAATGGCTTGAACGAGCAGTCGATTCCGCCAACATCGTTCTCTGCGTCGAGCGCGTCCTCGAGCCGGACCCAGTGACCGTTTGCCCAGTCCGTCGCCGTGGCGGGATTGCCGTCGAGGGTCATGTCCGCGAGATCGCGAACGGACAGCGAAAT
>Ga0207675_100000713_pt1 | contig 32896 bp, 32 predicted proteins | sample KBSSwiS42_FD_184305 | JGI IMG/M metagenome (GOLD analysis project Ga0207675, IMG submission 184305) | Switchgrass rhizosphere microbial communities from Kellogg Biological Station, Michigan, USA - KBS Switchgrass S4-2 (SPAdes) (version 2) | ecosystem: Host-associated > Plants > Roots >...
TCCAGGCGCATGATTGCCCTGTATGTATCACTCGACGAAGTACTGGCACAAGCTCGACGACGGTCGCGTGCAGTGCGACGTGTGTCCGCGCGCCTGCAGGATGCACGACGGTCAACGTGGCTTGTGCTTCGTGCGTGGGGTCGAAGACGGCGAAGTGAGGCTCTACACCTACGGCCGCTCCAGCGGCTTCTGCGTCGACCCGATCGAGAAGAAGCCGCTGAATCATTTTCTGCCGGGTACGTCGGTGCTGTCGTTCGGTACCGCCGGCTGCAACCTTGCTTGCAAGTTCTACCAGAACTGGGACATGAGCAAGTCGCGAGAGATGGACACACTTGCCGATCGCGCGAGCCCGGAGCAGCTCGCAGCAGCGGCGCAGCGTCTGCGCTGTGCGAGCGTCGCTTTCACCTACAACGATCCAGTCGTGTTCATGGAGTACGCGATCGACGTCGCAGACGCATGCCGCGAACGTGGCGTACGCAGCGTCGCCGTCACGGCAGGCTACATGTGTCCGCCGCCGCGAGCTGAGTTCTACGAGCACATGGATGCGGCCAACGTCGATCTCAAAGGATTTACCGAGCGCTTCTATCGCAAGATCTGTGGTGCCGAGCTCGGCGCGGTGCTCGAAACACTGGAGTACCTGCACCACGAGACGCAAGTCTGGTTCGAGATCACGACGCTGCTCATTCCCGACGAGAACGACTCGAACGCCGAGCTGGAGCAGATGACACGCTGGATCGCCGACAAGCTCGGCCCGGATGTCCCGCTGCATTTCACTGCGTTCCACCCCGACTGGAAAATGATGGACAAGCAGCGTACGCCCGCGGCGACGCTGACCCGGGCACGCGAGATCGCGCTGAAGAATGGTCTGCGCTACGTCTACACCGGCAACGTGCACGATCCGGCAGGGTCGAGCACGTACTGCGCCGGCTGCGGTACCCGACTGATCGAGCGCGATTGGTACGAGTTGGGAGAATGGCGGCTGGACGAACAGGGCCGCTGCCTGCAATGCGCCGCGCAGCTGCCCGGCGTCTTCAACGGCGCGCCGGGCACTTGGGGTGCCCGGCGCTTACCGGTCAGGATTGCTGTCTAAGTTAGAAGCGCCACGCGCCCGAGAACCAGAACGCGTCGGCGTCGTCGATGACGTCGGACTCGATGCGCTGGTATTCGAGCCGGGCGTTGAGGCGGCCGAAGAACGTCATGCCGACGCCGGCACCGTACGTGAAGTCCTGCTCGCTGGAGCTGGAGTCGAAGCCGGGGCCGTTGTCGAGATCCACGGACGCGTCAACGTCATAGAACAAGTAGCCGACCTTGCCGAACAGCTCGACCGGGCCGAGCGGGATCGTGCCGAGGATCGACGGCTCGACGCCGCTGATGGACGCGCTGAAATCGCCGCTCGAGCCGGACGCGGTAGTGGCGCTGTCGCTCGGGTTACCGAAGTCGACGTACGCAAGCTCCAGCGAGAAATACGGATTCATACGCCAGCCAGCAAACGCCTTCCACGCTGTATCGCTGTCGTCGAGGCTCTGGATCGCCTCGTCCGTCTGGTCGACGTCGTCGAGTTTCAGATTGAACTGGCCGACGCCGCCGCCCAGGTAAAAGCCTTCGTCGTTCTCGTCCGGCCCTTGCGCAAACACGCTGCTGCAGGCGAGGGAGCTGGACGCTCCGGCGACGACCATTGCCAAAACAACTGCTCGATTCATGTGCCCAATCTCCTGCGTGCCTGCGAATGCAGGCTCGTGGCAACAGAACGGGGGGCCGACACAAGCAGTTCCGCGTGCGCTGTTGTAAAACAACCGCCGCGTAAGTTCGGGGTAAGAATTCCCCGTCAGAGAATCAGCGGCCGAATGTCATTGACCAAAGACCCAGCGAATCAATTCCGCTTGAATCGCTTCGCCGCTCCCGGCATGCGCGCCGGGATGATTGATCATGATCACGAGCACGTAAGTGCGGCCCGACGCAGCATTGACGAAACCTGCGAGCGCGCTGACGTCATCGATGCGGCCCGTCTTGAGACGAATGCGTCCGTGCATGCCCGGCGAGTCGAAGCGGTTGCGCAGCGTGCCGTCCGTGGCCGACAGCGGCAGCGACGCGGCGAACTCCGGCATGAATGGGCTATGCCACGCGACGTCGAGCATCTCGCCGAGACCGCGCGCAGTGACGCGCTCGGTGCGCGACAGTCCAGAGCCATTTTCCAGCACGAAGCCCTTGCCGTTGATGCCGCGCTTGTTGAGCCACGCACGCATCGCATTGCGCCCGCGCTCGGCGGTCGCGGGCGGACCGAACGCTTCCGCTCCCAATGTCAACAGCAAGGTCCGCGCCATGACGTTGTTCGAGAACTTGTTGACCAGGCGGATGATCTCTGCGAGTGGCAACGAGTCGAACTCGAAGATCAGTCGGGCATCCTGCGGCACGGGAGCCAGGCGCGCGGCGCCGTCGATCACGCCGCCTGATTGCGTCCACATCGTGCGGAACGTGCCGTATGCGTAATCGGGCGCAGTCATGATCGCGCGCGTCACCGAGTAAACGCCGCACGAGACCGGGAACGTGCCGCGCACGACCAGCGTGTTCGGGTCGGTGCGATCAGGCATGTCGAACACGATGCCACCATCAGCGGGGTTGCAGCGGCCGGTGCCGAGCTGCACTTCATTCTTGAGCACCAGGTTCGCGGGTAGCGGGCTGACCACGATCTGCGGCCGCGAGCGCTGGCCGAACGGATTCACGGTGAAGCGCGAGCTCTGGAAATTCACCATGAGCGCATCGGGCAGCACGTTGTAGCTGCGGAACGGCTGCGCGTCGAAGTCGGCGCGGCTGTCCGTGATCGGCGCGAAGTAGTTGTCGTCGATGACCACGTCGCCGGTGATCTTCGCCAGGCCCCGCTCGCGCAGTCCCTGGACGAAGCTCCACCAGCGCTCGTCCGTCATGTAAGGATCGCCGCCGCCGACCAGGTACAGATCGCCGTAGAGCACGCCGTGATCGATGCGGCCGGCAGCGTAAGCGCGTGTCTTCCACGTGTACGCCGGTCCGAGCGAGTCGAGCGCGGCGAAGGTCGTCAGCACCTTGAGCGTCGAGGCGGGACTGCGCGGCGTCTCGCTGGCGAGGTCGACGACGACCTCGTTCGAGCCGGCGTCGCGCACGTAGATGCTGACGTGCTGCGCCGGGACGCCGACGCGCGCCATCGCGCGCGAGACCGCGGGCGGCAACTGGGCGCCTTGGGCGAGACCATGCGTGCCGAGCGCCAGGAGCGCCGCCAGCGCGGTAACGAAGTTGAGCATTCTGAACAACAGTGGACGTTCGACCGGAAGCGATGCGTGCAGAAGTTTATACTGCGTCGCCTGTTCGTTGGCGTGCGGTGGAGCGGCAATGCGTCGGTTGTGGAATACCTTCCTCAAGGGCCTGGTCGCCCTGTTGCCGGTCACTCTCACCGTCTATCTGGTCTGGTGGCTCGGCAGCACGGCGGAGCGGATTCTGAGCGGCCCGCTGCGTGCGCTGCTGCCCGAAGATCGGTACTGGCCGGGGCTTGGGCTGGTGGTCGGCTTCCTGCTGGTGCTGCTCGTCGGCGTAATGGTGAATGCGTACGTCGTGCGCTACCTGTTGCGCATCGGCGAGGCGTTCCTCGCGCGCATTCCGATCGTCAAGACGATCTTCGGCGCCTTCAAGGACATCACGCAGTTCCTGCCCGCTGGCGGCAAGGCGCGCGATCTCAAGCGCGTCGTGCTGTGGCGCTTCGGCGCAGCGCAGCTGATCGGCTTCGTTACGGAAGAGAACGTCCACGCGCGCCTGTTCGGCGAGAACGCGGACGGGCTCGTGGCCGTGTACTTCCCGATGAGCTACCAGATTGGCGGCTATACGCTCTATCTGCCCGCTGCGGAGCTGACGGAGACGGATCTGTCGGTGCAGGAAGCGATGCGTCTGGTGCTGATCGGCGGCGTGACGAGTCATCCCGCCCAGCCGGTAGCGGCTCGCTAGGAACGGAAGTCATGCTGATCGGCCACGTGGCGGTGCGCGCGCCATTTCCCTGGCGTCACATGCTCGACTATTTCGCGCACCGGCTGATCCCCGAGTTCGAGCGCATCGAGAACGACTGCTACGTGCGGCGCGTTGGCGCCCGCACGATCACGGTGGGCTACGATCCGGCAACCTCGCAACTGCGAGTTGCTGCAAATGGGCGCGTCAAGGCGAACCAAGTGCTGCACAACGTCGGGCGTCTGCTCGATGTGAGTTACGACGCGGAGCGCATTCACAAGCACCTGCGCCGCTCGCCGGTGCTGCAGCGGCGCATCGCGAACGTGCCGGGCATGCGGCCGCTCGGTGCGTGGTCGCCGTTCGAGCTGTGCGTGCGGACGATCCTGGGTCAGCAGGTGACGGTCGCTGCAGCGGGCACGCTGATGCGTCGGCTGGTCGAGCGCTGCGGCTCGGTGACGCCGGAGTGCGTTGCGGACGCGAACTTCGTCAGCTTCGGCATGCCTGGCAAGCGCGTTGAAACGATCCGTACGTTCGCTCGCGCGGCCGCGGATGGCCGCGTCGACTTCGAGCAACCGTGGTCCGAGGTGGAGACTGCGCTCAAGGCACTCCCTGGATTCGGCCCATGGACCCGTGCGTATCTCGCGATCCGCCTCGGGCGCGAGCCGGACGCCTTCCCCGAGACCGACCTGGGCCTGATCCGCGCCGCGCAGGTCGACTCGCCGGCGCAGCTGCTGAAGCTGGCGGACGCCTGGCGCCCGTATCGTGCCTATGCAGCAACGTACCTGTGGGCAGTGAGCGAAAACAGCGCTGCTGTGTGACCCGCGTCTCGACCTGCCAAATTCTGTCACCCGCGAAACGTGCCCGGTTTAACAATTCCTGCTTGTGCAGGGACGTGCTGAATAGCACTACTGCTAGCATTTGCGACCAGTTACGGTTCGCACGCACATCGAACGTGTCCGAAGCAACTCTTCGACAAATACGCATTCTGCACGTGGTGAGCTCAGCCGCTGTTGCGCCTGGCTTGCAACAGTCTTTGCTCATCCCGCTGCTGATCCGCATGCCGAAGCAGCGGGTCAAGACGCAGGTGGTTTGCCTCGGGCCCGGCGCCGTCCCCGCAGCGGTGCTGCGCCAGAACGGCGTCCCCGTTCACGACGTGGCGCTGTCGCGCAAGAAATTTGCGTTCGGCGGCTTCGGCGAGCTGGTCAAGGCTGCCAAGGCTTTTCGACCGGATGTCATCCACGCGTGGGGCTACACCGCGCAGATCTTCGCGCACGGCGTGCGCAAGAAGGTCGATCGCAAGATCAAGGTCGTGTGGACGGTCAGCAATACCGTGGCGCTGCCGAAGGGCGCGGGACTGATCGATCGCCAGAAGCTCAAGTACGTCACCAAGGCCGCGGCTAACGCCGACCGCATCGTGTACGCGTCGGATGCCGGCGGCTCGCAGCATCGCCGCGTCGGCTTCCCAGAAGCCGATAGCCTGACGATTCCGCCGGGCATCGATGCCACGCGCTTCAAGCCGGACCCGGCCGCTCGCCTCAAGATTCGCGAGCAGCTGCATCTCGCTCCGGAGGCGTTCGTCGTCGGCATGGTCGCGCCGTTCCAGCCGGAGTACGACCACCTGACCTTCCTCAAGGGCGTCGGCGAGCTGATCAAGTCGAACCCGCATGTCGCTGTCGTGCTCGCGGGCCATGGCGTGCAGAAAGGCAATGCGCCGCTGATGGCGCTCGTCGGCGGCGGCACGATGGGCGGGCGCACGCAGCTGCTCGGCGAATGGTCGGACCTCGCGTCGCTATTCAATGCCTGCGACGTCGTTTGCTCGAGCGCTCTGAACGACGGTGCGCGCATGACGCTGGTCGCCGCGATGCTGTGCGGTGTGCCCTGCGTCGCGACCGGCATGGGCGCTCAGGGCGAAGTGATCGGCCATCACGGCGTGGCGATCGAGCCCGGCAGCCCCACTGCTTTCGTCAAAGGCATCCAGCGCGTGTTGCAGCTCACGCCGGAGAAGCGCGCTGCAATGGCGCAAGGCGCTCGCAAGCACGCGTTGCAGAACTACGTCTACGTGCGTTCGCTGCAGAAATATCTGCAGCTGTACTACGACCTCATCGGCCGCCAGTCGCTGGTGGCTCAGGAGATGCCGACGCCGGAGATCGACGCCACGGTGCCGGTGCCGGCGAAGGTCGGCGCCACCGCCGACAAGCGCAAGCCGCTAGTCACGATGGCGGAGCTCGCGGATCCGGATTCGCTCGAAGCGAAAGTGACCGAGCACGCGGCCGAATCGTTGCCCAAGTGGCGTCTCGAGCAGGAACAGGCGCGCAGCAAGCGCGAGCAGGAGCTATCGGACAAGATCGCCAGCACGCAATCGAGCGGCGACGTGCTCCAGGTATTCGAGGCCGAGATGGCCAAGCCGACCAACCAGGACCGCGCGTTCACCGAGCGCGCGCGTGGCGTCGCAGACGAGTCGGAAGAGCTGCTGTCGATGGAGGCGATCGCCGCGCCGAAGGCCGGCGCTGCTCCGGTGACGCCTGCTCCGACGCTGACGGCGACGCCGGCACCCACGCCTGCAGCTGCACCGGTAGCAAAGGTAGCCCCGGCACCGGTAGCAATCGCGCCGCCGGCACCAGCACCGGTTATGCAGCCAGCGCCGGTGGCGGTCGCGGCAGCAGCACCGGCTCCGGCCCCGGCACCCGTGGCAGCGTCAGAGCCCGCGTCGGTTACACAACCGCTCGCGGCGCTTTCGCTCCTCGAGACGCCGGTCGAACAGCCGTTGCAGCTGGGATTGCTGGGTGAGGAACCGCCGGCCCAGCAGGCATCGCCGCAGCTCGAATTGCTCGGCGACGATAGAAAACTGATGTCAGGCTAGAGCCTTCAGCCTGACACTCTGCGCAGCGAAGCTGCGTCCCGCGCCAATTCCTCGATTCCTTGCCAATCCCCCGCGCGAACGCGCTCGGGCGGCGCGACCCACGACCCGCCGACGCACGCAACGTTGTTCAACGCCAGATAATCCGGCGCCGTCGCGCGCGTGATGCCGCCGGTCGGGCAGAACGTCACTTGCGGGAACGGACCTGCGAAGGCCTTCAGCATGTTCACGCCGCCCGCCTGCTGCGCGGGGAACAGCTTGAACGTGTCGTAGCCCCAACCTAGTCCCGCGAGCAACTCGGTCGGGGTCATTACCCCCGGCAACAGCGGAAAGTGACCTTCGGCCGCCACAGCGGCCAGCTCCGCGGTCAACCCCGGACTGACGCCGAACTGCGCGCCGGCATTGCTCGCGTCGACGAAATCGCGCGGCCGCGTCAGCGTGCCTACGCCGACGATCGCCTCGGGCAGCGCCTTGCGCATCGCTTCGATCGCCGGCAGGCAGGCCGACGTTCGCAGCGTGACTTCGAGCGCGCGCAGTCCGCCGGCGCACAACGCGCGGCCGAGCGGCACCGCATCTTCGACTTTCTCGATCGTGAGGACCGGGATCACGGGCGCGAGCGCCAACAGCGAGCGAATGTTCATGGCGGTCATTATCCGACACCGAACAGCGAGACTGCACCGGTTTCGGCGTCGCTGGCGGCCTGGCGGAACGTGGCGAACAGCTCGCGGCCGAAGCCGTGCTCGTTGCCTTCGAGACTCGGCCGCGGCGCGGACCGGGCATGCAGCGTTGCGTCCGCAACCTTCACTTCGAGAGTTCCCATGTAGCTATCGAGCCGCACGATGTCGCCGTCCTGCACTTTGCCGAGCAATCCGCCGGCGAGACACTCGGGCGTGAGATGAATCGCCGCAGGCACGGCGCCCGAGGCGCCCGACATGCGCCCGTCCGTGATCAGTGCCACCTTGTGACCTTTGCTCTGCAGCGAGCTGAGAGTGGGCGTGAGCTGGTGAAGCTCCGGCATGCCGTTGGCTCGCGGCCCCTGGTGACGCACGACGACGATGCAGTCGCGCGACAGCGCGCCTGATTTGAACGCAGCAATGACCGATTCCTGATCGTCGAACACTGCGGCGGGCGCTTCGATGACGCGGTGCTGCGGCTGGACTGCGGAAGTCTTGATGACGGCGCGGCCAAGATTGCCGCGCAGGACTTTGAGCCCGCCGTCGGCGCCGAACGGATCGTGCATCGGACGCAGCACGTCGTGATCGCCGCTCGCTTCGGGCACCCCGCGCCAGGCGAGCGCACCGTCCGACAGCCAGGGCTCGCGCGTGTACGCGCCGAGACCTTGGCCCATCACCGTCGTCGTATCTCCGTGCAGCAGTCCCGAGCCGAGCAGCTCGCGAATGAGGAAGCCGCTGCCGCCGGCCGCATGGAAGTGATTCACGTCGGCGCCGCCGTTCGGGTAAATGCGCGCCAGCAACGGCACGATTTCCGACAGATCGGCGAAGTCGTCCCAATCGACTCGCAGGCCGGCAGCCCGCGCGATCGCGACGAGATGCAGCGTGTGATTGGTGGAACCGCCCGTGGCGAGCAGCGCGACGATCGCGTTCACGATGGCGCGCTCGTCGACGACACTGGCAATCGGCAGATAGTCGTTGCCCAGCGCAGTGATTGCAGCGGCGCGCTTGGCGGCAGCGCTCGTCAACGCATCGCGCAGGGACGTGTTGGGCGGAACGAACGCCGAGCCCGGCAGATGCAGGCCCATCACTTCCATCAGTACTTGGTTGCTGTTCGCCGTGCCGTAGAACGTGCAGGTGCCCGCCGAGTGATAACTCTGTGCTTCCGATTCGAGCAGAGCATCGCGACCGACCTTGCCTTCGGCGAACAGCTGGCGCACGCGCGCCTTCTCCTTGTTCGGGATACCCGAAGGCATCGGGCCGCCGGGCACGAAAATGCCGGGCAGGTGACCGAACGCGAGCGCGCCCATCAACAGACCCGGCACGATCTTGTCGCAGATGCCGAGGTACAGCGCGCTGTCGAACATGTTGTGAGTGAGCGCGACCGCAGTGGCCATCGCGATGACGTCGCGGCTGAACAGCGACAGCTCCATGCCGGGCTGGCCCTGCGTGACTCCGTCGCACATGGCGGGCACGCCGCCGGCGAACTGCGCGACCGCTCCGGCCTCGCGCGCGGCGAGCTTGATGAGCTCCGGAAAGCGCTCGAACGGGCGATGCGCCGAAAGCATGTCGTTGTACGAAGAGACGATCGCGACGTTCGCCCAGCGCACGCCGCGCAGCCTTTCCTTCTCCGTGGGATCCATCGCAGCGAAGCCGTGCGCCAGATTCGTGCACGACAACGCGGCGCGGTTCACCTGCGAGCGGCGGGAATCCTCGGTGCGCTCCAGGTATTCGCCGCGCGACCCGGCGCTGCGTGCGCGAATGCGTTCGGTGACTGAGCGCACGCGCTCGTGCAAGGGGGCGGCAGTGTTCAACGCGAGTCCTCGATGCGAGAGATCGAGCGGATTGTAGATACCTAATGCCGAACGTTGCATGCGCCGGCCAAAACGGAATTACGATCCGCGTATCGAAACGCGTCGCAGCAGTAATGGTTTGCTGACAGGTAAGCTCCTTGGTTAACGTAGCCGCGGATTCGGCCCGACCCTGAAGGTTTTGCATGCAGTCACTTCCCACATTCGATCTCGTCCTGTTCGGCGGCACCGGCGACCTGGCGATGCGCAAGCTCCTGCCTGCCCTGTATCGGCGCAGCTGCGCCGGCCAGATCGGCGCGGCGTCCCGGATCGTCGGCGCGGCCCGCAGCCAGCTGTCCCGCGAGGAATACCTCGAGCACGTGCGCGCCAGCTGCGAAACGCACCTCGGCGGCGCCTTCGATACGAAGAAATGGCAGCAGTTCGCCGAGCATCTCCAGTACGTGCGCGTCGACGCACAGTCGGATGGCGGCTTCGAACGTCTCGCGGAGGTGCTGAAGGGCCAGCAGGATCGCGTGCGCGTGTTCTTCCTCTCGACCGGCCCGGACCTGTTCGCACCGATCACCGAAGGCTTGGCGCGGCACTCGCTGATCACGCCGACATCGCGCGTCGTGCTCGAGAAGCCGCTCGGCTACGACTGCGCTTCCTCCGCGGAGATCAACGAGCGCATCGGCAGTTTCTTCCCCGAGTCGAACATCTTTCGCATCGACCATTATCTCGGCAAGGAGACGGTGCAGAACCTGCTCGCGCTGCGCTTCGGCAATACGCTGTTCGAGCCGTTGTGGCGCCGTGGCCGCGTGCAGCACGTGCAGATCACGGTCGCCGAGGACGTCGGCGTCGAGCGCCGCGCACAGTTCTACGACCAGGTCGGCGCGCTGCGCGACATGGTCCAGAATCACATGCTGCAGCTCCTCTGCATCATCGCGATGGAGCCGCCGGCGCACGGCGCCGCGGATGCGATGCGCGACGAGAAGCTGAAAGTTCTGCGCGCACTGCGGCCGCTGACCGGCCGCGACGTGCTGCAGAAGACGGTGCGCGGGCAATACAAGGCCGGCGCAACCAACGGCAAGCCCGTAGTCGGCTATCTCGAAGAGAAGGACGTGCCCAAGGACAGCACGACCGAGACCTTCGTGGCGCTGCGCGTGGAGATCGATTCATGGCGCTGGGCCGGCGTGCCGTTCTACCTGCGCACCGGCAAGCGGCTGCAGGAAAAGCAGGCCGAGATCGTCATCACGTTCGAGGACATCCCGCTGTCGATCTACGACCGGCCGGATCCGCCGCAGTCGCTCAACCGGCTGGTCATTCAGCTGCAGCCGGAAGAGAGCATTACGTTAACCGTGCTCGCGAAGAGCCCCGGCCAGGGCATGGTGCTGAAGCCGGTCGACCTGGGCCTGGACTTCGCCGATGCCTTTAAAACGCGCCAGCTGGACGCCTACGAGCGCCTGCTGAGCGACGTGATCAATGGCACGCTGACGCTGTTCATGCGGCGTGACGAGCTGGAAGCAGCCTGGTCGTGGATCGACCCGATCCGCGCCGCGTGGCAGCAGCACGACGAGCGTCCGAAATCCTATACTGCCGGCAGCTGGGGCCCCGCTGCCGCCAGCTCGCTGATCGGTCGCGACGGGTTTGCCTGGAGAAACGAGTTGTAATGCCGTCCCGCTGGGTCCACGAGCATCGCTTTCCCGACCGCGAGGCCCTCGCCGCCGCGCTCGCGGGCGAGATCAAGGTGGACCTGGAGGAAGCGATAGCGGCGCGCGGTGCAGCGAGCCTGGTCGTCTCCGGCGGCAAGACTCCCACCCGGTTGTTCTCGCTGCTGAGCGGCGAGAAGGTCGACTGGACGCGAACCTGGGTGACGCTCGCCGACGAGCGCTGGGTCGAGACGACTTCCGAAGACAGCAACGAGCGCCTCGTGCGCGAGAACCTGCTGGTCGCCGCAGCGGCCGCTGCGCATTTCGTCGGCCTGAAGAATCCGGCGCCGACGCCGGAGGCGGGAGCCGATTGGGCCACTCGCGCGTTGACTCGCGTGCCGCATCCGTTCGACGTGGTCGTGTTGGGCATGGGTCCGGACGGGCATACAGCGTCGCTGTTCCCAGGCTCGATGGCGCTCGCGCGTGGCCTGGATCCGTCGGTGCCCGCGGCGTGCATCGCAGTCAACGCGCTCGCCGCTCCGCATGCGCGCGTGAGCCTGAATCTGGCGGCGCTGCTGGATTCGCGTCGCATCGTGCTGCACATCGAAGGCGATGCGAAGTGGGCGGTGTACCAGCGTGCCCGCACGCCGGGCACGCCCGCCGAGTTGCCGGTGCGCGCGATCCTGCATCAGAAGGAAGTGCCAGTCGACGTCTATTGGTCGCCATGACAGTCTCACTTGACAATGGCCCACTCCAGAAGGGCCCACGCCTGATCGCCGACATCGGCGGCACCAATGCTCGCTTCGCTCTGCTCGACGGCCGCTCGTGGCGCGACGAAAAAGTGCTCGCGTGCGCGGACTACCCGGACATCGTCAGCGCGATCGAGGATTACCTGCGGTCGGCCAATGCGGCCAGCGGTTCGGCGCGTCCGGTGGAAGGCGCGCTCGCGATCGCGGGACCGATCACCGGCGACATCGTGCGCATGACGAATCACGTCTGGCAGTTCTCTGCGGCACGAACGCGCGAGGCGCTCGGCTGGAGCCGGCTGATCATGGTGAACGATTTCACCGCGCTGGCGATGGCCATCCGCCATCTACCGCCCGCTGAGCTGGAGCAGATCGGCGGCGGCCACGCTGTTCCCGGCGGGCCGCTCGCGCTGCTCGGTCCTGGCACGGGGCTCGGCGTGTCGGGGCTGATTCCGGCGGGCGAGCATTGGATTCCGTTGCAAGGCGAAGGCGGGCACGTCACGTTGTCCGTGATGAACGAGCGCGAGATGGCAGTGTTGCAGCAACTGCATCAACGCTTCACGCACGTTTCGGCGGAACGCGTGCTGTGCGGCCCGGGCCTGGTGAATCTCTACGATGCCGTGTGCGCGCTCGAAGGCGTCGTTCCCAAGGTTCTGACGCCGCCCGAGGTCACGCAGCGGGCGCGTGAAGGGTCATGTCGCCTCTGTCTCGAAGCGCTCGGCATGTTCTGCGCGATGCTGGGAACGCTGGCGGGCAATCTGGTGCTGACGCTCGGCGCAGTGGGCGGCTGCTATATCGGCGGCGGCATCGTGCCCGGCCTCGGCAGCTTCTTCACCAACTCGCACTTCCGCGATCGCTTCGAGGACAAGGGCCGCTTCACCGATTACCTGTCGCGCGTGCCCACGTATGTCATTCGTTCGAAGCTGCCGGCGTTCGTGGGTCTGGCCACGGCGTTCGAAGCGCCCGGGCCACGCTGGGAAGCCGAGTAGCATCCCAAATGTGATGCAGGTCGCACTCGTCGTGTGAGGGTCAGCGACTCTCAGCTGCCTTCGGTACGCTGCGGCAGCACGGCGCGGAAGGGCGCGCCCAAGGGTGGACAAGGAGAACTAGAAGACTATGTGGGCGCCTGCTGCCCTGACCATCGGTGCGTTCGTGTCGCTGCTCGCTGCGCTCGGCTACGTGGCATTCGCGGCGCGCAGGCTCGAGGCCACGCTCGGCGTGCTGCTGCAGAAACAGAGCGAGGGGCAGCGCCGTCTGCAGCGCGAGCTGGATCGCGTGCGGGCTACAACCGTACCTGGCTGCTGACTTCCAACAACCTGTGGCTCGGCACGCCGAAGTGAATCGCTGCGAGCTGGCTGTTGCGGCCCATGAATGCGAACAGCCGCTTGCGCCACAGCGGCATTCCGGATCCGACTGCGAACACCGGATTCTCGCGCCCGACGACGTAGACGGTCTGTTCCGGCTCGTACGGCACACCGGCTTCTTCCGCTGAGCGCAGGGCGGCGACGACGTTCGGGCTTTCCATGAAGCCGTAGCGCGCGATGACACGGCACAGGCCTTCGCCGAGATTCTGGATTTCCACGCGGGTTTCGGGGCTCACGAACGGCATCTCCGGCCGCACGAAGGTCAGCAGCACGTTGCGCTGATGCAGGACGCGATTGAAGCGCAGGTTGTTCAACAGTGCGCGCGGCATGCCGCCAGCCTCGCTTGCGAGATAGACCGCAGTGCCCGCGACTCGAACCGGCGGCTCGCGCTCGATCAGTGCGAGGAAGTCGCGCACCGGCATCTGCTCTTTCGCGACCAGCCAGTTGAGCGTGCGTCGTCCTTCCTGCCACGTCGTCATCAGCACGTAGGCCAGTATGGCCACGGCGATCGGCAGCCAGCCGCCATCGTCGAACTTCAGGGAGTTCGAGAGGAAGAACGCGAACTCGATCAGCGCGATGAAGCCGAGCACGCCCATCACCAGGCGGCGGCGCGGTTCCTGCGGACGCACGCGCAACAGCATGATCACAAGAATGCTGTCGATCAGCATCGTGCTGGAAATCGCGATGCCGTAGGCGCCGGCGAGCGCGCTCGAAGACTGGAACACGACTATCAGCGTCATCGTGCCGGCGAACAGCAGCCAGTTGAGCGTCGGCACGTACACCTGGCCGATCTCTTCTTCCGAAGAATGCGCGACGCGCAGCCGCGGCAGGTAGCCGAGATTCAGCGCCTGGCGCGTGATCGAGAACACGCCGGAGATGACCGCCTGCGAAGCGATCACGGTTGCCGCGGTCGCCAGCACGATCAGTATCGGCAGCAACCAGCCCGGCGCCATCAGATAGAAAGGATTGGAGATCGCGCTCGGATTCTCCAGCAACAGCGCGCCTTGACCGAAGTAGTTCAGCACCAGCGCGGGCAGCACGATCACGAACCAGCCGCGCCGGATCGGCGCGCGGCCGAAGTGACCCATATCGGCGTACAGCGCTTCGCCGCCGGTCACCGCGAGGAACACCGAAGCGAGCGTGACGAATCCTGCCCAGCCGTTGTTGGTGAAGAACTGCACCGCGTACAGCGGATTGATCGCGAACACCACATCCGGCCTGGTGATGATCCAGCGCGTCCCGAGCAGCGCGAGGGTCACGAACCACACGAGCGTGACGGGTCCGAACATGCGGCCCATCGCGCCCGTGCCGCGCCGCTGCACCAGGAACAGCGCCGTCAGGATGATCATCGCCCCGGGCAGCACGAAGTGCTCCAGCCGCGGCGTCGCGACGGCGAGACCCTCCATCGCGCTCAATACCGAGATCGCCGGCGTGATGAAACCGTCGCCGAAGAACAGCGCGGCTCCGAACACGCCGAAGGCACTCACTGGTCCCCAGACGCGCCAGTTGCTGCTGGCGCTCGAGACCAGCGTGCTCAGCGCGAGCACGCCGCCTTCGCCGCGGTTGTCCGCGCGCAGCACGATTGCGACGTACTTGATCGAGATGATCAGGACCAGCGACCACAGGATCAGCGACAGGATGCCGATGATGTTCTGTTGCGTGACGGCGATGCCGTGCTCGGGATTCAGGCACTCGCGGAACGCGTACAGCGGACTGGTGCCGATGTCGCCGAAGACTACGCCGAGTGCAGTCAGGACGAGCTTGACGTTGGCGTCGCTGCGAGAGTCCGCGACGGCAGCGGCAGGCGAGCGTGCGTGCATGGGGCGCGCATTGTACAGGAAGGTGTGAGGAGGGCCTGTAGGTCGGGCTTCAGCCCGACAGAACGCGGCGCTATTCGAGGACGCTGGCTAGCCAGCGGGCGATCATGCCGCCCAACGTGGCACCAAGCAGCGCAGTCGCGATCGGCTGGACCAGGCTCGAATTGCCGGAGCCGAATTCGGCCGCGCTCTGCATGATCAAGGCCCGCATCAGGCCTGCATCCGTCAGCCACCACGTCAGCGCCAACGCCAGCGCGACACCACCGATCACACCGGGAACGATGAACCACACCGCACGGCGCCAGCCGCGTGCCAGCGCTTGCAAGTTCTGCTGCAATTCCTGTTCGATGCGCTGGCGCGCCGCGGCCCGCTTCGAATCGTCGATCGTTGCGATCTGCGCGAAGATCTTCGCATCGAAGGCTTCGTCCAGCGCCAGTCGCGGGGTCGCAGTACGCAGGCTGCGATCGAGCGCCTGCAGCTCTTCGGCACGCGCACGGCACATCGCGCAGTCAGCCAGGTGAGCTTGCAAGGCCGTTGCATCGGCCGCGTTCAGATCGCCGTCCAGCCAATCCTGCAGGCGATCGTTCCACGCGAGCTCGTGCTCGTGCGCGACGGAAGGATGTGCGGTTCGGGCGGTCATGCGGCTTCTTTGGTCAGCTCGATTAGGCGCTTGCGGGCGCGATGGAGCAAGGCTTTGACCGTGCCCAGCGGCAAGCCGAGGCTGGTTGCAGTCTGCTCATAGGACTTGTCTTCCATGTAGAACAGAACGACCGCCTGGCGATAGCGTTCCGGCAGCTGATCGAGCAGCTGCCCGACGCTGACCGTCGCGGAATCGTCCGCGTCTTCGCTGGCCAGCGCCCGGACTTCGGCCGACTGCTCTTCTTCATCGCTGTCGAGCGAGACCTGCGGCCGGCGCTTGCGCAGCTCGGACAGGCAGGCGTTCTTGGAGATCGCATAGATCCAGGTCGATAGCTGGGACTGCCCGGCGAACCCTGGCAGCGCGCGCCAGATGCGCAGGAAGATGTCCTGCGTGGTGTCCTCGGCCATTGCCCGATCGCGTAACATACTGAATGTAAGGCGAAAAACCCGGTCCCTATAGTGCGGAAGAAGGATCCCGAACGCCTCCCGGTACCGCTTGGCCTGCAGATGCTCCTGAATCTGAGCGTCTGCCGGGGAAGCGGGCGAGGACGTCATTGCTGTTTGGGACGGGGTAGGGGGATGAAAGGTTGCGGCCAGCTGGCGCGAGACTCTAGCAAGCGTGATCTATGCACGGGCCGCGATCCGCCGGCTGCGGACCGCAATTGGCCGACCGTAACGGGAGTGCAACCTTTCACCGCAGGGGCTGCGTCTGAACCGACAATCCTGATAGGGTCAACGCACCCAGCGAGGCGGCAATGGTCGAAGAATTCATCCCAATAATGGGCATCCTGTTCGGCATCGGCGGGCCAGCCGTGGTCGTGATCGTGTGGTTCACCCTGAACTACCACAAGCGCCGCAAGCTGATGGAGCTGCATCACACCGAGCGCATGGCGGCGATCGAGCGCGGCATGGAAATTCCGCCGCTGCCGATCGAGCTGATCGACGGCCGCAGCGTGCCGAAGCGGCGGCGCACGGCGCTGCTGCCCGGCCTGGTGTGGTTCTTCATCGGTCTCGCGCTCGCGACCGGTTCCCTGGTCGACAGTGGCGAAGACATGCCGCTGTTCCTCGGCTTGATTCCGCTCGGCATCGGGCTGGCATATCTCATTTATTACTTCGTCGAAGGACGCAGCGTCGAAGCGCGCTGGCTGGAGCACGACCTCGCGCAGCGAGGCAACGGCCGCCCCGCAGGAACTTGAAGAATGTCGGGCTAAAGCCCGACCTACAGGCCGACACTCAGCCCGCCGTGTAACTTTGCACGGCGGGCTGTGTATTTTGGGGACCCGAAAACAAACACACGGGACGGACCCGCATGCTTTCCATCCGCAATCTGTCGAAGAGTTACGGCGACGTGCAGGCGCTGCGCGATTGTTCGCTGGAAGTGCCGCCGGGCATGTTCGGCCTGCTGGGGCCGAACGGCGCGGGCAAATCCTCGCTGATGCGCACGATCGCGACGCTGCAGGATCCCGACAGCGGCAGCATCACCTTCGACGGCATCGATGTCGCGACCAACAAGGATCGCATCCGCCGCACGCTCGGCTACCTGCCGCAGGATTTCGGCGTGTATCCGAAGGTCAGCGCCCAGGACATGCTCGATCACTTCGCGGTGCTGAAGGGCTACGTGCAGCGCAAGGAGCGCAAGGAAGCGGTCGAAGCGTTGCTGCAGCAGGTGAACCTCTGGGACGTGCGCAAGCGCAAGCTCGGCACGTTCTCCGGCGGGATGCGCCAGCGCTTCGGCATCGCGCAGGCACTGCTCGGCAATCCGCGGCTGGTGATCGTCGACGAGCCGACTGCCGGCCTCGATCCCGAGGAGCGCAACCGGTTCTTGAATCTGCTGGCCGGCATCGGCGAGCAAGTGGTCGTGATCCTCTCGACGCACATCGTCGAAGACGTCGCCGACCTGTGCCCGCGCATGGCGATCATCTCGCGCGGCCAGGTCCTGATGAGCGGCGAGCCGCGCGAAGCGATCGGCACCTTGCGCGACCGCGTGTGGAGCAAGCTGGTGAGCAAGGCGGCGCTCGCGGAGTACCAGCAGCGCTATGCCGTGCTGTCGACGCGACTGATCGGCGGACAGCCGCTGATACACGTGTACAGCGAAGCGCGCCCGGAGCAGGGCTTCGAGCCCGTCGCCGCCGGGCTGGAGGATGTGTACTTCAGGCAGCTGCGCACGCATGGCGCGGCGGCGCACGCCTGAGGCCTGCGCAGTGTTCCGCGAATTCCTGCGTTTCGAGCTGCGCTACCAGCTCCGCTCACCGCTGCCGTGGCTGATCGCGCTGCTGTTCGGATTACTCGCGTTCGGCGGGATGACCAGCGACGAGATCCAGATCGGCGGCGCCATCGGCAACATCAACCGCAACGCGCCGAGCGTGATCCTCAACTACCTGGTCACCTTTTCGGTCCTCGGGCTGCTGGCGGCAATCCTGCTGGTCGCGCAGCCGCTGCTGCGGGATGGGGATCTGCGAACCGACGAGCTGTTCTTCAGCGCACCCGTGCGCAAGGGCAGCTACCTGTGGGGTCGCGCGGTCGGCGGCGCGATCGCAACGCTCGGCATCTTCGCGGTCGTCGCGCTCTTCATGATCGTCGGCTCGCTCATGCCGTGGCTGGATCCGAAGCGCATCGGCCCGTTCATGATCGGACCGTACGTATGGGCGTTCGGCGTGCTGGTCGTGCCGAACCTGATCTTTGTCGGCGCGTTCCTGTGCCTGCTCGCGGTCACGACGCGTCGATTGCTGGTGGTGTTCCTCGGCGCGATGGGACTGCTGGTTGCCTTCATCATCGCCGGCGCGCTCACGAGCGATCTGCAGTACGACACCATCGCGCGCCTGATCGATCCGTTCGCCGGGCGCACCGTGGGACGCGCCATGCGTTACTGGTCTGCGACCGAGCGCAACACGCTCGTACCAGCCATCGATGGCTTGTTGTTGCTGAATCGCGTGATCTGGCTCGGCGTGTCCGCCGCGCTGTTGGCCGCTGCACACTTCCTGTTCCGCACACAACGCAGCAACGGGCGAAAGCGGACCGCGCGCGGCGCGAAAGCGTCCATGGAAGTAACCGCGCCCTCGATCGCTGTGCCTGCATTGATCGTTGCGCCTGCCGCAAAGGTGGCGCGCACGTTCGATGTCACGACGTCGCTGCGTCAATTCTTCCATCAGATCTACTTCGACGCGGTCAGCGTGCTGAAGAGCCTGCCCTTCCTGATCCTCCTCGGATTCGGTTTGATCAACCTCATCACCAGCGCGCGGGTCTCGAACCGGCTGTTCGGAACGGAGCCTCACCCGGTCACGGCGTTGATGCTCGAAGCGCTGCGGGGCAGCTACCAGTTCGTGCTGGCCCTCATCGTCGCGTACTACGCCGGCGAAGTGATCTGGCGCGAGCGCGACGCACGCCTTGCAGAGGCTACCGATGCAGCGCCAGTCCCAAACTGGGTGCCGCTGCTTGCCAAGACCGGCGCTCTCTTCGCCGTCGTGCTGGCATTCATGCTGATCGGCGCCGTGGCTTCGATCGTCTATCAGCTGTCAGTCGGCCACACCTATCTCGAGATCGGTCTGTATCTGCGCGCCATGCTGCTCGACTCCATGCCATTTGTGCTGATGGCTGTTGCGGCTGTGTTCCTGCAGGTGGTGAGCAATCAGAAGTTCATCGGCTACGCGCTGTTCATCGTGGTGTTCCTGATGCAGACCGTGCTGACGGCCATGCACTTCGAGCACAACCTCTACATCTATGCCGGCTCGCCCACGCTGACGTATTCGGATATGAACGGCTTCGGCCACCTGCTACGGCCATGGGGCTGGTTCAACGCCTACTGGTCCGTGTTCGCCGCCATGCTGCTGGTGATCTCGGCCGCGCTCTGGGTGCGTGGCGTCGCGCCGTCGCGCCGAGCTCGCTGGAGCGAGGCGCTGCGTTCGCTGCGCGGGCCGCGAGGCGCACTGCTCGGCGCGCTGGCTGTCGCGTTCGTCACGATCGGCGCCTGGATTTTCTACAACACGAACGTGCTGAACGATTACCTGCCGTCGGACGTCGTGCTGGATCGACAGGCACACTTCGAGAAGGAATACCGCAAGTACAAGAACCTGCCGCAGCCGCGCATCACGGACGTCTACGCGGACGTGGACATCTATCCGGCGCAGCGTCGAGTCGAAATCCGCGGCCGTTATCAGCTCGTGAACAAGACTGCGGGACCGATCCGCGATCTGCACGTAACGCTGCTGCCAGGCGCGGAACTGCGCGTGACGTCGATTGGCTCGGCCAAGCTGGTCGCGGACGATCGCGAGGCAGGCTATCGCATCTATCGACTCGCCGAGCCGCTGCCGCCCGGCGGCACGATGGAGCTCAAGTTCGAGGTCGAGCGTGCCGAGCGCGGCTTCACGAATTCCGGCATGCCGCCGTCGAGCGGCGGCGGCGACGTGCGCTCACCGCTCAACTACAACGGCACGTTCTTCAACAGCGCCAGCATGTTCCCGCATCTCGGCTACAACGAGGGCGGGCAGATTCTCGACCGCAATGAGCGGCGCAAGCGCGGGCTGGGCGACGTGCCGCGCGCGGCCAAGCTCGAGGACGAAGCGGCGCGCGGCAGCTTGGGCTTCCCGGATGCCGACTGGATCAACTACGAAACCGTCGTCAGCACCAGCGCGGACCAGATCGCGCTCGCGCCGGGCTACCTGCAGAAGGAATGGACGCAAGGCGAGCGGCGCTACTTCCACTACAAGATGGATCGGCCGATGCTGCCGTTCTTCTGTTATCTGTCGGCGCGCTACCAGGTCAAGCGCGGCGACTGGCACGGCATGCCGATCGAGGTCTACTACGACGCCAAGCATCCGTACAACGTCGACCGCATGATCGAAGCGACGCGCAAGTCGCTCGATTACTTCACGACCAATTTCTCGCCTTACCAGCATCACCAGGTGCGCATCCTGGAGTTCCCGCGCTATGCGCGTTTCGCGCAGAGCTTCGCCAACACGATTCCGTTCTCCGAGTCGATCGGCTTCGTCGCCGACGTGGGCGATCCCGGCGACATCGACTATGTGTTCTACGTCACCGCGCACGAAGTGGCGCATCAGTGGTGGGCACACCAGGTGATCGGCGCCGACGTGCAGGGCTCGAGCATGATCACGGAATCGCTCTCGCAGTACTCGGCGCTGATGGTGATGGAGAAGCAATATGGCCGCGAGCACATGCGACGCTTCCTGAAGTACGAGCTCGACCGGTATCTGGGCGACCGCGGCAGCGAGCTGATCGAGGAGCTGCCGCTGATGCGCGTCGAAAACCAGGACTACATCCACTATCGCAAGGGATCGCTGGTGTTTTATCGGCTGCGCGAGGAGATCGGCGAAGAGAACCTGAACCGCGCGCTCGCAGCCTTCATTCGCGATAAGGCCTTCCAGCAGCCGCCGTACACGACGACGCTGGAAATGCTCGACTACATTCGTGCGCAGACGCCGCCGGAAAAGCAAAAGCTGATCGAAGAGCTGTTCGCTAAGATCGTGCTCTACGACACCAAGGTCACGGCCGCGACAGCGAAGCCGCGCGCGGATGGCAAATTCGACGTGAGCATCGAGTACGAGACGCAGAAGGTCGAGGCCGACGGCGTCGGCCGCGAAACGCCGTTAGCGGTGGACGACTGGATGGAAATAGCCGTGTTCGCGCGCCGCCAGGGCGAGGGCGAGCACACCGAGCGCGCGCTCTATCTGCAACCGCAGCACATCACGCAGAACAAGGGCAAGGTCGAAGTAGTGGTCGACGCCGAGCCCTTCGAAGTCGGCGTCGATCCTTACAACAAGCTCATCGACCGCAATCCGGACGACAATCGCAAGCGGGTGGAGTGACTCACGAGCGCTGCGGTATCACTCCAAACCTCCCGCCCTGGTAATCCCGGAACGCCTGCTCGATCTGCTCGGGCGTGTTCATCACGAACGGGCCGTAGCGCGCCACCGGTTCGTTCAAGGGTTTGCCTGAGAGCAACAGCAGCTCCGCCTCGCCGCGCGCGTCCGCGTCGACCGCAAGTTCGATGCTGTCGCCTGATTCGAGCAACGCCGCCTGGCCTTCGCGCACTTCACGACGGTCGCTGCCGATGCGCGCCGCGCCTTTGAATACGTAGATGAGTCCGTTCTGATCCGCGGGAACAGACTGCGTCAGCGCGCCGCCAGGCTGCATCGTGAAGTGCAGCATCTGGATCGGCACGCGCGTGTCGATCCGTGCATTGCGTCCCAACGACTCGCCCGCGATCACGCGTACCGCGACGCGTCCATCCGAGCTGGTCGCTCGCGGAATGTCGTCCGCGCGCAGCGTCTGATAGCGCGGCGTCATCATCTTGTCCGTCGCAGGCAAATTGACCCAGATCTGGAAACCTTCCTGCACGCCGCCCTCGCGCTGAAACCGCTCCGTCGGCATCTCGGAATGTATGACGCCGCCGCCGGCGGTCATCCACTGCACGTCGCCCGGACGCAGCACGTCGGCGTTGCCGAACGAATCGCGATGCTCGTTCTCGCCGGCGAGCACGTACGTGACCGTCTCGAAGCCGCGATGCGGATGGTCGGGCGCGCCGAGCGCCGCGCCGGCCTTCCACTGCACCGGGCCGAGGTGATCGATCAGCAGGAACGGATCGAAATGGCTGAACCCTGCGATCGGGAACGGCCTGCGCACCGGGAAGCCGCCGCCCTCGATCGTGCTCTGGGCCTGAACGACGCGCGCGACGCGCCGGGTCTGCAAAGCGGGAGAAGTATTCATGGGAGCGTTCATGGGGACACAGGGTGGCATAGCCAAGGTGAGGAATCGCCGGGTACCAAGGAATGAGAGTTATTCTGGCGGTGCCGGCGTAAACTGGGCTGCGGTACGGCCTCGGGCGGGGATTGGGGGCGGATCATGGCATTCGTGGCACAGGCTGCCGACGGCAGCAGCATTCGATACGTCGACGGCAAGCGGTACCTGTGGCTGGCCTCGCTCACCGGCCCGCTGGTACCCATCGTCGGTGTCGCGCTGTACTTCCTGAGCGGCGGCAATCCGCTCGCGTGTGTTTTCCCGCTCGTCTACACCTTCCTGTTCGTGCCGCTGGCCGATGCGATCTTCGGCGAGGACACGCACAACCCGCCGGAGGAAGTGGTGCCGGCGATGTCTCGCGACAACTACTACCGCGTGCTGGTGTACGTCGCGATCGTGCTGTTGTTCGCGCAGTTCTTCGTTGTCGCGTGGTTCATCGGCACGCACTCGTTGCCGTGGTGGGCATTCCTGGCGCTGACGCTCGGCTGCGGGTTCTCCAGCAGCGCGTCGCTCCTGGTCGGGCACGAGCTCGGGCACAAGTCGAGCCGCACCGATCGTGTTGCGGCCCAGGTCGTGAACGGGCTGGTGGGCTACGGTCATTTCTGCATCGAGCACAACCGCGGTCATCACGTGCACGTCGCCACGCCCGAGGACAGCGTCAGTGCGCGCATGGGCGAGTCGATCTATAAATTCGTGCTGCGCGAAATTCCCGGCGCGTTCCGCCGCGGCTGGGCGCTGGAGCGCGAGCGCCTGGAGAAGCTCGGCAAGCCGGTCTGGTCGCTGAGCAACGAGATCCTGATGTCCTGGCTGCTCACCGCCGTCATCGCGGTCGCGCTGCTGGCCACCTTCGGCTGGATCATGGTGCCGTTCCTCGTGATCCATCACTTCTACGCCTGGTACGGCCTGACCCAGGCGAACTACGTCGAGCACTATGGGCTGTTGCGGCAGAAGCTGCCCAATGGGCGCTACGAGCTGCCGGAGCCGCGCCATTCGTGGAACACGAACCACATCTACTCGAACCTGATCTCGTTTCACCTGCAGCGCCACTCCGATCACCACGCCAATGCGCTGCGGCCTTACCAGGCATTGCGCGATTTCGCCGACCTGCCGCGCCTGCCGAGCGGCTATCCGGGCAGCTTCGGCCTCGCGATGATCCCGCCGCTGTGGTTCCGGGTGATGGACCCGAAGCTGATGCAGTGGGCCGGCGGGGATATCTCCAAGGTAAATGTCGACCCGGCCAAGCGCGACAAGCTCTACGCGCGATACGGAGCCAAGAGTCGGGATTCTGCGACGCTGTAAGCGGCGCTCGAAGGCGTTACTCTCACTCGCGTCCATCTGGCTGCGCGAGCGAGGTTCGGAATGAGCATGACGTTGCTCGTCAACATCGACGTTGACGATTTGCACAAAGGCATCGAGTTCTACAGCAAGGCCTTCGGGCTGACGATCGGGCGGCGTTTCGGCGCCGATGCGGTCGAGTTGCTCGGCGCGACCTCGCCCATCTATCTGCTGGCCAAGCCCAACGGCACGGTTGCCTCGGCGACCAGCCGCCATCTGCGCTCGTACGCGCGGCACTGGACCCCGATCCACCTGGATATCGTCGTGAGCGAAATCGACGGCGCGGTGGATCGCGCGCGCAACGCCGGCGCGCGGCTGGAAGGCCCGGTCAAGAGCAACAACTGGGGCAAGATCGCCATGCTCGCCGATCCGTTCGGTCACGGCATCTGCCTGATCGAGTTCGTCGGCCGCGGCTACGACGAGATCGCCACCGAGAAACCGCGGAGCTCTGGCGCGCGCGCCTGACTCGTGGGAGTCGTATGTCGGCCCTGGTGTGCTGGAAATGCGGAGCGTCGCTCGCCGACCTGACGCTGCCGCTGCGACGGCTCGAGGAGTGCCGCACGTGCGGCGCCGAGCTGCACGTCTGCAAGCTATGCGAGTGGTACAGCATCGCCGTCGCGAAGCACTGCCGCGAGCCGATCGCCGAAGAAGTGAAGGACAAGGAGCGCGCGAACTTCTGCGATTACTTCAAGCCGCGTCCCGGCGCGCATGTGCCGGCCGACGTTGCAGCGTCGAGCAAGGCGCGCACCGATCTGGATGCGTTGTTCGGCGGCACGAAAAACGCCGCGGCCGAACCGACGGCGGCTGAGCGCGCCAAGGCCGAGCTCGACAAGCTGTTCAAGAAATAGCGCGGTTCTCGTTCACGGCGCCGGCGGGTGCGCGTCCGGCGAGGCCTGGGCCTCGCGCACCAGCCAATCCATCGTCCCGGCAATCAGCGGATCGTTCAGCCGCCGCGGCAGGCACACGGCGTAGATGCCGAAGGTGGCGCTGACCTCGGCGTCGAAGACCTTCACCAGCCGTCCCGACTTCAGATCGTTCGCCGCGAACAAGTCGGAAGTAATGCCGACGCCCTGGCCTTCGAGCGCCGCCGCCAGCATCGAGTTGCGATCGCCGCAGATGATGCCGCGACGGGGATTCACACCCTTCGCACCCACCGCGTCCAACCAATGCGTCCATGTTCGATACGCGTCGTCGTGCAGCAGCGTGTGTGCTTTCAGATCGGCGTACGTCTTGATCGGCGGCCCGCGCTTGAGCAGCGCAGGCGCCGCCACGACGATCTCCTTCGGCTTGAACATCGGCCGCACGTGCAGGCCCGGGTACTCGCCGCCGCCGAAACGCAGCGCGACGTCGACATCCTCGCGCGAGAAATCCACCAGCCGCGCCGACGTGCTCACGGCCAGGTCGGTCTCCGGAAACAGCGAGGCGAACGCCTGCACGCGCGGCATCAACCAGCGCGTCGCGAGCGATGAGAAGGTCGAGATCGTCAGCTTGCGGCGCACGGCCGGCGCCGAAACGTCCTCGATCGCAGTCGCCAGGCGATCGAACGCCTCGCGCGTGCCTTCCGCCAGCAGCGCGCCGTGGACGGTCAATTTCAAGCCGCGCGGCAGGCGCTCGAACAGCTGCACGCCCAGGCGTTGCTCGAGCTGTTTGACCTGCCGGCTCACTGCGGCGTGGGTCACGTTCATTTCTTCCGCAGCCGCCGTCAGGTTGAGATTCCGGGCCGCCACGTCGAAGGCCCGCAGCGGGCCGACCGGTATGCGTTTCATGGGGTTACGAAGGCCTCTCTCTGGAACCAGAGGTATGACTTTCTATCATAGATAAGAGGCAGTAAGTGTCGCTTTTAGCGCTCCAGACCGAGGTCTAACCTACACCTCCATTAAAGAAGGTCACATCTAAACGAGGAGAGCGCAATGGATGAGTACCTGTTCATAGAGCTAGCGAAGTTACAGGCCGACCGCCGCCGCCTGGAGCGCGAACAGCGCCAGGAGCAGCAGGAACTGTTCGACGCGGACAGCCGCAAGTCGATCGAAGGTCATCGTGAGCCGCTGCGCCGGCGGTGGTTCATCACTCATTCTTCCTGGAGCAAGCAGTCATGAAAACTTTCATCGGAATCGTCGCATCGTTGCTGGTCAACGCAGGTGTCATCGGTGGGCTCGCCTGGAGTGCCTACGAGCAGCAGCTGCCCCCGCTGGGCGAAGTGCTGATCGTGCAGTTGCCGGATGACGGGTCGTTCCCGCAGATCGCCGACGTGCGATCGGTCGGTCCGTCGGCAGCGCGTGCGCTGTAAATGTCGAGGGTGAACTTGAACGCGCGGTCAGCCAGCTCGGGCCATGCCGGCCACCAGCCGCCCGAGCTTCTCGACCGCGCGTTCGAGCGTCGGCGTCCATGGAAGGCCGCAGCTGAGACGAATGTAATTGCGATAGTCCGCTTTGGCGGAGAACACCACGCCGGGCGCGACGCCGATGCGACTCGCGGCGGCCGTGCGAAACAGTTCGGCACCGTCGACGTTGCCCGGCAACTCGACCCACAGAACCACACCGCCCGGCGGCTGCGCGACGCGCGTGCCTTCGGGGAAGAATTTCGCGACCGCGTTGATCGCATGCTGGGAATGAACCGCCAGCGTGGAGCGCACGCGCCGCAGATACCGGTCGTAGCCGCCGCTCGCGTAATAGCGCGCGAGCACCAGCTGTTGCAGCGTGGGGCAGGCGACCGACGAATAGAATTTGGCGCGGGAGATTTCCGCATGAAATTGCGGGCTCACCGCCCAGCCGATGCGGTAGCCGAAGGCGATCGTCTTCGTGACCGAGCCGCAGGAGATCACCAGGCCGGAGTCGTCGAACGCGCGCAGCGACGTGGGCCGCGTGCCGCCGTAGTGCAGGTCCCCGTAGATGTCGTCCTCGATGATCGGCACTTCGCAGCCGGTGAGGATCTGCACGATTTCGCGCTTGGCGTCGTCCGGCGTGAGGCTGCCGCACGGGTTGTTGAAGTTCGGCATGAGCACGGCCGCGCCGAGGCGCGTGGTGCGTGCGACCGCGCGCACCGCTTCGACGTCGATGCCCGCGACCGGACAGTTCGGCACTTCGACGACTTTGAGATTGAGGTGCTCGACCGATTGCAGCAGGCCGAAGTAGGTCGGCGATTCCACCAGCACCGTGTCGCCCGGCCGGCAGACGACGCGCAACGCCAGCGTGATCGCATCCATCGTGCCGCTCGTGATCACGACGTGCGCGGGGTCGGCGGGTGCGCCGGCCAGAGCCATCCGCTTGGCAATCTGCCGACGCAGCTCCTCGTGTCCCGGCGGCAGAATGCACTGACCGGCGTTCAGCGGATGATCGCGCAGCACTTCGCGCATCAGGTTGTTGAGCCGCTGCGTGGGATACATCGCCGGCGAAGTGGACGCGCTGTTCAGCGGGACGAAATCGGTGCGCTCCAGGGCCTCGCGGCACATGTCGAGCATCTCGTTGGCGATCGACGCGGGCCGGTGCGTGCGCGCGGGTTTCGGCCGGGGCTCGGGCAGGCGCTTGAGCTCGGGTGTGCGGACGTAGAAACCGGATTGCGGCCGCGCTTCGATCAGGCCGATGTTCTCCAGGTGCACGTAAGCCTGCACCACCGTCGAGACGCTGACGCGTGCCGTGCGGCTCATCGCGCGCACCGAAGGGATGCGCTCGTTCGCACGCAGCGTCCCGCTCGAGATCTGCGATTCGACGAGCCGCGCGACGCGCTCGTAGAGAAGAGGGGCCTGAGATGACATGGCGTAACTGTATCGGTCGTGGCCCAGTCTACCTGAATCTGTACTGCTTGCCAGCCCGACAGGCACAGTGACCCATGGCAGCCATCGATCCAGTGTCGAGTAGTGCGCGCGTGTCCCTGGCGGTGCTGGCTGCGTTTGCCGGCATCTACATCATCTGGGGCACGACCTACCTCGCGATCGCCTTCGCGGTTCATGCGATGCCGCCGTTCATCAGCGGCGTCGCGCGCTTCGGGCTCGCCGGCGCTTTGATGTACGCGTGGCTACGTGCGCGCAATCCGCGCCCATTCGCCGGCGTGAATATCACGATGATGGCGCTCGCCGGCGTGCTGCTGTCGGGCATGGGCAACGGTTTCGTGCTCTACGCACAACAGGGCGGCATTCCAAGCGGCATCGCCGCGCTATTCGTCGCCGCCGTGCCGGTGATCGTGCTGGTTCTCGATTGGGCCTTCTTCAGCAAGCGCGCACCGACCAAGCAGGCTCTGTTCGGCATCGCAGTTGCAGTGGCTGGCGTGGTGACGATTGTCCTGCACACGCGCACGCTGTCCGGCGGCGCGTCGGCCCTGTACGTAGGCGCCATGTTCGTGGCGACGACTGGTTGGAGTATCGGCACGCTGGTGCAGAAGCGCTCGGCGACGATCGGGACGGTGCTCAACTTCACGTGCGGTCAGATGCTGTTCGGTGCGGCGTTCCAGCTGCTGATGTCGATCGTGACCGGCGAATGGTCGCGCTTCGATCCGGCGGCGATTTCGTGGCAAGGCGTCGTCGCGATCGCGTACCTGGTCGTCTTCGGCAGCATCATCGGACTGAATTGCTACCTGTGGTTGCTCACGCGTGTCCCGGCGCCGAAGGTGGCGACGTATGCGCTCGTCAATCCAGTCGTCGCATTGTTTCTCGGTGCGGCTGTGCTGGGCGAGACGGTGACACCGCTCGCCATCGTCGCGGCCCTGCTGGTTCTCGTCGGTGTCGCACTGACCGTCTTCCAGGACTTGCCGCTGTTGCGCATACTGACTGCGCGCGGTGCAGGTCGTCCGCAGAGGTAGCGTGTAATGCGCATTCCGCCGTTTCTGCTCGATCAATGGCTCGCGACCTACGAGTTCGCGTCACCGCCGATCCGCTACAACCTCGCTTCCAGCACCGGCCCGCGCTGGACGTTGAGCGATCTGCTGGCGCTCGGCGACAGCGGAGAGCTGAAAGACCTCGGCGATTTGCGTTTGTCCTACACAAAGCCGCAGGGCAGCGACGAGCTTCGCAAACAGGTCGCAGCGCTGCATGACGTCGATCCGGATTGGGTCGTCATTACGACAGGCGCGTCCGAGGCGTTGTCAGCGCTCTATTGCCTCGCTGCGGAGCCCGGTGCGTCGATCACGCTGCCGTTCCCGTCGTTCCCCGCAATGCCCGTAATGGCCAGTGCGTGGGGGCTCGGCGTATCGACGTACGCGCTCGATCGCGCCAATGGTTTCAAGCAATCCGCCGAGCGCGTGCTCGCGGCGGTCGGCGAGAGCACGCGCCTCGTGCTCGTCAACACCCCGCACAATCCGACCGGCTCGGTGATGCCGTACGCGGAGATCGCGCGGCTCGCCGCGAGTCTGGAGCACCGCTTGATTCCGCTCGTGGTCGACGAGGTGTATCACCCGCTCTATCACGATGCGGCGCCGGGTCCTTCCGCGGCGAAGCTAGCGAACACGATCGTCGTCGGCGATCTGTCGAAGGCGCTGTCGCTGCCGGGTCTGCGCATCGGCTGGGTGATCGATCGCGATGCGCGTCGGCGCGAGCGGCTGATCGACCTGCGCAGCTACTTCACGATTTCTGGCTCGCCCTTGACCGAGGCGATCGCGGCACACGCACTGGCGAACCGCGACGAGATTCTGGGGCGAGTGCGTGCCGTCGCGGCAGCCAACCTCGTCGCACTGACGGATTTCATGAATGTCCACGCGGACACGTTGGGATGGGTTGCGCCGGCCGGCGGTACGACAGTGTTCCCCTGGTTGCGCGACGGCAGCGATGCGAAGCAACTGTGCGTCGCGTTGGCCGAAGCGGGCGTGCTGTTTGCGCCCGGTTATACCTTCGATGCGCCGGAACACTTCCGGCTCGGCTTCGGCGCGCAAGCCGAAGGCTTTGCGCAGGCTCTCAATATCGTGTCCGATACGCTGCGCGCACCGCGCGAGCTCAATGTTGCTGCTGGAGCGCGGCGCTAGCGAACCGCTCGCGGTGAAGCACGTAGACGCCGCTGGCGACGATGATGAACGCACCGGTCAGCATGCGTAGACCGGGCGCCGTGGCCCACAGCAGCCAGTCGAACAACATGCCCCACGCGAGCGCCGTGTATTCGAGCGGCGCAACGACTGGCGGCGGCGCGAGCCGGAATGCTTCCGTAATGAAGTACTGCCCGAGCGCTCCGGTGATCCCGAGCCCCGCGATCATCGGCCAGTAGTCCCACGGCACCGGCACCCAACGCGCACTGGCGATAATGCCGCCGATGATCGTCAGGAAGCAGAGCGACCAGAACACCGTCGCAGCGCTCGTGTCGGTGCGAGTCAGGATGCGGATCGTGATCGCGTTGAGCGCGTAGCCGATTGCCGAGGCCAATGCGGCGATTCCGCCGAGCGTGACCAGGGCGGTGCCGCTCGGCTTCAGGACGATGATGACGCCGACGAGGCCGACGAAAACTGCGAGCCACTGTTGCCAACCGACGCGCTCGCGAAGCATCGGCACCGACAATGCGGTGATCAGCAACGGCGCCGACATGAAAATGCTGTACGCATTGGCGAGCGACAGCTGGCTCACCGCATAGATGAAGCACCACAGCAGCGCGACGCTGAGGAAGCCGCGGAGCACGTGCAGGCCCCAGCGCTGCGGCCGCAGATCTCTCCAGCGGCCGAACACTGCGTTCGCCGCGAGCAGAAACGGCAACGCGGCGGCACCGCGCAGGAACGTCACCTGCATCGCAGGGAAGTCTTCCGACAGCCGCTTCAACAGGACATCCATCACCGAGAACGTGGTGACGGCCGCGAGCATCGCGAAGATGCCGCGGGCATTGCTTGTTCGCATGTCGCATGCTACGGACGGCCCGAGTTCGCTGTCCAGTGGAACCGTGCGCTCGCCCACGGGTTTCAGCTGTGCCGACAGAACTACGAGAGCCAACCCATGACCAGCCACAATCCGCAGCAATCGACTGCGATCAAAGCTCGCCTGCATGAGCGCGCCGCGCAGCTGCGCGACGAGATCCAGCACACGCTCGAGCGCTCCTCCGACGAGACGCACGCGCGGATCGCGGAACAAGCCCGCGACACCGAGGACGATTCATTCTCGAACCTGGTCGTCGACGTCAACCTGGCAGAGATCGACCGCGATGCAGACGAGCTGCGGCGGATCGACGGCGCGTTGGCGCGAATCTCCGAGGGCAGTTATGGGCTGTGCGCGAGCTGCGGGCAGGAGATACCGCAAGCACGCCTGCAGGCGGAGCCGACGGCCATGCGCTGCGTGCAATGTCAGGAGCTGTACGAGAGGACGCACGCGGGCAACGGCACGCCCAGGCTCTAGGACGGAGTGACGGTGTGACGGTTCGCGTCACTTTCGTCACTCCGTCACTTGTGTCACTCTTTCTTCATGCGCCAAGTCTTCATCTGCGACGCGATTCGCACACCCATCGGCCGCTACGGCGGCGCTCTTGCCGGCATTCGTCCTGACGACCTCGGCGCGATCCCGCTGCAAGCGCTCATGCACCGCAATCCGCGCGTCGACTGGGCCGCGGTTGACGACGTCTACTTCGGCTGCGCCAATCAGGCGGGCGAAGACAACCGCAACGTCGCGCGCATGGCGGCATTGCTCGCCGGGTTGCCGGACAGCGTGCCCGGCGCAACCATCAATCGTCTCTGCGGCTCGGGGCTCGATGCCGTCAATCTCGCCGCGCGCTCGATTCGCGCTGGCGAAGCGGAGCTCGCGATCGCCGGCGGCGTGGAGAGCATGACGCGCGCGCCGTTCGTCATGGGCAAGGCGGACAGCGCTTTCTCGCGGACCGCGAAGATCGAAGACACGACGATCGGCTGGCGCTTCGTCAATCCGTTGATGAAGGCGAAGTACGGCATCGATTCGATGCCCGAGACCGCCGAGAACGTGGCCCAGGAATACAGCGTCGCGCGTGCCGACCAGGACAAGTTCGCGCTGCGCAGTCAGCAGCGTTACGCCCGCGCACTCGCGGCGAACTTTTTCGAGAGCGAGCTGGTGCCGGTGTCGATCCCTCAGAAGAAAGGCGAGCCGCTCAGCTTCACGGCCGATGAGCATCCCCGCGCGGATACGACCCTGGAGGCGCTCACCAAGCTCAAAGGCGTCGTGCGACCCGACGGCAGCGTGACCGCCGGCAATGCTTCGGGCGTCAACGACGGCAGTTGCGCGCTCTTGCTCGCGAGCGAAGAGGCTGCTGCGAAGTATGGCTTGCGGCTACGCGCTCGCGTGATCGCGACCGCGACAGCTGGCGTCCCGCCGCGGATCATGGGTATCGGGCCGGTACCCGCGACACGCAAGGTGCTCGCGCTGGCGAAGCTATCGCTCGATCAACTCGACGTCATCGAGCTCAACGAAGCGTTCGCGGCACAGGCGCTCGCAGTGACGCGTCAGCTCGGGCTTGCCGACGATGCGGCTCACGTGAACCCGAACGGCGGCGCCATCGCAATCGGCCATCCGCTCGGCGCGAGCGGTGCGCGGCTCGCGACGACTGCGCTCAACCAGCTGGAGAAGATTCGCGGGCGCTACGCGCTGTGCACGATGTGCATCGGCGTGGGGCAGGGCATCGCGATGGTGATCGAGCGCGTCTGACGCTCACTGACACTGCGTTTTGCAGTCGCGCAGGTCTTCCCTGCACTGAGTGTTCGCATCGCGCTCGGTGCGGTAGCAGTCGTAACGAAGCTGCGCGACGTTGCTCATCCGGTCCAGGCAAATTCCGTGGCGATACGCCAGCCGCCGCTGGCAGGCGCTGCTGTAGTAACCCGAGCCGCAGCTGCTATCCGGGTTTGCGAAGTAGTAGCAGAAGGCTCCGTAATCGATGCCGTTGTCCGATTCGTAGCGGTTGGCACTGCCGTTACTCGTCGCGGGCCGGCCGGTGAAGACGTCGCGACCGCCGTTGGCTGCGACCTTCTGGCAATCGGTGCGGGCGCGGCGCACGTCGCGCGAGCAGCGCTGTTCATTCGCAGCACATTGACTCAAGCAGGTCGCCTGCGGCGGCGGCTCCTTGTCGCTCTTCGTCTTGTTGTCTGCAGCAATCGCAGCCGTAGTGAGCAGGATCGCAAGCACGTAGAGCAGATTTCTGACGTTCATGCCGCACTCTGGCCAGCAGGTCCACGAGCGTCAAGCAGCGTTGCGCGGTCCGGCGACCATGCGGTCCGCGGCCCGTCGCCGCCCGCCGCCGTCCGTGCACTGAGTACAACCGTGCCGCTTTATTTTCAGCAACTTAGCGCTGTACGCGCCGGCGGCCGGGAACCGCGCTGAACACGATCGGTCTTCTGGTCATATCGCCCGCACGCCGGGTTACACTGCCATCGGTTCTTCCGATCCTCGTCGCAAGCGAAGCGCTT